>Ga0335082_10000747_pt1 | contig 33850 bp, 30 predicted proteins | sample Lox_Sample_41_FD_206718 | JGI IMG/M metagenome (GOLD analysis project Ga0335082, IMG submission 206718) | Soil microbial communities from Loxahatchee National Wildlife Refuge, Florida, United States - Lox_Sample_4.1 | ecosystem: Environmental > Terrestrial > Soil > Wetlands | place: USA... | reverse complement strand
TCAACCCAACGCGCAAAGCCGTCGCAGAGACGGTCCCGCTGTCGCTTGCTTACGGTCTTCAAGCGGCGAAGCTGAATCCGCAGGGAACTCGGCTGTACGTGGCGACGGACTATGGCGTGTCGATCGTCGACACCGCCAGTGGCGCGGTCGTCGACACGATTCAAAGCACGCTCGAGCCCGGACCGTGCAGAGGAAATTGCTTGGGCGCTGCACTTGATCTGACACCCGATGGAACCTCTCTGTACCTGATCACCGCGACCCCCTACCCAGACGTCGGGTATTTCGCAGTGACCGTCATCGACACGACCAGCCAGCAGGTCGTGGCAGCGATTCCCGTCGAGAAGGTTCCGCAAGCCGTGGTGATCGCTTCCGACGGACACGCCTACGTCGCGACCACTGACGCACCGTACTCCCTGACCGTGATCGACACCGAGAGCCGGGCAGTCGTCGCGACCATTCCACTCGACCTCCCCGCATGGACGCTGGCGGTGGCGCCTGATGCGCGAGAGGTTTACGCCGCCACAGTCGACGCGCGAAGCAGCTACATCGAAGTCGTCGAGACGGGGACGCAGACTGTGACCGCTCGTATTCCGGTGCCACGGACGGCGACGGGGCTCGCGGTCACCCCCGACGGTCACACGATCTACGTAGCCACCTACGGGGCGATCGTCGTGGTGGACGTCGCGACCCGTCAGGTTGCAGCGACGATTCCCGCGGCTCGGCCGGAACAGGTGGCGGTTTCTCGCGATGGAGGATTCGCATACGTCACCGACTACGACGCCGGGGCGCTTCGGGTCGTCGACACCTCTACCAACGCACTTGTCGACACCATTCCGCTTGGTCCGATTCCGGCGACGATTGCGGTCTCGCCTGACGGCGGGCGACTCTACGTCCTGCCACCATGGGGTCCTTCTGCGGTTTGGGCCATCGACACTCGCAGTCGGCGCGTGGACGTGCTCGCTCCCAGCGCCTCCTCACTCGACAGCGTGGTACTGAGTCCGGACGGCCACCGAGCCTATGTTCTGAACACCGCGTACTCCGATACGGTGTTCATCGTCGACACGTCTTCCGACATGCTGATCAAGCGCATCCCACTCGACGGCTAGAGCGACAGTGCGCGGTCGATTCCTGGCCGATTGGCAGTGAGTCCGGACGGCACCAGGGTCTACGCCAACACGAATCCGATCGCGGTCATCGATGCGGAGCAAGGCCAGGTGTCGGCGACTATTCCGTTGCCCTTCGACAGGCCGCCGGTTGCGATCGGCCTGTCACCGGATGGCGCGCGCGCGTACGCGTTGGGATCGATGTTCGTACAGTCTGCGAGCGGCTTCGGGTCCTGGGCGAACGTCATCTTCGTGGTCGAGACCCGAACGGGGGCGGTACTGGCGACCATTGGGCTCACCGCGACCGGAGTGCCATCGGACATCACGCTGACGCCGGACGGAAGGTTCGCCTATGTGGCGCTCCAGCGACCTCCACAATCAGAGCACGGCCCGCCAACACCTGGCCACGTTGTCATCGTCGACACGGCGACACATCAAGAAGTCGCCAGCTTTGTCGACGCGCCTGAAGAGATTGCCATCGCGCCCAACGGCGCCTTTGCGTACGTCGCAACCGATCGCACGACGATCACGGTTATCGATGCGGTTCACCAGGTCGTGACCGGCACGTTGAGCGCGGGTTTCGCGCAAAGCCATGTCGCGGTCACACCGGACTCGGCGTACGTCTATGCCACCGGGAGCAGCAGTTCCGAAGTCGCGATCATCCACGCGGCAGATCAAACAGCTGACGCGGTCTACATCGGCGGGTTTCCAGGCGCCATCGCGATCGGGTCGGTCGAGGAACCCCTTTGCCCCGGGGATTGTGACCACCGCGGCGTAGTGGCTGTGGACGATCTCGTCAGAGGGGTCAACATTGTGCTCGGGAATCTCGGCGTCGATACGTGCCCGTCACTCGACCGAAACAGCGATGGGACCGTCTTGATCGACGACCTCGTCACCGCCATCGACGCGGCCCTCGACGGATGCTGACAACCGATCGACGACTCCCCCCCACTTCCAGGCTCAAAAAACTCCAGGCACGACGCCTGATCGCGAGCACCGGTGAGGTGATGACGCGCGTTCCGTCTCACCAGCCCGTCCCCTGGCCACGACCCATTGGCGGCCGTCGTCAGGGATGTCCCGCGCCCAAGCCCCTGGGGTAGTGGGCTCATTCGAGATAGGCCCGCCCTTGAGACCATTCTAGCGGACTGGGCCCATGTCCGTTACAGTCTGTCTGGCCATGTCCCGGGTCGTCTATCTCGACAATCACGCCACGACGCCGGTCGACCCGCGCGTGCTGGAAGCGATGCTGCCGTATTTCGGCGAGCGCTTCGGCAACGCGTCGAGCCGCAGCCATCCGTTCGGCTGGGCGGCCGAAGAGGGCGTCGAGCAGGCGCGCGGCGAGATCGCGGCGCTCGTCGGCGCGGTGCCGCGGGAGATCGTCTTCACGTCCGGCGCAACCGAATCGGACAACCTGGCCATCAAGGGTGTGTTGGAGTTCCACGCTGCGAAGGGCGATCACGTCATCACGGCCGCCACCGAGCACAAGGCGGTGCTCGACTCGTGCAAGGCCCTGGACAAGGCGGGACGGGCGCGCGTGACGGTACTGCCGGTCGGCGCCGACGGTCTGGTCGATCCCGACGCCGTGCGTCGCGCGATCACCCCGCGCACGGTGCTGATCTCGATCATGCACGCGAACAACGAGATCGGCACGCTGCACCCGGTGGCGGAGATCGGGAGAATCGCCAAGGCCGCCGGCGTGCTCTTCCACTGTGACGCCGCACAGAGCGTCGGCAAGGTTCCGGTCGACGTCGAGGCGATGGGCATCGATCTGCTGGCGATGACCGCCCACAAGCTGTACGGGCCCAAGGGCTGCGGGGCGCTGTACGTACGCGGCAAGGCCCCGCGCGTGCGCCTGGCCGCGCAGATGCACGGCGGCGGGCACGAGCGCGGCCTGCGCTCGGGCACCCTCAACGTCGCGGGCGCCGTCGGCCTCGGGCGGGCCTGCGCGATTGCCGCTACGGAGATGCACGTCGAGCAGGCACGCCTGCGCCAGCTGCGCGAGCGACTCTTCGGCGCGTTGGCCACGCTGCTCGACGACGTCGCTCTCAACGGCCACCCCACGGAGCGTCTGGCTGGCAACCTCAACCTGAGCTTCGGCGGCGTCGAGGGGGACTCGCTGCTGGCGGCGCTGCAGGACGTGGCGCTGTCCTCGGGATCTGCCTGCACGTCGGCAACTCTGGAGCCCTCACACGTCTTGCGGGCGATCGGCCTCGACGACGAGGCGGCACACGGCTCGATCCGCTTCGGCTTGGGCCGATTCAACACCGAGACGGACATCGACTACGCCGCCGAGCGTGTCATCCATGAGGTCCGGCGCTTGCGCGCGCTGTCCCCCGGTTACGCGGCTCGGGCGCGGGCGTCGATGTAGAAAGCCGAGCGGAGAACGAACGTGGCGATCGTACTTACCGACAGCGCGGTCATGAAGATCCTCAGCCTGGTGGCCGAGGCGCCGGAGCAGGGCCTGCGGGTCAAAGTGGTGGGGGGTGGCTGCTCCGGGCTGCAGTACAAGATGGACCTCGATGCGCCGCGGCCCGGCGACAAAGTGTTCGAGCGCGACGGAGCCAAGGTGGTCGTCGATCGCAAGAGCTTTCTGTACCTGAACGGCACCGAGCTGGACTATGCCGACGGCCTGATGGCCACGGGCTTCACCCTGCACAACCCGAACGTCAAACGGACGTGCGGCTGCGGGGCGTCGTTCTCGGTATAACTCGGCGAAAATTCAAGAGTTCTCGCTTCCTCGTCGGAGGGGCGCCGGGGCGGGGGACGCCTGCCCCGGGGGCAGCCGGAGAAGATTCTCGCGGATTCTTGAATACCGTCTCACGCCCTCGCGTCTACTGGGGCATGCGTGACGACCACCTGGTAGGCGAAGGACGCCTGTTCGAGCCCGATATCATGCTTCCCGTGCAGTACTTCACCCTGCTGCGCAAGCGCGCGCCGCAGGGGCCAGAATACCTGCTCGTCATCGCGATGCTGCAAGACGCCATCGAGTGCGTCCAGAAGTATCGCTATGCCACCGATGAAAACGGCCGCGAGCTGTTCGAGGACGCTCGCGTGTGGATCGCGTCGGACGACCGCAAGTGGCCCTTCTCGTTCGAGAATGTCTGCGGGATCCTGAAACTCGACGCCGGCTACGTCCGTCGCGGTCTGGACGCGTGGGGCGAGAGCCAGGACGCCAACCGGCGCCGGGCGAAGGTCGTGCCCTTGAAGACCCCGCCGGCCCCGGTTGGGGACGTTCGCGAAGCCGTGCCGGCCGTCGCGGCGCACGCCGGCTGATCGCTCTTCCCCCGTAGGGTCTGCCGCCGGCGCTGTGTCTGCCAGCGGTCCCTTCCTTTCCGCCGGTTGAGCCGCGCGGCGGACCCTACGGCCCCCCCCGCTCCCGCGTTGCGCCCCACTAACGGGGCGGCATAAGGTGCACCCGTGTGGCGCAGGATTCGGCGACTGGTCGCCGCCGCCTTCATCCGTTGCTCCGAGTGGGTCCTCGCTCGCCTCGGCCGGCGCAAGCCGTACGGCGTCCTCACGCTCGAGCTCAGCGGCGACCTGGCCGAGCAGGGCAGCGAGCAGCGGATCCTCGGCCTGCTGCGCCGCCAGACCGCTGACTACCTGGACGTCGTCACCCTGCTGCGTTGGGCGCGCGACGACGCGCGCCTGACCGGCGTCCTGATCCGCTGTGACGATCTGCAGGCGAGCTGGGCTCGCCTGCAGGGGCTGCGGCGCTCGATCGAGCGTCTGCGCGGGTCCGGGAAGACCGTCTGGGTCCACCTCGAACGCGCCGGCGTGCGCGAGTACTACGTCGCCACGGCCGCGGACCGGGTCTCGCTCACCCCCGCCGCGACGCTCGACGTCACCGGGCTCTCCTCCGAGGCGGTATTCCTGCTCGATGCGCTGACCAAGCTCGGCGTGCACGCCGACGTGGTCCAGCTGGGGCGCTACAAGTCGGCGGGCGAGACCTTTACCCGCCGCGACATGTCGGCGCCGCACCGCGAGATGCTGGAGTCGCTGGTCGACGACCTCTACGGACAGGTCGTCGATGGGGTCGCCGACCGCCGCGGCCTGGAGCCGGCGGTGGTGCGGGATCTGCTCGGCCGTGGCCCATTCATCGCCACCGAGGCGCGCGACGCCGAATTGATCGACGCCGTCGCGTACGCCGACGACATCGAGCGTCAGCTGGTCGAGGCTTGCGGCGGGGCCACGACCATTTCGCGCGCCGTCTACGCCGCTCGGCGCGGGCGCGAGATGCGGCTGGAGGGGCTGCGGCGGAGCCGCGATGCCTTCGCCCTCCTGTACATCCGCGGGACGATCAAGCCCGGCGACAGCATCCCCGGGGCGGAGGGTATCGGCGCGACCGGCGCGACCACCGTGGCCTCGGCGCTCGAGCAGGTGCGCAAGCGGACCGACATCGCCGCGCTGATCGTGCGCGTCGCCAGCCCCGGGGGCTCGGTGCTCGGGTCGGACCTGATCTGGCGCGAGGTGATGCGCACGCGCGAGTCGAAGCCGGTGGTGGTCTCGTGCGGCGACGTCGCTGCGTCCGGGGGCTACTACGTCGCCCTCGCCGGCACGCCGGTGCTGGCCGAGGCTGGCACCATCACGGGCTCGATCGGCGTGATCGCCGGCAAGGCCAGCCTGCGCGGGCTCTACGAACGCGTCGGCGTCAGCAAGGAGTTGATCACCCGTGGCCGCAACGCGGCGCTGTACTCCGACTATACCCCGCTCGACGACGAAGGCCGGGCGCGCATCCAGGTGCAGGCCGACGCGTTCTACCGCGATTTCCTCGCCAAGGTGGCGGCGGCGCGGGGCCTGAGCAGCGAGGCGACCGCGGCGGTGGCAGAAGGCCGCGTCTGGACCGGTCGCCAGGCGCTCGCCCATGGCCTGATCGATGAGATCGGCGGCATCGAGGAGGCGTTCGCAGCCGCCAAACGCGCGGCCGGCATCCCACCCGATCAGCCGGTGTCCATCGAGCGCTTTCCCAAGCCGCGGCGCCTCTGGAAGGTATCGGTGGACCTCAACCTGCCCAACCAGGGTGCGCTGGCGGAGCTCCTGCCCGTGGTGCCCTCGCTGCGCTTCCTCCTGCGCGAGCGCGTGTGGGCGGTGTTGCCATTTCAGCTGAGGTTCTTCTGAACAACAATGGACGCCGGGGTCGCCTCCGCGGCCCGTCCTGATCCCATGCCGCTCCTCCAGAAGCACCACTGCCCGAGCTGTGGCCGCCTCATGGAACGGCGTCCGGCGGGGCGCTGTCCGCACTGCGGTACCGACGTGCGGCGACACGTCGAGCAGGCGCGCGACCGCGAGACCGCGATCGAGAAGGTCGTGGCCGTCATCAGCACCGTCCTCGTCATCGCGCTGTCGCTGTTCGCCGGCGGCTGCACGATCGTCGAGGGGGTTGCCGTCTACGCGGTCGCCGGCGTGCTCGTGTGGTGGTGGGGACGGCGAACGTTCGGTCTGTTGCCGGACAACGACGAGGAGCGAGGTCAGCGCTCGTAGGGCTGACCCAGCGCGGCCGGGGCGCCGCTGCTGCCGACGTAACCGGCCAGCACGAGCAGCGTCAGCACGTAGGGGAGAATCAGGAAGACCTGAAAGGGGACGTTGAGGTTGAGCGCCTGGAAGTGGAACTGCAGCGCCGTGGCGAAACCGAAGAAGAGTGCGGCGAGAAAGACCCCCCGCGCCGAGCGCCGCCCGACGATGACGATCGCGAGGGCAATGAAGCCGCGGCCGGCCGACATGCCCTCGACGAACGTCCGCGCGTACGCGAGCGCGAGATAGGCGCCGCCCGCCGCGGCGAGCGCGCCACACAGCACCAGCGCGATCGTCCGCGTCCGCGCGACCGCGACGCCTTGGGTTTCCGCGGCGTACGGGTTCTCGCCGACCATGCGCAGGCGCAACCCGGGGAGGGTGCGCATCAAGGCGATGTCGATGCACGGGACCAGGAGAAAGCTGGCGTAGGCGAGCGGGGTTCGGTCGAAGAACGCTTCTCCCATCACGGGCAGGCGGCTCAACCCCGGAATCGGGAAGGCGCTGCTGCCGGGAATGGTCAGCGCCGCACCGGTCACGCCGAACACGGCTCGATAGGCGACGCCGGTCAATCCGACCGCCAGCAGGTTGAGCGCCGTGCCCGCCACGACTTGGCTGGCGCCGCGTGCGACGACGAAGAAGGCGAAGCCGGCTCCGAGCAGCGCGCCGACCAGCAGCGCGGCGCCGACGCCGAGCACCGTCGAGCCAGAGAACATCGCCGCGACCAGGGCGGCGAATGCTCCCATCAGCATCAACCCCTCGAGGCCGATGTTGATGACGCCGGCGCGCTCGGCGATGAGCTCGCCGAGCGCGGCGAGCAGCAACGGCACCGCCATGGTGACCGCGGACGAGGCGAGGGCAGTCCAGAGCGTGAGATCCATGCGTCAGCGCATCGGCCCAACGGCAGCGGCCGTGGCGGCCGTCAGGCGACCTCCCCGGGAGCCTCGGCCGGCGCGCCTCGCGTCTCGGCGGCGGTAGTCCGCCGGCGCCGTTGCTCGACGGCCAGCACGCAGAAGATCACTGTCGCCTGAATGACGGACACCAGGACGGACGAGACACCAGCGCTGCGCTGCATGGCGGTGGAGCCGGCGTCGAGCGCGCCGAAGAACACGGCGGCAAAAATCACCCCGACGGGATGCAAGCGCCCGAGCAGGGCAACGGCGATCGCGGTGAACCCCCAGCCGGGCGAGAACTGCTCGTACAGCCGAAACGTCACCGCCGCCACCTCGATGCCGCCGGCGAGGCCGGCGAGCGCCCCGCTGATCGTCAGCGCGCCGAGCAGCGCGCGCGTGACGCCGAGCCCGGCGAGGCGGGCGGCGACCGGATTGAGGCCGGCGGCGCGCATCGCGTAACCGAGCACGGTGCGAAACAGCAGCAGATAGGTGACGGCGGCGGCGGCGACCGCGATGAGCAGGCCGGCGTGCACGCGGTGGGTGGCGAACAGACGCGGCAGGCGCGCGGCGGCGGCCACGGCGTCGCTCTGTGGGTAGGCGCCCGCCGCCTCCATGAGCGGCCCGTGAACCAGAAACCCGACCAGGCCGAGCGCGATGAAGTTGAGCATGATCGTGCTGATCACCTCGTCGACGTTGCGCACCAGCTTGAGCCCGCCCGCGATGGCCGCCCACAGCGCTCCGCCGAGCGCCGCCACGACCAGGACGAGTGGAACCGCCAGCCAGACGGGGAGGGCGTCCACCCGCGTGCCGAGCCAGGCGACGGCAGTGGCCCCGACCAACAGCTGGCCCTCGGCGCCGATGTTCCAGATGCCGGCGCGGAATGCGATCGCCACCGCCAGTCCGGTGAGGAGCAGCGGGCAGGTGCGCACGCCGACCTCCGACCACGCATCCGCCGATCCGAAAGCGCCGGAGGCGAGCGCGCGCAGCGCCACCCATGGGTCGGCACCCGCCAGCGCGATCACCAGCGCGCTGATGAGGAGCGCGGCGAGGAGCGCCAGCGCCGGCGGGATGACGCGCTCGCTCACGGCGCCTCGCGGCTTCCGGCCATCAGAGCGCCGAGGTGGGCGGTCGCAAACGGCCGCTCGAGCACGGCGCTGAGTCGGCCGCGGTACAGCACCGCCAGGCGGTGGGCGCGCGCCAGGATCTCGTCGAGATCGGTCGAGATGAGGAGCACCGCCGCACCGCGCGCGATCGCCGCGCCGATGGCGGCGTAGACCGACTGCGCGGCTGCGACGTCGAGTCCACGAGTCGGGTTGGCGGCGACCAGCACGTGCGGCTCGAGGGCGAGCGCGCGGGCGACGATGAGCTTCTGCAGGTTGCCGCCGGACAAGCTGCGCGCCGGCGCCTCGAGGCTGCCGGCCTTGATGGCGTACGCGTCGACCATCGCCTGCGCGGCATCACGTTCGGCCGCGGGACGGGTGAAGCCGTGCGGCGACAGGCGCTGCAGCAGGGCGGCGCTGAGCACGGCATTCTCGCGCACGCTCATCTGCGCCACCACACCCTGGCGCAGCCGATCCGGCGGGATGCAGGCGACGCCAGCCGCCTGCAGCGCCGCCGGAGCGAAGCGTCCGATGGCTGTGCCGGCGACGGCCACCGAGCCTGCCGTCGGCGGACGCACGCCAGCCAGGACCTCGAACAGCTCGGCCTGGCCGTTTCCGTCGACGCCGGCGACACCGAGGATCTCGCCGCCGCGCACGCTCAGGGTGACGTCGTGGAGTGCCGGCAGCCCGTGACCGTCGCAGGCCGACAGCCGCCGGACATCGAGCAGCGCGCGCGCGGAAACCGCCGCAGGCGGCGGCGATCCCGGCGCGTCGAGCGGGCCGACCATCAGGCCGGCGAGCTGGCTCTCGGTGACGGTGTCGCGTTCGGCTCGCGCGACGATGCGGCCGCGCCGCATGACGGTGATGCGGTCGGCAATGGCCATGACCTCGGCGAGCTTGTGGGTGATGAACAGCACCGCTGCGCCGGCGCTGCGCAAGCGGTCGAGCACGGTGAAGAGCTGTGCCACTTCGTTCGGCGTCAACACCGCGGTCGGCTCGTCGAGGATGAGGATGCGGGTATCGCCCGCCAGCGCCTTCACGATCTCGATGCGCTGGCGCTGGCCGACCGGCAGCATTCCCACCACCCGGTCGAGGTCGCCGAGCTCGACACCGATCTCGGCGGCGATGCGGCGCGCGGCGGCCGCGACGTCGCTGCGCGTCCACCGCCAGGCGCGAGCGGGGCAGACGCTGAGGGCGAGGTTCTCGGCGACCGAGAGCGCGTCGACGAGCGCGAACTCCTGGTGCACCATGCCGATACCGGCCCGTCGCGCGTCGAGCGCGCTGGTGAAGTGGACCGCTGCGCCGTCGAGCTGCAGCGAGCCGCCGTCCGGTTCGAGCAGACCGTAGATCACCCGCATCAGCGTCGACTTCCCGGCGCCGTTCTCGCCGAGCACCGCGTGCACCTCGCCGGGGCGGACGTCGAGGTCGACGTCCGCCAGCGCCTGGACGGCGCCAAAGCGCTTGCGAATGCCGCGCAGCCTGAGACGGGGCTCGGTCATACTTTCCGTCCGGCGCCGGGGGAGGGCAACGCGCGTCCGACCTGCATGGCGCCGACTGCGTCTGGGTGCGCGGATCCGCGGGCTCAGAACTCGGCGCTGGGCACGACGAGCTGGCCGCTGAGGATGGCCTGTTGGGCGGCGTCGAGGCTGGCTTTGACGTCGGCTGGGATGCGATCGCTGAGCGCCGGGTTGTAGACGATCGACACGACGCCGTCCTTCATCCCGAGCTTCTCGATCTTGGCGACGAAGGTCCCGTCCTGCACCTGCCGGGCGACGGTGACGAAGGCGCGCGGGATGTCGATCACCGCGCTGGCGAGGATCACATCGGGCGCGACGGCGTTCTGGTCCTTGTTGGCACCGAACGCCCACACGCTGCGCGCCCGTGCCGCCTGGAAGACGCCCAGCCCGGCGGCGTCGGCGTTGTGGAACAAGACGTCGGCGCCTTGCTGGATGAGCGCCAAGCTGGCTTCCTTCGCGGCCCCGACGTCGTCCCAGTTGCCGACGTAGCTGGTGGTGACCGCGAAGTCGGGATTCACCGACTTGGCACCGGCTTCGTAGGCCAGAATGGTGCTCTTCACCGACGGAATGGCCATCCCGCCTACCGCGCCGGCCTTGCCGGTCTTCGACATCTTCGCGGTGAGCATGCCCTCGAGGTAGGTGGCCTCCTCGAGCATGAAGCGCAGCGGGGCGACGTTGTTGCGCACGGTGTTGCCCGAGGTGGTGATGAAGACCGTGTTGGGGAAGTCGGGCGAGACGGCAGCGGCGGCGTCCTGAAACTCGAAGCCGTGGCCGAAGACCAGATTGAAGCCGCGCTGGGCGAAATCGCGGAAGCCGGCTTCGAACTCCGCCGGGGTCTTGGTTTGCACCTGCGCGATCTCCGCACCGAGTTGGTCGCGGATGGCGAGCAGGCCCTCGTAGGCCAGGGCGTTCCAGCCGGCATCGCTCACCGGCCCGGGACTCAACAACGCCACCTTGAACAGTGCCGGTTTGGGCGTGCCGTCGGTGGGCGATTCGGAGCGCGAGCAGCCGGCGACGGTGAGCAGGAGCGAGAGGATCCACGCGAGCCGCAGCATTCGCGGCACAGTACCGGAGCGCCCGGGGGGCCACAACGCGCCGCACCGAATGCGGACGCGCGCCCTGGGCGCCGCCTTACGGGTCGTCCGGCGAGACGTGGTAGGGAGGAAACGCCGATGCCCGCGCGGAACAACTACGTCCTGATCGTCCTCGACAGCTGCCGGTTCGACAGCTTCGTGGCCGGCAACCCGCGCACGATCCTCCGCCTGGGACCGCTCGAGCGGCGCTGGAGCTACGCGTCGTGGACGTCGCCGTCGCACTACAACCTGCTCATGGGCTTGCTGCCGCACGCCAGCCCACCGCACGTGTACGCGTCGGAGTACTACAAACGCGACTACGCCAAGTACAACCAACGACTCGGCGCTGACGATATCGAGTTCCAGCGCCTCTTGCCCTCGCTCTACCTGCCCACCTTCCTCAAGCACGCGCTCGGGTACCGCACGCATGCGCTGGTCTCGCTGCCGGTGCTCAACCCGGCGACGCCGCTGAACCGCGACTTCGATTCCTTCACCCTCATGCCGACCCACAACGACATGGCGGCGATGCTGGACCGCCTCCACTTCGACGACGAGCGCCCGGCGTTCTACCTGCTCAACGTCGGCGAGACGCACTACCCGTTCGCCCTGCCCAGCGAGGATCCGAGCACCTGGCCGCGGCTCTCCGGCGTCCACGGGGTGTTCAAGCACCTCGACGCGCAGGTCGTCGGGGGCAAGCTCGTCGATGACGGCAGCGAGCCGGCGGAGTTCGACCAAGCCCGGCTCGACCGCCTGCGCGCCCGGCAGATCGACGCCGTGCGCTACCTCGACGGCGTCTTCCAGCGGCTGTTCGACCAGCTGCCGCCGCGCACCTACGTCACCGTCACCGCCGACCACGGCGAGCTGTTCGGCGAGGGCGGGTACTTCGGCCACGGGCCGATCCAACACGACAAAGTGTACGAAGTGCCCCTGATCGAGGGGCAGCTGCGCTGAGGGCGGTGCGGCGCCGTCGGGCGCAGGCGCCTCACGCGCCGGCCGGGGGTGCCGGGCGCTCGAGCGGATAGTTGGCGTCGCGCCACAACTTGATCCCCCCGTCGAGCGCGACGGCGCGGCCGAAGCCCATGCTCTGCAGCGTGGCGGCGGCCAAGGTCGAGATCTTACCGAACTCGCAGTAGACGACGACGCGCCGAGTCGGGTCGGGCAGGACGTCGTCGATGCGGAGCTCGAGCTGGCCGCGCGGAACATGCACGGCGCCGGGGATGTGGCCGGCCTGGAACGCCTCGCGCTCGCGCACGTCGAGCAGCACCAGGTCGCGGTCGGCGCTCTCGATGCGGTGCCGCAGCTCGTCCATGTCCATGAACGGCACGCGGCTGGCGGCCTCGCCGATGAGCTGCGCGACCGTCTTGCCGCCGCTGCGGTTGGTGCGCAGCGCCTCGGTGAGATGGGTCGGCATCTTGAGATCCAGGTGGCGCATCTGCTCGACGAACTCCGCCCGCCCCCGTTTTTGCAACCGGGGGTTGGTGGCGATCTCCTCGCCGAGCGTCGAATGTCCGCGCGCCTTGTAGTCGTGGGCGGGGAAGACCTGAAGGTCGGGGGACAGCTTGAGCAGGGTGCCGAACAGGCTCTCGTGCAATTGCTCGGGGTCGCCGGTGGGGAGGTCGGTACGGCCGGTGGCCCCGATCAAGAGCGTGTCGCCGGTGAGGATGCGGTCGGGCAGCAGCACGCAGATGGAGTCCTCCGTGTGGCCGGGGGTGTAGAGCATGCGCAGGCGCAGCGTGCCGACGACGAGGCTCTCGCCGTCGTCGATGTGCAGGTCGACGAACGGGGCGGGGCTCTTGCGGTGCATGACCACGGGCACGCCGAGCTGGCGCGCCAGGGTCTGGCTGGCGGAGAAGTGATCGGCGTGCGTGTGGGTGTCGAGCACGTAGCGAATGCGCAGGGCGCTGCGCGCCGCCAGCCCAAGGTAGCGCTCCACCTGGCTGCTCTCCGGGTCGACGACGACGCCCGCGCAGGTCTCAGGACACCCGATCAGGTACGACTGACAGCCCTCGTGCGGGATCTGTTCGAACAGCATCGGGGCCACGCTAGGGCCGGGGGCGCGCGAGGGTCAAGCGGCCGAGAATTTTCGGGTCGCCCGCCGCGCCGGCCGATTGGCGTGCGATTATGCGCGCCCTTCGCTCAGGCCTTGTCGTGATAGTAGCCGATGAGGATGTCGGCGATTTCTGGGCGCAGGATGCGCGGGTCGGGGCGCTCGCCCTTGGTGAGGGCCTCGCGGACCTTCGATCCGGAGATCACCACCGGTTTCTCGTCCGGGTGGTTGTCCATCAGATCCACGCGGCCGGCCGTGTCGTAGTAGGCCGCGAAGCCGATGTTGCACGGTCGGATCTGCAGGCTGCCGCGCAGACTGTTGAACACCTCTTGCGCGTCGAAGTCGCCCCAGATCGCCTGGCCGTCGTCGAACGGCGCATCGGCGTGCTTGCGCCCGATGACGATGTCGGTGAAGCCGAGGTTCTGCCGGTAGATGCCGTGCATCACCGCTTCCTTCGGCCCGCCGTACAGCATCTTGATGTCGAGGCCGACGAGCTCGAAGACCTCGGTCAGGTCGTAGCCGCACGCGCGCCACAGCGGTTCGTCCTTGTCCCCCCGGCCGAGCAGCTGTTGATCGTGCAGGGCGCGGTAGCAGCGCATGCGGACGCGGGCTGGAACATCGTCGCCCTTGAGCTCACCGACCAGGGGGTTGAGCACCACGCCGGCGAAGTAGCCCATGCGAGTGAGCTGCTCGACGCCGGCCACCAGTGCGTACTCGTGTGCGCGGTGCAGCGGGTTCCGGGTTTGGAAGGCGAGGGCGCGCTCCCAGCGGCGTTCGGCGATGAGAGTGCGCACCTGGCGCGGCGAGAGGATGTACGACCCGTAGTCCGGGTCGACCGGCTGGGGCAGGGCCCAGAGGTCGCCGCCGACCAGCGTTCCGCGCGGGTCGTCCATGACCATGTGCCCGCCGGGATGGTCGCTCCGCGTCGTGCCGTAGAAGCGCTCGACGTGCTTCTCCTTCTTCCACTCGAAGATGCTCGAGAGGCGCAGCGCGCCCACGATGTCGCCCTCGAACACCAGCGCGGCGCTGTGGCCGACGCGCAAGCGCTTCGCCTCGGCGTCGGTGACCGGGAAGGCGATTGGTGCGGTCCAGGCATAGCGCCGGAAGCCGAACTCGAGGGCGTCGTTGTCGAGCACCGCGTGCCAGGTCTCCTCGTCCATCGGTCCCTCGAGCGGCGAGAGGGTGCCGTCGGCGATGCGGTAGACGGTGGCGAGGTCGGCCCGCGACATCTCGATGCGCGGCAGGGCTGCGGTCTCGGCGAGAAACTGCTTGCGACGGGATAGCGGGACGGTGCGCGACACCGGGGCTTCGAGCCCCCCGTGGACCGGAACGAGATCGGGCATGGGTGGTTGACTCCTTGCGTATGATGAGGGGGAACGATGGCGGTGCACACTGCATCGCGCGCCGCTCGGAACGTCCCTCCGACGCGCAGCGAGCTGCCGCAAAGGCCGGAGTCAGCCGTATGCGAGGGGTGGGGGAGAGTCAAGCCGCCCGGGGCGCGTGCAACGCGCCCGCCTGGCGACCGGCGCGGTCAGTCGTATCGGGAGCTGGACTGCGGCGTCGCTGCGGCGACGACCCGGCCGCGAACCGGCACGGCGGGGATCTGCAACGTCTGCCCCGCCTTGATGCCGCGACCGCCGCGCAGGCCGTTCGCCTGCATGAGCGTCTTGGTCGACACGCCGTAGCGCTTGGCGATGCTCTGCACGGTGTCCCCGCGCCGCACTTTGTGTGTGCGCGCCGCGCGCGGTCGCGCCGACGGCGCGGGCATTTGATACGACGCGAGCGCCACGACGAACTGGTCCCGCGTGCCCTTTGGCAGACGGATCCGATATCCCTGAGGCGGCACGATGCCGCGGTTGAGCGCCGGGTTGAGGTCTCGAATCGTCCCCTCGTCGGTGCCGCAGAGCTGGGCGACAGCCTTCAGCGAGATCGGCCGGGTGACCTCGACGGTTTCGAAGCGCGGCGGCAGCTCGGGGGCCACGTCGAAGCCGTACTCCTCTGGCGACTGCGCGACCTCGACGGCGGCCAGGAAGCGGGGCACGAATTCCGAGGTCTCGTTGGGAAGGTAACCGCGGTCGCTCATCTCCCAGTAGTTTTCGCAGCCCTTCCAGCTCTGAATGCGCTCGATGTTGGCCTCGCCGGTGTTGTACCCGGCCAACGCCAGGTGCCAGTCGCCGAAGCGCTCGTACAGATCACGCAGGTAGCGCGCCGCGGCCCGCGTGGCCTTCTCCGGGTCGCGTCGCTCGTCGACATATCCGTCGATGCGCAGGCCGTAGCGCTGCCCGGTTCCACGGACGAACTGCCACGGGCCCACTGCGCCGGCGTGCGAAACCGCATGGATGCTGAACCCGCTCTCGACGATCGGGAGGTAGGCGAGCTCCTTCGGTACCCCCTCCTCAGCCAGGATGCGCGCCATGCGCGGCAGGTATCGGCTGCCGCGTTCCAGGGCGCGCTGCATGAAGTTGCGCAGGCTCGTCTGGTATTGATCGACGAAGCCCTGCACCCGCGGATGCGAGGACGAGAACTCCGGATCTGACAGACCAGGCGCCGGCTTGCCCCCCCGGGCTGCCGGCCCCTGGTCAGGCGGAAATTCCCGCTCGCCAGGTATGCCGTTTAGGGCTGATCCTTGGTTGGCCTGACGGCTGTTGTTGACAGCCGCCCGTCGGCCGGCAGTGGTGCAGCCGGCCAGGCCCATCAGCAGGATGGATGTTCCTAGGGCTAGGATGGCTCGCTGATTCGCAGCGCGCATAGGTTCCTCCCTCGTGCTCTAGCGGCCGCCAGGGTGGGGAAGAGCCAAAGGCGCCCCAAGGCAGCCGAGACGTCGTGTGTCCTACCAACGTCTGGTCGTCTGCGTGTGACCAACCCGTCCTCGCGAGTGTCACGGCGAATTCTCCATCTGTTGCGATATCCATTGATCGTGCCCATCGGTGACGGGCGCTCCTCGGTACCACATGGCAATGCTGGAGCGCAACCCGAAAGCCTGGGATCGTCAATTTTTTGACGCGGACGCCATGGGGCTGACGATCGCAAGGCAGGTGCGATCCGTGCGCGATCGCCTTGTCGCGCTTGATCAATCAGCCGATCAACCGATGCGGCGGCGAATGTCGCTCAGGATCTGCGTGAAGCTGCGCTCGTATTCGTCGAGCGCGGCGGGCGAGTCGGCCTCGAACCGGAGCACCAGCGACGGTTGGGTGTTGGACGCGCGGATCAGGCCCCAGCCATGCGGTAACCGCACGCGGGCGCCGTCGACGTCGATGACCTCGTGGCGGGGGCGGAAGTGTGCGAGCGCGGCGTCCACGACCGCGAACTTGATCGCGTCGGGGCAATCGACACGAATCTCGGGTGTGGCGTAGGCAGGCGGTACGTCGGCGAGCAGCTGGTCGATGCGACGGCCCGTGCGCGCCAGCAGATCGAGCAGGCGGCAGCCGGCGTAGATCGCGTCGTCGAACCCGAAGTAGTCGTCGGCGAAGAAGAGGTGGCCGCTCATTTCGCCGGCCAGCAGGGCTCCGCTCTCCCGCATCTTGGCTTTGATCGGCGAGTGGCCGGCCTTCCACATGATCGCGCGGCCTCCGCGCGCGGCGATGTCGTCGTACAGGCGCTGTGAGCACTTGACCTCGGAGACCACGGTGGCCCCCGGATGGGCGCGCAGCACGTCGCGGGAGAACAGGATGAGCAGCTCGTCGCCCCACACGACCCGACCCTCGCGGTCGACGGCGCCGAGGCGATCGGCGTCGCCGTCGAAGGCGAGGCCGACCTCCGCGCCGACGGCCCGCACGCGAGAGACCAAGTCGCGCAGGTTCTCTTCCACCGTCGGGTCGGGGTGGTGGTTCGGGAAATGGCCGTCGAGCGTGCAGTACAGCTCGTCGACGGCGCAGCCGAGGGCGCGGTAGATCGGCGGCGCCACCGGTCCGGCCGTGCCGTTTCCGGCATCGACGACGACGTGCAGCGGTCGCGCGAGCTTTGGGAATCGACCGATCAGGTTGGTCCGGTAGCGCTCGGCGATGTCGACCGTCTCGAGCTGCCCGCGGCCCTCGGGGGCGCGGCCCGCGTCGATGAGGCGGCGCAGCGTTTGGATCTCCTCGCCATGAATGGTCGACCGGCCGACGCAGACCTTGAACCCGTTGTCCTCGGCCGGGTTGTGGCTGCCGGTGACCTGGATCGCGCCGTCCAGGTCGAGGTCGAACAGCGCGAAGTAGGTCGCCGGTGTGGGACAGACACCCAAGTCGATCACCTGAAGCCCCGACTCGAGCAGGCCGCTGCGCACGGCGGCCGCATAGGCATCCGAGGTCAGGCGGCAGTCGCGTCCCACGCCGATGCGGCCCCGCCCGCGGGCGCCGCCCTCGGCCAGATACGCGGCGAAGCCGCGCCCGAGCGCGCGCGCAAAGGCACTGTCGAAGTCACGCTCGGCGACGCCGCGAATGTCGTACTCGCGGAAGATGGCTGGGTTGGCCATGGAGAGGGGCCTCACTGCGCCGATTGCGCGAGCGAGCCCGCGGTACGGGAGCGCAGGCGGCGTCGCGCGGCGGGCACCGCCACGCCGGCGAGATGCTTCGGCTGGGGCTGGGCGAGCGCGGCGGCGAGGCGCAGGGCGGCGGCCATGCTGCCGGGGTCGGCGACTCCGCGGCCGGCGATGTCGTGCGCGGTCCCATGGTCCGGCGAGGTACGCACGAACGGGAGACCGATGGTGACGTTCACGCCGTCGGTGAAGTGCAGCAGCTTGAACGGCGCGAGGCCCTGGTCGTGGTACATGCAGACGACCGCATCGACCCCGCCTTTGAGGGCCAGCGGGAACAGGCTATCGGCGGCGAATGGGCCGCGGGCGTCGATCCCGCTGCGGCGCGCCGCGCGCACGGCCGGCGCGATGACCCGCATTTCCTCGGTGCCGAACAAGCCCTGCTCGCCGGCGTGGGGGTTGAGGCCGGCGACGCCGAGGCGGGGACGCGCGAGGCCGAAGTGGACGCGCAGCGCGCGCTGCGCGATGCGCAACGTGTCGAGCACGAGCGTCCGTGAGATCGCTTTGGGCACCGCGGACAGGGCGAGGTGGGTGGTGACGAGGATGACGCGCAGTCGCTGCCCAGCCATCATCATTCGCACCGGGACGCCGCCGCAGAGCTCCGCCAGCAGCTCGGTGTGCCCGCTGACACGCCGCCCGGCGGCGACCAGGTTCGCCTTGCAGATCGGCGCGGTGGTCAACGCGTCGGCGAACCCGGCGCGCACCAGCCGGACCGCCTCGACGATCGACGCATACGCCGCGTGCCCACCGGCGACTGTGGGGCGGCCGGGTCGGCGCTGGGACGCGGTGAGCCGGGCGGCGACGCGGACCGGCAGGGCACCGGAGGGGAGCGGGGCCGGCGGCGTCCATTCGGCCAGACGGACACGCGCACCCAGCTGGGCGGCGGCCGCTGCGTAGACGGCCGGGTCGCCGACCAGGATCGGGGCCAGCGCGCGCGACGTTGGGCGCCTGAGCAGCGCTGCCAGGGTCACCTCGGGTCCGATGCCGGTGGGATCGCCCATCGAGACGGCGACCCGGCGGACCCTGCTCACGGGCGGATCTCCACGTGGTGGCGCTGGCGGAGATCCTCCTTCAGCCAGCGGTTGTACCGGTCCTCCAACGCCTTGGCGTAGAGCTGTTCCTTGATCTCGTCGGCCTTGCCCTCGGGAACCGTCTTGTCGTCACCGGGGCCGATCCGTTGATCGAGGCGGACGATGTGAATTCCGGTGCTGCCGCGCACGGGCTTGCTGAACTCGCCCGGTTTGAGGCCGGCGATCGCCTCCTCGAGGTCGTCGCGCATCTCGCCCTTCTTGAAGGTCCCGAGGCTGCCGCCGCTCTTTGCCGCTCCGTCCTCCGAGTCGCGCTCCGCCACCTTGGCGAAGTCAGCCCCGCCCTTGAGCTCGTCGTAGATCTTGTCGGCGCGCCCTTCGACCTCAGCCGCCTGCTCGGGCGTGGCGTCGGGGGGGATCTTGAGGAAGATCTCCGAGATCGCCACCTGCCCCTCGGCGTCTCCGGCGCCTTCGTGCGCCTTGTAGTAGCGCTCGATCTCCTCGGGCGACACGCTGACCTTGCCGCGGATCTCTCGGTTGATCAGCTGGGCGCGCTGGAGCTCCTCGCGCACCTGGGCGCGGTAGCGCTCGCGCGTCAGGCCCTGTTGGGCGAGCGCGTTGTCGAGCTGGGCGTCGTCGATCTTGTTCCGTTCCTTGATGCTCGCGATGTAGCGGTCGATGTCGGCGTCCTGCACCTGGATTCCCTGGGCCTCCACCTCCTTCTGGATCAGGCGCTGGGTGATGAGCAGATCGAGCACGTCCGACTGATTCGACGACAGCGCCGCCTTTAGGCGGGGATCCCCGGCCGCGAAGTCCTTCAGCTCGTACAGCGTGATCGGATCGCCGTCGACCAACGCCATGATGCGGTTGACGACCGTGCCGGCGACGACGGGTTGGGTCTCGTACGCGCCGATGTCGCAGCGGCCGCCGGCCGGCCGGCGCGCGCCGCGCTGGTCGCTGGTCAGCATCCCGCCGCTGGCTGGGTCGCTGCAGCCGTTCGGATCGCCGCCGTCGATGGCCGGACTGCCCCCGGTCGGTGCCAGCGTCTGGGTCGGTCCCCCATTGCTGGCCAGCTCGCCGAGTCGCGGGTCATCGGTGGTCTGGTCGCCGGTCTGCGCGAAGGCGCAGCGGTGGTCATCGGTCAGGTTGTACCCTTTGGAGGTCACCGATCCGGCGCAGCCCTGTCCGTTGGTGGCGATGACGCTGTTCTGGACGGTTGCTCCATCGGCCGGGGCATCGAGCCCCGTCCCCCCGTTGCTCGCGATGGTGCAGCTCGAGACCGTGAGGCTGCCCCCCGCGGCGCCGAGGCCGGCGCCGCCGTTGGCGGCGATGGTCGAGTTGACGCATGCGGTCGTCCCGCTGCCGTTGGCGATCCCCATGCCGTGGTTCTTGGCCACCAGTGAGCGCACCAGCGTGAGGTGGCCGCCGCGGTTGGCGATGCCATCGCCGGCGCTGTCGAGCACCGCGCACTCGATCAGCGCCAGCTTGCCCCGTTTGAGCACGATGCCGGTCTCGCCGCCGGCGATGGTCAAACCGGTGATGGCGACGGCGCCGGCGACGGTGAGGACGGCGCCCTCCTTGCCGCGCACGGTGATGGCGCTCGCGCCCGGTCCCTTGATCCCGAGGTCGGTATCGATCTCGAGGGGCTCCGCGAGGTCGATCTCGCCACGAACGTCGCTGCCGAAGGCGATGCTGTCGCCCTTCGACGAATCGCTCACCGCCTGCCGCAGCGAGCCCTCGCCGGAGTCCTCGGTGTTGCGCACGGTGCGCGTGGTCGCGCGCGCGCTGCCCGCGGCGAGGAGCACAGCAAGCAGCAGGGCGGAGGTGCGGCGGGCGGCCGTCATCGATGATCCATCTGACTACCACAGCGGCGCGATCCGGGTAAGGCGCGCGCCCGGCGGCGGCGGCTAGCGCGCGTCGACACGTCGGGTCTCGACCGGCGGCGGGCCGGCCGGCTGGCGGATGTGCTCGAGGACGGACTGGATCTCTGCCACCAGGCCGTCCCAATCGCGGTTGGTCGGGGTGAAGCTGAGCTGGAAGTCGGCCGACAGGCGGAAGCGGCCTTTCCCGCGCTCGACCATGGCGACGAGTTGATCGACCTCGACCGGGGCGTCGGGATGGAACGCGAGGGTGACCGTCCCGGAGCGGGAGACGGCGCGCACGACCATGCACGCCTTCAACGTCCGCCGGAGATCCATGACGCGCAGGAAGCTGTCGACCAGGGGTGGGATGGGACCGTAGCGCTCACGCAGCTCGGCGGCGATGTCCTCGAGCTCCTCGCGGCCGCGCACGCTGGCCAGGCGGCGATAGAACACCAGGCGTTGGTTCTCGTCCGGGATGTAGGTGTCGGGGATGTAGGCAGGGAAGCCGAGCTGGATCTCGGGCTCGACGTCGACGTGGCGGCGCTGGCCGCGCAATTCCTGCACCGCCTCCTCCATCATCTGTGTGTAGAGCTCGAACCCGACCGCCGCGATGTGCCCCGACTGCTGCTTGCCGAGCAGGTTGCCGGCCCCGCGGATCTCCAGGTCGTGGGCGGCGAGGCGGAAGCCGCCGCCCAGGTCATCGAGCTCCTGCAGGACGCGCAGGCGCTTTTGCGCGTCCTTGGTGATGAGGTGCTCGCCGGGAATCATCAGGTAGGCGAAGGCGCGCTCGTGCGAGCGGCCGACGCGACCGCGCAGCTGGTAGAGCTGGGCCAGGCCGAAGTGGTCGGCGCGATTGATGAGGATCGTGTTGGCGTTGGGAATGTCGAGCCCCGACTCGATGATCGCCGAGCAGACCAGGACGTTGACCTCGCGCCCCATGAACTGGAGCATGACTTTCTCCAGGGTCCGCTCGTGCATCTGGCCGTGTGCGACGGCGATGGTCGCGGCCGGAACCAGGGTGCGCAGGTGGCGCGCCATGAGATCGATGTTCTCGACCCGATTGTGGACGAAGAACACCTGGCCGCCGCGGTCGAGCTCGCGCTGGATGGCGTCGCGGATGATGTCCTCATCGTATCGGGTCACATACGTGCGCACCGCCAACCGGTCGACCGGCGGGGTCTCGATCACACTGAGGTCGCGGATGCCCATCAGCGACATCTGCAGGGTGCGCGGGATCGGCGTCGCGGTCATGGCCATTACGTCGACCAGCGCGCGCAGATTCTTGATCTTCTCCTTGTCTTTCACGCCGAACCGATGCTCTTCGTCGATCACCAGCAGCCCGAGCTGCTTGAACTCGACGTCGGCCTGCAGCAGCCGATGGGTGCCGACGACGATGTCGACCTGCCCGGCGCGGAGCCCGCTCAGCACCTCGCGCTGCTGCGCTGGCGTCTGGAAGCGCGACAGCATCTCGACCCGCACCGGGTACCCTTCGCAACGACGGCGCAGGGTGGTGAAGTGCTGCTGTGCGAGCACCGTCGTCGGCACCAGGACGGCGACCTGGCGCCCGTCCATCACCGCCAGGAACGCCGCGCGCAGGGCGACTTCGGTCTTGCCGTAGCCGACGTCGCCGCAGATCAGCCGGTCCATCGGCTTGGGGCGCTGCAGATCGGCGAGCACGTCGTCGATCGCCTGCTTCTGATCGGGTGTCTCCTCGAACGGGAAGGTGGCCTCGAACTCGCGGAAGTACGCGTCCGGTGCGGTATAGGCGCGGCGCTCGTCGATCTCGCGCGCGGCATAGATGCCGAGCAGCTCCTTGGCCATGGCGAGGATCGACTCGCGCGTCTTGGCTTTGACCTTCTCCCAGCTCGCGCCGCCGAGCTTGTCGAGCGCCGGCACCTCGCCGTCGGCGCCGACGTACTTCTGCACCAGGCTGATGCGGTCGACCGGCAGATAGAGGCGGTCGCCGCCGGCGTACTCGAGGTGCAGATAGTCGCCCTCCGTGCCGGCGACCTGCAAATGGCGCAGGCCGCGGTAGACGCCGACCCCGTGGTCGAGATGAACGACGAAGTCGTCGGGCTTGAGCTCGCTGAGGCTCTTCAGCAGCTGCGTCACCGACACCCGCCGCGCCGCTCGCCGACGCGATTCGCCGAAGACGTCGGCCTCGGTGATCACGACCAGGCGTCGATCGGGCACGCGGAAGCCCTCGCTCAGGTGCCCGCACACGACGCGCACGGCCGGGCGTGCGGTGACGGGCGCCGCCTCGGCGGCCCGCTCGATGTCGGCGAACGACTCGACCGTCGGCTGTACCGCGACGTCGTTGGTTTCCAGCAGCCGCGTCAGGCGTTGGCCCTGCGCTTCGGTTCCGGCGACGAAGACGACGGCGTGACCCTCAGCGCGCCAGCTCTGTACGTGTTCGGCGACCGGCGCGAAGCTGATCTCATGGCGCTGGTGCAGGCGCTTCGCCTTGAGGTCGGTGGTGGAGAACGAGCGCACGCCGAGGCGCGCGGCGCTCGGATCGGTGGCGAGCAGGTCGAGCATCTCGAGCTCGATCACTGGGTGGCGCTGGAGCGCGGTCCGCCACGCTGCCGGTGTCAGGTACAATTGCTCCGGAGGTGGCAGGAACCGGTGCTCGGCCTCGCGCTCCGCCGCGCGGCGTTCGACCAGCGCCGCAGCGCGCTCCAGCGCGGCGTCGACCTCGCCGGCCTGGTCGAGGACGACGACCGTCCCGGCGGGCAAGTAGTCCCACAGGGTGTCGAGCTGTGGATAGAAGTAGGGCAGGCAGAACTCGACGCCGGGAAAGAGCAGCCCGCTGGTGAGACCGTCGAGCATCAGGTGGCGTTCGTCGTGGCCGATCTCGAGGTCGAGCGCGCGCGTTTCGATGGCGCGCACGAGACCGGGCTGCTGACCCACCGCGGGGTCGAACTCGCGCATGGGGAGGATGAGCAGCTCGGCCTGCTTGGCCGCCAGGCGCTGACTGACCGGGTCGAATTCGTGCAGGCTGTCGATCACATCGCCGACGAGCTGCAGGCGGATCGGGTTCGGGTGGGCCGGCGGGAAGACGTCGACGATGCCGCCGCGGACGGTGAAGTCGCCGCGGTCCTCCACCAGCCCGACGCGCCGATAGCCCCACGCGGCGAGCTGGGCGGCGAGCGCGTCGCGGTCGATCTCCTCGCCGTCCACGACGTAGAGGTAGCGGGCCGCGAACGCGGCGCGCGGCGGCACCCGCTGGGCGAGCGACTCCGGGGTGGTGACGACGATCGGGTTGGGGCTCTGGTGCAGATGGTAGAGGCCCTCGATGCGCGCTGCCACGACATCGGGCGGCGGCGACAGATCCTCGAAGGGCGTCACCTCCCAACTCGGCAGGTAGTGGATGCGGTGCGCGAACGGTGGCGCGTCCTCGGCTTCGGCGAAGAAGAAGCGCAGATCGGCGGCGAGCCGTTCGGCCGCGGTTCCAGTCGCGGCGATCATCAGCGCCGGGCGCGCCGCGGCGCGCAGCAGCTCGAAAAGGAAGAACGGCCGGGCGCCGCCCTTCAATCCCTGGACCCGCCAGGTGCGCGGCGGGGTGGCTTGCGCCAGCCCCTCGGCGAGGGTGCGCAGCGAGGATCCCCAGGTTTCAGCCGTCTGTGCCACTATCTGTGCCGCCAGGCCGCATGCGGGAAACTCCAGACCCTACCGCACCGGGTTCCGACCCCACAAGTTCCGGCCCCATGGGCACCGTGGGCCGAGCTCGTTTCGCTGCTGCGGCGAAGGACCGCCATGCTACAATACGCACTGCGATGGCGCGGATCATGGTGATCGAGGACGACCCGGATCTGATGCGGCTCATCAGCCACATGCTCAAGTCTGCCGGCCTCGAGGTCATGCCCGCCTACGGCGGCGAGGACGCCCTCCGCAAGTTGAAGCTGCACCTGCCGGACCTGATCCTCACCGATCTGGCGATGCCGAAGATGAGCGGCGTCGAAGTGATCGAGCACGTCAAGGCCGCTCCCGAGACGAAGCACATCCCGTGTGTCGCCGTCACCGCATTCACCTGGGATCACATCGCGCAGTCGGCGCGCCAGGTCGGCTGTGATAGCTTCGTCTCGAAGCCGTTCAACGCGGTGCGCCTGCTGGAAGAGGTCGGCAAGTACGTCCACGTACCCGGCAAGGCCGCTACACGCCCGGCGGCGGGTCGCGGCTGAGACGGCCCCGTCCGCTCGCGTCGCGACCCGAACGGTGGGTGCGTGCCACCGCAGGCCGCTGGACGGCGAGCGCGTTTCACTCGCTCGGTGCCTGATTCCCCCGGCGGAACGCCTTGTAGACCTCGACGACGGTCTCGCGCTGGTGCTCGGTGAGATGGGGGTCGCGGCGGATCTCACGCACCGCGTCGGACTCCTCGATATCGCGCGGATCGAGCACGCCAGCCTGCAGGTAGAGGGTTTCCGCCGACAATCGCAGCGCACCCGCGAGCGAATGCAGGATCGTCTGGCTCGGGTGCTGCAGACCACCCTCGATCTCCTTCAGCACGACGCCCGGAATGCCGCTGCGCTCGATGATCTTGCGCAGCGAGATGTCGGCCAGGCTGCGCTGTCGCCGCAGGTAGTCGGCTAGCGATTGCGGCGGGCTCGCCTTGACGATCTGTGGCGCCGCCGTCGACGGACGCGGTTTCTTCGGCTTCGCCTTCCTGGATCGGCTCATGCTCGCCTCCTCGCCGCGTATCGCTAGCGCGTCTGGCGGTTTGCCTCAACGCCGCGGCGCTCGCGGGTGCGCGCTGGCCATCCCTGGGTGCCGCGAAACGTGATAGGCGGCGGCATGCCGCTCGCCGCCGCGCGCACGCCAACCGCCGAGCTCGCGCTCGTCCGTCGCTTTCCGTCCTTGGCGCGTCTGCCCCGGCACGCGCTGACCGACTTGCCCACGCCGGTGCAGCCGCTGGCCCGGGTCGCGCGCCGCTGCGACCTCGGGGCGCTGTGGATCAAACGCGACGATCTGAGCGGACCGCTCTACGGCGGCAACAAGCCGCGCAAGCTGGAGTGGCTGCTCGGCGCGGCCCGGGCACGCGGGCGCCGCGGGGTCATGACCTTCGGCGGCATCGGTACGCACCACGGCCTGGCGACCGCGATCTGCGCGCGCGATGCCGGCCTGCAGACCGTGCTCGTGCTGTTGCCGCAGCCGGTGACCGAGCATGTCCGGCACTGTCTGCTGCTCGATCAGGTCGTAGGCGCCGAGCTGCACCTCGCCAACTCGGTCGCCGGCGTCGCCGCGACGGCGCTGCGCCGTTGCGCGCGCGCGGTGCTCCAGGGGCAGCCGCTGGCGATCATTCCCGCTGGAGGGAGCTCGGCCGTCGGTGCCATCGGGTACGTGAACGCCGCCCTCGAGCTCGCCGAGCAGGTGCGCGCGGGCGCGCTCCCCGAGCCCGACGCGATCTTCGTACCGCTCGGCACCGGCGGGACCGTCGCCGGGCTTGCGCTGGGGTGCCGACTCGCGGGCCTGCGCAGCCGAGTCGTCGCCGTGCTGGTGACCGATATCCTGCCTCCCTCGGCGGCGCGTCTCAGCCGCCTGGCCCGCGCGACGCTGCGCCGCTTGCGCCGTGTCGCGCCCGAGATCGCGCCGGTGACCCCGCCGCCGACCGATGTCACCATCCTCGGTGGTTACCTCGGCTCCGCATACGGCGCGGTGACCGACGCCGGCCTCGCCGCCGAGCGTGTGCTCCTCGATGAGGAGGGGATCGCGCTGGAGACGACCTACACCGCCAAGTGCATGGCGGCGCTGCTCGACCTTGCGGCGCGTCCGCCCTACCGGGAGCAGACGCTCCTGTTTTGGAACACGTACAGCTCGGTCGATCTGTCGGTGACGCTCGGGGCGCCAACCGACTGGCGCGCGCTGCCGCCGCCCTTCCATCGGTTCTTCTCCTAAGGCTGGTGGCGCGCCGACGGCGTGCGCGCATTGTTCGCTTTCAACTCGGCACCGGCTTGTGTAACGAGTTCCTGTGTCCCTCGATCCCCGCCTCGGTCGCCGCGCGTTCCTCCGCGCCGGCGGCATGTCTGCGGCGCTCTTGGCGGTGTCTCGACTGCGCCTGCCGGCGGCGGCCGCACAGGTCGAGGCGTCGGGCGCGCTGCGCGTGCTCGGTCCGCGCCACGCGCGCATCCTGGCGGCCGTCGCCGACCGCCTGACCCTCACGGGCGATCCAGGCATGCCGCGCTTCGGGGAGACCGCCGGCCTGCAGACGATCGATACGGCTCTGCAGCAGCTACCGCCGGACGTTCCGGTGCAGCTGTCCTACGCGCTCGTGCTCTTCGAGTACGGACCGCCGCTGTTCATCGGGAAGCTGGCCACGTTCACCAGCCTCGAGCCGGAATGGCAGGACCTGTATCTGACCGGCTGGGCGACCAGCCGCTTTCACACCCGCCGTATCGCCTTCCAGGCGTTAAAGAACCTGGCGATGTTGGGGTACTACTCGCAGGACGCGACCTGGTCGGGCATTCACTACGCCGGTCCGTGGGTCCTGCGGCCGCGCCGCTCCCTGCCGGAGACATGATCACCACCGGCGATCAGGTGCCCGCCGACCTCACCCTCAGCGCCGAGGTCTGCGTCATCGGGTCGGGCGCCGGCGGCGCGGTGGTCGCCAAGGAGCTCGCCGAGGCGGGTCGCGACGTGGTGCTGCTCGAGCAGGGCGGGCACTATACGAAGGAGGACTTCACCCAACGCGAAGACGAGATGATGCCGCTGCTCTACGAGGACATGGGGCAGCGCGCCACTGTCGATCAATCCATCCTCATCCTGCAGGGCCGCAGCGTCGGCGGCTCGACGGTGCACAACCTCTGCTACTGCTTCCGCACCCCGGAGCCGATTCTCGACAAGTGGACGCGTGAGGCCGGCGTGCGCGACCTCTCGGCCGCCGACCTGCTGCCGTCGTTCGAGCGCGTCGAGCGCATGCTCAAGGTGAAGCCCATCGAGCCGCGCGAGGTGAACGCCCTCAACAACAAGATCCGCGAGGGGTGCGAGAAGCTGGGCTACAGCGGCTTCGTCACCAACCACAACCGCGAGCACTGTGCGCAGTCCGGGTTTTGTCTGCTCGGGTGCCCGTTCGATGCCAAGCAGAGCATGCTGGTCACCTACGTCCCGGCGGCCGACCGCGCCGGCGCGCGCCTCTACGCCAACTGTCCGGTGCGCCGCCTCGTCGCCGAGGCCGGACGGGTGCGCCGCGTCGAGGGCGAAGTGGTGGACGCGCTCGGCCGACCACGGCATCGCTTCACCATGACGGCACAGGTGGTCGTGTTGTGCGCCGGCGCGATCAACACGCCGGCACTCTTGCTGGCCAGCGGCATCGCCAACGCCAACCGGCGGGTCGGGCGCGATCTGCACCTCCATCCGAGCGTGCTGATGTCGGGGATCTACGACGAGAACATTTACGGCTACAAGGGTATCCCGCAGAGCTACTACGTCGACGAGTTCATCGACCTCGAGCGCGATCCCGACAGCGGCTACATCCTGATGCCGGTGTACGGCTTCCCGGTGATGACGGCCACGCAGCTGCCCGGCTTCGGCCGCGCCCATTTCGAGATGATGCGGAACTATCATCGCATGGTCGGCATCCTCGTCCTGATGCACGACCAGTCGGCGGGCCAGGTCCAGATCGATCGCAACGGTCGGCCGCAGATCAGTTATACGGTCGATGCGCGGGAACAGCGGCTGTTTGCCGAGGGGCTGCAGCATTGCGCGGAGATTCTCTTCGCCAGCGGGGCCAGCAAGGTCATCGCCCCGTACGGCCAGCCGGTGACGCTCGAGCCCGATGACTCGCTCGACGTCTTCCTCGAGCGCGGCGTCCGCCAGGGGGACATTCCGATCGCGTCGACACACCCGCAGAGCACGTGTGCGATGGGCGAGGATCGCCGCCGCGCCGTGGTGAACTCCTACGGCCAGTCGCACGACCTGCCCAACCTCTTCGTGTGCGATATGAGCGTCTTCCCGTCCTCCCTCGGCGCTCCGCCGCAGATTTCCACCGCGTCGCTCGCCGACCGCACGGCGCAGTACATCAAGGCGAGCTGGTCGACCCTCGCCCAATAGGGCGGCTGCGCCTCGCCGCCGCCGCCGGTGGCTTGACGGGCCGGAGGCTTCGCGCCAAGAGGCAGCCGGGAGGAGGCGGCGATGGCGGTGCGGATTTCGCGCGGGGCCCAGCCGGTCGGCGGCGAGCCAGATGTGACGGCGTATTGCCCCAACTGCGGCGCGCGCGGTGAGTGGCAGAAGTGTAAGCTGATCTGTCTCAACCCCCGGTGCTCGGTGCGGATCATTCTCGCCTGCGTCGATTGAGGGGCCGGGCAACGGGACCCGCGCCGAGCCGGCCATGCATCAGACCACGGCCGGCCGGCATCTCGTTAGAATGGAGTGACAGGGGGTAGTCGTCGCATGGTCCGCCGCGGCCTCGCGGGGCTGGGGAGCGGTCTGTACGCTGCGTTGCTGGTGAGTGCGGCGGCGGCCCGATTGGCTGCGCAAACGCCATGCGACGAGCTGCATCCTGCGGTGCTCGCGTTCGCACCGCGTGCCGACCGGGTCGACCTGGCAGTCGGCGAGGTGGTCGATCTGCAGATCGAGATCACCAACACGACCGATGGACCGGCGGGGATTCCGTTGTTTCGGCTGCTCGGTGCCGAGCCACTGTTTACCGTCGAAGCCCAGGCCAACAGCTACCCCGACGTCGAGTTCGTCAGCTACCGGCTGCGCGCGGTGCAGCCCGGCCGCACCGCACTTCGGGTCGCGGTCAACTTTGCCACCGCGTTGGGCTGCGCCGATCTGCCGCTCGCGATCTTCCAGTCGGCGAGCTCGCCCCCGTATCCCATCACGGTACGCGGCGACGCCCTGACCGGATCGCCCACGCCGACCGCGACCGCGACGCCGAGCCCGCCCGCGACGATGCGGCGTCTCCGGAGCGCGCTCGTCGTCGCGCGCCGGCCACTGGCCCGGTGCCCCGACGCGCGCGGGGCCGTCCTAGGCCGGCGCGAACTTCGGCAGCGTGACGTCGTCGCTGATGTCTTCGAACACCGCCCGCACCGACATGCCGATGCGGATGTCGTGGGGCGCGACGCCGACCAGATTGGAAACCATCTTGACGCCCTCGGCCAGCTTGACGACCACGACGGCGTACGGCACCTCGGCGGCGAAGCCCGGGTGGTAGACCTGATGCATGACGTTGAAGCTGAAGATCTCGCCGCGCCCGGAAACCCGCACCCATTCGCAGGCGGTGGACAGACACTCGGAGCAGATGGCCCGCGCCGGAAAGCGATGCGCGCCGCAGCTCGTGCACCGCTGCACGGACAGCTCACGGCGCTTGGCGAACTCGAAGAACGGCCGCATCTCCGGGGTGACGGCGGGGATCGGCTTGGCGTAGGGCATCCGGAGGGGGCTCGGTTCAGGTCGGCTGGCTCGAGAGCACCAGCGTCGAATGGGTCGACAGGATCCCGCCGTTGCCGCTCACCAGGGCGATCGTCGCGTCCGGCACCTGCCGCGCGCCGCCGTCACGGCGCAGTTGGATGACGGCCTCCGAGAGCGGGGTCATGCCCCACATATAAAAGGACGAGAGCTGCCCGCCGCCGGTGTTGACCGGCAACGTACCGCCGGGGCCGATGCGGCCGTCGGCCACGAACGGCCCGCCTTCGCCCTTCCGGCAGAAGCCGTAGTCCTCGAGCGTGACCAGCACCGTGAAGGTGTAGCAATCGTAGAGCTCGACCACGTCGATGTCCTCCAGGGTCACGCCCGCCATGGCGAACGCGGTCTGCTTGGCCAGCGCGGCCCCCGACGCGAGCGTCTCAGCCGGGTCGCCCCCGGGGTGACCCTGACCCATGCCCCACACGTACACCGGCGGCCGTGCCAGGTCGCGAGCGCGCTCGGCGCTGGTGAGGATCACCGCGAGGCCGCCGTTCGACACCAGGCAACAGTCGAGCAGGTGGAACGGCTCCACCACCCAGCGCGAGCGGTGGTAGTCTTCCATGGTCATCGGCGTCGCGTTGAGCTGCGCTGCCGGGTTCCGGTTGGCCCACTGGCGTTCGGCCACCGCGATGGCTCCGAGGTGATCGTTGGTCGTGCCGTACACGTGCATGTGGCGTCGCGCCACCAACGCGTACATGGCGTTGACGCCGAACTGGCCGTAGGCCGCCTCGAGGCCGCGTCCGAACCCGTACGCCCCGCCGGACCCGCCGCTGGTACCCGTGTCCGCGGACGGTTTGGGTGGCTTGAGCGGCGCGTCGGAGAACACACACGCGACGACGTCGCACAGGCGGTTCGCAATCGCTTGTGCCGCGTACTGCAGCATGGTGCCGGCGGTGGCGCCGCCCGAGTGCATGGTCGCCGAGAGGCGCAGGTTGCGCAGGCCCATTGCCTGCTGGAGTTGGAACGACGCCATGCCCATGTCACCCCAGGACAAGCCCGGATTGACCAGCAGGCCGTCGACGTCGCCGCGAGTGAGTCCCGCGTCCGCCAGCGCCAGGCGCACCGCCTCGCTGGCGAAGCCCAGGTGATTGAGATCGTACACCTTGCCCTGGGCGGTGATGCCGAGCCCCGCGATGGCCGTGCGGCCCTTCAATGCGTGCGACACCGGGCAGGCACTAGCGCGGACGGCCGCCCTTGCCAAGCCGCCCTGCACCGCTCGCGTCAGGCCAGTATGAGGTACTGAAGCAGGACGTAGGCGGTGACGATCGAGACCAGGCTGACCAAGCGCGCGTGAGCGAGATTGCGCAGCAACGCGATCGCGCCGATCAGGCAGGTGAGACCGGTGGTGAACGAGAGCACGGGGAGCGCGGCCGTGCGCAGCGTCATGCTGAGCGGCGGGCTGGCGGTGACCAAGAGAATCACCGCCCAGAACGCGCTCATGCCCGCCAGCACCGTCGCACACCAGCGCCGCTTCTTGGCGCCCACGGCGCTCGCGATCGCGAGGCCGGTGATCACCAAGGTGGCGAAGGGATGCAGAATCGCCGGCTCGCGCGAGCCGAGGCGGCCGAAGCGGGCGCTGACATCCGCGCCCTCGCCGCTGCCGCCGGCGCGCCGGTCGGCGCCGTAGCTCAAGACGTCGGCCCAGTTCGGGCCGGTCGAATCGTAGACGTATGGACTGTTCCACGGATCGTTCGGCACGCTCTCGACGAAGTCGGGAACCAGCGCCGCCAGACCCTGCTTGGGGTCGGGCACGTGTTGGTATTGCCCGCGATAGCGATCCACGGCGGCGGCGAGATCGCGCGTGCCCACCAGCGCGAGGCCGTAGGCGCCGGTCGTGTCGACGCCCTCACACCACCGCGTGACGGCGCTCGCCAGCGCGAGCAGGAACCACGGGACCACCAAGAGCCCGAGCGCGAAGCCACCCCACGTCTCGATCCGACGGCGGTAGGGCACGACTCAGCGCTTCAGGATGCGGAACGACTGGCGCAGCTTGACGACCTGGTCCTGCACGGACGGGGAGCGCTGCGCGTCGTTGAGAGCTCGGAAGAGATCGGCGTCACTCACCTCGCCCTCGGACTCCGTGCAGGCGGCGATGGCCTCGAGCAGGTCGTTGATCAGGCGCGGGATCTCGCGCTGGGGTACGACCAGATCGCCTCGCCCCAGGCTGCCGCTCCAATTCGCGGCGTAGGGCCGCAGGACATCGAGAATGCGCTCCGTTTCAGGACGGTCTCGCATGAAGGCTCCGTGACGATAACACAGCCGACCCAGGCAGGAAACGGTCGATTGCCAGCGCTCGGGTGGGTTGCTATTTCTCCTTCGACGCGCGCGGCGGTCGGACATTCAGGAGCACATCCCCCATGGCGACGATGATCACGAGCGAGTGCATCAACTGCGGCGCGTGCGAGCCCGAGTGCCCGAACACGGCCATCTATCAAGGCGGCGTCGAGTGGGAGATGAACGGCGTCAAGCATGCGCCGCTCTCTGCCGACGTGTTCTACATCGTCCCGCAGAAGTGCACCGAGTGCGTCGGATTCCATGACCAGGAGGCGTGCGCGGCGGTCTGCCCGGTCGACGTGTGCATCCCCAACCCCGACATTCCGGAAACCGAGGCCGTCCTCTTGCAGCGCGCCCGCGAGCTGCACCCCGGGGTCGACTTCCCGGCGGATTTTCCGTCGCGCTTCCGCAGCGGCGGCGCTGCGGAAGCGCCGACCACCAGCACGGCTGCGCCGGTGGCGGCGGCCTCCGCGGCCGCGCCGGTGCCGGCCGCCAGCCCCGTCGTCGCCGCCCCGGTCGGCGGCGTCAGCCTGCCCTCGATCGACGAGTGGGAGGTGCCGATTGACTGCCACGCCTGCCACGGCAGCTACGCAGTCAGTTTCCGCCACCTGCGCACGGGCAACGTGCTGCGTTGCCCCTTCTGCACCGCGACCTACATCGTCACCACGACGATGCACGGCAACGTCAGCCGCGCGCTGGCGTCGTTTCACCAGCGCTGGACCGAGGAGTTCGCGGCGCTGTACGAGCGCCGACAGCGCGAGCTGGATGAGTTCGAGGAGCGCAAACGCACCGAGCTCGAGGCGTTCAACGAGCACCTCAAGGCGATCAGCCAGTCGGTCAAGCCGCCGGGCGCACCGCGCAAGCGAGCGTGGATCTTTGGCTAGACCGGCTCGCGCTCAGCGCGTCGTGGTCGAGCTTCTCCCGGCGGCGCCGAGCGGCGGCGGACCAGCAGCGTTGTGCGGGGCGGGGCCTGCCGCGCCGAGCGGCGGCGGACCAGGGGCGCCGAGCGGCGGGGGGCCGGCGGCACCGAACGGTGCGGGGCCGGCTGGGTTGCCGACGGCGCCACGGGGCTGCAGACATGCCTGAACGCCGGCGACCGGCGCGCCGAGCGCCCCTGCGACCTGCCCCACCGAGAGGCCCTGTGCGAGGAGCTGGTTCACCTCGGCACAGGTCGCGGCCGCCACGGGCGACGCAGCGCCGACCAGGATCAGCGCGCCGAGCACCGAGCGGGTGATTCGTGCAGCTGGACGTCGATATGCCATGGCGGCCCTCCACTCCTTCCGGCTTTGACTATAGGGGCACGGCAGCGATGCGGCAATCGAGTTCGTTGCCCGGATGGGTGGCGGGCACGGACCGAGATATGGCAGAACGCTGCTCGGACGGCGCTCGTGCGGGCCGTGGCGAATCCTGACGGCACGGAGGCTCGGCATGCGAAAACCGCCAGCCCTGCGCCCGGGCGATCTGATCGGCGTGGTGGCCCCGGGCGCGGCAGTCGAGGAAGCCGCGGTCCGGGCCGGGGTGCGATTGCTCGAGACC
>Ga0335082_10000746_pt1 | contig 33864 bp, 29 predicted proteins | sample Lox_Sample_41_FD_206718 | JGI IMG/M metagenome (GOLD analysis project Ga0335082, IMG submission 206718) | Soil microbial communities from Loxahatchee National Wildlife Refuge, Florida, United States - Lox_Sample_4.1 | ecosystem: Environmental > Terrestrial > Soil > Wetlands | place: USA... | reverse complement strand
GCCGACCGAAGGTGAGACGGGAACCCAGGCGGTGAGTTTCGTGCAGGACGGCGGCGTGGTGCGCGATCTTTCCGAAGGCCGGCTCGAGACGACCGGCGCGCCGTTCGATCTGGCCATCACCGGCAAGGGCTTCTTTGCGGTGCAGACGGCCGCCGGCGAGCGCTACACGCGCAACGGCCATTTCAGCCTCGACGCCGACGGGGTGATCGTCACCGCCGACGGCGATCCGGTGCTGGGCGACGGCGGGCCAATAACCGTCTCGGTCGACGACGGCGACATCAGCTTCGGCGCCGACGGCACGGTTGGCGGCAAGCAAGGACAGATCGCCAAGTTGCGCATCGTCGATTTCGCCAACGAACGAGCCCTCGCCAAGCAGGGCGCCAGCCTCTACGCGACCAGCCAGGCTGCCGTCCCGGCGACCGACGTCAAGCTGAGCCAGGGCATGCTGGAAAGCTCCAACGTGCAGCCGGTGATCGAAATCGCCCACATGATCGAGGTCATGCGCGCCTACGAGGCGACCGCCACCCTCGCCAAGAGTTCCGACGACCTCAAACGCGACGCCATCGTGAAGCTCGGCACGGCCCAGTAAAGGAGAACCGCCCATGCGCGCCCTCAGCATCGCAGCGACCGGAATGCTCGCGCAGCAGACCAACGTGGAAGTGATCGCCAACAACCTGGCGAACATGAACACCACGGGCTACAAGGAGCAAAGGGCGGCCTTCCAGGACCTGCTCTATCAGAACGTCCAGCAGGCCGGCGCCCAATCGTCGGATGCCGGCACGCTGGTGCCCTCGGGCATCCAGCTCGGCGCGGGCGTGCGCACCGCCGCCGTCTATCGCGTCACCAGCTCGGGCGACCTCAAGAACACGGCGAGCCCCTACGATCTGGCGGTCAACGGCGCCGGCTATTTCCGCATCCAAATGCCCGACGGCACCGACGCCTACAGCCGCGACGGCAATTTCTCGCTGTCGCCGGAAGGTCAGCTCGTCACCCAGCAGGGCTATGTGGTGGCGCCCGGCATCGCCATTCCGGCCAATGCCACGGCGGTCACCGTCAACGCCCAGGGCCAGGTGCAGGCAAGCGTGCCGGGCCAGACCGCGCCGCAGACCGTCGGCCAGATCGAACTCACCCGCTTTCCCAACGATGCGGGCCTCAAGGCGACCGGCGACAACCTGTTCGTCGAGACGGCGTCTTCCGGCGCGCCGCAGGCCGGCGTTCCCGGTTCGACGGGTTACGGCACCATCCAGCAGTATTTCCTCGAAACCTCGAACGTCAACGCGGTGGAGGAGATCACCTCGCTGATCACGGCGCAGCGCGCCTATGAAATGAACTCCAAGGTGATCACCGCCGCCGACGAGATGCTGGCCGAGACGGCCAAGCTGGGAGGCTGATGATGTTGCGCTTGCTGCTTCTGGCCTGGGCGCTCGTCTTGTGCTGGCCGGCCTTCGGCGGCGTCCGCGTCGTGGTTCCCGCCCGCGACATCGCCCGCGGCGCAACAATCGCCGAATCCGATCTCACCCTCGGCACCGTCGCGGGCGAGGTGATGAGCGGCACGGTGACGAGCCCGGGCGATCTCGTCGGCATGCAGACGCGCCGCGCACTGAGGGCCGGCGAAACCGTGCGCCTCGACGACGTCCGCCGGCCGGTTCTGGTCGTCAAAGGATCGACCGTGACCATGACGTTCGAAGCCCCGGGCCTGGTGCTCACGGCCTCCGGCCGGGCGATGAGCGAAGGGGGCATGGGCGAGACCGTCACCGTGCAGAATCCGGCGTCGTACCGCCAGGTCAGCGCCGTCGTGGTCGGGCCGGGCCAGGTGCGCGCCGCGGCCGGCGGCGCCCATATCGCCAGCATCCACCCGTAAGAGGCACGCCATGCGTCGAATCCTGTTCCTCACCTGTGCGGCCGGACTACTGGCGGGCTGCAGCACCTATCAGCGGCTGTCGGAACTGGGGTCCAGCCCCAAACTCGATCCGATCAACCATCCGGCCCCGGCCGTCTCGGTGCCGATGCCCCAGGCGCCGGCCGAGCCGCGCGGGCGGGATTCGCTGTGGCAGCCGGGGGCGCGCAGCTTCTTCCACGATCCGCGCGCCAGCCGCGTGGGCGACATCATCACCGTCAACATCGCCGTGGCCGACGCCGCCAAGATCTCGAACTCGACCAGCCGCTCGCGCGCCAACTCCGACGACGCCAATCTGACCAATTTCTTCGGACTGGAGAAGGCGCTGCCCTCGTCGATGGACCCCTCGAGCCTGGTGAAGATGGGATCGGACACCTCCAACGTCGGCGCCGGCTCGGTGAATCGCTCCGAGACCATCAACCTGACGCTGGCCGCCCTGGTCACCCAGGTCCTGCAAAACGGCAATCTGGTGATCGCCGGCCATCAGCAGATGAAGGTCAACGGCGAACTGCGCGACCTGCAGGTGTCGGGCATCGTCCGCACCGAAGACATCACCAGCTCGAACACCATCGATCTGACGCAGATCGCCGAAGCGCGCATCGCCTATGGCGGGCGCGGCACGGTGAGCGACGTGCAGGAGCCGCGCCTGGGCAGCCAGCTCTACGACATCCTGATGCCGTGGTAGAAGAGGCGAATAGCGAATAGGGAATAGCGAATAGGGAATCGGCGGATAAGCGAACCCCATTCGCTACTCGCCTTGATTCAATCGTCCCGATAGACCTTCTCGCGGCGCTCGTGGCGTTCCTGCGCCTCGATCGACAGGGTTGCGATGGGCCGGGCGTCCAGCCGCTTGAGCGAGATCGGTTCCCCGGTCTCCTCGCAGAACCCGTAGGAGCCGTCCTCGATCCGGCGCAGCGCCGCATCGATCTTCGAAATCAGCTTGCGCTGGCGGTCGCGGGTGCGCAGCTCGAGCTGACGCTCGGCCTCGGTCGAGGCCCGGTCGGCCAGATCGGCATGCGGCACGGTTTCGGCCTGGAGATTCTGGATCGTCTCGCGGCTTTCGCGCAGGATCTCGTCTTTCCAGTTGAGAAGCTTGCGCCGGAAATACTCGCGCTGCTTCTCATTCATGAAGGGTTCGCTTTCCGACGGGCGGTAGCCGGGCGGAAGTTGGGTACCCATGCACTCTCCCTTCGCAGGTGCCGCTCGATGGGCCGGGGTTATAGCGACCCAATGGTTACGCTTCAATCAACATCGCGAGACGCTGTTAAGACGGAAACCGGTCGGCAATCAATGCGTTGAACGCAGAAGAGGGGGCGTGCGTCAAGGTTTACGTAGCGGTCCGTCCACCAAGCCCGCCAGCACGGCCAGGATCAGGTACGCGGCAAGGGCCGACCGCGCCATGCCAAGCGGATCGCCGCCCTGAGGACCGAAGGTCATGGCGGCCTCGAGCGCGGACAATCCAGCGACGAACAGCCACAGCCAGAGGTTTCCCCGTTTGGCAGGAACGGCCAGGGCGTAGATCGCCGCGCCCGCCCACAGGCAGAGCATCTCCGACGGGAAGCTGATCGCCACGCTACGCCACAGCCCGAAACCCACCTTCATCCGCTCGCCGATCAGGGGCATGTCCGGCACATGGACGAGCAGATCCAGCAGCCAGTGGGAAAACCCGCAACCGGCAACGACGAGAAAGGTGCGCCAGCGCGGTCGGAAGAAGACGGCGGCCGCTGCACCCAGCAGAGCCGACAGGGCCAATGCTCCGATCAGGCCGTGCGTGTACGGCATGTAGTAGAGGTCGAGGTCGCTGCCCTGAGTGTATCCGGGAACCACTCGCAGCTTCTCGACGCCCAGCATCACCAGCACGGACCAGCAAACGTCCAGCCATTGCACCGCGATGAACAAGAGCCACAGCGGCAGCAGCTTGTGGACGGGTTTGGCGGCGAACGAAACGCCGTAGCGTCCGACGAACATGGAGCCTCCGATCGGGCCGATCCCGCCGCACATCCGAAGGGTTGAAAACCGTGCCGAAGCGACAGGAAGACGGGGGCGGCAGGCGGTTGCCGCAAGGCCGGCGGGCGGGGTGGACAGTGGGGGAGCTTTGGCCTATATCCCCGCACCCCTCGGACGCGGGGTGGAGCAGTCCGGTAGCTCGTCAGGCTCATAACCTGAAGGTCACAGGTTCAAATCCTGTCCCCGCAACCAACCCAGGGGCCGCCGAATGGAGGATTTTTCATCTTCCCGGTGCCGAACAGAGGACGGCGACGGCATTAGTTTGTAGCGGATTGGAGCATCCGGCCCCTCTGACATGGCCAATCGACCGATCTTCTTCGACGAAACCGGCCGGCGCGCGGCGCGGCTCTCGGCGCTGGGCTGGGCCGGGGCGATCATCTCCACTGTCGTCGGCATCGCCTTCGTGGCGAGCATCCTCGTCACCCAGCATGTCGCGGCCCCCGATCTGCCCGTCAAGTTCACGCCCAACAATCCGCTGGTGCGCCGGGCGGTCGATCCCTCCCTGCTGAAGTCGGCGGCCAGACTGGCCGCCGAGGTGCGGGCGCGGGAAAAACTGGCGCAAAGCTGGCGGTTGAAGAACGCGCACAACAAGCTGCCGATGCGCGAACTGGCGGCGGCGCTGCGTCCCCGCCCCGACCGGCCCTTCACGGTCGGCTTCTATGTCAACTGGGACGACTCCAGCTATCCGGCGCTGAAGCGCGCCCTGCCGAAGCTCGATTGGGTGCTGCCGAGCTGGCTTTCCGTTTGGAAGGGATCGTTCCGCATCACCACGGACGGCAAGGCGCTCAAGCTGATCCGCGACAGCCGGCCCGACGTGGCGATCCTGCCGGTGATCCAGAACGCCCGGCTGGAGGAGTGGGACGGCCCGGGCCTTGAGACGCTGCTGGCCGACCCGGCGCGCCGCGCCGCGCTGGAGGATTCGATCGCCGGGTTCGTTGCCGCCGAGAAGCTGCAAGGCGTGGTGGTGGATTTCGAGAGCCTGGAGCCGAGCGTCTATGCCGATCTCGGCTTGTTCCTGCGCGAGCTGTCGGGCAAGTTCGCGCCGCGCGGCTGGATCGTGGTGCAGTCGGCGCCCTACGACGAGCCGAACTGGCCCTACGCCGAATACGCCAAGTCGCTCGATTACACCATGCTGATGGCCTATGACGAGCACGACGCCACCGGCGATGCCGGCGCCATCGCCGGCGAACCGTGGTTCGAGGCGACGCTCGACCGGCGCATGAAAGCGCTGCCGCCGAGCCGGACCATCATCGCGCTCGGCAGCTACGGCTACGACTGGAACGGCGGCGGCGCGGCCGAAGACATGAGCTTCCAGGATGCCGCCGTCGCCGCGCGCGATTCGAGCGCCCGCGTCGATTTCGATCCCGACACCAACAATCCGCACTTCTCCTACATCGAGAACGACAACGTCAAGCACGACGTGTGGTTCCTCGACGGCGTTACCGTCTACAACCAGATCCATGCGGCCGACGTCTATCAGCCGGCGGGCTATGCGCTGTGGCGCCTGGGCAGCGAGGATCCGTCGGTCTGGTCGGTGCTCGGGCGGCCCTACCAGGCGCCGGCGCCCGCCGAGCTGAAGCGCATCCCGGCCAACGAGGACGTCGACTTCGAAGGCGAGGGCGAGATCTTGCGGGTGGAAGCCGATCCGCATCCCGGCAGCCGCAGCTTCGAAATCGATCCGCAGACCGGCGACATCGACGACGAAACCTACACCGACCTGCCGACCAGCTACGTCATCCGCCGCGTGGGGCAGGTGCCGCATCGGCTGGCGCTCACCTTCGACGACGGGCCGGACCCGGAATGGACGCCCGAAATTCTCGACATCCTCAAGGACAAGAACGTCAAGGCGACGTTCTTCATCATCGGCGCCAATGCGGAAGCGCATCCCGGTCTCATCCAGCGCATCCTCGCCGAAGGCCACGAGATCGGCAACCACACCTTCACCCATCCCAATCTCGCCGAAACCTCGACCGAGGCCGACCGGCTGGAATACAACGCCACCCAAAAGCTGTTCGAGGCGCTGACCGGCCGCTCGATGCGGCTGTTCCGGCCCCCCTATATGGGCGACGCGGAACCGGCCACCGCCGACGAAATCGTGCCGGTCGAAGTGGCCCAGAACCTCGGCTACATCACGATCGGCATGCACGTCGACACCTTCGATTGGAAGCGGCCGACGCTCGAGCAGATGACGCACGACGCGATGGCCGCGATCACCGATCCCAATCCGGATCAGCGCGGCAACATCGTCCTGATGCACGATTCCGGCGGCGACCGCTCGCGCACCATCGAGCTTCTGCCCGGCCTGATCGACAACCTGCGGGCGCGCGGCTACCGCTTCGTGCTGGTGTCGCAACTGGCCAACTGGACGCGCGATCAGTCGATGCCGCCGCTGGCGCCCAGTCTGACGCTCTACGCCGACCGCGCGGTGTTCCTGACGCTGTCCTGGCTCGGCGCCATACTCTATTACTGCTTCATCGCGGCGATCTTCCTGGGCATCGCCCGGCTGTTCGTGCTGTGCGGCCTGAGTCTGTGGAACCGGCGGCGGGCTTGGCGGCTCGAGGCGTCGACCGATCCCGGCTTGCCCATTGCCGTGTCGGTCATCATACCGGCCTATAACGAGGAAAAGGTCATTGCCTCGACGGTCGGCCGTATCCTCGCCAGCGACTACCGCGATCTCGAAATCATCGTGGTGGACGACGGATCGCGCGACCGCACGGCCGACATCGTGCGCGAGCGGTTCGCCGCCGAGCCCAAGGTGACGCTAATCAGCGAGCCCAACGGCGGCAAGGCCAAGGCCCTGAACGCCGGCCTGGCCCGCGCCACGGGCGAAGTGGTGGTGGCGCTCGATGCCGACACCGAATTCGACCGCGATACGATCTGGCGCCTGGTGCGCTGGTTCGCCGATCCGACAACCGGCGCCGTGGCGGGCAACGCCAAGGTCGGCAACCGCTTCAACATGATCACGCGCTGGCAGGCGCTCGAATACATCGTGGCGCAGAATCTGGAGCGGCGCGCCCTGGCCGCGCTCGACACGCTCACCGTCATTCCCGGCGCGGTGGGTGCCTGGCGGCGCACGGCGCTGCTGGCCTGCGGCGGTTTTCCCTCCGACACCCTGGCGGAGGACCAGGACCTGACCATCGGGCTGCAGCGCGCCGGCTACAAGGTGCGCTTCGACTCATCGGCCGTCGCCTGGACGGAGGCGCCGGTCAGCTTCCGCACGCTGGCCCGGCAGCGCTTCCGCTGGTCCTACGGCACGCTGCAATGCCTGTGGAAATACCGCGCCATGATCTTCAATCCGCGCTACGGCGCGCTCGGAACGGTGGCGCTGCCGCAGGTCTGGCTGTTCCAGATCATTCTCACGGCGCTGGCCCCCGTCGCCGACCTCATGCTGATCTGGCAGCTCATCACCCAGTGGATCGCCTACAACCAGCACGGCGCGGAATTCTCCAGCGACAATCTGATGACGGTCGTCATCTACTACTGCGTCTTCATGCTGGTCGATCTCGGCGCCGCGGTGTTCGGCTTCCTCGTGGAGCGGCGCGAAAGTTGGAGCCTGTTGTGGTGGCTGGTGCTGCAGCGCTTCGGCTATCGCCAGCTCATGTACTACGTGGTCGTGCGTTCGATCACCACGGCGCTGCGCGGCGCTTTCGTGGGCTGGGGCAAGCTCGAACGCACCGGAACCGTCAGGCCGCGCCGCGCCTGAATTCACTTCCGAACGTAGAACGCTCCGTAATCGTCGGCATGATCGAGGCGGTAAGCGCGCGCCACCGCATTGTGCACATTGTCGCCCAGCGAATAGGGCGAATCCGGGTCGAACTGGATGGCGGCGAAGCGGCGCGCCTCGATCTGCCGCGTCAGCTCCGCGTCGCTGCGCGCCCCGGTCTCGAACGCCTGGCCGATATTGAAGACGTCGACCGCCGCCGGCTTGTTCGCCCAGTAGCAGAACGACGGCATCTCGCAGATCGCCGGCCCCGGCCGCCGTGCCAGGAAGGCGATGTCGTCGCGCGCCATCGCGGCCTCGTCGCGCATGGGATGCCGCCAGCTTGCGCCGTCCCGCCAGTCGGCATTGGTTGCGGCGGCAAACAGGAGCGGCGCGGCATAAGCCGCGGCGGCCGCCGCGCGCCGGCCGCCCAGCCGTTCGATCAACAATGCCGCCGCAAGGGCAAGGGCGATGTCCGCATCGAACAGCACGTTGGGATCGACGCCCGTCCCGCCGAGCAAGGCCACGCCGATCAGCGTTCCGATCGTCGCGGTGACGGCGCAGAGCTGCACGTAACGATCGCGCCGGTAGCGGACGGCGAGCGCCGCGAGGCCGACCAGCGGGATGAGGCTCCAACGAAGCCATCGGGAAACCCCGCCGATCAGATTGTCGAGGGAATAGCTGCGCGCGGTGACGATCTGGGCGAGCAGGCCCGTGCCGTACACCAGCCGGAAGATCATGAGCCCGGCGAGGAAAAGCCCCAAGCCACAGGCCACAAGGCGGAGGGCGCCGCGCCGGTCGTGCAGCAGCAGCCAGACGCTCGCGGCCAGCGCCAGCGCGACCACATTGTGCTTCACGAACACGGCGAGGGCGAACAGGGCGGCCGCGCCGGCAACGGTCCACGGCGTGCGCGGTTCGGACAGCAGGATCGCGAAGCCGGCCACCGCGACGGCCTCGGCCAGCATCTGCGGATCGTTCATGCCGACGTAATCGGTGAAGAGCAGCAAGCCGCCGGCAAACAGGAGCGGCGGCAACGCCGAAACGTCGCGCCGGCAACCCATGCGGCGGGCGGCGAGGTAAAGGCCGACGGCGAGAGCGCCGAGCGACACCAGCGAAACGATGCGCCCGGCGATGATGTTGTCGCCGACCAGCAGTCCGATCCCGCCCACGAAGTAGAACGACAGCGGCGGATAGTTGTTGATCATGTAGCTGTGCGGGCCGGGGTAAAGCGGGCCGCCGCCCATCGCCGCCGCCGCGTGGTAGGCGTTCCAGCCCTCGTTGGGATCGAGCGGCACCTCGAGGCCGACAGCGGCGCACACCCGCCACAGCCCGGCGGCGAGGAGCAGTGCCAGCAGCGCCAGAACGACATGCAGGGCCCGCCGGTCGCTCATGGTTTGGCGCAGGTCCGCGGCGGACGGATGTCGTAGATCGAGAAGAAGCTGCCGGCATGGCGCAAGGTCATGAAGGACGGAACGTCGCTCGGCTCGCCTTCGCCGGTGACCACCACCGCCAGGTCGAAATGGCAGCGGAAGAACTTGAGATAGGGATACGATTCTTCGATGTCCGGGTCATTCTTGACGCGCCCGGCTGCCAGGTCGGAAAGCTCGGTCACGTCCGGCGGCGAGCCCTGCTGCGCCGTGGCCGCTGCCAGCGCGTCGTACGGCTGTTTGGGTTGCACCACATGCTGGCCCCTGGTGGTGAACATCAGCGGCGTGAAGGCGCCGCGGTCGATGATCGCGAACTCCGCCATGTGCCAATAGGGCTGATCGGCCGTATCGTCGAGCGCGTCGCCGTCCAGCACGGTAAAGATCTTGGCGCCTTCGGGAACCTCGCCGAGCGCGGCGCGGAACTCGCCGTATTGCCGGTCGCGGCTTCGCCAATTGTCGGCAATCGCGTCGGCGCTCACGCCGGCCGTGAGGAGCAGCACGGCGGCGACCGCCGCGTTCCACGTCGAGGACAGGCGCGGCTCCAGACTGGCGAAGACAAGCGCCCCCAGAACGGCGGGCAGCCGCAGATCGACGCCCCAGCCGCCGAACGCCCATTCCGGCGAGACCAGCGCCAGAGCCGCGATCCCCAGCACCGGCAGCTTCATGGCGGCACGAAAGCGAATCAGTCCGTAAAGCAAGCCGGCGAAGACCGCGATGAGAAGGCCGCCGATCGGCAAATAGGCCGGTTCGCCGAAATACCATTGCATCAGGCTGCCGACCCGGTCGCCCATCGTGTCGGAGTAGTTGAACTCGATGTCGCCTACCGCCCCGCCGCGGACTTTGAAAAGCAGGAACGCCAGCGCCGCCGGCAGGAACACCAGCACCACCGGCAGCGCGCGCCCGGTCCATGCCTTGAGGCCCGCCGCGCGCTCGCGCCACGCCGCGGCAAGCTCGTAGCTTGCGATCATCACCGCGAGCAGGCAGGCCCCGAACAGATGGCAGACGTAGAGCGCGAAGGCGCCGACGGCAAACGCCGCAAGCACCGTCGGCGTCCGCCGCTTCCCGGCTGCAATCCAGGCCGCAAAGCCAAGGAACGACAGCCCGGCCGCGAAGTAGTAGTTGAGAAACCCCCAGGTGAAATTCGCATTGTAGGCGAACAGCGCGCCGGCCAAGGGGGCGGGGCCGAGCCGTCCGGTCAGCGCGCGCTGGATGGCGGCCGGCCCCAGAACCCACATCGCCACGGCAATGGAAAGAAACAGCCGGGCGGCCGAATCGAGACTCGTCACTCTCGCCAGCAGCGGCACCACGATCTCGGACGCCAGGTTGGGCAACAGATGCCAATGGACGGCGTAGTAGGTCGAGACCGGGGCCGTCTCGGCGCCGCCCGCGATCAGATAGAACCCGGCCAGATGCGCCGGAAGATCGGGCATGGCGGGCGTGCGCACGCACCACAAGGGCACGATGAGGATGGCTGTCGCCACCACCAGCGCGGCCGCCGGCCAGTCACGCTTGAAGGAAAGAGTCATCCGAGGTCGCTATCGCAAGCCCTGGCAAATTATGACGATCCCGCGACGGGCTCCAGCGGGCGGATTGGCGCGGCCCGAATGCAACCGCCGCATGCAGGCCCGTCAAGCACCGTCAGGCGCGCACCAGTTCGACCTGGACCACATCGGTGCGTCCCACGCTGAAGGCGGCGGCGCAGATGGCGAGATAGTATTGCCAGTTGCGCATGAAGCGGTCGTCGTGGCCCATGGCGGCGATTTCGGCGCTTTTGGCGCGCATGCGCGCCGACCATTCGCGCAGGGTCTTGGCGTAGTCCTTGCCGAAGGCGAACTGGCCGGCGACCCTGAGGCCGGCCCGCTCGGCTTCCTCGCGGAAGCGCTGCAGCGAGGACAGCATGCCGCCGGGGAAGACGTAGTGGCGGATGAAGTCGCTGCGCAGCCGGTAATCGGCGAACAGATCGTCGCGGATGGTGATGGTCTGGATCAGGGCGCGGCCGCCCTGCTTCAGCCGCTCGGCCACGGTGCGGAAATAGTGCGGCCAGTACTGCTCGCCGACGGCCTCGAACATCTCGATGGAGACGATCATGTCGAAGGCCCCGCGCACCTTGCGGTAATCCTCGAGCAGAATCTCGGCGGCGCCTTTGAGCCGGTCGACGGCATAGCGGTACTGCGCCGGCGAGATGGTGATTCCCGTCACCTTGTGGCCGAACTCGGCCGCGCGCTCGGCGAAGCCGCCCCAGCCGCAGCCGATCTCGAGCACCGACCGGCAAGGCTCGACGAACCGGCTCAGGATGCGGTCGTATTTGTTCCGCTGGGCCTGTTCGAGGCTGCCCGCGCCGTCGCCGAACAGGCCGGAGGAATAGGTCATGCTCCGGTCGAGCCACAGCGAGTAGAACTCGTTGCCCACGTCGTAATGGGCCGCGATGTTGCGCTTGCTGCCGGAAAGCGAATTGCGCCGGATGATGCGGTCGCTGATCACCAGCGCCATGCGGCTGAAGAACCCGCCGTGGGCGTAACCGGCGAACGAATCCATGTTCATCAGAAACAGACGAACCAGTTTCTCGATATCGTCGGTTTCCCAGGCGCCGTCGACATAGTCCTCGCCGAGGGCGATGTCGCCGCGCGCCACGACGTGCCTGAGCACGTCCCAATCGCGGATCCTGAAGCGCGCTTGGGGGCCGGGCTTGCCGCCTTGGGCGATGCGGACCTCGCCGTCCGGCGCCACGAATTCGAGCTTGCCGTATTCGAGATGGGTCAGTACCTCGTGCCAACGTTTTTCGATGAAGGCAGCCGCGAGCGGGATCATCTGGGCCTCTGGCGAACACAGCGACGCAGCTGGCGTTATAGCCCGCGGGGCGGGCGCGCGGAAACCGATTTGCCGCCGTCCGCCGGCCATGAGCGCCGCGTCAGGTTCGCACAACCGGTTGATGTAGAAGAACGAATCCCAATGCTGCCGCAGCGGCCGGCTGCCACTTGACGGCGCCACCGGCTGCGCTCAGAAGGCGCCCCCTGAAGGAGCATCGAATGAACATCGCAACCGCGGGGCAGGACGTGGCGAAGCCGCAAACCGGCGAGGTGCTTCTTTCCGTTGTGGTGCCGACCTTCAACGAACGCGGCAACGTCGCGGAGCTGGTCCGGCGGCTGGGCGTAGCGCTTTCGGCGGTGGCCTGGGAGGCGATCTTCGTCGACGACAACTCGCCGGACGGAACCGCCGATGCGCTGAAGGCGATCGCCCGCGGCGATGCGCGCATCCGCTGCATCCGCCGCGTCGGGCGGCGCGGCCTGGCGGGCGCCTGCATCGAGGGCATGCTGGCTTCGAGCGCGCCCTATGTGGCGGTGATGGACGCCGATCTGCAGCACGACGAACGCGTGCTGCCGGCCATGCTCGCCAAGCTGCAGTCCGGCGACTGCGATCTGGTGGCGGCCACCCGCTACGTCGAAGGCGGCAGCGCCGAATCGTTGAGCCAGTCGCGCGGCCGCATCAGCCGGCTGGCGACGCGCCTCACCCGGCGCATGCTGGGAACTTCGCTGAGCGATCCGATGAGCGGTTTCTTCGCCATGCGCCGCGACGCTCTCGACACCATCGCGCCGATGCTTTCGCCGGTCGGTTTCAAGATCCTGCTCGACATCGCCACCGCGGGCAACAATCTCAGGATCGCCGAGCAGCCCTATTCCTTCGGCGAGCGCCAAAAGGGCGAGAGCAAGTTCAACGTCCAGATCGGCGTCGAGTTCCTCGGCCTGCTGCTGTCCAAGCTGACCAACGGGATGGTCGATCCGCGTTTCATCTTCTTCGCCATCGTCGGCGCCACGGGCGTGGCGGTGAATCTGGCGGTGCTCAACATCGCGCTCGTCGCCTGGCCCACATCCTTCGAACTGGCCAAGTCCGTCGCCACGGCGTTCTCGATGGCGAGCAACTTCCTGCTCAACAACAACCTCACCTATCGCGACCGCCGGCTGAAGGGCCTCGGCCTGGTGCGCGGCTTCGTCGGCTTCTGCCTGTTCGGAGCGGTGGGCGCGATCACCGACGTGGGGCTGGCGACGCAGCTTTACAACCTCGACAAGGTATGGTGGGTGGCGGGGCTGGCGGGCTCGGTCATGGGCGTGCTGTGGAACTACGCCATGTCGAGCATGTTCATCTGGCGCACGCGATGACGCGCGACGCGCGGCTGCCGGCTGCGATAGCGCTGCTTTTTGCCCTGCGTCTGGCGGCGGGCGCGCTGCTGCCGCTGTCGGCCGACGAGGCCTATTACTGGCTGTGGTCGCGGCACCTGGCGGGGGGCTATTTCGACCATCCCCCGGCGATCGCTTATGTGATCCGCGCCGGCACGGTTCTGTTCGGCGATACCGCCTTCGGCGTTCGCGTCGGCGGCATTGTGCTCTGCTTCGGCGCCGGCTGGTTCGTCTGGCGCGCCGGGGCGTTGCTGTTGCGCGACGAGCGGGCGGGCGGGCTCGGCTGCCTGCTGTTCAATCTCACGCTGATGGTCGCCGTCGAGACGATGGCCGCCACGCCCGACGCCCCGTCGATCGCCGCGGCCGCGGCCTTCGTCTGGGCGCTGGCCAAGCTGGCCGATACGGCGGACGGGCGCTGGTGGCTGGCGGCGGGCTTGGCAGCCGGATTCGGCCTGCTGGCGAAATACACGGCGCTGTTCCTCGGTGCGGGCGCACTCGTCTGGATGGTTGCCAGCCCGCCGATGCGGCGCTGGCTCCTCTCGCCCTGGCCTTATCTCGGAGGCGTCGTCGCGCTCGGCCTGTTCGTACCCAATCTGATGTGGAACGCGGCGCACGGCTGGGCAAGCTTCGCCTTCCAGTTCGGGCGGGTCGAAGGCCACGGATTCACGCTGCGTTTCCTCGCCGAATTCCTGGGCGCCCAGCTGATCCTTGCCACCCCTTTCATCCTGGTGCTTGGCGTTGCGGGGCTGGCGGCGGCGCCCCGGGGCGACCGGCGGGCGCTTCTCGGCGCGCTGATCTGGCCCGCCGTCATCTACTTTGTCTGGCATTCGCTGCATGACCGGGTGCAGGGCAATTGGCCGTGCTTCCTCTATCCGGCCCTGGCGATTGCCGCAGCGGACGCGATGCTGCGGACCGATTGGCAGGGCTGGCGCGCCCCGCTTGTGCGGTGGTCGAAGCGGCTCGCCATGCCGTTCGCGGCGGCGCTGCTGTTGGCCGGCTACACCCAGGCGCTCTTGGGCGTCGTGCCGATGGGACGCAAAGACCCGCTGGCGCGGCTGCTGGCCGTCGGCTTGCCGCAAGTGGCAGACGGCGTGGAGAAACTGCGCCTCGCCACCGGCGCGCGCGCCATCCTGACGACCGATTACGCCACCGCCGCCTGGTTCAGCTTCTACGCACCCGGCCGTCCGGTGATCGTGGATATCGGCGAGGACCGGCGCTGGCCCGATGCACCGGCCCCGTCGGCGGCTCTGTTCGCCGCGCCGAGCCTTTATGTGACCGAAGCGCGCCGCGACCGGCGCGATCTGATCGACGCCGCGTTCCGTCACGTCACCGAAGCGGCGCGCGTCGACCGGCTGCGCAAAGGCGTCGCCATCGCCCATTACGTGATCTACCGCGTCGACGGCCTCAAGGGCGCACCGCCCGGCCGCCTGCCTTGAGCGATTGCGGACCGGAGCGCGAGGACCTAAATATCCCCCGCTCTCCCAACGAAAGACGGACCATGGCGGACCATTTCGATGCCGTCGTCATCGGCGGCGGACCCGGCGGCTACAACGCGGCGATCAGGCTCGGACAGCTGGGCCTCAAGGCCGCCTGCGTCGACAAGCGCGGCCGCTTCGGCGGAACCTGCCTCAACGTCGGCTGCATCCCGTCGAAGGCGCTGCTGTTCGCCAGCGAGCGCTTCGAACAGGCGAAGAAGGAATTCGCCCGGATCGGCATCAAGGCCGAGGTCGCGCTCGATCTCGCCGCCATGATGACCCACAAGGACAAGACGGTGGGCGAGCTCACCAAGGGCATCGAGTTTCTGTTCAAGAAGAACAAGGTGGAAGGGATCGTCGGCGAGGCGCGGATCGCCGCGCCCGGCAAGGTGGACGTGAAGGGCGCCGACGGCGCCGTCCGCACGCTCGAAACCCGCAACATCGTCATCGCCACTGGGTCGGAGGTGATGCCGCTTGCCGGCGTGAGGGTGGACGAGGAACGCATCGTCTCCTCGACCGGCGCGCTGTCGCTCGGCAAGGTGCCGGGGCGGCTTCTGGTGGTCGGCGGCGGCTACATCGGGCTCGAGCTCGGCTCGGTGTGGCGCCGGCTCGGCAGCCAGGTGACGGTGGTGGAGTTCCTCGACCGCATCACGCCGGGGCTCGACGGCGAGATCGCCAAGCAGTTCCAGCGCATCCTGGCGCGGCAGGGCATGACCTTCCATCTTTCCACCAAGGTGGTGGGCGTCGAGGAGAAGGGCGACGCGCTCGGCGTGATGCTGGAGGCGGCCGCGGGCGGCGGGGCGCACAGCGTCGAGGCCGACGTCATTCTGGTCTGCGTCGGGCGCCGTCCGTACACGGATGGGCTTGGGCTCGAGCGGGCCGGCGTGCGGCTCAACGCCAAAGGCCGGGTGGCGACCGACGCGCATTTCACGGCCAATGTACCCGGCATCTGGGCCATCGGCGATTGCCGCGAAGGCGTCATGCTCGCCCACAAGGCCGAGGACGAGGCGGTGGCCTGCGCCGAACGCATCGCGGGGCGCGCCGGCCACGTGAACTATGATGCGATTCCGGCGGTGGTCTACACCGCGCCGGAAGTCGCCGCCGTCGGCAAGACGGAAGAGGAGCTGAAGGCGGCGGCGGTCGCCTACAAGACCGGCAAGTTCCCGTTCACCGCCAATGCGCGCGCCAAGACGATTGCCGCGACCGACGGCTTCGTGAAGGTGCTGGCCGATGCCGCCACCGACCGCGTGCTCGGCGTGCACATCCTGGGGCCGGAGGCGGGCAATCTGATCGCGGAAGCGGCGCTCGCCATCGAATTCGGCGCCGCCTCGGAAGACATCGCCCGCACCAGCCATGCCCACCCCACGCTGTCCGAAGCCGTCCGCCAGGCGGCGATGGGCGTCGAAGGCTGGACGATGCAGATGTAGTCACGCCCCGCGGGTCTTCAGCTTGAGGCGCGCCACCCAATCGGTCGCGGCGATGAACAGCGTCGAGCCGTCTTCGCCGAAGGCGCAATTGGGCGTGGCGCGGCCGCCGACGCTGATGAGGCCGAGAAGCTTGGGCTGCGGCGACAGGACCAGAATGCCGCCGGGGCCGGCGGCGAAGATGTTGCCCGACCTGTCCGCCTTCAGGCCGTCCGGCGCGCCCTTGGTGCCGGGCGTCATCAGGGCCGCCATGTCGAAGAACACCGAAGAGCCTTTCGGCATCCCGTCGCGGCCGAGGCGGAACGCCTTGATGACCGGCTGCTTGGCATCCGTGTTGGAGACGTAGAGCGTGCTCTCGTCGGGCGACAGCGCCACGCCGTTGGGATAGAGGAACCCTTTGTCGACGAGCGCGACGCCGCCGTCCGGCGTCCAGCGGTAGACGCCGCTGAAGGGCAGCTCCTTCACGGGGGAGTTCTCCAGCCCGACGAGGCCGTAAGGCGGATCGGTGAAATAGACGGCGCCCGACCGTGCGATGCAGAGATCGTTCGGGCTGTTGAACCGTCTGCCTTCGAACCGGTCGGCCAGGATCTGCTTCTGCATGGTCTTGAGATCGATGCGGGCAAGCGCGCGGTTGCCCGAATCGCACATCACCAGAGCGCCCGAGGCGTCGATCGCCAGCCCATTGGAACCCGGTTCGCGCAGGGCCGGGTCGATCCCGGCAAACCCGGAGGGCTTGAGAAAAACCTCAGCCGGGCCGGTTGCGCTCCAGCGGTAGATGGTGTTCATCGGCGGATCGCTGAACAACAGAAAACCGCCGTCCTTCACCCACACCGGGCCTTCGGACCAGCGCAAGCCCGTGGCGATCCGTTCCACCTTCGCGTCGGGCGCGATCAGCGCTTCGAGCGCCGGGCTTAGGCTGTAGACCGCTCCAAACGGCTCGTCGGCCCGCGCGGTCCAGCCGGCAAACGAAAAGGCGGCACCCGTCGCGAGAATCGCGCGACGCGAAGCAACCGGCATAATCACCTCCGCAGGATGAACGCGGCCACCCTAGCCGTGCCGCGAAAAGGACAAAAGCCCCGGCGCACGCTGCGACAAGCCGCAATCCACAGCTCTTGCGCCGCAACGGCGGTGCGTCGGAATCACGGTTAACGCCACCCCTCGACATCGTGTGCGGCGGTCACAGCGGCCGTGCGGCGACCACCTTCTGATAGAAACCGCCGAAGAACGGCGTCTGCTCCACGGTCATTCCCGGCGGCAGACGGTCGACCACCTCGTGGTGCCAGAGGCCGAGGGCGAAGGGTTCGAGCAGCGCCAGGAACGGCGGCATCAGGTAGCGCAAGGGATTCCACCAGCGCGGGTTGCCGTAATCGACGATCAACAGCTTGCCGCCCGGCTTCAGCACGCGATAGGCCTCGCTGATCGTCTTGGCGCGCGCTTCGTCCGGCTGCTCGTGGAGCAGGAAGAACAGCATAACCCAGTCGTAGCGCGCGTCGGGCAGCTTGAGATCGGTGGAATCCATGCGCAGCAGGCGCGCCGGCGCGCGGGGCGGCAGCTTCCATTTCAGGTTCTTCAGTTGGATCGGCAGCACATCGACGACGTCGAGCATGCCGTCCTGACGGGCGGCGCGCCCGGCCAGCTTCGGGCCGACATCGCCGTAGACGCAGGCGACCTCGAGAATCCGGCCGAGCCGCGTGGCCGAGAACTCGGCGAGCGCGGCGTTGCGCAGGCGCCGGTAGTTGCCGAGCAGAATGAGATTGACGAGCCACAGCCGGTCGAAGATTTTCACCGCCAAAGGGTGGATATAGGCCCACCAATAATGGCGCCGGAGATATTCGGGGACCGGAACGTCCTCGGCGGCGGCCTCCTGTGCCACGACCCCGGTTGTTTCCAGACCTTGATACATGCGCTCCGCCATCGGGTGCTTGGTAGCAGCCGAACATGCGCGACAAGTGGAACCCCGGCAATGCGGCGGAATCTCTAGGTACCTTCCACAGGCAGATGGGCCATGCGCCCGGCGCGAGGCTGAGCGGCGCTCCGTTGTTCTGCCCGATGGGACCGGCAGGACTCGAACCTGCGACCGGGCGTTGTGAGCGGTGTGTTCCAACGCCGAAAACCACGGATAACCTGAGTCTTGTCGCGGATTTCGTTGAATCGGCATCGATGCAATTTCAAGGGCTTAAACGAAGTCGCGTGCCGCTCGCATTCGTCCTCTCGCCCGGCGACACGACGGCCTACGACGAACTGATGGACCCGGACGAGGATCGTCCGCAGGCACTGCTCGCCGACCGAGGCCACGACAGGGATGCGATCCGCGAGGATTCCTGGCTTCGCGGCACTGATCCGGTCATTGCCACCAAGATCAACCGCAAGCTTCAGCGTCCGGTCGATCCGCGGCTCCACGCTTTGCTCAATCGTATCGAGCGGTTCTTCGACAAACCGAAGAGCGCTCGCAGGGTTGCGACCCGATACGACGAAACCGCCGACGGTATCCTTGCCTTCGTCCAACTCGCCTCAATCAAAATCCGGCGAAGGTTTGTCAACCGGTCCGAGACGGGTATTCACCGCATTGGCGCCGCACCACGTCAGGATGAGGCCGGCGGCTTCGCCCCCGGCCGGACAGATGGCGCCGAAGATGCAGGCCCATTTGGTTCGCTGGTCGTGCGGCGCACGAGGCCGGGTTCCGCGTTTTGCCCGGCGCCGCGCAATCTCATTCTTCCGGCCGAGGACGCAGCAGGAGGAAAGCACGCTGCTTCGATCCATTTCAAAAATGCACGTTTAAGTTGATTATAATCAAAGAATTTCCCGCACAACTCCTGGAATCCTGCAAAACTGAAGCTAAACTGAATAGGAGGAGATTGCCATGTCTGCGAAGATAAAAAAGGTAATCCGTAAAGCCAACTTCAAAGGTATGCCAAACTACAGCTGATGCAGATGGCTGCCAGAGGCAAGCCGAGTGAATAACCAAGCATTTAGCTAATATTGCTCATCGGCGAGTTCTTGGCACGCTCAAGGCCGTCTTCGTGATGCGGACGCTGCCAGCAGCAGTGCCAAAAGCGTGGTGGGTTAGATTGTTCCCAATATCTCAAACTGAGGTGCGGCCATGAGCCATGCGAGCAAAGAACTACTCAGAGTCAAGGACTACGAGGATTTCACGCATGCAGACAACAAGTACGGCTTACCCATGAAGATGGTTCGCACCGGCGACACCGTCGAGTCGGATTTCCACATACCGGCCCATATGGCCGGTTGGCGCAGCCCCAAGGTCGTCGCTGCGCATCCAGGCGCAGTTGACACCGCTCTCACTACCGTGATGGGGCAGGGTGCAATGGCTCTGTTGAAGCGCGCCGCTATGCTGAAGGCAGCTTCGACGGAGTACTTCGATCTGGTGCCCGTGGAAACCGGTCTGAAATGCGCGGCCAAGGTCGTGGGCAAACGTGACGACAACGAGGTTGTGATCGACGGCAAGATCACCGGGGCAGACGGCCGTCTCTTGGCACACAGCACGGCTACGTACGCGCTGTACACCCCTGCGGAGCTACGCCAGCGGGCGATGTGCGGCGACAAAGTTACCGCCGAGTTCGAGCGCATTCTCGCAGCGCTCTAACGGAATACGGCAGCGCCTCCGTTCGGGATTCCGGCGCGCAGAGGTTCCGAGCGGGGGTGTTGGCGGCCGATCGACAGCCCAATCCGCGTTGACACTGTTGCGGAACCAACGCGCCAGCGAGCGTTGCGGACGATCATATCGGTCGGCCTTCCGCAACCCATCCCATGCCGCACGATTGGGGGCAAGCCATGTCAATGACCTCCTATCCCGTTCTCGGCGACCGGTTTGCCTTGCGGCAAAGCGGTTCGGAATTGCGCTATTTGATGAATTATCAGACGGGCGAATATTACGAGCTGGAGCCGCCGCAACTTGCCGCGCTGCGCCTTGCCGATGGAACTCGGACGATCGGCGAGATCGCCTCGGCTATCGACGTCTCCCCTGAGGACACCGATGCCTTCATGCAGGCCCAGTGCCAAGACGGCGTAGTGGCGATATTCGATTGCCGGCAGGACCGGCACCCGCCGTACTACCGCTATTCCGAGCCGCCGCATTTCTCCGATGTCCTGATAGAGGTCACGGGATTCTGCAACTTGCGCTGCCTGCACTGCTTCAATTCCGAGCTCAACACCAAGCAGGCGGTCAAGGAGCAAATGTCGATCGCCCAGCTGCTGAAGTTGATTGCGGAACTGGACGATCAGAATGTCCGCCGCATTCAGATATCCGGCGGCGAGCCGTTGTCGCGAAAAGACATCTGGCAGATCATCGACGCCATCGATCGCCACCGCATGTTCCTCGACGTCATCAGCACGAATGCGACGGTGATAAACGAGCGGATGGCGCGGCGGCTGTCGCGGCGATTCAGCAAGAACGGCGCGCTCTATATCAGCATGGATGGCCTGAGCGCCGACACATACGAAGCGCTGCGCGGCAAAGGGGTATTCCCGAAGTTCGAGCGGGCCATGAAAAGGCTCGACGCGCACGGCTGTCGCGTTTTCATCAACACGATGGCGGTGCGAACCAACCTGCGCCAGATGGATGAAATGTACGATTGGATGGCAAATCATCCGTCGGTGAAGGGCTGGCGCATCGGCCTGCCCAAAGTGCTCGGCCGATATCGCGATCATCACGGCGAACTCGAGGTTGAGTTCGAGGAGATCATCCATATCTTCAAACGGCTTCTGAAGCGCTGGCTCAACGACCGTCCCGGCTTCCGCATCGAGCTGTCGGACTTTTTCCGAACCGATTCTTTCGACAGCGGCCTGGACGACCACCAACCCGACGACCATCCGTGCAAATACGCCCTGACGAACATGACCATCAAACCAAATGGCACGGCCGTGTTCTGTGCGTCGCTCGAGAGTTACGCGCCGGCGGTGCTCGGGAACGTCGTCACGCAAGGCGTCGCAAAGGTCTGGCACGGCGATCGGCACATGGCGATCCGGCAGGCGAAGATCCGCGACCTGCCCGAGTGCGGGCCCTGTCGCTACGCCCGCATTTGCGGCGGCGGCTGCCGATCCAACGCGCTGCTTTCCTACGCCGACATCCAGGCGCGCGATCCGCGGGCATGCGCGGCAATGCAGATGCTGGAAGCGGAGATCGTGCCCGAGCTGCCGCCCGAGTTCCAGGAGCAGTTTCTCGGGTTGATCGACCTCGACAGGCCTTTTGTCCCGGCATCCGGATTCAGGCGCTATATCTGAGGAGTGGTCCACTGCAATGGATGTGCTCTTCTTCAACCCGCCGCGCTCGCGTCAGCAGCACGATCACGTTCTGAACACGACGCTGCTGTGGCTGGCATCGAGCCTGCGCGCCGATGGACTGGCGGCTTCCATACGTGCGCCATCCGGCATGCGTCTTGAAGAAGAGGTGGTGGGAACTATCGAAGTCGAGCAACCGCGCTTTGCGGCGATCGCGTGCAAGTGGTGGAACACGCTCTACGGCGCCTTGCGGGTAGCCAGCGTGATACGCCGACATTTTCCCCATTTGCCCATCGTGGTCGGAGGCCATACGGCCTCGACCTTTCCCGCCGAACTGATCGCGACGGGACTGATCGACATAGTCTTGCTGGGGGATGTCGACCACTCCTTGACGCATCTCGCCGTCCACGGAGAGGTGTCCCATGGAGTTACTTCATGCGGGTATCATCCGCCGGTCACTAACGGCACGCGGGCATCGCTTCTCGACGACATCGAGCTCGAGCCGATCCACCGTCTCATCGATCAGCCGGACATCGTTCCGGGCTATGTCTGGCTCGGCCGCGGCTGTTGCCATCCCTGCTTCTACTGCCTGGAAAGCCGCGACAGCGGAATGAGAATCATGGGGCGGGGCGCTCCGCGGATGCGGCAAGTCGCTGCCGTCGCCCGCGACGCGGCGGCCCTCGCCGGCCGATCCCAGTTGATATTCGATTACGAACATCCCTCGACGGCGCGAACCGAGCGCTTTCTTTCCGATCTCGGCGCGGCGCTGCCCCAGAGCTTTCGCAGCTGCTACTATTTCCACTGGGGGCTGCCGACGCCTGCAATCATAGACGCCCTATCGGAACGGTTCGACCAAGTCGGCATCTGCCTCGACATCCAGGTATTCGCCGCCGCGCATCGACACGATCTGTCCTGCCGCAAGCTGATCAAACCTTACGTTTCGGACGAGGCCATTCGCGGCCTGCTGCAATATGTCGAGCGCAAGTCAAACGTCCATGTCGACGCCACCGGCATCGTCGGCATGCCGCTCGAGACGACGCAGCACCGCGAGCAGGGGCTGGCCTTCATCGAGTCGTTGAGCCGCGATTTTGCCTGCGTGCGTGACTGGCGCTTCAGCCCGTTGCACGTCATTCCGGGCACGCCGCTCGCCGGCGATGCGCATTTTCTCGACCTCGATGTCCTGCGTCGCAGCTTTCAGGACTTCTACGAGTTCACCAAGGAAAGCTACGAAAGCGAGGTGGGCTACTACTCAACCGAACGCGCGTTGCATCCTTACGGCGTCCACCCGGCGGGACAGAAATGGGCCATCGTCGACTTCATGAAGGATGCGAGCGCGCGTCTCGACGAATCGCGGAGCGGGAAGCGATCGGTCGTGATAAAGCGGACCGGCGCGTCGGCGGCAGTGGACCTGACCGATCCGTTCACGCCCTTGCCGACGCTGTTCGCCGCGCTGGCGGACCGGACGCTGCGCGACTTCGGCGCGGAGCGGTTGACGATTTCTCTTGGTCCGCGCACGTGGTTCCACCATTCCTGGATGGACTACAGCAGCGAGAGCGGTGAGAACAGCGCGACCAAGTGCGGGTTGGCCCGCGATGCCGCCGTCCTGGAGGCGCAATTCAGGGCGCGGCTTGCACCCTATAAAAAGATCACGCTGGCGGCGGCACCGCGGCGCTGGGGTGTCATCGCCGATGTCGTGGCTTCCCTCACCCGGCATGACCGTCAGTCGGCGATCGAAATGGGGTCCACGCCATGAATTGCGGCCGCGCTGCGCTGGTGTTTCCCGAAATACTCGAGATTGAACTGACGCGGCGCTGCAATCTGGCATGCAAGATGTGCCAGCGGACCGTCGTCGAGGCCGCGGCGAGCGACCGGGAGTTGAGCGAGACGCTGCTCGCGACGATTCTAAGTCAATGCAGCGGCCACAGCCCGCAAATCAACCTCGGCGGCCTCGGCGAAAGCCTGCTGCACAAAAACCTGCCGCGATTGTTCGCCATGATCAAGACGCATGATCGCACGATCCGCACCGGTTTCAACACCAACGGACTTCTGCTCACCAACGCCCTCGACGATTGGCTGCTGGACGGCCGGGTCGACTATTTGTCAATCAGCCTCAATGCCCCGGACGCGCCAGGCTATCGCCGGCTGGTCGGCAGCGACGTCTATGCGAAGATCGTGCGCCGGGCGCGCGCCTTCCTGCGGCGTAAGGGACGCGGCAGCAAGCCGCTGACCACGGTCCACACCTTCCGCCTTGCCGAATTTGCCGAGCGCAATGTCGAATTCGTTCGGGAGTGGCGGGAACTCGCGGATTTCGTGCAGCAGCGTGAACTTGGAAACTGGGCCGGCACCGTCGATCGATCGATCTTCGGGGCCGAGCCGCTCGTCCTGGGATTGTGCGACCGGCCTTGGCTCTCCGTTGCCATCGACGTCGACGGCGGCTACCACCGCTGCTGTTCGACCTTCGCGATCGAGAAACCGCGCCACTCGATTTACGACGTAACGGTGCGGGATTATTGGCTCGGGACGCAGATGAACGCGCAACGCAGGCAGATGACGAGGGGCATGTTCGAGGAGGCAAGCCCGTGCAAGCGGTGTTCGGGCCGCGCGATTCCCGCGAATACCGTGATCGAGCGCGCGGCCCTTGCGGGTGCGGCTGAATGGAGCTGCGGAAATATCGGGGCAATGGCGGGGTCGGGTCAAAAAGATGAAGACCAAAGCATACTTCGATGAATTCGCCCGCAAGCTCGACGCGCTCGCCTGGAACGTCGACACGGCGCCCTGGGCGAAATGGGCCTGGGGGATCGTCGAGCAGGAAGTGGGTACTGCCGAACGCCAAGTGATCGTCGACCTCGGCACGGGCACCGGCGCAGGCATCCAGACCATGTTGCGGTTCACCAGCAACGCGCGTTTCATCGGAGTTGATTTCTCCGAACAGATGATCCGCCGCGCCAGGCGCAAGTCCTATCCCGGAGCGGTCGACGTTCGTTTCATCGTGAGCCGGCTGGACCGGCTGCACCTGCCGGCGAAGAGCGTCGACGTCACTGTCTCGTCGGGGACTTTTCACCACATCAAGAACAAATGCCGGGTCGTCGCCGGGATCATAAGAATGCTCAAGCCGGGCGGCAAGTTCATCAATATCGACCATTTTCGTGCCGGTCCGCGCTATCAGAAAGAGGTGAATGCCCTGCGCCGGAAAAATCCCCAACTGGCGGCCGCAAACGACGAGGCCAGGGCGGCGGTCCAGTGGATCTACGACCAGGACAGGAACCACCCGATGGAATTCCACACCGATCCGTACGAGTTCGCCCGAATGCTGGAGCGCAGCGGATTCATTTGTTCCACAGTCCATGTTGCCGTGCAGCCGGGATACGCGGTGGTGAGCGCCCGCAAGCCTGACACCGAGGAATAAGCGCCGTGGCACGCAACGCTGATGGTGCAGACGATTTTGCGACGCTATTCGCGGATGCCGACATCTTCCACGCTTCCGCCGTTCCTCCCTACGTCGTCTGGGGCGCGACCGGCATTAAGCTGCTGCGCCGGATCGAAGGCCTTGTCGCGCAACGCCTGCAACCCCTGGGCTACGAGGAAATCCGGCTGCCAACACTCTGCCGACAGCGGGAAATGGTGCGCTACCTGGGTCCTGGCGCCCAAAAACTCTTGCGCGTGGCGTCCGGCCGTGATCCGGCCCTCGTGTTGGCGCCCTTTTCCGACATCCAGTTCTTGCATCATGTGCAGGCCCAGGCGCGGCAGCGGCGTCGATCAAAGCTACCGCACCAAGCCTACGCGTGGAGCAGGTGCTTTCTCAATGAACGCGGGCGAGGCTTTTTTGATTTCGGCGAATACGCGAAGTGCGAGATTTTCAGCATTCATGCCAGCCGACGCGCCGCCGTGGCGGCTTGGGAAGGGGTGAATGCCTCGCTTGCCGCGCTTTGCCGAGAAGATCTCTGTCTCGACCCGCTTTGCGGCACACGGCCCGGGATTACCACTTTTCCCTTCGCCGAGCGCACGTTCTCAGCCGAGTTGGGTCAGGGCCGCGATGGGTTTCAGACCTTGCTGGTCTCCCATCTCATGGAGAGCGGGTTCACCGTCCGGAATGGCTTCGTCGATTTGAAAGATGCCTGGATGAACAGTGCATGCTTCAGCCAGAAACTTCTGGCGGCGCTGCTGCTGCACCACCGCGATGCGGACGGCTTTAGGTACCCTCCCGCGCTGGCGCCTGCTCTGATCGTCGCCATCGGCGTACCGCAGATCGACCCACAAACCGCCCGACGCGAACGCATCCGCCCGCAGCGGAAGGACAAGGACCCATACCGCGCCATGGTCGAAACGGGTGCCATTTGCGCACTTACGCGGAACAGTCACGGCAAGTGGCTGTTGTACCGGCGCGGCTTGCCGAAAGAACCGCCGTCACGCCATGCCAGTTGGAAGGCCGCCTTGCTTGAAGCAAAGGCCTATCTGAAGGCCTTTGCCCTTGGGCTGCGCGAGCAATCACGCCGGGCGCTCGAAACCCGCATCGCCGGCCTGGCGTCGCCGCCGGGGCTGGAACTCCGGTCGGCCGCCGAGCGCGATGGCGTCAATCGCCTTCTGGCTTGCTGCAACAGGCGACCGTGCCAAACCCGGGTCGCAGAACTTTCCGGATGGCTGCCGAAACTCGCTTCCGGGGTTCGCGAAACGCGTCGTTGCGTCGTCTGCGGCGAGGTTACCGCCGGCATCCTCTTGCTGGAGCGGGAAGAGCGCTACACCAGTTTTTATCGGCTTCGACCTTCTTCAGCGCGTCACGGTTCAGAAACCGCAACTCATCCGGGGCGGCCATGAAACTGTACAGCGCTCTTCACAGCGAACACCTGCGGCACGGCGCCCGCTTCAAAGACTATTTCGGCTGGCAGGTGCCCGCTGTCTATTCCACGGAAGAGGAAGAACTGGCCAGGTTGCGCCATGGGGTGGCCTTTACCGAATATGGGTTCATGAACCATCTGGCGGTTTGCGGTGCCGATGCCGTTTGCTTGCTGCAACGCACTCTGTCCGTGAATGTCTGCGCCCACGCGCCGGGCCGAGCTTTCTATGCCCTGGCCCTGGACGAGGCAGGAAAGGTGCTGGAAGACGTGATCGTGTATCGGTTGCGGGACGATGCTTTCGTTCTTTCCGGTCGCGGCCGTTTCAATTTTCGGGACCCGGAACAAGACTGCCTGCTGGCGGTCAAGCAGCCTAAGCGCTGGCTGGCCGAAGCCGTCGATGGACGCCGGGTGTGCGTGCACAATCTGGGCGTCCAGTTGATTTCCGTGCAGGGCCCCCGCTCGCATGACGTTCTCGCGCCGGCGGGAGACGTCGCCGACCTGCCTTATCTCGGCTGCAAACAGGTCCATCTGGGCGGCATTCCGGCGCTGGTCGCACGTAACGGCTTCTCGGGGGAACTGGGTTTCGAAATCCTGGTTTGGCCGGAATACGCCATCGAACTGTGGCAACTGGTGGAACGTCTGGGTCAGCCTCACGGCATCGTTCCATACGGTGTCAACCTTCTGAGGATCATTGGTCTTGAAAAGGGCTATCTCGGCGGGCCGGATTTCTACCCCGGCTCCACACCCTTCGAGCTGGGGTTAGAATGGGCGGTCGATCTCGATAAGGGGGAGTTCAACGGCAAAGAAGCGCTGATGGAAAGAATGGCGAAGGGAATGACGACGAAACTGGTAGGCCTGGAGCTCGCCAACCCGGCTCCCGTGGCTGAGCCGGGCGGCACCATCTCGTTGGGCGGGGACCCGGTCGGCAGGGTTACCGCAAGCGGTTACAGCGCCACAGTGAAAAAAAACCTGGCACGCGGCTGGGTCGGTCTCGATCAGGCCCGGGCCGGCACGCAACTCGTCGTGCAAACTCCTGGCGGCGCCGCAGCGGCAAGCGTCGCCGAAACCTACTGCTGGTACGACCGCGCAGGCGCCCGCCTCGCGATCGCCACGCCACCGAGCCGAACATGATCGCGATCAGGCGTCGATTGACCATTTCGCGTCCGCTGTTCAGCGGCGAACGGACCATGCAAGTCGGGCGCTTGGCCGTCGTCCAATTCGAATCGGTCTCGCCGTTCCCGCCTGAAAACGCCAAGTCGAGCCGGGAGTGAAACAGACATGAGCGATGTCAACCACGACGACGCCAACCGCAGGATGTGGAATGCTTGGACTCCCATTCACGTTGGCTCGGACTTCTACGACGTCGCGGGATTCAAGGCCGGACGAAGCTCGCTCAAGTCCGTCGAATGCGACGCGCTCGGCGACGTCGCGGGCAAATCCATCCTACATCTTCAATGCCATCTGGGCCTCGATACGCTCTCCCTCGCCCGTCTCGGCGCCCGGGTGACCGGAGTCGACTACTCGGAAGCATCCATAGCCTTTGCGCGGAACCTCGCCGGCGAACTGATGCTGCCCGCCCAGTTCATCTGCTGCAATGTCTATGATGTCGGCCAGATATGCGACCAACGCTTCGACATCGTGTTCGCCTCATACGGAGTCTTGCACTGGCTGTCCGATCTGAAGCGTCTCGGGCAGTTGATCGCGGGCGTTCTCAAGGAAGGCGGTTTTTTCTATCTGGTGGAATTCCACCCCTTGTTCAACATGCTCGACGAAACCGGAAAACGATTCGTATTCCCGTACTTTCCCGGTACCGAGCCTATCGCTCAAGTGAAGAAAGGCGCTTGTATGGACCCGACCGCTCCGGTCGAGGGCCTCGCATATGAATGGCCCCACAGCCTGAGTGAGATTCTCATGGCTCTGATCGACGCGGGCCTTTGCGTTACCGAATTCCGTGAATACCCCTTCATCGTGTTCAATTGCCTGCCCTATTTGCAGGAGTGCGGCCGTGGACGTTTCGCAACGCAAGACGGCGGCAATACGCTTCCCCTCATGTTCTCGGTCCGGGCGGAAAAGCGGCGCCAAATGAAATGCGGAAATCGAACCCAGGAATGGCGGTGAACATCGTGACCAACAACGCGATTAAAGCGCTTCCCCTCTCGCCAATTCTTGGAGCGGCCGTCACCGGCTGTGAACTTCGAAAACAGATCGGCGAGACCGATGCGGAAGTACTGCGGCAGATGCTCCGAAAGCATCGCCTCTTGGTATTTCGCGAACCCGCACTTGAGCCGGAGGATCAAATACGGCTGGTGCAGGTGTTCGGTCCCGTCAGGGGTTCGCTGGGCGACGGGGCGGAATTCTCGCTGGTGAAAGCCGGCGAGAACGACGACATTCAATATCACACGGATTTCAGTTTCACCCGCGCCCCCCTGCCCGTGGTGTCGTTGTACGGCGTCGAGGTGATCGGTGATGTCGCCGCGACGGCATTCATCGACATGGTTCGGGCCTTTGCGGAGCTCCCCGACGCGACGAAAGCGAGGATCGCCGGCAAGACCGTGTTCCACGCCTCGGACATCAAGAGCGTGGGCCAGCGCTCGAAGGGGGCGTTGGGCCGCAAGGATGTCAGCGCCAACGCGGGCTCGGTGCGCGGTACCAGTCATCCGGCGATCCTGATTCACCCGGAAACCGGCGAGGAGATACTGTTCGTCAACCAGTACCTGTCCATCGCCTTCGACGATATGGCTCACCAGGAGAGCGATCAGCTTCTGGCGGAGCTTTTTGCGCACATCTATGCGGCGGATCATGTCTACACGCATCATTGGAAGGCCGGCGACTTGATCGTCTTCGACAATCTGGCTCTCCAGCATCGCCGCACGAAAGGCGCGGTCCGCACGCTCCGGCGGGTAATCGTCAGCAAGCAGCCCTTGTCCGATCTGCTTTCTTAGGGACGTTTCGCCGGTGATGTCGTCCCAGTGGAAATGTTCATTTGGACCCATCCGATGAAGCTCCATAGTCCGTTTCAGCGCTGCCACGAGCTGGCGGGCGCGCGCTTCTTGGACTGGGGCGGCTGGCAATTGCCCGCCGTCTACAGCTCGACGGAAGAAGAGGTGCATACGGTGCGCACCGCCGTGGGTTATGCGGAGTTTCCGTTCCTCAGCCATATGGTGGTGGAAGGTCCCGACGCACTTGCGGCGCTGCAAAGGGGGTGCAGCAGAAACCTCGAATCGTGTGCCCCCGGACGCGGCGTCTACACGCTGATGCTCAACGATGACGGCAGCGTAGCGGACGACGGCATGGTCTTTCGGCTCAGCTCCGAGCGGTTCATCGTGTCCGTGCCGGGTCCAAATCCCCGCTCTCTGCCGCCCGCCACCGGGTTCCAGCGGTTGAAAGAACCCAAGCTCTGGCTTCGTCGCGTCCACGAGGGCCGGCTTTGCATACACGAAATGAATGCGTTCGTTCTCGTCGTGCAAGGGCCTTTGTCGATGGAGATGCTCCGTCCAGTGGTTGATTTTGCCGATTTGCCGTTACGTGCGATACGAGAGGTGAAGGTCGGCAACGTGCCGGCGCTGTGCGCTCGAACCGGGTTCACCGGCGAAGCGGGAGTCGAGTTCTTCGTTTGGCCGGAATACGCCATCGATCTATGGGAAACCGTCGCCGCGCTCGGGCGTTCGCAGAATGCAGTCCCCTACGGCATCCAATGCACATTGACGCTCGGTATCGAGAAAGGATTCCTCAACGCCAACGACTTCTATCAGGGCGCAACGCCGTTCGAGCTGGGCGTGAGCTGGCTCGTCGCAATGGACAAACCGGAGTTCGTGGGGCGGCAGGCTCTGGTGCAAAGGCGGTCCGACGGAATCCGTTCCAAGCTCGTGGGGATCGAATTGCGGGCGGAAGCCGTCACGCCGCTGGCGGGCCAGGCGCTTTTGTTCGAAGGCGAGGTGGTCGGGGCGGTCACCAACGCCGCATTCAGCCCGACGCTAAGAAAAACGCTGGTGCGCGGGTGGTTGCCGGTGGAGCTGACGGCGGCGGGAACGCCGGTGACCGTGCTCGTTCACGGGTTGCCGTCACGAGGAACGGTTGCCGAAAGCTACCGATGGTATGACCCGGAGAACACGAGATTGTAGACATCGGCGGGATCACGCATGGCCGACATCCGCTTGACGCAAAATGCACGGGTTGCAGGGCCGAAAACGCCGCAGGAGGTGCTGGATTTCTGGTTCGGCAACGCTATTACCGCGTCGGACGATGGGTTGGCGCAATTCGTCGTGCATTGGTTCAAGGCAACGGCGGCGTTCGATCGCGAAATTGCGGACGCTTTCGGCACGACCATCGAAAGCGCCGCGGCCGGCGCACTGGACCAGTGGTGCGCAACGCCGCACGGGCGGCTGGCCCTGATCGTGGTTTTGGACCAGTTCACGCGCAATGTGTTTCGCGGCACGCCGCGGGCCTTCGCTTGCGACCTCAAAGCACAGGCTTTATGCGTGAAGGGGCTGGCCGAGGGCGCGGACCTGGCGCTGACGCCCGTCGAGCGGCATTTTTTCTATCTACCTTTGCTGCACGCGGAAGACCGGGCGATGCAGGACCTGTCGCTAAGCTGCTTCAAAAAACTGGCCGAAATAGCGCCTCCGCACCAGCGCGACCATTTCGCGGCCTGCCTTAGCGCGTCTGTGCGGTATCGGGATGTTGTTTCTGCTTTCGGCAGATTCCCCCATCGCAATGCGATAGTAGGACGGGAATCGAGCAACGAGGAATTGCTTTTCATTGAACGAGGTCGACTAGCTTAGCATTGCAGTTGCAATTTGCTTTTGAGGTGGACGCGGCGCGCTTCGGCTTGTTGGGCGCCCAGCCAGAGCGACCAGCCGAGCTGCTCTCGACCGGGCCGTCAAACGGGAGGAACTAACCCGATGCGCGAGACGATCCCGCTCTATCGCAACCCCGAGCCGGCACTCCGCGTGCCGCTTGCGCGCCGCGGCGAAGCAAGTTCGGATTCCGACGACGCGCAGACCTGAAATGACTGGTGGGCCCGGCAGGACTCGAACCTGCGACCAGACCGTTATGAGCGGTCAGCTCTAACCAACTGAGCTACAGGCCCTGAGGTCACCTTGTTGGTCACATAGCAGGATTTGGCCGGGGCAATCCACGCCGCCGCCCGGAATTTCGAGGAAAACCGGGCCGGGCGGCGCCGCGAAGCGGGATAGGACGGCGGTTCAGAGGCGGCGTTCCGCTTTTTTTGTCGCGGCGGGCGCCGCTGCCCATCGTGCCGGGCGATCCCAAAGGGCCGTCCGATCCGTCGCGGCAATGCCGAAGCTGCAGGGCAGGCATGCCAGGCCGGCAACGCCTCGCCGGCTGCGCAGCAAAGTCGCGCCGCCGGTTCCGCGGCCCGCAAAAAAAGAAGCCGGGAGAGTATCTCTCCCGGCTTTGGGGTTCGGATGACCGGCGCCTCAGCGTTCGAGCGCGTCGATCTCGTCCATCAGATGGTTCATGCGCCCGATCAGCGCCTGATAGGGAGCCGGGGAGGCCATGTCGAGCCCGGCCTTTTTGTAGAGCGTGTAGGGATAGTCGGAACCGCCGGCTTTCAGCATCGCGATATAGCGTTCGCGGGTGCCCGGCTTCTTGTTCTCGATGTCCTGGGTGAACGCCGCCGCACCGGCCATCGAAGTGGCGTACTGGTAGACGTAGAAGCCGTAATAGAAGTGCGGGATGAACGCCCATTCGATGCAATAGGCCGGATCGATCTTGGAGACGCCCTGATCCTCGCCGTAATAGTGCTTGAGCAGGCCGCAGTAGATGTCGCTCAGCTTCTTGCCGGACAGCGCCTCGCCCTTCTCCACCGCCTCGTGGATCTTGAGCTGGAATTCGCCGAACATGGTCTGGCGGAAGAAGGTGAGGCGGATCAGCTCCAGCCCGGCGCCCAGATAGTAGAGCTTCTCCTCCTTGGTCTTGGCGTGCTTCACCAGATAGTCGTTGAGCAGCATCTCGTTGGAGATCGAGGCGGTCTCGGCGATGAAGGTGGAGTAGTTCGAGGTTTCGTAGGGCTGGTTGGCGTCGTCGAGCAGGGTGTGCACGGCGTGGCCCCATTCGTGCACGAAGGTCGACAGCGACTCGTAGTCGTAGACGTGGTTGAACAGCAGATAGGGATGCACGTCGTAGGCCGCCGGGTTCATGTAGGCGCCCGAGGCCTTGCCGTCGCGGTGCAACACGTCCATCCAGCGCCCGGCGAAGCCCTTCTTCAGCATCGCGGCGTATTCCGGGCCGTAGACCTTGGTCACGTCAAGCGCGATGCGCTCGGAATCCGCCACGTCGAAGTGCAGCGGCTTGTTGAGCGTGAACATCGAGGGATACATGTCGTAATAGGTGAGGTCGTCCTTGATGCCGAGCAGCTTCTTGCGCAGCTTGAGATAGCGGTGGAAGGTCGGCAGGCCGGCATTGGCCTGGGCGACGAGCTGGCGGTAGACCGCCTCGGGCATGTTGTCCGTGAACAGCGCATCCGACAGCGCGTCGGGATAGTGGCGCACTTTGGCATCGAATTCCTCGGCCAGGACCTGCGTGTTGAGCGAGGCGCCGAAGGTGCCTTCGTAATTGCGCCAGACCGACCAGAAGGTATCGAACACCTTCTTGCGGTCGTCGCGGTTGGGCGCCAGGCGGTACTGGCTGTAGGCCGACTGATCGAGCTTGGCGATCTTGGTGCCGTCGGACAGCGTCAGCGAGGGGAACGGCAGCTCGCCGTTGGAAAGCTGGCTGTAGATGTTGTCGGGCTGGGAGAGCACGCGGCCGGCCGCGGCCATCGCGCCTTCGGCTTCGGCGCCCAGCGTGTGGGGCGCCCCGCGCAGGATGTTGTCGAGCGCGAAGCCGAAGCGCTTCTTGAGCTCGGGCGACTGCGCCTCGAAGGCCATCACCTTGACGGCGCCGACGGCGAGGATTTCGGGCGTCAGCCACGCGGTCTTCTCGCCGAGCAGGGAATACAGCGCCTGCGACAGCTGGCGGCGTTCCTCGTTGGCGGCGATGCGCACGTCCTCGTCGCCCTTCAAGCTGGCATAGCCGCCGAGCCGGTCGGTTTCCTTGTGCACCGCGCTGATGGCGTCGAGCGCCTTCAGCATGTCGGCGGCGCTTCGGCCCAGCGTGCCTTTGTAGGCTTCGAGCTTGTCGGCTTCCGCCTTCGCCTTGTCGTAGGCGGCCTGCCAGGCCTCCGGCGAAGGATAGAGGTCGCCGAGATCCCACGTGTACGCCGCGGGCACGGCCGGACTTGCCGTCTGTGCGGCCGAGACGGGCACCAGCGCGGTAGTGAGGACCAGCGCGGCGGCAAACGCAATTCGCTTCATGATTGCCCCCTGGGGTTTGGATGTTCTGTCTTACGATAAGACAAAGCCGGCGGCATTCACATTTCCGCGTGCCGTTTGCGCGCCCGGCGGCTTGGGCGGTATGGTCGGCGAAACGCCCCGCTTGCCGGGGCATGGATCGAAATATTCGGACCCTAGGCGGCCCGCAGGTGAACGAATGAAACCGAGCTCGGCGATTTGGGCGATCCTGCCCTTGCTTTCCGCAGGGGCCCTGGCGGCCCAGGCGCCGCGCGTCGACATTGCCTCGTTGCACGACCTGCCGGTGGTCGAGCGCACGCCCTACGACGAAGCGGCCGATGCCGATGCCGCCGTCGACGCCGCCTTCGCCCGCGCCAGAAAGAGCGGCAAGCGCGTCCTG
>Ga0335082_10000745_pt1 | contig 33887 bp, 35 predicted proteins | sample Lox_Sample_41_FD_206718 | JGI IMG/M metagenome (GOLD analysis project Ga0335082, IMG submission 206718) | Soil microbial communities from Loxahatchee National Wildlife Refuge, Florida, United States - Lox_Sample_4.1 | ecosystem: Environmental > Terrestrial > Soil > Wetlands | place: USA... | reverse complement strand
GCTGGGGGATTCGTACTATGTTAGCTTCCCAAACGCCATGATCCGGCAGCTTTGTTGAAGGAAAACCGTTACCCAAGTAACCGCTAAGAACGGTTGAGGGTCACGTTAAGGAGTGTGTTTCTTTGGGGGTGACTTAGAACTGGAAACCGATAACTGAGAAGCCTTTTCTAGCTTCCCGCTGCGAATCCGCCGCTGTGCGCGACAGTCATCCTCAGGTACTTGTAGGGATTGACGGGAGTGTCGTTGATGCGGACTTCATAATGAAGGTGGGGACCAGTCGAGCGTCCGCTCTCGCCGACGTAACCGATCACATCGCCCCGCTGTACTCTTTGCCCGGCTGTTACTGCAAAGCCGGAAAGGTGCCCATAGCGGGTGCTGATGCTATTGCCATGATCGATCATGATGGTCTTTCCATATCCGCCCATCGTGTCGGTGAACGTCACCAAGCCGTCGGCCGGTGCAAGGATCGGATGGCCATAACTGCTGCCAATGTCGACGCCGCTATGAAAAGCACCTTCCCCGTTGAACGGATCAATACGCTCTCCGAAGCTTCCGGTTACTTGGCCTTCAACAGGCCAAAGGTTGGGTGCCGAATTCGCCTTAATCCAATCGGCGGTCGTGGCGTTTCGAGTCAGGCCCATAGTCAGGCCAACCATGGTCGCACCGGTCAACGCCGACGTACGCAGGGCGTGCAGCTGATCGAGCGACGAACTCACTTCAACATCATGAATCTGCTCCGACGCTGCCGTTACGAGCGTTGGTTGTGCTTTCAGGCCGTAGAGAGCCGAAACTTCTCCGGCGATCGAACCCAGCGAAGCTACCTGCAGATCGCGCTCTTTTGCCACCTGCTCCAGGCGCGAATAGCTGCTCTTGAGCTGGTCTTTCTCGGTCCGGAGTTGATTGAACTGAGACACCTTGAGCAGCATCCGAGCATAGGAACTGGCAATACCGGTCAGGCTGAGGAATCCAATTGCAGCGCCGATTACAAAAACGTACAGGTAGTGGACGGGAATGGATATTTTACGCAACTGCCCGTCGTCCCCTCGGGCCACGAAAAGGATGTAAAAGCGTTTGTGCAAATCGCTCCTCTAAGTTTTGAAGCATCAGGTCCGGAATTTCAGGCTCGATTTCGCCGTAGAACGCCCGTTCGGACCACCTGACTCAGGGCTGCATTTCCCATCTGGGAATGGAAACTCTCTCGCCGCCCTTACCTACCAGAACTGAGACCAAAAACCTAAGTTCAGTTGTCTGCAATCTCAACGGATTGCGGTACTTAATACTCTGGCCAAAGGTTTTTGTGAATGACTGGTTAACGGTAACAAACTGGATTCCCCCTGTCAACGATGCACTAGGGCAATCGCCTGTTACCGAAGACCGGGAAGCCGGGGTCACCATGGGACAGGTAACCGAAGTGTCTGTCCAGCCCTGAAGCGTGAAGGCCGGCTTTCGCACCAAACGTCCAGCGGTATAGTAAAAGGCGCGTGCCGCTCCCTGAAAAAGAATTGATCGCTCAAATCCGCCGCATGGCGGCTTCTGTTCTGCAAGGGCGCAGCCGCAGCCGGAATCGCGGGATCCTGACCGGGATCGGAGACGACTGCGCCGTGCTGCGCCTGCTCGCAGAGCGAGACTCCCTAATCACTACCGACTTCACAATTGAAGGCATTCATTTTCGCCGGGACTGGCATCCGCCGGGATCCGTCGGCCACCGCTGCCTGGCTCGCGGATTGAGTGATATCGCGGCCATGGGCGGTGAGCCTGTTGCCGCCTTTCTGTCGCTTGCGCTTCCCCGCCACCTACCACAATCCTGGGTGGAACGATTCGTCCGGAGTCTGGTCAGCCTGGCGGAGCGATTCGGAATCACGTTGGCCGGGGGCGATACCGCCGAATCTCCTGACGGGATTCTTGCGGACATTATTGTGGTCGGCTCAGTGCCGAAGGGAGAAGCGGTCCTTCGCTCCAGAGCACAGCCAGGAGACCGGATTTGCATTACTGGCGAACTAGGCGGTTCGGCGGCTGCCGTAGTACAGATGCGGGCCAGGCCGAAGAAGAAACTGAATCCGCGGGATTATCCCCGGCATTTTTATCCGGAACCGAGAATCGAGATTGGTCGCATCCTTCGGGAAAAGGGCCTCGCCTCGGCCATGATCGATACCAGCGATGGCCTCTCCACTGATCTCGCACACATCTGTGAAGAGAGCGGCGTAGGTGCCGAACTCAATGCGGCGATCATTCCCCGCGCACGAGTCGGGAAACCGGCACGAGAGGTTGACCTCGCCTTGGCCCTCCATGGCGGGGAAGACTATGAATTGGTGTTCACCGTACCGCCTGGCAAACACATTCCGAGCCAGATCGCGGGCGTCGCCCTGGCCCAGATTGGCAATATCACTCGCGCTTGCAGAACCGTTGTCGCTGACTCTAAAGGAGTCCAGTACGAGCTGCGCCCCGGCGGCTGGGAGCATTTTCGAAAGTAGATCGCGCAAACCAGAATGCCGGGTTACCTCCGTCACCACTCAGTCTCTACCCTCGCGCTTGTAACCGGACTAAAGTAGGACCATGTCGTCCCGAAAACTTCTGCTGCTAGTCCTTGGGCTTCTGACTACGCTTGCTGCTGCTCAGAAAAAGGAGCTGCCTCCGCCGCCCGCGCATGCTACGCATCCATCGCCAGCTGTGACCGACGAGTTTATTCAGAAGCAGTTCGGCGATAACTGTTCCTTGCTTGCCGGACCGCAACAGTTCGCTGGCGATCTTGACGGCGACGGGATCGACGACCTTGTTGTGGCAGCGAAATGCAAGAATCCAATGGCAGACAAAGATGAGTTCAGCTTCGTCGTTGCCGATCCCTTCTCGACCTTTCTCGGCTTTACTGACGTCAAGGTCACGTCCACATTCGCGTCTGACGAACCGGATCGCCGTGGCATCAGCCTGCTCATTATCCACGGTGCGGAGAAGGATGCATGGCGCGCTGAAACACCGAAGGGAAAGTTTCTGTTGATCAACCTGCCTTTTAGGAGCCTGACTGTGAAGCGCCTGACCCTCAAGAAGAAAACCATGTTGGGCGTCTACATGGAAGAAAGAGGCGAGGGTGGCGACACATCATCGGTACTGTATTGGGACGGCAAGAAGTACCGCTATACGCAACTCGGATCGACCATGGAATAGACCTGTGATCTGAAATCCGGAGTCTCACTGTCCTCGTTTGTAGTAAGGAAACTCGCTTGTCCCGACGCTGTTGACGTGCGCTTCCGCAAACTCGCAAACGCGATTCAACGAAGCCTGCAATTCCTCCGAATAGCGTACAAGATCGTCGTCGCTGGCGTCCGCCGGAACCTGAATAAGCTTCCCTACCCGTACCAACACCCGCGAGAACGGCCTCGGAATCATCATGCGGTCCCAGCTTTTGAGTACCCAGGCTTTCTCAACGGCAGCGTGAAACGTGGTCATCGCCAGCCCGGACGACCGCGATAGTCCTGCCGGTCCAGGCTTTACTTTGCGTCGCGGTCCACGCGGACCGTCGAGACTAAAAGCAACAGTCCAGCCTTCTTCGAGTGCGCGACGCAGTCCCAGTAAAGCGCGAATCGGATTACGGCTGCTCGACCCCTTCACCGCGACGAATCCGAATCTCCGAATGATGCGGCCCATATATTCGCCGTCATAGCTGAAGCTGCTCATCACCCGGATGCCCATGTCACGAAACAGATACGTGGCGGGGATCATGCACTCGTGCCAAAACGAGGCGACCAGTGGGCGGGCGTCCAAGGTTTTCTGCGCGCCTTCTTCGTAGGACACGCTCACTCGCATTGTGGGCCCAAGCAGACGAATGAACCAGTAGCCAGCCCACACGATCATGCTCAGAATGATGCGTTGGCGAAGGGACCAGCGTCGCGGCCCTGATTCGGAGTCAGTAGAAGCGGTAAGTTCTCGGGTGCTGGCTTCGGACACGAAGCTATTGTAAGTCGGGTCTTGGGTCCTAGGTCATGGGTGTTGAGGAACCCCTATCCACTTGTCCACCGAACACCTTAAAACCCAAGAGCTAAAACCACAGACCGAAGACGGCTAGAAATGAGGACCGTCAATAGCGTGAGACGTTAATTCTCGAGATACGAGTCGATCCAGGTCTTCACCTTCAGCCGTCTCTCGTCCGCAGGATCGAAGCGGACACCCAGTGACTTGGGCTTATTCCAGCTCACGACAGCTCGGACGTTAACGCGTGGCAGTGTCATCAACGCGAACGACACCTCGACCGGAACTCCGATCGAAAAATCTTCTGCGCTTTTGATCGACATTCCGCCCGAGCTCATCTCGATGCTTGTCGCGCTGATGCGACGGCCGTCACCGACAATCGAAACCTCTGTCATCACTGGAATTCGCACGTAGCGACGGAACTCGTGTAAAACCAGCAAACGCGTGGCCCGCACCAGCTTCAGCATCGCCGGCCGTTCAAGCGGCTCCTGGAACATCGCGTTAATACCGTACTTTGAAAAGCGCATGGCATCCTGCGCGCTGCCACCGACTCCGTAGATGACGCATCGACTGTTCGAGCGCGAACCTCGCGCAGCCTCCATGATGTCCTCTGATTCAGAAGCATTCATTAGCGGCAACACGCAAGCTTCAAACTTCTCCTTGCGGAGACGTTCTGCCGGCTCAGAACTGACTCGGACCGGCTCAATTCCAAATTGCCGGAAACAGTCAGACAGCAACGTGCTTGCTGGTTCATTAAAGCCCACCAACGCAGCGCGGGCTGCGGCTTTTCTTGCGGTGAGGGAGGGCGCTAAGGTCGTTGTGAAAGCTTTATCCATGTCGGGGAAGACTCCACTTTCGAACGTCATTGTGCGTCCATTTGGGCGGTCTGCAAAGTTCCAAAGGACCAACACGCGACGCAGCAGAGGTTCATTACTAAATCCAATGCGATAGGAGAAAGTACATTACGAAGCGAAAAGCCGCGCGAAACACGGCATGTGGAAGGATTCACTTTGCGAACGCCTTCGCTGTAGGGAGAACGGCCGAGAATTATTCGTTCCAGCGGCGGAACAGCAATGCCCCGTTGGTCCCGCCAAAACCGAATGAGTTCGACATGGCGTACTCGATCTCCGCTTTGCGGGCGCGGTTGGGCACTAGATCCATCCCGGCTGTATCGGGGTCGGGATTCTCAAGATTGACTGTCGGTGGCAGGATTTGATTCCGTAGTGCCAGCACGGTGATGCCTGCTTCCAGTCCACCGGCGCCGCCGAGCAGATGGCCGGTCATCGATTTCGTCGAACTTACCGCCAATTTGTGATCGCCGAAGAAATTACGGATGGCATGGGCCTCGAGTGTGTCGCCAATCGGCGTGGATGTGCCATGCGCATTCACGTAACCAACAACGTTCGGTACAACTCCGGCATCGCGTACCGCATTCCGCATCACGCGGAAACCTCCTGCGTGTTCGGGAGCCGGTTGCGTGATGTGGTAAGCGTCGCCGCTCATCCCGTATCCGGCGACTTCGGCAAGAATTGGAGCGCCCCGCTTTTTCGCGTGCTCCAGTTCTTCGAGGATCATGATTCCCGAACCTTCGCCAATGACAAATCCATCGCGGCCCTGGTCCCAAGGACGGCTAGCCTTCTCGGGCTCATCGTTGCGCGTGGAGAGCGCCCTCATGGCGGCGAACCCGCCAACGCCCATAGGGGTAATCGCAGCTTCAGTCCCACCGGCAATCATCACGTCAGCGTCGTTATGCTGAATGATGCGAAAGGAATCTCCGATCGAATGTGCGCTTGTCGTACACGCGGTGGCAGTGGCTTCGTTCGGACCCTTGGCTCCATAACGCATGGAAACCTGCCCTGCGGCGAGATTGACAATGGCGGACGGAATAAAGAACGGAGAAATTTTCCGCGGGCCGCCTTCCATCAGCGCGGTGTGTTCGCGCTCGATGATGTCGAACCCGCCGATTCCGGATCCGATGTGAACGCCGACGCGCTCATCATTCTCGGGTGTAATCTTCAGGCCGGACATCTGCATCGCTTCATCCGCGGCTGCGATGGCAAAGTGGATGAAGCGCGCCATCTTCTTAACTTCTTTCTTTTCGATGTATTTCAGTGGGTCGAAGTTCTTCACCTCGGCGGCGATCTGGCACGCGAAGTTGCTAGCATCAAAGCCGGTGATACGAGCGACACCGCTCTTGCTGGCAAGCAAAGCTTCCCACACTTCTTCCGTGGAATTGCCCACGCCGCAGATTAACCCGAGGCCAGTGACTACGACCCTGCGTCCCAACTATTTCCCCGCTTTCGCATGCTTGCCGATGTAGTCCACGGCATCCTGCACAGTGCGAATCTTTTCCGCATCCTCGTCAGGAATTTCAATGTCGAACGCTTCTTCAAAAGCCATGACCAGTTCCACGGTGTCGAGTGAGTCGGCGCCAAGGTCATCGACGAACGATGCGCTCGCCGTCACTTCGCCCTCATCCACACCTAACTGCTCTACGATGATTTGCTTTACCTTCTCGTCTACGGCTGCCATATTTTTCCTCGCTTGCCTCGATTAGATTTGATTTCGGGTGTCCCGGTCGCACCATCACAGCGCATCTTCTTCCCACCGGGGTCTTCGACCATCACAATTCTTCCGGCACGTCTACGTTTGCGGCACGAATAAGGCGAACGTGTAGTGTAATGGTCTGGCTGAATTAGTGTAAAGGAAGGACGATCTCGTTTCCGGCAAATCCTCTGTTATCTTGGGATTGCACTCCTGAATCCTAACCGTTGTAGGAGTCCGGGTCAACGCGAGCTCCATGAAGTGACACATTAGCCTGGTGACTCTATGAAATATTGCGTGTGGTTATTCGTGATGTGTTCTCCCGCCCTTGCGATGCAATGCCCCAGTAGCCAAGCGAAGGACACCAATGCGCTGGTGGAGATTGAGAAGACTTGGGCCGCGGCACTTGACCACAGCGATTCAGCACTGTTGGGTTGCATTCTGGCAAATGAATTTGAAGACGCCGGCCCGGATGGAGCGCTCACCGATCGCGAAGCCACTCTGGCAAACGCGGCAAAGCCTCGCAAAGTTCATCACGAACTGACCGACCTGCATTCTCACCTGCAGGATGATTACGGGTATATTCGCGGCCTAGCTACCGCAACCGATCCGCAGGGCAAGCCGGTGGTGCAAGTGCGATTTACTGATATCTATGTCTATCGCGACGGACGGTGGCAATGCGTAGCGGGACATGAATCGATGCTGAGCAGCACGAAGCGGTAAGGCCTTTATGCGAGCCGTCGTCCAACGAGTCAGCCGCGCCAGAGTTACAGTCAAGGATTGGACTGCCGGTGAAATTGGCCTTGGACTCCTGGTTCTACTGGCAGTCGGCCACGAGGACTCCCAGGCTGACGCATCATACCTTGCGGAAAAGATCATTGGCCTTCGCATCTTCGAGGATGCCGAAGGGAAGATGAATCGCAGTGTCGTGGATGTGGACGGAAGCGTTCTGGCGGTCTCGCAGTTCACGCTTTACGGCGATGTCCGACGCGGCAAGCGTCCATCCTTCGATAATGCAGCTCCGCCGGAATCCGCCCGGCGGCTCTACGAATTCTTCGTCGAGTGCATTCGCAACTCCGGCCTGCGCTGCGAAACCGGACGATTTCAGGAAATGATGCAAGTCGAACTGGTCAACGAAGGTCCCGTCACAATTTTGTTGGATTCGACGAAGCAGTTCTAGCCATGAACTGTGCTCAAGTCACGCCACAGATCTTTGTTGGACCATGCCCGTGTGATCATGACGACTTCCATTTCTTGAAAACCAAATCTGTGACTGCGATTCTTAGTCTGCTGACCGAGGATGACGCGGACGAGTTGGGCATGACTGGTGAGTGCGCCTTCGCAAACGACGCCGGGCTTGCTTTTCGAAATATGGCAGTAACCGACTTCGATGATCTCGACTTGACACGAAAACTTACTGCTTGCGTCGAGGCCTTAGATGACCTGGTCAAGCAGGGCCACACAGTCTACGTCCACTGCACGGCGGGCGTGACGCGCTCGCCAACAGTGGTTACGGCGTATCTGTGTTGGCGGCTAAAGTGGCCCCTCGATGACGCTCTCAATCATGTTCGGGCAGTTCGCAATTGTTGCCCTCGGGGTGATTTGATTGGGCCAGGTTCTACGTCGTGAACCCGGCTCCACTGCGGATTAATTTGTGGAAGAACTCCCCGAGATCTCTGCAATTAAGGTGTCTACAACGTCGACAGATTCTGATGAATGTATCCCTTGCTGTTGAATTTTCTGCCGGTACTTTCCCGTGACATATACCGAATCTGGCCGAAGATCGGTTGCTCAAACCAGGGCCGATCAAACTTCCCGACGATTGCCCACGCAATTCCGGCGTATCCATTCGGATCGCGCCCGTCGAGTTCGTACTTGTCATTGAGGTGCACCGCCACGCGATATGCTTCCGCTGGGGTCCGGGTCCACTCCAGGATCTTCTTTCCCCAATACATTCGCATGTAATTGTGCATCCAGCCGCTGTTAACCATCTGCATCTGAGCAGCATTCCAGAGTTCGTCGTGTGTCTCCGCGTTTTCCATCTGGCGCTCCGTGTAGAGGACTGGACGCGGATCCTTGAGATGCTTCGCCAGCGTACGGTGCGCCCACGGTTCTGCGCATTCGAAGTTGTCATAGTTTGGATTAAAGCGGACCAGATTCACTGACAACTCTCGCCAGGTGATGATCTGATTGAGTAGCGCTTCCTTGTCGGACCTCGGTGCATCTACTTTTTCGACAGCGAGGGCAACTGTGATTGGACTGATGTGTCCGAAATGGAGATATGGGGAGAGACGGCTGGTGTGATCGAGTTCAGGTTTGTTGCGCTGTGTCCCATAACCTCTCAATTTTGTATCCACAAACTTTCTGAGCAGGCGATGTGCCTCAGTGGGGCCACCACGCCAATTCGTCACAGGAGAAACAGATCGATCAAGTTTCCATCCCTCAGTGATATCGGCGTCAGGATCGAGTGCTTTCAGAGATTCTGCCTTGGTCCAACGCACGATGGCCTTCGGGTTTCTTGACGCCACCAGAAAGCGTCTTAGCTCCGCCTGAAGGCGAGGTCGAATAATGTGCGCGGAATATTGTGCTTTTTGTAAAAGCTTCGATGGCACGACAACATCGGCGTCCACGGTCCACAGGGGAATCTTCAGCTTTCTTGTCGCGCGTTGCCGCCAATCTTCTGGCTCCCGCAGTGGGTTTTCATCTCCCACTACAAGCGCAGCCTTCACCTCATCGCAGAATTTCAGCAGGCTGTGATCTGGATATCGCCGGAGCACGAATCCGATGTTTCTTTTTGCCAGAGCCGAAGCGGTATCTAGAATGCCGTCGTTCAAGAAGCGATAATGCCGGAAATTTGCATGAGGATAGAAAGGCACCGGAGCGAAGAACACGACCACCGGCTTGCGCAGAGTGTTAGCAACTTCCACCGCCACATCGAGCGCCGGATTGTCGATCCCGCGTTGAGCCCGCTGCATCCAGTAGACGACGCAATCGCCGCTTGAATCGGGCATTGCGCTGCTTCTCATAGTCACGCGCGGGTCCCACGAAATTTTGGAGAGTTGATCCATCACGATCAAAAGGGGAAAGAAGAACCCTTACATTAGTTTGAACCCAATTAGATCGTCAGCGGAGCGGGCTCAAGGGTCTCCTGGAACCACGCGGTATTCCGGAGAAAGAATTCGTGTCGAATTGTCCTGTCGAGAAAACCGCCTATCGCGCCGCCAGGATGGCGTCGGCAATTCGTGAAGCTTCCACTGAAGCCTTCACGTCGTGTGTGCGAACAATGTGCGCGCCTTTCAGAATCAAAGCCGTCTGAGTCGCGAGCGTGCCATAGAGGCGGCATTCCGGAGGAGCATCTTTACCCCCGCCTAGGGTTCTTCCAATGAATGACTTCCTGGATGTCCCCACGAGCAGGGGAAGTCCGCAGGTTTGTAATTCGTCAAATCTCGAGATCAGAGGATAGTTTTCTTCAAAGCTCTTGCCGAACCCAAAACCAGGATCGAGCACAATGCGTTCGCGCCGAACTCCTGCGAGGATGGCCTTTTCCGCCCAGTCTCTCAGTTCGCGCTTGACCAGCAGAACGACGTCTCCAACAGGCGGCAGATCACGCCATTCTTCTGGACGCCCGCGCATGTGCATCAGCACGGCTCCGCATTTGAGTTCGGCCACAGTCTTCGCCATCTCCGGATCCCATCGCAGCCCGCTGACATCGTTTACGATCTCGGCCCCCGCTTTGACGGCAGCGCGAGCCACGGCAGCCTTGTACGTATCCACGGAGACAACTGTTGCGGGATGTTCTTCCTTCAATGCGGAAATGACCGGGATCACCCGGCTCAATTCTTCCTCGGCGCTGACCGGCGACGGTGGCGTGCTTGTGGAACTCGCGGTTTTGCCGGCTGCGTTTTGAGGTGGAGATACGGGTGCTCCCGGCCGCGTAGATTCCCCGCCAATGTCAATGATATCTGCGCCCTCTTCGAGCAAGCGCCGGGCCTGTCCTAACGCGTTTTCCAAGTCGAGGAATTTTCCGCCATCAGAAAAAGAATCCGGAGTTACATTGACGACTCCCATGACGAGCGTGCGTTTGCCGAGTTCCAAAGCACGCATTCCCAGGTTCCAGTGAAAGACCGGTCTCATGCGGCAAAGATTCTAAATGAGTGATCGCAATCCGCGGGTCGACTGCTACCGTCTTCGGATCAATGCTTCTCGTTTTCGAGTGGCATGTACGGCGCCTGGTCCCGTTCCTGTGGGAGGTTTTTTCATTCCGTCGAGCAGCTCTTTTAAGACAGTTGCATTGTTTTGGGATTCTATTTTCGAGGCAAAGAGAAGAGTCAAGCGCTTCTTCTTGTGTGCAAATTCGTAGAGCCGCCGCAAACCTTCTTGGCTTGCGGGACGAGACAATTCTTTCAGATACTTCTTCCGGAAGAGTTCCCATTGATCCGGTCGTGCGTGATACCACTGACGCAATTCGTTCGATGGCGCCAGATCCCGCAGCCATTCATCAACCGCGGCGCGCTCCTTGGTCAGGCCGCGCGGCCATAAACGGTCCACAAGAATCCTTGATCCGTCACTTCGCGATACTGCCTCGTATACCCGCTTGATGGCGACGCTCATCGAAGTTCGAACATACCCAGTACTCTATTATTGTAAAGCTCAAAGGGATGCACGATACAGAAATGCCTTTACGACGATCGCTCGTGAGAACGGAGCCTCTGGGCTCCCTCAGTTTCTTCAAGCTTCTCTTCCTTGCCTTGGCCATATTCCTTGCGCTCCTGTGTAGCGTTGCCTGCGAGGTCGAGCGCCGCAAGTCCGATGCTGAACTTGGCTTAAGCGCGCAGCAGTCTGCCGGCCGCAAGATCTATGACGTCGAATGCGATCGCTGTCATGAGCCTTACTCCACGCGCGGAAAGAAAGGCCCAGCCCTAAAGGGCATGTTCCAGCACAAGTATCTTTCACTGAGCGGCCTGCCGGCGAACGACGAGCGCGTCACCGATATCATTCGCCTGGGCCGCAAAGAGATGCCCGGCTACAGCCAGAAGCTAAGCCAGCAGGATATCCAGGATCTGCTCGCGTATCTGCATACTCTGTAGAGTTCACGCGCACTCGTGTCATAATCGCGGGAAATGAAGACGGTGGCGAAGAACGAGCTTTTCCGCGAACTCCCGTCAGTGGATGAACTGATCCGCACTCCCGCGCTGACGGCGCTCGCGAGTTCCAGCGGGGTGGCGGCGGTTACCGACGCGACCCGCTTGGTCCTCACCAGGCTGCGCGAAGAAATCTCCTCGGGCCTCCTCGACTCGCACTCATTGCGAGCAGCGCTGGATACGATTCCGCCGGCTGTCGAGGCACAACTTCGCAAGTCTCTGAATTACTCGTTGCGTCCGGTCATCAATGCGACGGGAGTCATCCTCCACACGAATCTTGGTCGGGCACCGTTAGTTGCTGCAGCTTTCGATCACATTCGCGAAACCGCGACCAGCTACTCCAACCTCGAATTTGACGTGGACGCCGGTGAGCGCGGCAAGCGCGATATCCATGTCGATCGCCTCTTTCACAAGGTATTGGCAGAGTTCTCCGGTGCAGTCTCGACCATCGTCGTCAACAACAATGCTGCCGCCGTTCTTTTGGCCCTGAATACGCTCGCCGACGGGGGAGAAGTCATTGTCTCGAGAGGAGAACTTGTCGAGATCGGCGGATCATTCCGCATCCCTGATGTCATGGCGAAGTCGGGCGCGACCTTGCGCGAAGTGGGCACCACCAACCGCACTCGTATCGCCGACTACGAAAAGGCCATCAACGACCGAAGTCGGCTCTTGCTGCGCGTCCACCGCTCCAATTTCGAGATCACCGGCTTCACCGAAGAGCCGTCGATGGATAAACTGGTTAAGCTCGCACATGAACGAAGCTTACCCCTCATGGAAGACCTCGGTAGCGGAGCACTGGTAGATCTTGAAACTTTCGGCCTGCAGGGAGAATCCACGGTTCTCGACAGCCTGCGTTCGGGAGTTGACGTTGTTACTTACAGCGGAGACAAACTCTTGGGCGGCCCACAAGCGGGTCTCCTAAGCGGGCGCCCGGATCTCATCAGCCGCATGCGATCGAATTCTCTGTTCCGTGCATTGCGTGTGGACAAGCTCACGTATGCTGCCCTCGAGGCCACACTCCTGGCGTACGTAAAGTGCGAGTATGATGGGGTGCCCGTTTTACAAATGATGAGCCTCACGAAAGAAGAAATCCGCACCCGGGCGGAGCGTATCTTCGAGGATATTGCGCAATCAAAACTGAAAGCAGAAATCATCGACGGTGAATCCGTGATCGGGGGCGGCGCCGCGCCGTCGTCTGCCCTGCCCACTCATTTGCTGGCACTGACGTGCACAGGCCTCAGCGCTGACGAATTGTGCACCCGACTTCGCCACGCCGATCCTCCAGTCATCGCTCGGGTCGAGGAAGGCAGGGTTCTTCTCGACCTGAGAACAGTTTTTCCCGAGCAAGATACGCTGATCACCGCCGCTCTCCATAGCATCGAGTAGGTGTGTCGACGTTCCGTTCCTGTAAGATTCCCCCATGATCGTTGGCACTGGCATTGACTTAGCCGAAGTTCCCCGAATCCGGCATGCCATCGAACGGTTCGGGCAGCGCTTCCTCGAACGCATTTACACGGCGAGCGAGATGCGCTATTGCGATTCCAAAGCCAATCGCGTCGAACGCTACGCCGCACGCTTTGCCGCCAAAGAAGCAGCCATGAAAGCTCTCGGGACAGGATGGAATCATGGTGTTCGCTGGCGCGATTGTGAAGTGGCTCGCATGCCCGGTGGCCGCCCCACGATCCAGTTCCATGGAAAGGCGGGCGAGTTCGCAGCCAAGCTCGGAGTGAAGAACGCAGCTTTGTCGATTTCACACACTGAGGAACAGGCGATCGCGCAAGTGATCCTCGAGAGCTGACACCCGATGTTGCCCCGTAATCAGACATCGGGAGTTAACATTTTCGTCTTTCGATGTGCACGAATCTGTACTTCCCATCTGCTAGACTGACGCGCGAATCCAAAATATGGCCGTTATTACTATTCCAACTCCTGTTACGAATAAGACTGAAATACCGGAACGAACTCTGCTGGCGGGACTCGCTCTCACCAGCTTCGCTACACTTCTTCTTGAGCTTGCCCTCACCCGATTGTTTTCGGTCATCCTCTTCTATCACTTCGCATTTCTTGCGATTTCCATAGCGTTGCTCGGGCTTGGGGCGGGAGGTGTCTTCGCGTATCTGCTGAAGAGTCGGCTTGCGAAAGTCCCGACGCGTACGCTCGCCACTCGCCTCGATATCGCGAATGCTGTCTTGATTGTGGTCGTTCTCGAAATTGTCCTGCACGTCCCGGTTGCCCTCAATGTCTCCGGAATGAATTTTCTGCGTCTGACGGCGCTCTATCTCTCGGCCGCCGTACCCTTTTTTCTGACTGGTCTGCTCTTCTCCGTCGTCTTCGCCCGAGAGACCTTTCGCATCCCACGCCTGTACGGCGCGGACCTCTGCGGTGGGGCGCTTGCGTGCCTTGCAGTGGTTCCGCTCTTGAACTGGCTGGGCGGACCGAACGCAATTCTTGTTGCCGCTCTGGCCCTCGCATGCGCCGCAATGATTTGGACCGACACTCGGTCCACACGCAGAAATGCCGGTTTACTCGCATTTGCTCTCGTCGTACTCACTGGTGCGAACTATTCCGGCCGTCTCATCGACGTGGTGTATGCAAAAGGCATGTTCCGAGATCCTGCCTGGGTGGAATTTGCGCGTTGGAATGCCCTGTCTCGCGTCGAAGTGGACCGCCAGGGACAGGCCAAGGCTATCGTGATTGATGCCGATGCTTCCACTTACATCATGAACGCCGAGGTCCAGCGCTGGCACGACACCGCATGGGAGGCAGCCTTGATGTCGGCTCCGCCTGCGCTCGCCAACGTTCTTCGTCCGCACGGCGAGTTCGCGATCATCGGCCCGGGAGGTGGCGTCGATGTTTTACGCGCGGTCGCGAATGGCAGTCCCAGCGTCACTGGCATTGAGATCAATCCCATCATCGCGACAACCATCATGCGTGGGCGTTATGCCGACTACGCGCAGCATCTTTACGAGCGTCCCGAAGTCCACATTCAGGTGACCGACGGGCGCTCGTATCTGCGTTCAACCCCGCAACATTTTGATGTGGTACAAATGACACTCGTCGACACTTGGGCTTCGACCGCAGCCGGAGCCTTCGCGCTCAGCGAGAACAACCTCTACACGGTAGAAGCCTTTCGTGAATACTTCGATCACCTCAATCCGGATGGCATGATTGCGATCACTCGCTGGGAATTCCGCAAGCCACGCGAGGCTTTGCGAGTCGTAGCGGTTGCGATGGAGGCGTTGCACCAGCTTGGCATAGCCAATCCTGCTCGAAATTTCATCGTCACTTCGCAGGGGTCGCTTGAGGAAGACGGCATCCCGGTCGTCGTGCTCGCGAAGAAGACCCCATTCACGGACGAAGAGGAAGACGCGGTTACGAGACATTGCGAAACCTATTCTCAACTTGACCCTCTCTATCTTCCGTCGAGCCCAGGTCAGAACCCATTTTCCGAACTGATTGCGAGCAATGATCCTCATGCCTTTGCCCGGAGTTATGCCTACAACGTCGCGCCGGTGAACGATAACGCTCCCTTTTTCTTTTTCACCTTGAAAGCTCGTCAGATTCTTGGTGAACAAGGCCTGCGACGCGGCATTGACTGGAAAGTAAACCTAGGGGTTCTGGTCCTGCTGCTCGTCCTCGCGATTTCGCTCGTTGCCGTCTTGCTGTTCCTGGTGTTGCCTTTACTTCTACGAGGCGGCAAGCACCGTCAATCCCTGGTTCCTCCCCTCTACTTCATTGCCGTGGGACTTGGCTACATTCTGGTGGAGGTCGCTTTCATCCAGCGATTCGTGCTGTTCCTGGGACATCCCACATACGCCCTGACAGTGGTGATCTTCCTGCTAATGGTCTCAAGTGGTGCCGGAAGTCTGTTCTCGCGCCGCTGCTTGCCCCGTGCTGAAATGGGTTGGATCCCGCTTTTGCTGGTGTTTCTGGCCCTTGCCATCTACCTTTTCGTTCTGCCCGGCCGCCTGGCAGCTCTCGTCGGTTTGGGATTTGAATACCGGTTGCTCGTCGCGGCCGCACTCCTGATTCCTCTGGGATTTGTTATGGGGATGCCATTCCCCACAGGATTGCGTTCGTTGGCCGCGTCATCGAAATCAGAATTCTCCGCCAAACAAGATGCCGACGATAACGCCGTCGAGTGGGCGTGGGCGATGAACGCGGCCGCCAGCGTTCTCGGTTCTGTTCTCGCCATGGTGATTGCGATCCAGTTTGGCCTGACTGTGACCTTAGCCTCTGGGGCCGCCGCATACTTGCTGGCACTCGCCGTAATGCCTGCGCTTCACGGAAAAGCGAGATAGTGCATCCATTGATTTTGTTATTATTTCTGCGTTGGGGCGTGCGGCGGACAAATCTGAGCCGTTGCTACGACTACTGCATCCGATCCAACTGGCGTTATGAGGAAATCATTTGCCTAGCCAGAAGCAGTTGAAGTGGTCGCAACTCCGGGTTGGGCTCACGGTTATCATCGCCGGTTTGACCCTGGGATTGCTTCTCTTCTTGATGTCGGGAAATTCGGGCTTCTTCACGAAACGTATTACGCTTAAATCCTACTTCGACAATGCTGAGGGCTTACGAGTCGGCGCGCCTGTTCGACTGAGCGGCGTTGACATTGGCAACGTGACTCGCATCGCCATCGTGAGAGAAAAGCCGCTCACCCCCGTCGAAGTCACGATGAAGGTGAGCACCAAGTACGACTACGGTATGCGCCGGGACTCCCAGATTTCACTCGAGACGGCCGGCGTGCTTGGCGAAACCTATGTGGACATTGACAGCTCCCAGGCGGTAGGCGAGCCCGTTCACGAGGGGGATACTCTCCCGACACAGGTCCATCCCGATTTCAATCAGGTCGTACGCGCCAGCCAGAGCACTCTGCAGAATATGGACGCGCTGCTCAAACGCGCCGACCGGATCCTGGCGTTTGCCGAGAGCGGCAAGGGATCGCTCGGAAAACTCATCTATGATCCCACTCTTTACAACCGCTTCTCCGCCACTGTCGCTGACTTCCAGAAAATTGTCGCGCAGATTGGCAATGGCGAAGGCAGTTTGGGCCGTCTGATCAGCCGCAATGACGCCTACGATAAGTTCATTGCGACTCTCGACAAGATGAATGCCGTGGTCGATGACATTCAGAAGGGACAGGGCACGGCCGGAAAATTCCTCAAGGACCCGTCGCTCTATAACAACGCCAACGACACGATTGCCAACCTCAAGAAGATCACCGAGGACATCAACGCGGGCAAGGGAACGATTGGCAAGCTCGCGAAAGACGAGGAATTGGCGAAGAAGCTCGACACCACAATGACGAAGCTTTCAGAACTGACTACTCAGTTGGAAGCAGGGCAAGGAACCGCCGGCAAGCTCTTCAAGGACGAAACCCTTTACAACAACGCGAACGAAATGCTGACCGAGACTCGGGACCTCGTAAAAGCCATTCGAGAAAATCCGAAGAAGTACCTGAGCATCAAGCTACACGTCTTCTAACTTGTCAGTGCTCTCCGATTCCGAATACCGAGCCTAGCAACAGAATCACCAATACTCCAAGTGAGATCCAGCCGTACTTGTTGTCTTTTTCTCTGAAGAAGAGAAAGCAGGCGACGATCACGCGCACCACCGGAGTGGCTAGCATCAACAGCACGCCCGCGCGTTCAATATTGAGCGGAATTCGCCCCTTAAAGAAGATTCCGACAATCAGCCCGGTAAGCATGATGAAGAAACATCCAAAGGCACCGACTCGCAACACCAGGGCAACGGCGCGGTCGAAAGCAGGCTCACGAAGTTCGCTCATAGCACACCCCGTAAGAGATGAAATGTCAGGTGTCCTGCGAGATAGAGCATGACGCCAACCAACAGGTACACGACGATCTTGGTGTGGATGCGAGGTGCCAGCCGGGCTCCGAGCAGGGATCCGATAAACACTCCTACGGCGAGCGGCGCAGCGACGTCCACCTGAATATCTCCGCGGCGGTAATACACCATCGCACTGGCTGCTGCGGTAACGCCGATCATGAAGTTCGAAGTGGCCGTCGCCACCATCAGCGGTACATTCATGAAAATAAACATCACCGGCACTTTGATTGGCCCGCCCCCAATGCCAAGCAGGCCCGAGAGCGCTCCGGCGATCAGCGATGCTCCCAATCCCAATGGATAACGTTGCGGCTCGTACGGAGGAATCACAATCTCTCCATTCGACTGAGGAGGAGGTGCATCTTCTTCTGACTTCACCTTGCCGCCCTTGCTTAGGATCATGATCGAGCTGTAGAGCAAGAATGCGGCAAAAAGCCCCTCGAGCACGCTGCGATTGAAATATCCGACCAGATAGGCCATGACAGCTGCGCCCAGTGACGTCGCCAGCTCAAGTGTCATGCCCAGCCGGATATCGGTTGTGTGCCGCTGCAAGTGGACGGAGGAACTTGCGGCCGAGGTTGTAATTACCGCCACCAGACTGGTTCCGATCGCCTCACGAATCGGGATCCCGAAATACAGGGAGAGTATGGGAGTGAGCAATACGCCGCCGCCGATTCCGGTCAAGGCCCCAAGCAAGCCGGCACAGAATCCAAGCACAAGCAGAAGAACCGTCACCATAACGGTCTCCCAATGCCGACTTGTTCGATGGAGGTACTAACCCAGTTATCGGTGATCGAGGAGAATTGAATGTTGGCGGGAAGACCCGTCATTTGCAAGCTATGTCACCACCCGTGCCGTCGCCGCGGCATCGGCGTGCTCGTGGGCGTGATAGCTGGACCGCACTAGCGGCCCTGATTCAACATGGCGGAAGCCGAAGCGCAGTGCTTCGGATCGCAAGTACGAAAACTCTTCCGGAGTATAAAACCTGGCGATGGGAAGGTGATCCTTCGACGGTCGCAGATACTGTCCTACAGTGAGAATATCGACTCCGCGCGTTCCAAGATCACGAAAAACATCTACAAGTTCTTCGGTCGATTCGCCCAGACCAACCATGACACCGCTCTTCGTCACCATGCTGGGCGAAATCTGCTTCGCTTTTGCCAGAAGCGTCAAGCTTCTCTCGTATCGCGCTCCGGACCGCACGGCCCGATACAGCCGCGGTACCGTCTCGGTATTGTGATTGAGTACGTCCGGCCTGGCGTCGAGCACGATGCGCAACGATTCCTCTACGCCTTGAAAATCTGGAATGAGCACTTCGACGCGGCAATCCGGCGTCAGTTCCCTGATCTCCCCAATCGTTTCGGCAAATACTCGGGCGCTACCGATATTGTCATCATCCCGGTTCACGCTGGTCACGACCGCATGCTTCAACCCAAGCGTCGCAACGGCCTCAGCTACACGGCGCGGCTCCTGCCAGTCAATGGGCTGAGGACGCCCCTTCGGCACCGCGCAAAATCCGCACCGCCGAGTACAGATGTCGCCCAGTAGCATGAACGTCGCAGTCTTGTGATTCCAGCACTCGCCAATATTGGGACACTGCGCCGACTCACACACGGTATGCAGTCCGAGTCCGCGCGCAAGCTTTTTCAAATTGTGAAAGTTATCCCCCACGGGCGCCTTGGCTCGCAGCCACCGGGGTTTGGGCACGCGCGCAGGTGGAGACAATTCAATCTGAATGAGTGGAGAAGAGCTGGCCATCGTTGAATCTTGATTTTATCAGTTCATCGCTGAGCATGATCGGAAGCATAGATTCTAACCTCCAGATAATTGACATGAAGTACTTTGTATTATAAAGTACATTCTATGATTTCACCTTTTGAACCTTTTCTGCGGCCCGTCGCCAAGCGCTGGATTCCTCGCGAAATGACGCAGGCGCCGGTCCTGGACGCGAACGAACCTTGTAGTCCGATCGAGCCGAATTATGCGCTCCTGATCAATCCCTTTTATGCTAAGGACGCTAACGCCAGTTTCGGCAAGCACGTATTGACGCCGACCCTCGCTCTCAGCAGCTTTGCGGCGACCACTCCTTCTTACTGGCGCGTCGAGTATTGGGACGAGAATCTGTTGCACGGGCGGCCTCCATCTCAGCCCATGCCTCAAGTGGTTGGCATCACAGTTCATCTCACTTTTGCCAAACGTGCCTATGAACTTGCCGATTGGTATCGTCGTCGCGGATCGAAAGTGGTGATGGGCGGCCTCCATGTCCTCTCCTGCCCAGAAGAGTGTGCCCCTCACGCAGACGCGCTTGCCATGGGAGACGGCGTCCAACTGTGGCCGCGCATCCTTCGTGACTTTGAGCAGGGATGCTTACAATCGCGCTACATCGCCACTTACGAAAATGACTACGGCGATGATCCCTCGCCGAGGCGCTCGATTCTCCCCCGCCGCAGTTTCCTCACCACGACCAGTTTGATCGCGACCCGCGGATGTCATAACCGCTGCGGCTTCTGCTATCTCGCAACCGACGGTCTGCGTATGCCTTATCGCATGCGCCATCCGCAACAGGTCGTGGAGGAGTTCCAGGCCGACGATCAGCCCTATGCTGTTTTTGTTGATAACAACCTCGGATCTCGTCGCGACTACCTGCACCAGCTTTGTAAAGCCTTGCGTCCTCTCCACAAGATCTGGAGCGCTGCTGTGACCATAGATGTCACAGACGATCCCAGTTTGATCCGACATATGGCGCTGGCTGGGTGCACTGGAGTGTTTGTCGGTTTCGAATCGTTATCCGACGAAAATCTCGCCGACTCAAACAAGAAGACGCCGAAGACGTCCGAGTATGCGAGGCGCGTGCGGATTCTTCACGATTATGGAATCCAGGTGAACGGCTCGTTCGTCCTCGGATTCGATCACGATCGCAAAGACGTCTTCGCGCGTACCGCAGAATGGATTGAAGAGAATCGACTCGAGTGCGCCACCTTCCATATCCTCACGCCTTACCCGGCAACGCCGCTCTTCCGTCAGATGGAGTCGGAAGGACGTATTTTGGATCGCGACTGGTCACGGTACGACACTGGCCATGCGGTCTTCCGCCCTAAGCACATGACGCCTGAAGAGCTTGAGCATGGCTATGCCTGGATCTATCAGCGCCTCTTTTCGCACGCCTCAATCTGGCGCCGGCGCCCAGAGCAGTGGCAGGCTGTGCCTCTTTACATCGCAATGTCGTATCTTTACAAGCGATCGAACCGCTTCTGGCACCTGCTGATCAAGCACGACCTGGTCAATCCGGTCTGGAAACCTCTGGTCGAATTGACACGCTGGCGGCACGTCCATTACCGGCACTCCCTCGAGAGGCGCAAGAGTTCGGCCACAGCGCCGGGACAAGTTGTGTCTGCGGGAGTTTGAGCCCTTAACTCTTGGATTGCTTCTTCTCGACTTTCGCCCAGGCATCCTTCAGCGCGACGGTCCGGTTGAACACCGGCGCACCGTGCTTCGCATCCGGATCGACGCAGAAGTATCCCAGCCGTTCGAATTGATAGCGGCTGCCCGCGGCCGCATTCGCAAGTGAAGGTTCAACCTTGGTGTGGGCGATCACTTCGAGTGAATTTGGGTTTAGATAATCCAGCGGATCCTCGCCCTCCTCGAGATCACCGAGGTTCTCTTTCGTGAAGAGGTTTTCGTAGATACGAACTTCGGCATCCACTGCATGGGCCGCCGAGACCCAGTGGATCGTGGACTTGACCTTGCGTCCATCAGGAGCATTGCCGCCTCGCGTTGCCGGATCATACGTGCAGTGAACTTCCACCACCTCACCTTTGTCGTTCTTAACCACGCTCTGCGCCGTGATGAAGTAGCCGTATCGCAGACGCACTTCACGCCCCGGCGTCAGGCGAAAATATTTCGGCGGGGGCACTTCGCGAAAGTCATCCTGCTCGATATAGAGTTCGCGGGAGAAGGGCACCTTGCGCCATCCTGCTGCCTCATCTTCTGGATTGTTCTGCGCGTCCATCTCCTCGACCTGTCCCTCGGGATAATTGTCGATCACGATTTTCAAAGGACGCAGCACCGCCATTACCCGCGCGGATCGCTTGTTTAGATCCTCACGCAAGAAATGCTCGAGCATCGCCAGTTCGACAATTCCATTCGTCCGCGACACGCCGGCTGCCGTCACGAAATTTCGAATTGCCTCAGCAGTGTACCCGCGTCGCCTCAAACCCGAGAGCGTTGGCATCCGCGGATCGTCCCAGCCGCGCACTGTCCGTTGCTCGACCAGTTGCCGCAGCTTGCGTTTGCTCATGAGCGTGTAGGTCAGGCTGAGGCGGTCGAACTCGATCTGCTGCGAGGGAAAGATTCCCAACTGCTCGATGAACCATTGATACAGCGGTTGGTGGTCGGCGAATTCGAGTGAACACATGGAATGAGTAACTTTTTCCAGGGAATCCGACTGCCCGTGCGCGTAGTCGTACATCGGGTAGATGCACCACTGGTTGCCCGTACGGTGATGCTCGGCATGCAGCACGCGATACATCACCGGGTCCCGCATATTGAGGTTAGGCGAGGCCATGTCAATCTTGGCGCGGAGTACGCGCGAGCCATCGGGAAACTCTCCGGCCCGCATGCGCTCAAACAAGCTCAGATTCTCTTCGATGGTCCGATTTCGATAAGGACTATCCTTCCCAGGCTCTGTCAATGTGCCGCGATACTTGCGAATCTCTTCCGCTGAAAGATCGTCCACGTAGGCCTTGCCATCCTTGATCAGCTTGATCGCCCATTCATAAAGCTGACCAAAATAATCGGACGCGTAGTACAAACCATCCCAGTGGAAGCCGAGCCACTTGACGTCTTCCATGATCGAATCGACATACTCGACGTCTTCTCTTTCAGGATTGGTATCGTCGAAGCGCAGGTTCGTATGGCCGCCGAACTCGTCGGCGAGCCCGAAATCAATGCAGATCGCCTTGGCGTGGCCAATATGAAGATAGCCGTTAGGTTCCGGAGGAAAGCGCGTTTGCACACGACCGTTGTACTTGTTCGTCTTGAGATCGTCGGCGATTCTGTCGCGAAGGAAGTTAGAAGGGCGCGACTCCGGAGCGGGGCTTGCGCCCGTCTCAGGCTCGGCTGCGGGAGTTGTCATAATCTTTGATCTTACCGCAAGTGATTTCCAGAAAGCTCCGCGGGATTGTGTCCACGGAGCTATCCGGACCCTCGGTCACCCGACGCGAGCGAGGCGGCGAATGGCAAGCGCGGTAAACAATAACGTCACAATTGCCAGCACTGCGACATATAGAAGCGGGCCGCCCGCACTCGATGCGCCTTGTATCTTCGACAGGACATCCAAACTTGGCGCGTTGACCATACGCAATCCTAGTTTGTCCAGATAGAACGCGGGCGAAATGAATTCCAGAGGCTGCACTGACTTAGGCAGCGGATAGAACAATCCTCCCAGATGCATGAAAGGAAGGTAGGCAAGATTGGCAAACGCGGGTGCGCCCTTTGATGATGCGCGTGTGCCGATGAATAGTCCGATGGCTCCGAAGGGAAGCGATCCCGCAATGTCGAGCAAGGCAATTCCCACGTACTGCCCGAAGCTCAATCCTGGATGTCCCATCGCCACCGCCGCCGCGATCAGCGTGAGCATAACGATCGCAGCAAAGAGTGTCACCATCACCAACTTCGCGAGAAGGCTTGCACCGTTGGGCATTGGAAGCGCACGTTTCAGCGTAAGCAGGCCCTGTTCGCGCTCGTTGGCCACGAATATGCCGAATCCGAACATGCCCGGACCCATCACACCGAAGACCGCCCAGTTCACAAACATGATCTTGGCGACTGTGGAATCTCCATGACTCATGTTTCCCGCCAGCAAGATTCCAAACAAAACGTAAAGAACGAGGGGAAGCAACAGAAAGGGAATCGAAAATGCCGGAGCCCGCAGCGCCCGCAGGCATTCGAATTTGATCTCTGTGAAATATGCGTTCCGTGTTCTGGCCGTTGACATGGCTGTACCGGCCGTCGCGCCATTCGAAATGGGAAGAGTGGTTGCGCTCATGCTGTCACCTCCTGAGTAAGTTCGGTAAAGGCTTCGGCGAGTCCGGCGCTGCGTACTTCCAGACCGGAGAACTGGCTATCACTGGTCACCAGGCGCTTCACGACAGAATCTGCGTCGCTGGCGGTGATTTCGAGGCGTTCGCGATCGCGGATTACGCTCTGCACTCCAGGCCATGCGGAAATGACATTGGCAGGGAGCGAGGTCGCACAGCTGATGCGCTTGCGGCCGACGATTGCTCGCATTTCGCGAACGGTGCCCGAGGCAACGGTCTTGCCTTTGGCGATTACGACCACGCGATCGGCCAGCGCTTCCGCTTCTTCCAGATAGTGCGTGGTCAGGACGATCGAGCATCCTTCATGAACTAACTGGCGTAGCGTGGCCCACATGATCGTGCGAGCCTGAATGTCGAGACCCACGGTCGGCTCATCGAGAAATAACAGAGAGGGCCTTCCGCACAATGCCAGCGCGAATTGCGCTTGCCTCTTCTGTCCGGCAGAAAGCTTCCCATACGGTCGATCGGCCAATGCCAAAGTGTTGGTCTGGCGTAAGACTTCTTCGACCGGCATCGGATCGGGATAGTAGCTCGCGATGAGTGCGATATGCTCGCGGACTTTGAGCTCCGAGGCGAGCGCAACCTCCTGCATCATGACGCCAACTCGGTGCCGCGCTTCAATCTGCAAGGGCGGCATTTCGAAAAGACGAGCCGTGCCGGCATCCGGCTGGCGCAAGCCGAGCATCAGCGAAATCGCCGTCGATTTGCCGGCGCCATTCGGCCCGAGCACAGCCAGCAGCTCTCCCCTTCGTACTTCGAGATCGAAGCCGTCGAGGGCAACCACCTTTCCGAAAGATTTCTTGACTCCTACAAGTTCCGCAAGACATGCGCAGTTCATTGCAAACCTCCTTTTCAGTGCGTACGAATCCCGCCGCGTGGATGAGTCCACGCCATCACGACGATCAACTTCAGTTGGAATTCCCGCTAGAGAGACGCTATAGGATTCCGTTTATCTCCTGGGTCATGCGTATCCCCGCCGCATGCCTGCGCCGCAGCAGACTTCGCAAGTGCGGCGCGCAATACCACGCGTAGATCACCACAGCAACCAGGTAATAGATCCAGGCCCAGCTAAGCACGCCCCACCGAATCAAGCCGTTGAATGTCGCCGCGGCCTGCATCGCGTGCGCATCATTAGTTGCGCCGCTGCTGACGAGCACGTAGGGAGAACTCTTGATCATGGGATACTGCAGGCCGAGCGCAATCGCGTTGATCAACAGGCGGGCAGTCGGAAGCAGCCAGCTCCATCTGGGCCGCGCAAGATTGATGGCACGTTGTGCAATGCCTGCACCAAGCAGCAGCAAGACCGGCCAGTAAAAACGGGCCCATGCCGGCGCGAGTTCCAGGCTTCTGGCTGCCGACCCCAGAAGTAGCGACGGGGAGAATGGCAGCAAGGCCCACCACAGAGTGAAGACCGACCACACGCACAGGCCACTGATCGAAATCCACGGAGCAATCGGAATCATGCGCGCCAGTTCCGCTGGAGGGTAGTACCACGGCTGCGGATATTTGCGCCGGATCAGATTCAGGATCGTGAAGATCACAGTTACGACAAGAACCTGCATGACCGCTGTGCGGACGAGGTCACCCACTTCTATCGGTCGATGATAGTAAAGAAGGTTCGCACATGTCATAACCAGCGCCAAACTAACATTCAGGCTGAGAAAGATCAGGTACATGGGAAACAATTCAGGCCCGATCAGTTCCCATCCAATCGTCAAGCTGTGTCCGCTCTGCCGATAACGGCGGGCGACCGTCATCGGGTCGCCGTACTGCTTGAACATTGCCATTTGCTCCGTTTCGAGCAATGGCCGGCCAAGCTCTTCCTGGCGAGCTTCCATCTGAAGGCGCAGTTCGTCTCCCAGTTCCGCGATAATGTCGTCTCGCTGGCGGCGGGGAAGATAACGCCGCACGGCTTTCAGGTAACTCTCCATCATCTCCATAGACATTCCCCAGTTGAACTCTCGTTACAGCACGCGCAAGGTTGCAATCTGATGCAAGCCGGAGGAGCGCTTGCGCAGGTAGCTCATGAATTCCCACGTCTGTATCGGTGCGGCGATACAGAGCCCGATCCATGCGCCGACAAGGCCGAGCAGAATGGACGCGTTCACAACGGCAACGATCTTGAGATAATGCGTCGAATCCATCAGGTTGTCGGCAAGCATCACGAACGGATGCCAGTTCAACCCAGTACCCACACCCGCAGCGTCGAGCAAAAAGCGCAGCAGGATAAGCGTGAGCGCTGTGGTGATGAGTTGGCTGAATTTCGGAAACCAATCCAACTGTGGTCGGGCCAGTGCGATTGCCGCGCGCGCCACATTCATGGCTGAGAGCAGAACGATCGGCCAATAGAACGTGTGCCAGATCGGCCCCAGTTTGACAAACGCCGCGGCTGGCCCAAAGATCAGGAACGGATAGCTGGGCACCAGCAACAGCCACAGCAATCCAATGCAGCCGAATGCTAGGTCGCAGACTGATTGTACGGATGATGTTTTGAATTCCTGTTTTTCCAACGGCGGCAGTGTGCTCGGGTCCCACTTGCAGTTGATTTCGACAAATACCTGCGTCCGCTCAAGAACGGCGAATACCAGTGTGATGACTCCGGCAGCAATAAAGAGAGCGGACCACAAGTTGCCTAGCGTGTGCGCGATCGCGACTCCCCAGTTTCCCCCTGAGCTGGCCAGGTTCACCGGGCCGACGATGAACAGAAATACAGGTACCTGAATCCAGAGCAGCACCATCTTCAATACAAACAGATAGATCGGGAAGAGCGTCGGCCCAATCAGATGCTGTTTCGGTCCCAGCCGGCTGGCCACAATCATGGGAGCGCCGCATCGCTTGAGAATCTCTGACACCTCGGCTTCATTGATGGGCCGGGAGATCTCTGCTTCCTTCTCCTCCACTTGCGACCTCAGATCTTCCCCCAATTCCGCGATCAACTCTTCCTGCTTGCGCGATTTTGGCAGCCAGAAGCGAACGGCCTGCAAGTAACGGTCGATGAGTTCTCGGGGATCTTTTGCTTTGCTCATAACTATGCCTCTTGAAGAATTTTGCCGAGTGATGCGTTGATGCGCTGCCATTCGGCCAACAACTGTTCCAGAATCTGCTCGCCCTGATCCGACAGGCGATAGAAGCGCTTATTGCGCTTGTCCTCTTCGCGCCATTGGCTCACCAGCAGTCCCTGACTCTCCAAGCGGCGGAGCAGAGGATAGAGCGTGCCTTCGTCGATCTCGAGCCCATCATCCGCCAGGGCCTTGCGTAGCGTGTAGCCATACCGCTCAGTGCGCAGTTGCGTCAGGACGGCCAAAGTCAGACAGCCTCGACGGAGTTCCAGTTTCAGGTTCTCGAAGAGTTCTGACGATGCTTGGCTACCATTCGGCATATAGTATGTGACATACACTGTATCTCACACAGTATAGATGGGTGTCAAGCGATTTTTGGTGGGACACCTCACCAGCTTCGATAAATGTATGATTACGGACCAGATAGAGGTCGGCACGAATCTTGAAACCCAACACTCGTGATGAAGCAATCGCGGATCTATGGCAGCCAGCCGCAGTACGGAAGATGGCTCGAGAGCTCGCTGACATAGCGGCAGAAGCTCTGACGGTCGACAGTGCTCCGGTTCGGAAGCCGCGTTCCGAGCGACTGGCGGCTGAGATCATTCACAAGGCTAGGAGTAAATCGGATATAGCAAGTCTTGCCCGGGGCATCAGCCAAGCCAGTTTGGCCCTCTCGCACCCGCGATATGGCGCTCAACAGGTGGCCGCACCGATCCCTGCTGCTGCTTTGGTGGAATCAGTTGCCGCGGCTCTCAATCAAAGTCTCGCGGTGTGGGAGATGTCGCCGATTGGGACTGCCATCGACCGCGACCTCATGGGATCGTTCAAGAAACTCCTCGGTTATCCGCGGACAGCAGAAGGCTCTCTTGTTCCCGGCGGAGCGTTTGCCAATCTCACGGCGCTGCTGGCGGCTCGCGATGCACTTGAGCCACGAGCTTCGAAAAACGGAAAGGCAGGTATCGCGATCATCGTAGGCGCGCAGGCGCATTATTCGATCGCCAGGGCAGCTGCGATTCTCGGACTCGGCCGTGATGCCGTATTCAAAGTTCCTCTGAACGCCGAGTTCTGCACTGACGTTCAGCAATCGCATTGCGCCTTCGTTTCTGCCCGCAAAGCCGGCTTCCGCAAGTTCATTCTTGTTGGTTCAGCGGGATCGACTCCTACCGGGAGCTTCGATGACCTGGTGGCACTCGCCTCAATCGCAGAAGAATCTCGCGCGTGGTTTCACGTCGACGCCGCACACGGAGCCGGCCTGGCATTCAGCCGCAAATTCCGATCGAGGCTCAAGGGTCTGGGAAAAGCTGACTCGATCATCTTAGATCCTCACAAGATGATGTTCATGCCGCTGGCTGCCGGCGGAGTACTAATTCGCGATGGCGCCAGCTTGCTCTCTCCTTTGCAGGAACAGGCGCCGTACTTGTTTGGCTCCAGGCGCCGCTGGCCCGACCTCGGCCAACTCACCATCGCATGCTCGCAACGATTCGACGCGCTGAAGATCTGGCTGGTGTGGCGCGTCTATGGTCCGCAGTTATGGGATCACCTCACAACCCACGTATGCGATGTCGCTCAGGCTGCGTTCCAATATTGTGAGGAGTCGAAGATTTTGGAACCGGTACACGAACCTCACTCCAATATCTTCTGCTTTCGCCTGCGGCACGAACATGGACGTGATTCGGACCATCTCCATTGGGAAATCAAGGAAAAGCTCAACGAAAGTGGATTCGCTTACATCAGTTCGACTGTGCTCGATAACCGCAGAGTATTGCGGATTGTAGTGATGAACCCGCGCACTACGGATGACGATGTCCGTGCCATCCTGCACAGAATCGAACAGATGGCAATACGACTGGGCAGCAAACGCAAGCGCCGTAAATAGGACTGCGTATCCTGAAGTGCGCACAGAGAAGTCTTCGGTGACGTACCGCTGTACCGCATTATCCTTGGAGGAAGATTCGCAATGACCGCCGTTCCGGCACTCTACCTTGTCCTTTCACCAGCCATCCTGTGGCCCTATGTACTTGCGATCGTGCTGTGCCTCCTCGGTCTACCAATTCGCAACGACCTCTCGCAAGCGGACGGATCGGACAAAGTTCTGGTTCTAGGCCGCCTCTGCTATGCGGTCCCACTGGCCGCGTTCGCAGGAGAGCACCTGAGCTCCGCAAAATTCGTCCAGATGATGGTTCCCTCGTACATGCCGTGGCGATTGTTCTGGGCTTATTTCGTCGGCTTCGCTCTGTTGGCCGCAGCATTGAGCATCGTCACCAAGATCAAGGTCGGGCTTTCCTGCGCGTTGCTGGGCGTCATGATCTTTCTGTTCGTCGCCATGCTGCACATCCCCAGGGTAGTTGCGAATCCTCATGACCGTTTTGCGTGGGCCGTCGCCGTTCGGGATTCCTGCTTCGCGATGGGAGCATACGTCTCTGCGACCCTCGTAGAAAGATCGCGAGGAACTTCTGGGGTACTGGTAAAACTGGCGTGCTTACTTATCGGCGGTACACTCCTCTTCTTCGCCATCGAACATTTCCTCCATCCAGAATGCTTGCCCGTCGTTCCTCTCGAGAAGCAGACGCCCATCTGGATCCCGGCCAGGCTAGCCATCGACTACGTCACAGGAACAATCTTGCTCATTACCGGCGCATGCATCCTGCTGCGAAAGAAGGCCGGCACCGCCGCCAAGTTTCTTGGTGTTACGATCCTTGTCCTCATGGCACTCGTCTACCTTCCCGTGTTTATCGCGAGTATGTCCGATCCTGACACTGGCAAGAAGATTGAAGGGTTGAACTACTTCATGGATACGCTGATGTTCGGAGGCACTATATTGGCGCTCGCGAATGGGTTGCGGACGCAGGCAAGGGAATAGATTCGGAATCGCATTACAGGGGCATTGCTAGTTTGGCCTCGCCGCCTTTTCCACTCCCGCGAGCATTTTGTCCAGCTCGGCGCGCGGCAGGTAGTGGCCATTCACAATCACTGCCTCAATCTTCTGTGTATTCCGAATATCGTCCAGAGGGTTCGCGTTCAGCAGCACGAGATCCGCGATCTTTCCTTTCTCAATCGTCCCCAAGCGGTCTTCCATTCCGAGAAACTTCGCAGGATTGACTGTGGCCGTTTGCAACGCCTCCATCGGAGTGAATCCCGCAGCCACGAATCGCTCCAATTCCTCGTGCAGGCTGAAACCTGGAAAAATGTCGACGCCGGGAGGCGTATCGGTTCCCGCCAGAAAGGGAATCCCCGCGTGATGCATCGCGTTTACAACTTCGAGTTCTTTCTCGACAAAACGCTTCCGTGTTGCAAGGTCATCCAGGTTGAAGTCATGTTCAATCTGCTCGGTGAACCTCTTCCAGGTCACGTCTCTCCAGTAAGCGGGAACATACTTTGTCCGCGCATCGTGCGCAAAATCAGTCTCGTCGATAAGGTTGCCGCCACGCTCCCAAACCAGCGTCGGACACTGCCACGTCTGATTCTTCGCCAATAGTGCAAAAAGTGACTCAGCCCGTTTCGGATCATACGTCGCGAGATACTGCTTCTCCGTCTTCGTGCCCTTGATGAACTCATCCTCTAGCGGTGAACTGCCTTCGAAAATCCCGATCAGGTGTTCGAAGCTCTTCTGCCCGACGTTCGATGCTTCCGAGGCGCGCATCGCATCCGGCACATGACCAACAAACGGAATGCCCTGCTTCCTAGCCTCATCCGCGATGGCAAACACGGCATCACGCGGAATCAAGGATTGCAGCTTGATGAAGTCCGCGCCACGGCGCTTCAGATCGTCGACAGCGCGCCGTCCGTCTTCCGGCGTTGTGATAGCGACGGAACTTGGGAAGCGCGGTTTCGGGCCGTCGAGCATCGGACCCGACATCACAATTCGAGGGCCAATCAGCGTGCCCGCAGCAATCTCCTTGCGCCACTGCTGCACAACATCCAGTTCGCTGCCCATATCGCGTACGCCTGTGATCCCGTTCGCAATGAGCAGCGGAAGTGTCACCTCTCTTCCGTGAGGGAACCAGTCGCCAAACACGATGTGAACGTGCATGTCCCATAGTCCAGGGATGAGGAACTTGCCAGTCCCGTCAATATGAGCCCCTGGCAGCTTTCCGGCGAATCCCATTCCCGAGTTGTCAATTGCCTCAATCTTTCCATCCTGCACAATGACGGTTTGGTGCGGCTTCGCAGGTGCTCCAGTTGCGTCGATCACGGTCACGTCGTGAATGATCAGAGTGGAGGATTTTGAAGATTGCGCTAGGCACTCGGCGACAGTCAACAATACGCAGAAAAGCACGCATTTCATAGGTCAGGAAATCTTATGGCGCATGACTACGTCCGTCAAAAGGATGTCCTTCTAAACTTGCCTAAAACGCGATACAGTCATTTCCATTTCCCTGGGCATATCGCAACGCAGGAGTAAATCATGGCTCGTCGAGCTTTCCTCACTCGGATGGCGCAGCTCGCAGCACTCCCATTTCTGGCTGGCGGAACCAGCCTGCAGGCGCAATCGAAAAAGCAACTGAAGATTCTGATGAAAAGCGCGTGGGGCTCCGACGATCCCACGAAAGCTGCCTTCCCCTTTTCTCATGGCTTGGCACTCTCCGAAGCGGGACACGAAGTCCAGATCTATCTGCTTGGCGAGGCCGTCGTGCTCATGCGAAAGGTCGTCGCTGATGCTGTGACACCGGTGGGTTGGCCTGCTGTTGGGGATTTCCTGAACAAGCTAAAGGCAAAGAACGTGACCATCTATGCGTGTGGCGCCTGCTCTCGTGCGCGGGGAGTCACCGAGGCGGACTTGGCAGGCTACGGAGCCAAGTTCGGCAGTCCTCCCGTTTTCGTATCACTGATCGAATGGGCGGACCACATCATCACCGAGTAATGGCCCCGGCTTAATGTCATCCTGCGGCGCTTCTTTGCGCACCGAAGGATCTTTCCCCTCTTTGCCGTCACTTTCGGGTCGGCGAGAGGTGGGGCGTGAGCAGTTTGGCGATCCCGAACCCTCCGCGGGCTGCGATTCCATCGGCTAGAGCGTGGGTGCCCATGTAGTTGTAGTCGTCCGCTCCAGCGAGCTGATCTTCTCCCGGAACGGTGGCAAAAGTTTTCTCCATCGACTCCAATAGCGATGCGATCAGGGTAGCCTCAAATTCTCGGGCGGCCTTGACACCGCGCGGAGAAACGGCGGGTCTTGAGAGCTCCGAAGCAGGAGATACGAACGCCGAAACGGAGTGCATCAAATGACCTCCAATTCTGCATCAAGTGCTCCGGCGGCCTTGATTGCCTGCAGGATTGAGACAACATCGCGGGCGGTGACCCCGATCGCCTGCAGCCGCGTAACCAGTTCTTCGACGCTGGCGCCTTCGCTCAAATCAACGTTACGTGCTGGGGCTTCAGTGGCGTTCACCCGAGTCTGCGGCACGACTTCGGTCTGGCCGGTGGCCAGCGGATTGGGCTGCGAGACTGCGAAAGCCGTCGTTACTTCAATGGAGATATTTCCGTGCAGAATGGAAACCGCTCCCAGGTGGACATCCTTTCCCATTACCACAGTCCCAGTGCGCTCATTGACAACAACCTTCGCGCGGCGGCGCACTTCCACTTCCAGATTTTCAATGCGAGCCAGCAAGGCCGGAATAGACGTCGACGCATCGGATGGAACTTTGATCTCAATACGGCGGCTGTCTACTACGGAGGCCATCGGCGGAGACAATCCTCGGTTGATTGCCGACGATACTTCCTCCGCTGTGGAAAAGTTAGCGTCGTTTAAGAGCAAGGACAAATGATCCAGCCCGGCGAGCGGAAAGGAACTGTCCCGCTCGACCAGCGCTCCGCCAGGGACGCGGCCGACAGTTGGATGGTTTACCTGCTTCGCGTTGGCTGCGGATCCGGCGCTGTAACCCCCAACGACCAGCGGTCCCTGCGCCGCGGCGAAGACCTGGCCGTCTGCCGCGTACAGGGGCGTAAGCAGGAGGAGTCCACCTTCAAGGCTGCGGGCATCGCCGCTGGAGGAGACCGCCACGTCGAGATGCATGCCGGGCCTCGAAAACGGCGGCAGGCTGGCAGTCACGAAAACGGCCGCAACATTGTTTACCCGGACCGATGCGGTCGGGATCTGCACGCCCATGCGGGCGAGGATACTGGCCAGGGTCTGCACGGTGAAATACGTTTGCTGACGGTCGCCGGTGCCTTTGAGCCCCACGACCAGACCGTAGCCGATCAGCGAATTGTCGCGTACACCTTCGACCGATGCCACGTCGCGGACCAGCACCTTGTGTACTTCACCTTTTGCTGTCGACGCCGTGACCATCACGACTGCTAGGAAAACCCTGCTCAACATCTTCATGTTCCCCACGATCCTCGACTCCTAGAAACCGATCACACGTAGAATCCACTTCAACACCACGTTCGGCGGCCGCGTCCCTTCACTAACAATGCCTTTACCTTTCACCTCGACCTCGAGGTCCCCGACATGATTCGAGGCCACGGTATTGGCGGCATCAAGATCGCCGGGGCGCACCAATCCGCGCAAGATAACAGTTTCATGCTGATTGTTCATGGTGATCTGGCGCTCGGCTTCGACCACGAGTGTTCCACTGGGCAGCACCGCAGCAACGCGCCCCGTCAGGGTGGTGCTTAGGGAAGTCTGAGAGGTGGCCTGAGCTTTTCCCGTGAGCGCCTGGTTCGAGTAGGGTGAAAAGAGATTGGCGACACCAGCGGTCTTGAGCTGGCCGGGCAAATTCGTGATGCCGGAGTTGGCCGAAAAGCTGCGGTTGCTCGACACGTTGCCGGTACTCGTTGCCGAGAGATTCTGTGCCACGCTGATGGTGACCAGATCCCCAATGCGCGAAGCCTTGTAGTCGGCGACCATATTGGCCAGACGGCCGGAATCATTCCACAGGCTTCCTGGTGTCGAAGGAGCACCATCAGGCGCTTTGGCCGACACACGTTCTACATATTCGGCAAGGCCGTCGCGTTTCGCGGCTGCAGGTTTGTCTTTGCCCGAACTGACGGAAGATAAAGAAATGAGGGCGAGGAGAGCGAGCACAACGAAGCGGGTCTGAAGCATCGGCATCACAATTTCCTCTTGCCATGCAAAACACTCACGAAATGGCACGCAATATTCCCACCCCAACCACGATGGCGCGGAGCACCCGTAGTCTGTTCGCGGTGCGAACTTGAACAAGATCTCCTACCGCGCCGGGTTCCATGCACACGACGGGCAGCACCAGACGAATCCCGTTTCGTTCCCAAAGCAGCGAAGC
>Ga0335082_10000744_pt1 | contig 33904 bp, 33 predicted proteins | sample Lox_Sample_41_FD_206718 | JGI IMG/M metagenome (GOLD analysis project Ga0335082, IMG submission 206718) | Soil microbial communities from Loxahatchee National Wildlife Refuge, Florida, United States - Lox_Sample_4.1 | ecosystem: Environmental > Terrestrial > Soil > Wetlands | place: USA... | reverse complement strand
GGACCTGGTGCAGGCGGGCTTGGTGCGTGAAGTGGCCGTCGAGGGCCGCGCCGCGCGATTCGATGCGAAAGGCATGCGGCATCACCACTTCATTTGCGACCGCTGCGGCAATGTTGAGGACATTGAGTGGTACAACGTACCCAGGCCTGCCTCGGGCACCCTCGGCAGGCGGACCCTTCGCGAATGCGAACTGATTTTCCGCGGGCTGTGCAGCAAATGCGCTCCGCGGCACGCTTCCGTAAAGAGTCGCAGGCGTGTGAATACGGATGAATGACCTCGCCGACGGCGTTTGCGCAAACTAGAACGCATAAGTGGATTCGTATACAACCCAATTGTTAAACCAAATCGAAGGAAGGAGTAGAACGTGGCAACCGAAACGAAGTGCCCGGTAACGGGCGATGCCAGCAGACACACCCTGGGTGGAGCCGAGACGAATCAGGAGTGGTGGCCGAATCAGGTAAACGTGAACATCCTGCACCAGCACTCGCCGCTGTCGGATCCCATGGGCAAGGAATTCAATTACGCCGAAGAATTCAAGAGCCTCGACCTGGATGCGGTGATCACGGACCTGCATGCCCTGATGACGAACTCACAGGACTGGTGGCCGGCGGACTTTGGCCACTATGGGCCGTTGTTGATTCGTATGGCGTGGCACGGCGCAGGTACATACCGCATCGGCGACGGCCGCGGCGGGGCGGGCTCTGGCGAACAACGCTTTGCGCCCCTCAATAGCTGGCCGGATAATGCGAGCCTGGATAAGGCGCGCCGGCTGCTGTGGCCGATCAAGCAGAAGTATGGCCGGAAAATCTCCTGGGCCGATCTCATGATTCTCGCAGGTAACGTCGCATTGGAATCCATGGGCTTCAAGACCCTCGGTTTCGGCGGCGGGCGCGAAGACGTGTGGGAGCCGGGTGAGGACATTTACTGGGGGCCTGAGGGCAAGTGGCTGGCGGACGAGCGCTACAGCGGCGAGCGTGATCTCGAGAATCCATTGGCCGCGGTGCAGATGGGCCTGATTTACGTCAATCCGGAAGGGCCCAACGGAAATCCGGATCCAGTCGCAGCCGCGGTGGACATCCGAGAGACGTTCGCCCGCATGGCGATGAATGACGAGGAGACAGTGGCGCTCATTGCCGGCGGCCACACCTTCGGCAAGACCCATGGCGCAGCCGATCCGAAGAAGTATCTCGGCCCCGAACCCGAGGGCGCGCCCATCGAGCAGCAGGGCCTGGGTTGGAAGAGCAGCTTTGGCAGCGGCTTCGGCGACGACACGATCACCAGCGGGCCGGAGGTAACATGGACCACCAACCCGATAAAGTGGGACAACAACTTCCTGGAAAACCTGTTCGGCTACGAGTGGGAGCTGGTGAAGAGTCCAGCCGGTGCTTACCAGTGGGCCCCCAAGAACGGGGCTGGAGCAGGTACCGTTCCTCAGGCCCACGATCCGTCGAAGCGGCACGCCCCAACGATGTTAACGACGGACCTCTCCCTGAGGATGGATCCGATCTATGCGCCGATCGCGAAACGGTTCCACGACCATCCCCAGGAACTCGCAGACGCATTCGCCAAGGCGTGGTTTAAGCTGACGCATCGCGACATGGGGCCGATCTCGCGCTACCTTGGCCCGCTCGTTCCCAAGGAGCCCCAGCTCTGGCAAGACCCTGTCCCCGCCGCCGATCACAAATTAATCGGGGACGAGGATATTGCCGCATTGAAGGTGAAGATCCTTGCATCCGGACTGTCGATCTCCCAACTGGTCACGACCGCCTGGGCCTCGGCGGCGACGTTCCGCGGCTCCGACAAGCGCGGCGGAGCCAACGGGGCGCGCATTCGCCTCGCGCCACAAAAGGATTGGGAAGTGAACCAGCCAGCGGAACTGGCGAAGGTCCTGCATACGCTGGAGGCGATCCAGAAGGAGTTCAACAGCTCGCAGTCCGACGGGAAGAAAGCAAAGAAGGTTTCGCTGGCTGACCTGATCGTTCTGGGCGGCTGCGCAGCCGTCGAGGAAGCTGCAAAGAAGGCGGGGCACGAAGTGAAGGTCCCCTTCGCGCCGGGGCGCACGGATGCTTCGCAGGAGCAGACTGATGTGCACGCCTTCGCCGTACTGGAGCCGAAGGCCGATGGCTTCCGTAACTACAGCCGCAACGGCCACGGAAGTTCGGCGGAGGAGATGCTCGTAGACAAAGCGCAACTGTTGAAACTGACTGCTCCCGAGATGACGGTCCTGGTCGGCGGCATGCGTGCGCTGAATGCTAACTTCGGGCAGTCCAAGCACGGCGTGTTCACCAAGCGGCCGGAGACGCTGACGAATGATTTCTTCGTCAACCTGCTCGACATGAATACTGTCTGGCAGCCCTCCGCAACGGCCGAAGGCGTGTATGAGGGATGCGATCGCAAGACGGGCGAACTCAAGTGGACGGGCACACGGGTGGACCTGATCTTCGGTTCGCATTCGCAGCTCCGCGCGCTGGCGGAAGTCTATGCCTGTGACGACGCGAAGGAGAGGTTTGTGAAGGACTTCGTGGCCGCGTGGGCCAAAGTGATGAACGCGGACCGCTACGACCTCGCCGCGGCGAAAAAGAGAGCCGTCAAGAAGGCGGCTAAGAAGATCGCGACGACAGCCTGAATCGGCGCGAAGAAGAAAGGGCGCATCCGAAGATGCGCCCTTTTCTGTTGCAGCACCTTGCGCCGATTGAATTGGATGTACGCATGATGCGTATTGATGCACATGAGGACGACACTCAATATCGACGATCGCCTGCTGCAGGAGGCGATCCGGCTGAGTGGCATTAGCGAGAAAACTGCAGTGGTCCGAGCTGGTCTGGAAGCTCTCATTGCCCGGGGGAGCGCTCGGCGCTTAGCGGCGTTAGGCGGCAGCCAGCCAGGCGTGCGAAGAATTCGCCGGCGCCGGGTAAAACCGCGCCTACCCGTGTCCAAGCTGGTTGATACGTCTGTCTGGATTGACCATTTTCGGCGGGGCGAGCCTGCGCTCATTGTCCTACTCGGTGGCGAAGAAGTGGAGTGTCATCCCTTCATTATTGGCGAATTAGCGTGGGGCCGCTGCATCGCCGCCGGAGAGTGTTGTCGCTGCTTCGAAGCTTGCCGCAAGTGCCGGCGGGTAGCCATGATGAGGTGCTGGCGTTTGTTGATCGCCACCGCCTCACGGGGCGCGGAATCGGATGGATTGAAGCTCATTTATTGGCTTCGGCGTTGCTGGCGGGGTCGCTGCTGTGGACCCGCGATCGCCGCCTGTTCGAGGTTGCCTGAATGTTGGGTCTTAGCGCGCAGCCGTAAGTCGGCCCGACGCCTGAACGTGAGGTCGTGATACCGGGGCGCATTCGAAGATGCGTCCTGTTCTGTTACTTCGCGGCATCTTTCAAGTGTGTTCGTGCGAAAGGAATCGGCGATGTCGAAAACGCTTTACATGGTTGTCGAACACTTCAAGAACCATGACGCTGTTCCGGTGTACCGCCGTTTTCGCGAGTATGGCCGGATGGCTCCGGAAGGTCTGACGTACGTCTCAAGTTGGGTCGATGACAAATACGAGCGCTGTTACCAACTGATGGAAACCGACGACCGTCGGCTGCTTGACGAATGGATGTCACACTGGCGCGATCTCGTCGAGTTCGAAGTGGATCCCGTGATGACGTCGAAGGAAGCGGCGGAGAAGATCGCGCCGAAACTCTGAACACCACAGAAATAAACAGGGCGCACCCGAAGATGCGCCCCGCCCGATTCACACCGCGACGTCCTTGATGTGGGTGGCGATCCACCACTCGTTGCCGAAGGCGTCCTTCACCGCGCCGCTGCGATCGCCGTAGGGCTGGTCGGCGGGCTCCGCGACGGAGGTTCCTCCTGCCGCCAACGCCCGGCGATAAACTGCATCGCAATCCAGTACATAGAGGTAGTACATTCCCGGCATCGGCTGATAAGGTCCGTGCGCATCACCCAACTCCAGATGCGAGTCGCCGACCTTCAGCGTCGTGTGTTGAATCACGCCCTCGGGTGTCGTATGACGGCCCAGCTCCAAGGCACCGAAAGCACGCTTCAGGAAGTTGATGACCGGTTCCGAACGTAGCGGATGCAGCACAGGCTGAATGTCGGGGGCACCCTCCCACTTGTAATTGTCGCCCTTGTAGGTTGCGATGTACCAGTGATTGCCCGCTGCATCCTGCACGGTTGCCGAACGCTCTCCGTAGAACTGGTCGGCAGGCTTGTCGAGCGAAGTACCGCCAGCCTGTAGCGCTCGCTGGTAGGTCGCGTCACAATCGGGGACATAGATGTGGAACGCCAATGGCTTCGACTCGCCGCGCCAGGCGAGGCCGGGTCCGCCGCCGCCCATCATCAGCATCGAGTCGCCAATGCGCACCTCGGCGTGAATGCCGCCAGCCGATCCGACGCTGCGGAAACTTTCTTCTGCCCCGAATGCGTGCTTGACAAAGTCGATCAGCCCAGCCGCGTCCTGCACCACAGGATAGGGTGTAACCGTGCGATAGCCCTTCGGAATCGGATCGACCGCGGGCCTCGGCTGCTCCGATTGCTCGGCCTGCAAACGGCGGTGCATCTCTTCGACCGACATCTCTTCCGTCACCGTCGAAATTCCCCAGGTGTAGCCGAAGGGATCGACTACCGTTCCTTCGCGGTGCCCGTAGAATTGGTCTCTAACCGGGATGGTGACCTTGGCGCCGGCGGCGACGGCGCGCTCCACGAGGGCGTCAACGTCCGGAACCGTGAGCTGAATGGCTACGGGCGACTGGCCGAGCGTCTCGGCGCTGAAGCGGCCGCCTTCAGGCCATTCGTCGGCCAGCATGATGACCGAGTCGCCTATGGTGATTTCGGCGTGCGGGATGTGTCCTTCGAGTTCGAAGCGCATCGTCTCCGTTGCGCCGAAAGCTGCCTTGTAGAACTCGATCGCCTTGGCCGTGTCCTTGAACGCTATTCTGGGCGCTGCGACGGTGCGGACCGCCGCGATGGTTTCTGTCGTGGTTGCCATTGCTGTACTCCTCTCCAAATCTGATTTGAGACGTTCCATGAAAGCTGTGCGCGGAAGATTGCGCAGTTCACCTGCGATGCGAACCAGGGGCGCGATTTCGGGATTGACATCCGCAATCGGCGCATCGGGACGCGCCAGCAGTTGCGTGATGGCCTGATCCAGTTGGTCGATCAGAGAGCGCTTAGCCATTGGCACCCTCCATGCTTCCGCGAAGTTTCTCCAGGGCGCGGAACTGAAGCTGCTTGATCGCACCTTCGGTCCGCTTCAATTCCTGAGCGATCTCGCGAATGCTTTTCTGCTCCACAAATCGCAGGACGACGACACGGCGTTGATCCTGCGGAAGCTTGTCGACAAGCTCAAACAGTGCGGCGCTTCGTTCGACGCTTTCCATGCTTGGGTCACGCAATTCATCACCCGGGGGATCGCCGGCCTCTCGCGCTCTTTCCCGCCATCGATCGGCAATCGCGTTGGCCGCAATCCGTATCAACCACGCCGCGAACGGTGCGCCCCTCCACTCAAACCGCTTCAGGTTCGCCAGCGCCTGCTGAAACACCTCGGAGGTGACGTCTTCCGCTTCTTCCCGGCCGGCGACCCGCCGCGCCACGTACGCGTATACCGCGTGAAAGTTGCGGGTATAGAGATCGGCGAAACGTGCAGGATCGCGCTGGGCGGCCTCAACCAGAAGCCGCTCGTCCGCCGCGTTGTTCAGCGCCCTCACCCGGCTCTCCGCATAACGCGCTCACTAAGATAAACCGCCGGGAGGGCAAAAAGGTTACGGAGAGAATAATGGGTTTGTTTGACTGGAGATCATATGCGGTTTCACGGGTCGCTAAAGGATTAAGGCTCCTAGTGCCGTCGGCTGGAGCAGGCTTATAGTTGCGAGGCGCTAACAAGGCGCGCGGCACTACCCGCCAGAAGTCGAAGTCGCCGTCAATCCGCCACAGCCGCGGCACCGAGTTGTAGAACACACCGTAATCGGGTGACGCAAAGTATTGCTGCACATCGCGGGGGTTGTTGTGATTGAGCACGTTGTACACCGTCAGCCCGAAGCGAAACTGAATGAGGTGACCGTGGAATGTGAAGTCCACCTGGTATTGCAATTTGGTGTCCAGAGCCAAAATAGTAGGGAAACGCCCAGCCTGATTTTCGGGGCCAAGATAGTTCCAGTTCTGATCGAGCCGGGAGAAGGGGAAGCCGGTGTGCACGTCAAGGATGGGGACGAAGTCAAATATGCAGGGCAGTGCAAAGACTCCCCGGAACAGACCCCGGTTGAGCGCGTCGGACGAGAGCCTGAAGGTTATAGCGGTTCGAGCATTCCCGGCAACCGGATGAATCTTGGTGGTCCAGCCGCCGCGGGATTTGCCGATGGCCTGCCAGCCGTTTTCTTAACGCGCCGGTTCGGTCGGGGTGAACTTTGACGGTTGTCGAATCCAGGCTCACCGCCTCGATGCGGATGCGCACCAGTTGTTCGCGCTGCGACTGGGGCGACCCGTACACTGCCGCGCTGGCGGGGAAGACTCGGGGGCAGTTCGCTGATACTGCGCCTCGGTGATCTCCATGTGCGCACCCTGACACAGATTTCTCAACTAGTGTTAACAAGCCCTAGGGCGAGGGTAACGGGTCCGTGCATGTTACCTGTGACATGGTTGGCGCACGCATTTCACTGGCGCGACGCAACAAGGTTCGGGTATATTCATCCGGACTTAACCATCGATTTTCCCAAACGAACGGAGTTCCGAGTGCAACCAGCCGGCCAATCTGCCCCCCTGACCCCGACCATTGTTTTCGAAAACTTACAGGCGCACCAGCGCACTGCCGCCCTCAAGGCGGCCATTGAATTGGACCTTTTTCGCGCCATCGGCCAGGGTATCGGCGACGTGCCTTCGCTCGCCCGGCATGCCCAGGCGTCAGAGCGCGGCATCCGCATTCTGTGCGATTTTCTGGTCGTGAACGGGCTGCTGCTGAAGGAAGAGGGAGGCTACCGCCACACGCCGTCGAGCGCAGCGTTTCTGGATCCGGCTTCACCGTCGTGCCTGGCGTCGGTGGTGCGGTTTCTGTCAATGCGGGAGTTGCGCGAGCCCTGCGAACATCTGGCCGACATCGTTCGCAATGGACGCACGGTGCTACCCGGCCAAGGCACCGTGGAGCCGGAGAACCCGGTCTGGGTAGAGTTCGCCCAGAGCATGGCCCCGATGATGGCGCCGCTGGCCGGGCCATTGGGCGAAATCGTGCTGCAAGGCCGCACCGATCCCATGCGAGTGCTCGACATCGCGGCTGGCCATGGATTGTTCGGCATTGAGATCGCGAAACAAAATCCGCAGGCGCACGTAACCGGGCTGGATTGGTTGCCGGTATTGCGAGTAGCGCGGGAGAACGCCCGCAAGGCCGGCGTGCAGGATCGTTACGACATGCTACCCGGCAGTGCGTTTGAGGTGGAGTTCGGAGGTCCGTATGACACCGTGCTGCTCACCAACTTCCTGCACCACTTCGATAGTGACACTTGTGTTGCGCTGTTGCAGAAGGTCCACCGTTCGCTCAAGCCCGGCGGATGCGCGGCCACGCTGGAGTTCGTGCCCAACGACGACCGCGTCTCGCCGCCCATGCCCGCCGCCTTCGCTATGACCATGCTGACGACCACCGCCAGCGGCGACGCCTATACCTTTGGCGAGTTGGCGGAGATGCACGCCCGGGCGGGATTCAAGGATGTGACCAAGCATCCTGTTCCCATGAGCCCGCACACCATCGTGACGGCGCGGGTCTAGGTGCGGCCCCCACCCTGTCGTCCGCGTTGGACGCCAGGATGGGAGCAGCCGCCCGTCACCCGCCTTTCTAGAAGTGGAAGCCGATCGTGGCAGTGACCGTGCGCGGGGTTACGTAGTGTGTGCCGCTGAAGGTGGACAAAAAGTTGTACAGCGCGTAGTTGTTCGTAATGTTGATGAAGTTTACCTGCGCGCTCCACTTATACCTATCGGTCTTGAACAGGTTGTCGTCTCCGATTGCCAGGTCGAACAGGTTTCGTGACGCGATACGCGGTGGATTGTGGTCATCATTTTGGGTCCCCGGCGACGGCACCTTCGTGAGGGTAGAGCCGAACTGCGATGCCAGACAGATAGACGGCAGAGGAACGGTCGGAGTTGCGTGCACGCCATTGCAAGTGAAGCCCGCTTGAAACTCCTGGTCGGCAGTAAACGGGATTCCTGACCCATCGGTCATGCTGATGGCGGGGAGCCCATCCGGGGTCGTTGTCGACTGCGGGCAGTCGTTAAAATCGGAGACTCCGTAGCACGGCACGGCTCCGGCGACCAGTCCGCTGTCGTAACGCCAGTTGAAGCCAAACCACGGCCCGCGCTTCCACGGAGTCTGGTACTGGAAGTGTGCGGTCATGTTATAGGCTTCGTCGTGGTCGATGCGGAATACCCCCGTGGGCGCCGAGGGGGTCGCCCCGGCTCCCGAAATCTGGGGACTGAAGAACCGCGCGGCCACGCTGGACATTACCACCAGCGCCGTAAAGCCGTGATACACCGGCACGCTCGCGCGCAACGCAAATCCCGGAATCTTCGAGTTATGCCATTCAATCGGGAAAAAGATCGGCGTATTCCCCAATATGCTGAAGTCGTAAGCGCTGTGCGTGTACTTCCAGATGTACTCGCCATCGATCACCAGGAACTTGCCGACAGCTTGTTGCAAGCCGGCATGAAACTCATTGCGAAAACCGGGCTCCAACGGCGTCGTGGTGCTCGACGAGCAGCCTAGAAGCGGGTTTAGCACATCCGAAGCGCAGCCTACGCTCGAGAGCACAAGGTTCTCGTTGAAAGGACTCTCCAATGTGCGCGCATACGAGACCCGGAGAACGGTGTTGGTTTTCTGAATGTTGTAGGAAATTCCCACCCGAGGTTCGGCCTGGCTGGCGACCGCAAGGCCGTTATACAAGTCGCCGCGAATCCCCAGATTGAAGCTCCAGTTTTTTACGTTGATATTGTCGATCACATACATCGCGAGCTCTTTCACGTCGGTGTGGCCGACAAAGGGGAATAGGACTCCTCCGCGCGTCAGATCGTAGGGCAGTAGAGTGTTGTTAAACAAGGGATACTGAGCAGAATTCGGCGCATTCGCGTTCGTATCATCGTTGGGCTGGAATCCCGCTGCCACGCACTGCGAGGGATCGGTAAAGCCGTTGACCGGAACGGAATTCGCATCCAGGCAAGGCGCGTTGAAGGTGGGATCGATGATCCCGAGCTGGTCATTCTCGTTGAGGAAGGTCTGCTCATACATGATGCCGGCCTTGATATTGTGAATCCCCTTGTTGTAGCTGACGCTCGCGATCGCGCCCGCATTGAGAAGGCTGCGCTGCTGCGCGACGGTCTGCCTTTGCAGATTCTGCGGGCCAAGATCGTTGAACGGATCATTGCTGGGGTAGTAGTTGAAGGCGTCGCGACGCACGTAGCCGGTCACGTCGAGGATAGCATTCGGACTTAGCGTATGCGTCCATTTCGGCGCGATGTCGAAAGTGAGGATTTTAGCGCGCTGATCGGTCGGTCCCAGGGGCAGACCTGTAATGGGATTGGTCTGAATCACGCCACTGAAATTGTGATACTGCTGATCGTAAGAGTTGGGACTCTGAAACCAGGAGCGGGTGAATTGGAAGTTCAGGTGCACCGCGTCCTTGGTAGAAAACACGTAATCAAAGCGGTTGAAGAAGTTCTCCTCATTGCCATGAGCGTGGTTGACGCCGAACTCCGGCGGATCAAGAAAGCGACCGCTGTTGAGCAGATTGGTCGCGAAGAATTCTCCCCAGTTCTTGCCACCATAAGAAAAATTCGCATCGAGATTCGAGCTGCCGAACGAACCGTAAGAAGCGGTGACGGCGCCATGCGGCGTGGTCGAGCCCATCCCCGAGCGGGTTACTACATCGATCACCAGGCTCGTCTTATCTCCGAACTCAGCCGGCGGCGCTCCGCCAATGACCGTCATCGATTGCACGGCGTCGAGCGGAATCTGGTTGGAAAAGACCTTGCTTTGCTGGTCAGTAATGGGCTGGCCGTCCAGAGAAAAGGAATTTTCCGCGTGATCGCCTAGTCCATGAAACAGGCCGTTGGAATCGGCAGCGATCCCTGGCGAAGTCAAGGTGACCAGCGAACTCAACTCCGAAGATTGGCTCTCGAGTGGGACTTTGTCGAACAATTGCCGGTCTACGTCGGTATGAAACGTGGGATCGTTTTCTATCAGGTCGGCGGCTCCGGCTTCGACCGTGATGTTTTGGGAACTTTGGATCTGCACCGCTATTTTGAGGTTAAGCGGCACAGCAGAGCGAACATCCACGTCCTGCGAATATACGCCGAAGCCTTTGGCAGTGACACTGAGGTGGTAAGGGTTGAAGGGAACGTTGGTGAAGCTGAATTGCCCCGTACTGTCGGTGGTCGTTGACCGGCCGTATTGGCTGACTGGGTTGTGAATTTCGACCGTCGCGCCCGGTACCACCGCACCGGTCGGATCGGTAACCACGCCATTCAGCGATGAATTTCCCGTAGTCTGCGAAAAACCGGCGGCCACCAGTAAAAAAAGGCATGCCGTCAAAATGCATAGCTGCTGCAACCAGTTCGTCCCGCCAAGGATCGTCGGCCGACCTTGGTCCGCTGGTCTCGCGGGTGGAAATGGTTGTACCCCGTCCTGCAATAGCAAACTTGCAAACATTCCTGCCTCCAAGATTTGTCGCCCCTTCCGCTGTAACGCAAATGCACAGCCTCAGCGGAAAAATGTATTCCGTTAAACCGGTGACTATGCGGCTGGCCAAATGGCGAGAGCCGATAACCGAAGGGAACCCAGCTTCAAGTTAGAGGTTTTGCGGAGGAGGACGAATATAGCTCGAAGCGATTTGGAGCCGGGACTCAAGTTGCGGCTCCGGCAGTTCGAGCGAAACCGCCTGAATGACCGGCGCCGGCGCAATATTCACCGACGTGACGATCGCCGCACTGTGCGCAACCACGCACAACGGGCAGTGCGAAGCCGCGGTCGATTGACCCGCCTCGGTGTCGTGCCCGTGTACCGCCTGCACGAAACCGAAGCCGATCATCACCAGAACGAAAATCGCCGCCATCCATTTCTGGGAAAGCGTGCGACCGGTGTGGAAGAATGGTTTCATCAGGCGACGACAGCAACTAGTTTATCCATATTAGACGCCCGACGCGACGCCAGGGAAGCAGAAAATCAGCGGATTTCGCGGTGAAACTGATTACCCGCCAAGAGCTTAACTACGATGCTCGGCAAGCTGCGTCATAGCGCAGTGCCGGGCGGCGGCACATCGGATGCAACCATTATGGCGATTGCGGATCAAGTCAGCAGACGAATGCTGCAGCGGTACAGCCACGTCCGGATGGAAGCGAAGTGCAATCGAGATCGAACGGACAACCTCTTCCATGCCGTTTCCCTCGACGCAGTGGAGCGTTGACGACAGCTAACGCACAAAATCCTCATATGCGACGGTCAAACGCGAGTAATGCGTTTCATGCTCGGCCCGCTAAAACCTTCGGATGCGTTTCAGCAGGACTATCGCGATCATCGCCGGCCTTGGTCCCGGACACCGGCTGGGCTTCTGCTATTCTCCAAAGTGTCACGAGGATCCGTGGGGGGAATTTGTGGACATGATTGTCCCCCCGAATCTGTCTTCGCAGACCATGAGCGAATCACCATTACTTGAGATCTACGTCAGCACGGATATAGAAACCGACGGACCGGTTGCCGGTAAACATTCCATTCTGAGCATTGGATCGGCAGCCTATCTGGCCGACAAAGAGCTGCTGGGGACGTTCTCCGCCAACTTGGAAACGCTGCCCACATTGGCGCCAGATCCCAAGACCGCCGCATGGTGGGCCACACAGCCGGAGGCATGGTCGGCCTGCCGGCAAAATCTCGAAGCGCCTGCTGTTGCCCTGAAGCGCTACGTTGCCTGGCTCAAGGCGTTTGGCGGACGGCCTGTGTTTGTCGGCTACCCGGCCGCTTTCGATTTTTCTTTCGTCTATTGGTATCTCACCGAGTTCGCGGGCGAGAACCCATTCGGCTATTCGGCAATTGATATCAAGACCTACGCGATGGCGTTACTGCGCAAACCCTATCGAGCGTGCGGCAAGCAGTCGATGCCCCCGGAGTGGTTCGATTCCGTGCCTCATACCCATGTGGCGCTCGACGATGCCATCGAGCAAGGACTGCTGTTTTGCAACATGCTCAAGGCCAACTCCGGCGCCTGACCAGCCGCGCACGGCTGCTGAATGTCGGGCTATAGTGCGGCCGCGTGCGGCAGCGCACCGTCAACCGGCTGGACCAATTCGAACCGGAAGCGGCTGATCCCATCGGCGTCCTTGAAGATTAGCCAACCGATGGGACTGAAGTTAATCGATGTCTGGCGCCGCTCCTTTTGACGTTGTTCTGGCATGAAAATGCTGCAGGATCGCCTCTGCCTGCGGCCGGCTCACCACTGATGCCAGTGCCGCCGCGTCTGCCTCTTTCACCGCTTCCAGGCTGCCGAAGTGCTGCAGAAGTCGGCGGGTGGTTTCTGCGCCAACGCCGGGGACCTCCAGCAACTCCGTTTTCCGGTCGCGGATCTCCCGCCGCTTGCGGTGAAACGTCACCGCAAAACGGTGCGCCTCATCACGCACCAATTGCACCAGGTGCAGCACCGGCGAGTGGCGGTCCAGCATGATCGGATCGTCCTCCTGCCCGTGTACGTAGATGATCTCCTCGCGCTTGGCGATCGACGCCAGCGGCTGGTTCACGATGCCCAGCGCTTCCAGCGCATCCGCCGCGGCGTGCAATTGCCCGATGCCGCCGTCAATCAGGATCAGGCTGGGCAGCGGCTTCTCCTCCGCCTGCAATCGCGAGTAGCGCCGCGTCACCACTTCGCGCATGGAGGCGAAATCGTCCACTCCCACCACCGACTTGATGATGAACTTGCGGTAGTCCGGCTTTTTCATCCTGCCGTCTTCCCATACCACCATCGACGCCACCGTCTCGGCGCCTTGAATGTGAGAAATGTCGAAGCACTCGATGCGCCGCGGCAGCTCCGGCAGCGTCAGCGCATCCTGCAGGGCCTCCTGAATGACTTTGGCCGCCGGCTTCATCACCCGGAAGCGCTGGTCGTAAACCTGCTTCGCGTTTTGCCCGACCAGGTCCACCAGCGATCGCTTCTCGCCGCGCTGCGGCACATGAATCTGGATTTTTCGCTCCTGCGCGTCCGAGAGCACTTCCTCCAGCATGGCGCGGTCTTCGAACTCCACCGGCACATAGACGTTGTGTGGGATGTACTGCTGGTCGAGGTACACCTGCTTCAGCAGCGCCGAGAAAAACTCGCCGGGATCGAAGCCCTTCTCGCCGACAATCTCCTGCATGTCCTCCCAGAAGAACTCGCGCTTGTCCATGATCTTGCCGCCACGCATATGAAACAGGTTCACCGCCAGCATCTGGTTTTCGTAGTGATAGCCGAATACATCCGCGTCGTCGCCGTCCACTGCGTGCATGCGCTGCTTGGATTCCTGCAACTCTACCGTCGAGATCAGGTCGCGATACTTGGCGGCAAGTTCAAACTGCTGGCGTTCGGCGGCAGCCCCCATACGTTCATGCAGCGAGCGCGAGAGGTCGGCGCCGCGCCCGTCGAGAAACAGCTTCACATCATGCACCGCTTCGGCGTAGCGCTGGGGAGTAGTGAGGTCTTTCACACACGGTCCCAGGCAGCGCCCAATGTAGTACTGCAAACATGGCCGCGGGTAATAGCGGTTCAAGTCCAGCTTGCACGACGGAATGAGAAAGTGCCTGTGAATCAGATCGACCAGCCGATACGCCAGGCTGGTGGGGAAGTAGGGGCCAAAGTAGAGCGAACCATCCTTGCGCAACCGCCGCGTGACATAGACGCGCGGATGGCGCTCGCCCATCGTGAGCTTGATGTAGGGATAGGTCTTGTCGTCCCGCAGCAGAATGTTGTAGCGCGGCTTCTTCTGCTTGATCAGGTTGTTCTCGAGCGCCAGCGCCTCACGCTCGTTGTCCACCACGATGTAGTCGAGATCGACCGCCTCGCGCAACAGCGTGCCCGTCTTGGCATTCTCCGACGCCGCTTCGACGAAGTACGAGCGCACCCGCGCGCGCAGGTTCTTCGCCTTGCCCACATAGATGACCTGCGCCTCGGCGTTCTTGTAGAGATACACGCCCGCCGAGGTCGGCAGCGTACGGATTTTTTCGTGCAGATCCATCGTTTGGACGGTAAATCAGATTGTGGAACAGAGGGCACGAGGGCGTCTCCCCGTGTCTTAACCACCCTGTAAAAATTCTACTCCCCGCGTCAGGATTATCCTGCGTCTCAAGCAGCGTTTCCGTGCCCACTTCTGCAAGCGATTGAAAACACGACGCTGCAATTGGACGAACTGTAAGCCGCGATTGGCGACCTGCGTGCACTTCCTCTCGTTGAAGATGACCCCAATGCAGGAGTTCTACTCATGAGCCGCAATCCTCTCGCTCCGTGGCTGGTCGCAGTCAGTCTGCTAACGTCCGTCGGGTGCGCAACCAAAAAGTATGTTCAGAGCCAGGTCACGCCCATCAACAATAAGATCGGCGAGCTGAACGACATTACCGCCAGGAACACCCAGGAGATCAAGGATGTTGACGGCAAGGCGCAACAGGGCATCTCCGCTGCCAGTGCTGCCGATCAGAGGGCCGCAGCGGCTGGTGATTCCGCCGAGCAGGCCAACCAGAAAGCCGCACGTGTCGGCGTCGGCCTAAACGGTCTGCAGGGCACAGTCGAGAACCTCGACAACTACAAGCCGGTGGCCAACACCACCGTCCTGTTCGCTACGAATCAGGCGGCGCTGACTGCGGCCGACAAACAAGCACTCGACGAATTTGCTCAGCAAATCGCGCTGCAGAAGCACTACATTGTGCAAGTGCAGGGTTTCACCGACGCCACTGGCCCGGCCGATTACAACTATCAGCTCAGCCGTCGCCGCGCCGATGCCGTTATCCAGTATCTGGCCGCCAAATACAAGGTCCCGCCCTACCGGATTTACCTGATCGGTCTGGGCGAGGACAACCCCGTTGCCCAGAACAAAACCGCGGCTGGCCGCGCCAAGAACCGCCGCGTGGATGTGCAATTGCTCACCAATTCGCTGGAGTCGACCTCCGCTCAGGCTCAGCCACCGACGCCGCCTGCGGACTCCGCCGACCGCCACTAGCCGCGGCCAATTCCCTCCCCAAGCAAGCGGATTGACAGCATTCGCGACTCTCCCGAGGCCGTCCGCACGTCGGGCGGCCTATCCTCTGTTTCTCGCACAGTTAGTCACGCCCAATATGCCGGAAATTTGTGCCACCAGTTGGGTACTTTCGTAACTTCCGTCCTCGCCAACCGTAGCAATTATCACAGCGAATCCGCCGATATTGTGGCAAGATGCCCAAAGCACAGCAAGCGGAGGGCGCATGCCACAACTCGCTCCGGCCGCGGAGGCCTCCCCGATGGATCGGTTCCTGGCGGAACACGCCGACTTCCACAAAGTCTTGCTCGATGACCTGTACGACGCTGTCTATTTTGTCGATCCCGAGCGCCGCATACTCTACTGGAACCATGCCGCGGAAGCCTTGAGCGGCTTCTCCGCTGCGGAAGTCGTCGGCCGCCGCTGCAGCGACAACCTTTTGTGCCACGTCGACGAGGCAGGCCGCAGTCTTTGCCAGGCTGACTGTCCCCTTAGCCACAGTATGCAAAGCGGCCTGCGCGGCAAGGCCGACGTGTACATGCGCTGTAAAGACGGCCATCGCCTCGCGGTCAGCGTGCGGGTTGTGCCCATCCTCGATGCCAACAACCGGGCCCTGGGCGCGGTCGAGGTCTTCAGCGATATTGCTTTCCGCAAGCAATTGGAACGCAGAAACGTCGAGCTCAAGAAGATGGCCTACCTCGACCCTTTGACCCAGTTGGCCAACCGCCGCTTCCTGGATGCCAAGCTCCGCCACTGCCTCGATGAGCTGGCACTCTTCAGCCGAAACTTTGGACTGCTGCTGATGGACCTCGATCGCTTTAAGCGGGTCAACGACAATTTCGGGCACAGCGCCGGCGATGCAGTGCTGGAACAGATCGCGCGCACCGTCTCCTCCTGCCTTCGCGTCGGCGACACAGTTGGCCGCTGGGGCGGCGAGGAGTTTCTCGCTATCCTGCCCGACGCCGATGAAAACCAGACCCACCTCATGGCGGAGCGCTGTCGGGTACTGGTGCGGAATTCCTCCGTGCAGGTCGCCGACACTACGGTGGCCCTCACGATGTCCGTCGGCGCCACCATCCTGAGGCGCGGTGACAGCGTGGACTCCCTCTTTCGCCGCGTGGACCGCGCTCTGTACCAAAGCAAGCAGGACGGCCGCGACCGCACTACCGTGTCCCTTCAATAGCCGTCTGGGACTTCGCCCGCGAGCCCTTGCATCCAGTGCTGCAGCCAAGCAGCGGCATTTCGCGCAGTTTGCCAAGTACTGCCGTTATAGTAATGCGCTGTTAATGCCGTCGCATGTGCCATATGCTTCGTATCCGGAATTTCAATTTGGTAACTATCGGCAATTTCTTTCGAAATTTATGCTTCGCTGTCCGCTGGTGGGGGTACAATGAAGCCCTCCCCCGAAAACTCAGACGCGAGTGCGTCTCATAGTGCGTCTCATAGGAGGACTATGAAAAAGTTAGCGTTATTTGTCGTCTGCCTTGTCTTGGGATTGGGGAGTGCCTGGGCGAGCTCGGGCAGCACCAATCCCAATTACTTCGTGGATTCGGTTGATTGGTGCCAGTTCGGTTGCGCCGGTGGCGTGTATTTCACGCCGCAGGCTTGGGTTTCAGTTGGCCTCGAAACCGGCCTGGTCGGCAACACCAATGCACAGAACTGGCAAAACTTACAGCAGGGCAATGGCTGGGGCGGAAACTTCGCGCCGGGCATGGGCCTGGTCTATAACGGGGTGTCCACTCTCGGCAACGGGCAAACCAGCATCGGCATCTATCTCGATCAACCTGTCAATGGCATCGGGGCATGGATCCAGGCCGATTGGTTTGGTCCGTTCACCGCATCGATCACGCTGCTCGATGCCAACCTCGACCCGATGTTCACCTACTTCGCGGCTGGCAACTCGACGAACATTCCCAACACCGCGCTGTTTATCGGAGCCTATGACGGCACCGCCGACATTTGGGGTGCCATTTTCGACACCACTGCCAATGGCTACCATGACGAAGATTTTGCCATCGGCACCGCGAAGCTCAACACAATACCGGAGCCGAGCACACTGCTGCTGGTTGGTCCTTCCCTACTCGGAGTGGCCGGCGTAGTCCGTCGCCGCCTGGCTCGAAAATCACAGGAGGTGCTGTGATGAACATCCGTAGATTGCTTTTCATCACTCTGGCGGTGCTGGTAGTCTGCCAGCTCGGCTGGGCGCAGCAGGCGTCGGTTGTGAAGAACCTCGCTCTCAGGGCAGAACAGCTTGGGCATGGACTTCCGGTTCAACCGGCCAGCGCCACGCCTGCCGGATTCTACCGGCCGTACGTTTGGGTCGGCGGCACTCTGGTTAAGGGAATGACTCAGAACGTAAAGCCCGCACTCCCCGCCTTCTGCAATACTGCTCACGCTTACGGGTTCTTGTACTGCCCGAACGCATTGCAGGTGGCGTACGGAGTGCCCTTCAAGAACACGCCGGCAGGACGGCTCAACGATGGCACCGGCCTGACCATTGTCATCGTGGATGCATTCCACTATGCCAATAATGAAGCTGATCTCAATCAGTTCAGCTCCGACATGGGGCTGCCGCCCTGCACCAAAGCGAGCGGCTGCTTCACCAATGTTGACCAAAACGGTGGACAGAACTTCTGCGGCGGCAACGCCAACTGGGAGCTGGAGACCATGCTCGATCTGGAGTATGCGCATGCCATGGCCCCCGGTGCGAAACTCGTGCTGGTGGAAGGCTGCACCAACTCCTACGGCGATCTGTTTACCGCTGTTGCCACCGGAATTGGAATGGGAGACATCCTTTCCAACAGCTACGGCTCTGGCGAGTTCGGCGGCGAGACGGGCTTTGACCCCATATTGAACGTGAACAAGCCGATCCTGTTCTCGTCCGGTGACACCGGAACACCGGCGCAGTATCCTTGCGCGTCTCCGTATGTTACGTGTGTGGGCGGCACCTCCCTGCAAGTGAACGCTGCCTTCCAGCGCACGAGCGAAACCGGCTGGTCGGGCTCCGGAGGCGGATGCAGTGCCTTCGAGGCCAAGCCGGCCTACCAGTCACTGAATGGCATCACCTACTGCTCCTCCGAGCGTGCCGTACCTGACATCGGTGCGATCGCGGCTGATACGTCAGAAGTCGCTGTGCTCGACAGCGGCAACGGCGGCTATTTCCGTGTGTGGGGCACCAGTCTGGCCACGCCATTGAGCGCCGGCATCTTTGCGGTTGACATGCAGGCCAAGGGGGGCAAGTTCCTCCATCAGATCGATGGCGACCTTTATGTGAGAGGTTGCCATGGCACGGCCAATTGCATCGGTCCGGGCCAGATCAACCCTTACTTCTTCTATGACGTGGTGGCTGGCGGCGACAACGGAACGGGCACGCTCGGTCCCGGCTACGACATGGTCACCGGCATGGGAGTTGCATTTGGCAAGAACATGGGTGGCCTGTACGGCATTCCCACACCCTAGCTCATAGTCACTCCTGTGGATGACAGCATCCACTTGCGGACGGCCCCATTCAGGCTTCACGCCTGGATGGGGCGCTTTATGCCAGCGACCAAGTGGCGACGCGTGTTTCCACCAGCGAGTACTGCAGCCCATCTTCTTCCCACGCTCCGAGTCCTTCACCCCATCTTCGGGTTGCAATAGAATATGAGTGTGCGTTGGCAGATCCTCGCTCTCGTGATCGTGTCTTTGTGTGTGCCGGTCTTTGCGCTTGCGCAGAGCAATGAAGAGGAAGGCCCTATCACGCGCGTGCCGGTGGACCGCTCCGCCCCCAAGCCCAAGGACAACCGCAAGGAACCGCCGCGCTCCGACCAACTTGCTCCTGATGAAAGCTCCAGCAAGCAGACCGAGATCGATATCTCTCCCCCGAACGGCGACAAGAAGAAAGCCGCGGCCGATGACAGCGAGCTGAACGAGTTCCATCCCTGGGACCCGCTCAAAGCCGCCAAATGCATCGAGGTCGGCGACTTCTACTTCAAGCAGGGCAACTACCGCGCCGCCATCAGCCGCTACCAGGAAGCCCTGGAGTGGAAGCCCAAGGACGCCGAAGCCACCTACAAGCTTGGTGAGGTCCAGGAGAAGACCGGCGACGTCAGTGCTGCGCTGGCCAACTACCAGGACTACCTCAAAATCCTCCCCAACGGGCCCTACGCCGAGAAGGCCCGCAAGGGCATGGACCGCGTGAAATCCAAGGCCGGAGCCACCGCCGCCCAAGCCACTCCCAAGCCAAGCTGACGCTCCCGGTTGAGTCCCAGCCGCTCCCTCCTATATGGTGAAGTCTGCGCGTGAAGACTCCACCCTCAGCAAGATCATTTCTCGCCCGCCGCCGCCGTCTCCATCCGCGTACGGCGCTCCCCTTCGTTTTGCTGGCGACTTTCGCCATGCAGTCGTTCTGGTTCATTCAGACGCAGTCGATGACCTACGACGAACCCGCGCACATCATCGCCGGGGTTGACGCCTGGCGTCACGGCCGCTTCGAGCACTGGAACGACCATCCGCCGCTGGGCCGCTTGTGGCTCACGCTGCCCATCCGGGGTTGGGATAGCCAATTCATCTGGCGTCAGATGCCCAGCGGTTATCGCATCGAATCCATGCAGCCCGGCCCGGAGGACATCGCCGATCGAACGCGCACCATGAATACGCTGCTCGGCTTGTTTCTGGGCATCGCTCTGTGGTTCGCCACTCGACGGTTGTTCTCCGAAGGCGCGGCCAACGTTGCGCTGGCGCTATTCGTCTTCACTCCATCGCTCATCGCACATTTCTCCGTGGCTACCACCGACGGCATCGGCACGCTGTTTATCTTTCTTGTCGCGTTCCAACTGGTGCGATGGCGCAACCAGCCAACCTGGCCGCAAACTGTTTTGCTGGGACTCGCTCTCGGCGGACTGTTGCTCGCCAAGTTTTACGCGCCTCCGCTGGTCCTGCTGGCGCTAGTGCTGATGCTGTTGCTCAAGGCCGACGGTGCTGCAGTACGCCCGTCGCAGTGGAACTGGAAGCCCGCGCTGGCGGCCCTTGTTCTCGCGCTGGTCACCCTCTGGGCGGGATACTTCTTCCACGTCTCGCACTTCAAGCTCGCCGACGGACAAGTCACCGCCACCTTCCCCAACCGCGGCCTCAAAACCTGGGCGACGAAGTCCCGCCTGCATCTCAACCTGGTCGTTCCCGCCGGCGAGTTCTTCGAGGGCCTGCGCGACGTCGCCATGAGCAACAAGCGCGGCCGTCCCGCATGGTTCTTCGGCAAAGTCTATCCTGCCGGTGGAATCAAGCTCTACTACCCCGCGGCCATCGTGCTGAAGTGGCCAACTGTGCTGCTTGCGCTGGTTCTCGCCGCCCTGCTGATGGGCGTGCGCAAAATCTGCCGTGCCCCGGGCGATCTGCTTGTCCTGTGTTCGTTCGCCGTGGTGTTTCTTTTCTTCGCCATTCAATCGAAGTACGACATCGGCGAGCGCCACATTCTTCCGCTCTATCCTTTCGCGCTTCTCATCGCCGGATCCATCTGGGAGCATGTCATCGCGCTCAAGGCAAGGATCGCGTTCGAGGTTCCTACCTGGTGGGGCAGGAAGAGCATCAACTACAACGTGGTCATTTTGCTGCTGGTGCTGGGACTCAATGCCGCCGACGCGCTGCGCGCCGCTCCCGACTACCTCACGTACTTCAACATTCTGGTGAAGCCGGCCAACAGTTGGCGCTACCTTACCGACAGCAACCTCGACTGGGGCCAGGGGCTCATCAGCGTGCGCCTATACGAATTCAAGCACCCGGGCGAGCCTTTGCACCTGGCGTATTTTGGCTCGATCAATCCGGCGCTCTACGGCGTTCACGCGACACCCCTCGCGCCCAACCAACAAGTGACCGGCAAGGTGATCGTCGGTGCCAGCGCGCTCTCCGGACAAGTTCTCCCCGACCCCAACAGCTATCGCTGGCTGCTGCAGTACCAGTCGAAAGACACGCTCGACCGCTCGATGTTCGTCTACGACGTTAAGCGATTCAGGGTGAATGGAGGACCTCAGTGAGAGTTCTTAGCATAACGCTGCTGTTCGCGGTTTCATCGCTGGCTCAATCCGCCTCTGCTCCCACGGTTGCCCAACTTCTGGGCACCTGGCGCTTGGTTTCAGTCGAAGACACCATGAAGGACGGCGCCACCAAGCCCGCTCCTGGACTTGGTCCTCATGCTAAGGGGTTCCTTATGTATGAGTCGGACGGCCACATGTGCGCTGCTCTGATGGATCCCGATCGCTCTGCTTGGAGGGAGCCCTTCACGGCAACCGACGCGGAGAAGATTGCCTGGTTTGACACTTTCATTGCTTACTGCGGCACCTACAGCCTCGACGGCGAGCACTCCACACTTACTCACAATCCGGAAGTGGCATGGATGCCCGCGTATGTGGGATCGAAACAGAGTCGCCCCTTCAAACTGGAGGGCGACCGCCTCATCATCACTGTCAAAATCTCGACCCCGACTGTGGAGAAGCGTGTTCTAGTGTGGGAGCGGGCGAAGTAAGTGCCTTGTAGTCCGTGGGCCGTGGCGAGTGCATCTTTTGCTGGGCTTCTTGACTTCATCCAGAGTGACGTTGGCGCCCTGTCGTCTGGCTTCCGTTGGGAAAAGGCCGGGCACTGAAGACTTGCCACTGGCCACTTCCTCACCCCATCCGGATGTTATTCTCGCCCACCATCTGGAACACTGACAGCATGTGCGTGATGCCGAGGAGTTGCCGAACCGACTTGCCGACGTGGGTGAGTTCCAGCACGGCCCCTGCCGACTTGGCATGGACATACAACCGCGCCAGCGTGCCCAGGCCCATGCTGTCGAGGTGCGTGACCTCGGCGAAGTTCACAACGATCTCCTTATACATGCACATCAGTTGCTTGAGATCGTCGTAGAACCGGTCGGTCTCGCCGGCTACCAGCCGGCCCCTGCATTGCACCACGGGCACCTTGCCACTCACATCCACGGTCAGCGTCAACTTTCTTGCAGTCGATTGTCCAGGCATCGGATCTTCCTTATCCAGTTGGGCGTGATGGGTTCGTATCACGTCCGCCGATTGTCACATATTTGCCGGAAGTAAGGGAACGGGAGATTTGCAGGAAGTGGTGAGACGATTGACTGATCGCTTGATACTAACTGCTAATTGCTAACCGCTCGCCGTCACCTCTTCTTCTCCGGCTTGATGAGGATCGTCCGTCCCACCGGCACCATCGCTCCTTTGGAAGGATCGGCGGCGTGCGCTCGGTTCATTACCTCGGTGCGCACGTAGCTGACGAACTCCGCCATCTGCCGCTGCATTTCTTCCATGCGCTCACGCATCTGCAGGATGATGGCGATGCCGGAAATGTTTACGCCCAAATCGCGCGCCAGCGACAGGATGATCTCCAGCCGCTCCAGGTCTTCATCGGTGTAAAGGCGCGTGTTGCCCTCGCTGCGCGACGGCTTGAGCAGCCCTTCGCGCTCATACAGGCGCAGGGTTTGCGGATGGATGCCGTACATCTCCGCTACCGCGCTGATCATGTACGCGCCTTGTTTTTTCCGTTTGCCCATAATTTCGACATTTCCACGAACTTCAAGCTCTTCGGCTCAGCTTGGCTCCCAAGCCTTCCACCGCGGCCACCAACGTCTCACGTTACTGCAATACAACTCGTACTCAACGCCGAATTTCTTCCGCAATGTCGGTTCTTCGTAAAAGACCACGAAGAGGTGAACTCCCAATGCGATCAACGCAACCACCCCTATGGCTACTGGATTAGCGTGTCCGAAGACCACCCACAGCCCTATCCATCCAGCCGCGAAACCCACGTACATCGGATTGCGAACGTGCCGGTAAAACCCTTTAACCACGAGTCGTGTGGGTGGTGCCATGGGCGCCGGCGTTCCGTGGCCCGTCCACCCGAAGTCCCATACGCAACGCAGCGCGACGGCAAATCCTATCACTGACGGTATCGCCGCCAGCCACCGCCACCGCTCTGCCCCGGCCGTTTCAACACGTAAGCCGAGCCAGCCGGGTAGCAGCCAGAACCACAAGGAAAAGAACGCCAACCCTACAAGCAGTGATGCGATCAGGCTGATCACGCTCCCCGCTCGGCCGTTTTGAGGCAATCCATCCATACCCGATCGCACACTCTAATTTTGGGTGCGACCTCAGTCGCAGCGTCCGCTCACCTTAGGCTGGTGACTGAGGTCCGCGGAAGCTCTCATACTCCTCGCGCCTCATCACATACACAAGGTGGGGCAATCCCCAGTGCGTAATCTGCCGCTCGATCTTCATTCCATTCCGCTCCGCGACACGCCGCGATGGTACATTCTCCGGCCGGATGAGCGAAATCACCTTTGCTGCGCCAAGCCTGCGGAACGCCAGCCCCATGCACGCCCGCGCCGCCTCCGTGGCGTAACCATGTCCCCATTGGTCGCGGCGGAAATGGTAGCCCACTTCCAATTGCGGCTTGCCCTCGACAATCTGCCGGATCACGCCGCAATCGCCAATCACCTCGTCGCTGTCTTTCAGCATGACAGCGAACAATCCGTGGCCACGCTCAGCGTAACGGCGCAAATTGCGCTCCACCCACTCGCCCGCGTCTCGCCGGTTGAACATCTTGGGGTAGTACTGCATCGCCACGTCATCGCCGATAATGGCGAACACGGCATCCGCATCCTCGCGTCGAAACCGCCGCAGCCGCAGTCGCGCCGTCTCGAGGACCAAATCGTCTCTTTCAGCTTGTGCCAGCGCGGACATCAGCTTCGCCTATCCTATCCAGCCAAATTGTTGATGGTTACCAGCTAGCAGTCACCAACTACCAACGTCAAACCGCTAATTGCTAATTGCTGGTCGCTAAACCTTCTGCCACAACTCTACCCGCGGGTCCTCCGGATTCAGCTTGGCCAGCTCGCGCAAAATCTCCTTCGACTTCTCGTCGCGCACCGCCGGCACCACGACTTTCACCTCCACGATTTCGTCGCCGCGCGCGCCTTCCTTCACCGCCGAGGGTACACCCTTCTCCCGCAAACGCAACTTCTGCCCCGACTGCGTGCCCGGCGGAATCTTCAATTGTGTGCGCCCGTCGATGGTCGGTACGTCCACCTTGCTGCCCAGCGCGGCCTCGCTGACGGTGATAGGAACCGTGAGATAGATGTCGTCGCCATCACGCTTAAACACCGGATGCTCGCCCGCCCGCACTATGATGTACAGATCGCCCGCAGGCGCTCCCATCGTTCCCGCGTTGCCGCGGCCCGCCAGCCGAATGCGCTGTCCATCGCGCGTGCCCGGCTTGATCCGAACTCGGATCGTCTCTTCCCGCTCCAGGCGTCCTTCTCCGTGGCACCCCGGACAGACGGTGCGATTTTTGCCAGATCCTCCGCATCGCGGACACGGCATGTTGAACTTCATGCTGCCACTCTTCTGTGTGATCTGACCCTTGCCCTTGCACTCCGGGCAGACACCGGGGCTCTCAAGGTATCCACGCCCATGGCAGTTGGCGCAACTCTCCAGGTGCGGAACACTGAGCTGCAACTCTGCGCCGCGAATGGCCTGCCAGAAGCCGACATTCATCTGGTATTCCAGGTCGCTGCCCGGCTCCTGCTGCGGCGCCGCTTCCCGCCGGCCGCCGAACATGTTGGCGAAGATGTCGCGAAATCCCCCGCCGCCTCCGCGTTTTGCGCCCTCGGCGATGTCACTGAAGTCGAAGCCGCCGAAATCGAACGGAACTTCCTGCCACCGGCCACCGCCGCTAGCCGCCTGCCCATTGTTTGCGCCGAATCCGCCCGCGCCAAAACCTCCGCCGCGGGCATACGCCTCGGCCGCCGCCGGATCGATATTGTCCGAGTAGAACCCAAGCTGGTCATACACCTTCCGCTTCTTGGGATCGCTTAGCACATCGTTGGCCTCGGAGATTGTCTTGAACTTCTCCTCGGCGGACTTGTCCCCCGGATTCACGTCAGGGTGGTACTTGCGTGCCAGCTTGCGAAACGCCTTGCGGATCTCCTCCGCCGTGGCCGTCTTCTTCACCCCCAGCGCGCCGTAATAATCCTTCTTGTCCGTCGTGGCCATTCGTTTCTCTACGTGGCGAGTCCCTCCCGAAGGGGAGGGACTACTCTCACTGAAACTCTAACACCCGGTGGAAGCACCAGCCTTTAGGCTGGTGAAAAGTGCTACCAACAAAATGTCGGGGCTTTAGCCCCGGACAATTAGTTGATCATCCCCGACTCCGCCGGCGCGACCACATTCGGCACGAACCCTTCCTCGTCCTCGAGCACCGGAATCGCCTTCGCCATCCCACCCAATCCCGCAGTCACCAGGTACCACCGTTCATCCTGCGGATTCCAATTCAACATGTACGCCTTTCCATTCAACTCAAAATGCACTTTCTTCCTCACCCTCTGAGAGTCCGCCATTCGCCATTCGCCTTTCGCGTTCACTCTCGCTTGTGACAAGGGGCGCATCGTGCGCCCCTTGTCTGGCGAATAGCGAATGGCGAATAGCGAATAGCGAAGAGCGAAGAGCGTTATTTCTTATCTTCCACGTCCACGTACTCGGCGTCGATCACACCTTCGTCTTTCTTCTGCTCTCCGCCAGCCTGTCCATCTCCTCCCGGAGCCGGACCGCCCGTCGGAGGCGTCTGTGCCGACTGCGCCTTGTACATGGCCTCGGCCAGTTTGTGCGACGCCTGCGTCAGCCGCTCGCGGGCCGAATCCATCGCCTTCGCGTCGGTCCCTTCCAGCGCCTTCTTCGCATCAGCCAGCGCATTCTCCACGTCGCCGCGCTCCTGGCCCGAGATCTTGTCGCCATGCTCGCGCAGCATCTTTTCGATTTGGTACACCATGCCGTCGAGCTGGTTCCGCGACTCGATTTCCGCTCGCCGAGCCTTGTCTTCGGCCGCGTGCGCATCGGCTTCTTTCGCCATGCGCTCGACTTCCTCTTTGCTCAACCCCGAAGACGACGTGATCGTGATCTTCTGGTCCTTGCCCGTGGCCATATCTTTTGCGGTCACATTGAGGATGCCGTTGGCGTCGATGTCGAAAGTGACTTCGATCTTGGGCACGCCGCGCGGCGCCATCGGCAGTCCCGTCAGGTGGAACTTGCCGAGCGTGCGGTTATCGCGCGCCATCGGACGCTCGCCCTGCAGCACGTGCACCTCGACCGAATCCTGATTGTCGGCCGCCGTTGAAAACGTCTCCGTCTTCTTCGTTGGAATCGTGGTATTGCGCTGAATCATCGGCGTTGCCACGCCACCAAGTGTCTCAATCGAAAGGGTTAACGGAGTCACGTCGAGCAGCAACAGATCTTTCACCTCGCCGCCGAGCACGCCACCCTGAATCGCCGCACCCACCGCGACCACTTCATCCGGATTGACCCCCTTGTGCGGCTCCTTGCCGAATAACTCCTTTACCAGCGCCTGGATGCGCGGCATGCGCGTCTGTCCGCCGACCAGCACCACTTCGTCGATTTTGTCCGGAGTGACGCCCGCGTCCTTCATCGCCTGCTTACACGGCCCAATCGAGCGCTCGATGATGTCGCGCACCATTTCCTCGAGTTTTGAACGAGTTAGCGTCTTAACCAGGTGCTTCGGCCCGCTTGCATCCGCCGTAATGAACGGCAGGTTGATCTCGGTCTGCATCGTAGTCGAAAGCTCGATCTTGGCGCGCTCGGCCGCGTCGCGTAACCTCTGCAACGCCATTTCGTTACCTTTGGCCCGCAGGTCCAAACCTTCGTCCTTCTGGAACTCGGCAATCAACCAGTCCACAATGCGCTGGTCGATGTTGTCGCCGCCAAGGTGCGTGTCGCCATTGGTTGACTTAACCTCGATGACGCCCTCGCCAACTTCAAGAATCGAAATGTCGAAGGTGCCACCGCCAAAGTCATATACGGCAATGGTTTCGTCCCTTTTCTTGTCGAGACCGTAGGCCAGTGCGGCCGCCGTCGGCTCATTGATGATGCGTTTTACCTCAAGTCCGGCAATCTGGCCGGCGTCTTTGGTCGCCTGCCGCTGCGCGTCATTGAAATAGGCCGGAACGGTGATCACGGCATCCGTGACCTTCTCGCCCAGATAGTCTTCCGCCGCCTTCTTTAACTTCTGTAGAATCAACGCGGAAATCTGCGGCGGGGTATATTCCTGCCCTTGCGCCACCACCGCCACGTGATCGCCCGCCCGCACGACCTTGTACGGAACCATTTTCATTTCTTCCGAAACCTCGTCGTAACGGCGCCCCATGAAGCGCTTGATGGAGTAAATTGTGTTCTCAGGGTTGGTAATTGCCTGACGTTTGGCCACTTGACCTACCAAACGCTCGCCATTTTTGGTGAAACCTACCACTGAGGGCGTGGTACGCCCGCCTTCTTCGTTGGGGATGACTTTGGGCTCGCCGCCTTCCATAACCGCCACGACCGAGTTAGTCGTGCCCAAGTCAATTCCGATAATCTTTGACATTGTTGCCCGCCTCCTGAACTTGATTAGTGCGTAAGTTGCTGATTTTTAGTATTTTGGCTAACAGCAACCACTTTATAACAGCCTCACTATAAGACTTGAGTGTCTTAGTGTCAAGGTAATAGATGAGGAAAACCGGGGGCGGGGTGCACCAAATTGGGAGGAGTTGGGGGAGGTGCCGGGAGGGGAAGCGGGCGGAGAGGGGATGTGAATCCAGAATTGCCAAAGGCCGGCAACTCTGTGCCACCCACGGGCGTCAGAAAGAGCGGGAAAACGGGCGGGTTATAACATCAGTTGTAATGGGTTTATGAAGACCAAATTGCGCAAGATCGGAAGGGGGTACGGATGGCGAGTCTTGGTGAACCGCCCGTTCGCCGAGGGTAACTCACGCACGGCGCTGGCGGCGCTGGTGACGTTCCTGGAGATGAACCGCTTTCCGTGGCGTAGCAGCGAGGTGGAGGAAACGGTTATGGTGCAGGAACCCGCCGCCGGGCGCATCAGCGAAGGCGAGTGGGAAAAGTGGGTCTTGAGCAAGCTGGGAAAGCAGCAGCGGGGAGCTCGCAACTAGCAGCGGTGGATGTGTGTCCGGATCGATGGGCGGCAGCCCCGCGTGGGGTGGAGGTGCGGACGAACATCCCCACTCAAGCTCGTCCGCCACGGCGAGCTCGCTTGAATGGGGCGATGAGTTTTTTGGCAGATGTGGGCCACGGCCCCGCCTGGAGATTGCTATTAGCGGGAGTCTCCGGGCGGACCACTCGTCGGAGCCTCCAGCTTGCTACTGTCGGCGACGGCATACCGCAACACGATCACCCCCTTACCGAAGCGGCGCTGGTCGATTAACTCGAGATCGAGTTGCACGCCGTCCGGGAAGAAGCGTTTTCCACCGCCCACGACCACCGGCCAGACAATCATTTGAAACTCGTCCACCAGGCCCGCCCGCACGGCCTGCGCGGCGAGTTCAGGGCCGTTCACCGACATGTCATGCTGAGCGTCGGCCTTGAGCCGCCGCACCGCTTCGAGATCGAATTCGCGCTCGATCCTCGTGCGTGCGCTGCGGGGCTCGGCGAGAGTCCTGGAGTAGACGATCTTCTCAGCCGCCTGCCACCGCTTCGCAAAGTCGAGCAGGTATTGTGGCTGATCGCCAGCCGTGGGCGCGGTCTCCCAGTACACCATCTTCTCGTACATCTTTCGTCCGTAGAGACAGGTGCGGAAGTGCGACACGAATTCGCAGACCTGAAAGTGTGCTTCCGGGTCTTCGGCAACGCCCCAGTCAAAGCAGCCTTGCGCGTCTTCCGTGTAACCGTCGAGTGACGCGTTCATTAGATAGATCAGCTTTGCCATGTATCTCGCCTCCCCATAGCAAGCACCAGTTCGGGGTGCTCTGGCAAGTGTGAGTTCCCCGCGCTTGTGACTAAACCAGGGTTAGCCTTCTCTAAAGATGGATGCGAAACCTTGAGCACGCGGCGAGCCACCCGCCGATGGGATCAGCGGGATTTTGTGGATTTTGGCTGGGTCAGATTGATAATGGCTTGCGCGAGCACCATGAAAGGCAAGGAAACCACCAACACAACAACCAACGGGGACACCGGAACGCCGCGATACCTCGCAAATATGACGCCGGCGCAAATTGCAAGCAGCAGGATGGCCAGCAACGCCGCGAGGTTACCATGCCACAGCGCAGAGTTCAGCCCGACCGCGATGATGATTGCCATGTAGATCAGCGCCTTCACGACGTAGTTGAACTGGCAAGCAATCACATAGTCCTTGCCCCTGCTGAACCAGTCCCCCAATAACTCCACGGTTAAGCAGCCGAAAAGTATCACGCCAAAAACGGTCATCGCTGTTCCCTGCTTGACAGCTTATGCCCGGCGCTCGCCGGGCGCAACGGTTATTGTAGAAGGTCGAAACGAAAAGACCCCCATCTGCCAAAGGAAGGCAGATATGGGCCACGGGACGGGGTGGGGCAGCCGCCGCCCGCCTGAATATCCCTTGCGCTTGGCGAACAGGTAAGGAATAATAGAAGAGTAAGGGGAAATCGATTCGACAAGGACCTCTTTATGCTGCATTCCACGGTAACCAGCAAGGGGCAAACGACGATCCCCGAGAAGATTCGCAAGGCGCTGCAAATCAAGCCGGGCGACAGGCTGGAGTACGAGCTGGAGGGAGAGCGGGCCATCATTCGTGTGCATCCGGGGATTCGGGCGCTCAAAGGGTCGCTCGCCAGCCAGAAGGGGAAAGGGATGTCGTTCGCCGCCATCCGCAAAGCAGCGGCGCTGGCTGCGCGTGGCCATAAAGGTTCCCGGTGAAGCACAGGAGGCTCATCGACACCAATCTGATTGTGCGCTACCTGGTGCAGGACCACGAGAAGCATGCCAGGGCGGCGGGCAGGCTGTTCGATGCCTGTGACCGCGGCGAGTTGACGCTTGTGGTCTTGGCGGCAGTTCTGGCAGAGTGCGTGTTTGTGCTGGAATCATTCTACGAGCGTGAACGCGCAGATATCGCCGCGGCGCTGGGCGGCCTCATATCCAGCCCGGGCATCGAGATTAGCGGGGCGGCGGTGTGCCTCGAGGCGTTGAGCCTTTACAAGAACACGAGGGCCCACTTCGTGGACTGTCTCATCGCCGCCACCGCTGTAGCCGAAGACATGCCGGTGGCCACGTTCGATCAGGATTTTCGCAAGTTTGGGGACGTTGCGGTGGAAGCGGAATAGTTAGAACCCATCTGGGATGCACCTTGTGGGAGGTCGAGACGAAAAGCCCTACATCTGCCAAAAGGAAAGTAAGGCAGATATGGGCCACGGGATAGGTGGGCCCCAGCGTCTGTACAATTTCCGCTATTCCGTTCTTCCCGCGGTGTTTGCAAGGCTAGTACGAGAAGGTCGCCTAAAAGAGGGAGATCTGTACGGCCTTGGGGAAGATAAGCTCGCTGTGATTCGCCGAGCCAAAGAGATTCTTTGACGTGCCGCCTATATAATAGGCGCATAAGCGTTTGTCCACTTATGCGCATAGGTGCTGAAATGGAAGAAGCCGTACGGCGGAACATCAAGGTCTCCAAGGAAACCGACCTCGAACTACGCACATTTCTGGGCGCGCGCGGGATGAAAAAGGGCGACCTCTCGAAGTTCATCGAAGACGCGGTGCGGTGGCGGATGTTTCACCGTACCGTTCAAGAGATTAAGGCGCGCAACGCAGGGGCTGACCCAGACGAAATCCAGCGCGTCATGGATGAAGCCGTCCGCGAGGTACGGGCCGAGCGTCGCAGTAGGCGGAAGACTCGCAAAGCCTGATGCGCGTCGTGCTCGATGTCAACATCCTGGTGTTGGCGTTGATCTCCCCCGGAGGGCATCCAGACGCAATCTACCGGGCTTGGGCTGAGGGCCGATTTACAATGCTCTCTTGTGCGGAACAACTAGACGAGTTGCGGTCAACACTGCAAAAACAACGGATCCTTGAACGCATTCAACCGCATAAGGCGGGACGGCTGTTGAACCAAATCAGGAAGCTCGCCGTGTCGGTAGATGCGCTGCCGCGCGTGCAACGCTCGCCCGATCCGGAAGACGATTATCTGCTGGGACTGTGCGAGGCGGGCGAGGCTAATTACCTCGTGACAGGCGACAAGAGCGGATTGCTTTCGCTTGAGCGCCACAAAGCAACGCGGATTGTGACGGCGAGGGAGTTCTCGGAATTGCTGGCGTGATGGCTATCCCAGGTTAGCGCCCAGAATCGGGCGCGAATCTGGGGCACCGGACAGCAGCCCCACATTGTGGGAGATCGGGACGAAACGACCGCATACGCGTGATGTCCGTGGTGGTGCAGACGAAAACCCCCACTCAAGATCGCTTCGCGCTCTTGAATGGGGCACCCTCGGGAAAATTCTTGAGTTCGACGGGGGTTACCCGGGCCACCCGCCCGGGCCACCCGCCTCCGGGACTCGGGTGCTCGTATTGGCATCCCAGCGTTGAAACGCTGGGCTGTGATCTGTCGGCCCTGCCGGGCCGGAATGACAATGACCCACTCGGCTGAAGAAAGGTCAGAAGGGGCAAGCGTCGTAAGTCAGGGAGACTCGAAAGTCCCACCCAAGCCGAACCGGCATGGGTGGGGCACCCGGCACCTTGTGGGAGGTCCAGACGAAAGCCCCACCCCGCCAAAAGATGGCGGGATGGGCCACGCGCCCGTTGCTCGACTATCTGTGGTGGCTCAAAACATCGAAGCTGTTTTCGGCGTTGGTCGTGTTAGTATGGGATTCCACCCGAGTGATGTGACGAATGCGGGGGTGGGCCTAATCACAATGCCAGATGTCGCCACGACCGTGGCAGCGGCTGCCGGCCAGAGGCTGATACCGGCTCCAGCACTCAAGCGAGATAGCTTTTCTAGGATCCCGGAACTCGATGGGATCCGCGCCATCGCTATATGGATGGTCATGGTAATGCATGCCGTGATCGCATTCCCCTACCCGAAGACAATCAACCGGTTTCTATATCTCGTCATCGGTCATGGCTGGCTGGGCGTCGATCTATTCTTTGTACTTTCCGGCTTCCTCATCACAGGAATACTGCTGGATGCGAAGGGCAAATCGGGCTACTTTAAGATCTTCTACGGCCGCCGGATCTTCCGGATCATGCCCTTGTATTTCGCGATGGTCATCATCTGGTCCTTCTTCTACCGCCATTACGGCAGCTATTTCTTGCTTAGCTCGGTGTTTCTGGCGAATTTCGCTCCACTGCTCCATATCCGAATGCCTCACGGACCATCGACCCTATGGTCCCTGGCCATCGAAGAGCAGTTCTACGTGGTTTGGCCCTGGCTGGTTTTGTTGCTTAGCCGCCGCCGATTGGTCATCGCCGCCGCAAGCATCGTAGTCCTCGAACCGCTGATTCGTGCCATCCACGCGTATTACGGCCTGGATCCGAACTTTATCTACAATCTCACCTGGTGCCGCTGCGATGGGTTGGCGACAGGCGCGCTGCTTGCCATTTGGGTCCGTAGTTCGTACTTCTCTGAGAGGTCGAATCATAGGGTGATCGCTTACCTGCTGTCTGCGCTGGCACTGCTGACGCTGGTAGGGTTGCCTTTTGGCGTGATGCGAGGATACACAGTGGCTGGCACCAGCCTCCGATATACCCAAGCGTACCTGTTTTATGCCGCTTGTTTTGCGTTAACTCTTACCTATCAAGGTAGCGTCTGGACCAGTCCTCTGCGCTGGAGCTTCATCCGACTTAGCGGCGCGCTCAGCTACTGCCTCTACCTGATCCACATCTCTGTGGGTCAAATCTACCAGGCCACAATCGGCGAGAAGCTTCCAGTCACCATGCCCGCCGTGTTCCTACGCGCAGTGGCAATGATTACCGCAGCCATCCTGCTGGCCATGATCTCCAAGCGGTTCCTGGAAGACCCCTGTCTGCGCCTGAAGGATCGGCTGTTCCCCGTTCGTCGTACGTGATTCCACAGTTGGATCGCGGGCGAGGGCGCATGCTCTGTGGGTGGCGAGCTCAGAATCGCAGACGATCCGCGGGTTCTATAAAAGGGAATGTCAAGAGAAAACACTTCTCCCTCCGCCGGACGGGAGGTTCTTTCTCTTGCCGGGTGCCCCAGGTTCGCCCTTCTTTTGGCTGGTGGCCCACATGTCCCGTGGCCTACATTTGCCTGAGGTTGGCAAATGTGATGGGGCTTTTGCCGGGTGCCCCACGCAAGCTGGTTTTGCTTGAGTGGGGGTATTGGTTTCCCCAATTCAAATCCCCGCTCAAGCTTCGGTTGAACAGGACACCCGTCCTGAAACTTCTTGGGTAATTGAGAGCCCTTACCCGGGCACCCGCCCATGGACTACACTCACCCCGTGCCACGAGGACTCTATCGCTTCCACCATGCCCGGACAGCTCACTTCATCCCATTCACTTGCTACCACCGCTACCCGCATCTTGCTGATCCCGCAGTTCGCGATCTCTTCGTGCAAGCCTTGGAACGCATGCGTTCCCTGTATCGCGTGAGGATTTACGGCTTCGTGGTGATGCCCGAACACCTGCATCTGCTGATCTCCGAGCCGGAACGTGGCACCGTAGCCACGGCGATCCAGTCGCTCAAGATCGCCTCCGCCAAACCTGGCAAGCGGCTGCTGGCGGCGCAGGCTGCCCAGCTGCCCTTCTGGCAGAAGCGTTATTATGACCGCAACCAGTCAGAACACGAAGAGTTCATCGAAAAGCTGAAGTACATTCACCGCAATCCGGTGAAGCGTAAGCTGGTGGAGAGACCGGAGCAGTGGAAATGGAGCAGCTCTCGTCACTATGCCA
>Ga0335082_10000742_pt1 | contig 33923 bp, 17 predicted proteins | sample Lox_Sample_41_FD_206718 | JGI IMG/M metagenome (GOLD analysis project Ga0335082, IMG submission 206718) | Soil microbial communities from Loxahatchee National Wildlife Refuge, Florida, United States - Lox_Sample_4.1 | ecosystem: Environmental > Terrestrial > Soil > Wetlands | place: USA... | reverse complement strand
AAGGCAAGCGGGCGGATTTGCTGCTGGGAAACAATGTGCTTGCGCAGGTGCCGGATCTGAACGACTTTGTCGCCGGCCTGAAAATTCTTCTCGCCCCAAGCGGCGTGATTACCATCGAATTTCCGCACCTGATGCGTCTGATGGAAGAAAATCAGTTCGATACCATCTACCACGAACACTTCTGTTATTTTTCGTTCCTGACGGCGGAAAAGATCTTCGCCGCTCACGGGTTGACGCTCTTTGACGTCGAGGAGTTGAGCACCCATGGCGGCTCCTTGCGGATCTACGCCCGCCACGCGGAGGATCAAAGCAAACCCGTTTCCGACAAGGTGCGGGAACTCCGGACGCGGGAAACGTCCGCCGGATTCGCGACACTCGAACGCTACCGCTCTTTCGCGGACCAGGTGAATGAGACCAAAAGAAAACTCCTGGAATTCCTGATAGGCGCCAAACGCGCCGGGAAACACGTGGCCGGCTACGGCGCTCCTGGCAAGGGCAACACCTTGCTGAACTTCTGCGGTATCCGGACGGATTTTCTCGACTACACCGTGGATCGCAGCCCGCATAAGCAGGGTAAATTCCTGCCCGGCACGCATGTTCCCATCTACGCGCCCGATCGCATCCGGGAAACTCGTCCCGATTATCTCTTGATCCTTCCCTGGAACCTCAAGGATGAAATCATGAAACAAAATGCGTTTATCCGCGATTGGGACGGCCAATTCGTTGTCCCCATCCCCGAAGTCAAGATTTATTCATGATTTAGCTGCGCGGACCTTCAATTTCTGAGCACGAGGCGCTTCGCATAGGGAGGCGGTTGTTATGAAAGTTGTTTTATTTTGCGGCGGACTTGGATTGCGGATTCGCGACGCCGAAGACGTTCCCAAGCCTATGGTGCACATCGGCCAGCGGCCCATCCTTTGGCACGTGATGAAATACTACGCTCATTTTGGGCACAAGGACTTCATTCTGTGCCTGGGGCACCGGGCTGAGACCGTCAAGAATTATTTCCTGAATTACAGCGAATGCGCGTCCAACGATTTTGTATTGACCGGTGGCGGCAAAAAGGTCGATCTGCTGAACAGCGATATTCACGATTGGCGAATCACATTCACCGACACCGGCATCAATTCCAATATTGGCCAACGCCTCAAGGCGGTGGAGAAATATCTGGAGGGCGAGGAAGAATTTCTCGCCAACTACAGCGACGGTCTCACGGACCTGGCGCTGCCTCAGCAGCTTCAGCACTTTCGCGAGCAGGACAAAGTTGCGAGCTTTCTCTGTGTTCGCCCCAACCTCAGCTACCACTTGGTGTCGCTGCAGCAGGGGAACGGCAGCCTGGTTTCCGAAATCCGCGCGATTAACGATGGGAACCTCCGGATCAATGGCGGCTATTTCATCTTCAAGAGGAAAATCTTCGATTACATGCGCGAAAAAGAAGAGCTGGTCATCGAGCCATTCCAAAGATTGGTCGCGGAAAAGCAATTGATCGGCTATCCCTATGACGGTTTCTGGGCCAGCATGGACACGTTCAAGGACAAGCAGCAACTGGAGAGCCTCTGTGCCGGAGGTTGTGCGCCCTGGGAAGTGTGGAAAGCCAATGGTAATGGTGGAAAGCACTAAGCCTCTCTGGAGAATAAATCACCGCAGATGTTTCCCCTGAAACTACCAAGAAAAGATTCCGGCCCGTTGAAACTTTTGTGTCTGGGCGCGCACTCCGATGATATTGAAATCGGGTGTGGTGGCACCATTTTGCGTTTGCTTGCCGGTGAACCGGATATTGAAATCGTCTGGGTCGTTTTGGGCGCAAGAAATGAACGCGAGCAGGAGGCCCGCAATAGTGCCGCCCTTTTTCTGGGCCAGGCCAAGCACCAGACAGTTATCGTCAAAGGCTTCCGCGACAGTTTTTTCCCCTACGAAGGGGCGGAAATCAAGACGTTCTTCGAACAGCTAAAGCCTATGTCTCCCGACCTGATTTTCACGCACTACCGCGGGGACGCGCATCAGGACCACCGCCTCGTCGAGGAACTCACCTGGAACACCTTCCGGAACCACCTGATTCTGGAGTACGAAATCCCCAAGTATGACGGCGACATGGGGCAACCCAATTTCTTTGTGCCGCTCGAGCAGGACATCTATGAGAAGAAAGTCCGCTTCCTCATGGAGGCGTTCGAAACCCAGCGATCCAAGCAGTGGTTTGGGAAGGACACCTTCCTTGGCCTCTTGCGCCTGCGCGGCATGGAGTGCGTCGCTCCAAGCGGCTATGCCGAGGCCTTTCATTGCCGCAAAGTGGTCCTGTAACGAAAAAGTGAGCAAGTTCAAAGGGGTTCGAATGATGCCGGCTGTGCAAAGACGGATGATGGCACTGGAAATCGCGCCAGAATGAAAGACCTCAAACAAAGAGCGTTGCGCGGTGGCTTCGCCAAGATGTGCGCACAGGTGGCCAATTACACGCTCCGGATCGGTTCCCTGATGGTGATGGCTCGATTGTTGAATCCCAGGGATTTCGGGCTCGTTGGCATGGTCACGGCATTCACTGGGGTGCTCAGTTTGTTCCGGGACTTTGGGCTTTCGGCTGCGACTGTTCAGAGAGTGGATGTCACCGAGCATCAGATGTCGACCTTGTTTTGGGTCAATATTCTGGTCGGTGCCCTGCTTTCTACGCTGGCCGCCGCGATTGCCCCATTTGCCGTGAGCTTTTATCACGAGCCACATCTGTTCTGGGTGACCATTGCGGTCGGTACGACCTTCTTGCTCAACGCGGCCGGCGTGCAACATTCCGCTTTGCTCCAGCGGCAAATGCGTTTCACAGCTCTCGCCACTATCGATGTGCTGGGTTGGCTGGGATACACCATGGTGGGAATCACCCTTGCGCTGAAAGGGTTCGGGTATTGGGCATTAGTGGGAGCGACCATTGCGGCCCCAATCGTAGTCACTCTTTGTATGTGGTTAACCACGCGGTGGATTCCGGGAAGGCCCCGCCGGGGGATCGGGCTGCACTCCATGATGCGTTTTGGTGGCGGACTCACACTCACCGGCCTAATCGTGTATGTCGCTTACAACTTTGAGAAAGTTCTCCTCGGGCGTTTTTGGGGAGCGGACGCCGTCGGTTTGTATGGACGCGCTTACCAGCTCAGCACCATGCCAACGGATAATCTCAACGCTGCGGTCGGTGAGGTAGCGTTTTCCGCGCTGTCGCGTGTGAGGAATGACCCGCCCCGTTTTAAGAGCTATTTTCTGAAGGCCTACTCACTGGTGCTGGCGTTGACAATTCCGATCACCATCGCCGTTGCCCTGTTTTCCCCCGAATTGATTGCGGTAGTCCTTGGACCGAAATGGAGTGAGGCCGCCCCCATTTTCCGATTGCTTTCTCCAACAATTCTTATTTTTGCCATGATCAACCCCATCGGCTGGATGATTTTCTCGCTCGGGATGATTGGTCGAAGCCTGAAGGTTGCGATGGTTCTCGCGCCCCTGGTGATTACGGGCTATATCCTCGGATTGCCTTACGGTCCGAAGGGCGTCGCGCTGGCTTACTCTACCGTGATGGTCCTTTGGGTTGTTCCCCACGTTGCCTGGGGTTTGCACGGCACGATAGTGTCCCTTCGTGATATCGCACTGGTGGTGAGCAAGCCTCTGGTTTCTGGCGTCGTCGCGGCGGCATTTGCGTTCTTGATTCGTCTGATTCTTCCCCAATTCATGACGCGTTTACCGCAATTGCTCTTCGAAAGCGTCATCCTGATGGCGGTTTATCTGGGCATGCTTCTGTTTGTGATGGGACAAAAGCATTTTTACTTGGATTTGTTGCGCGGGTTCCGGAAGCCCGCCCCAGTTGAAGAACCGGTTCTGGCTTCGACCTGAAACACAAATGAGAACTTCGGGCTACCGGGCAGTTTGCCTGCGCGCTCGGAATATTTGGTTGCTCGTCGTGTGAGAATCCATGTCTGAATCAATTCTGGACAAGATGTCGCGAGTGGGCGCTTTCCGAAGCTACGCCGGCAGGCCTTTTCTGCGTGTTAACGAATGGGGCTGGAACCGCCTCCCGTCTTCGCTAAAAGAGGTAAGCGCGCTGCGCCAATATGGCGCCTTCTTGCACTCCCTGGTCAAATTACGGTCGCCTCGGAGGCAGTATCATGGGACTTTCTTTTTTCGAAACCGCCCCGAACTGCGACTCATCCGGACCCTCGCGGAGAAACGGCCCCAAGGAGCATCGCTAAAAATTGCCGTCGTGGCTTGTAGTAATGGAGCCGAAGTCTATTCCATTGTGTGGGCCATCCGATCCGCGCGGCCAGACCTGAAACTCATGATTCACGCCATCGATATCTCCAAAGACGTTGTGGAGGTTGCCAAAGAGGGAGTTTACTCGATCGAAAGTCAGCAACTCGTCGGCTCGCCCATATTTGAGAGGCTCACCGAAGAAGAAACGCGGACGATGTTCGACCAGGCGGGCGGCCGGTTGAAAGTTCAATCCTGGTTGCGCGAAGGAATTGACTGGCGGGTGGGAGATGCCGGGGATCCACAGCTTGCAAATCTCCTCGGGCCTCAGGATCTCGTGGTGGCCAACAAGTTTCTCTGCCACATGAACCCTCCGGAAGCGGAAGAATGCCTGCGGAGGATCGCGCATCTGGTCGCGCCGGGCGGTTATCTCGTTGTTTCTGGAATTGACCTGGATGTCCGAAGCAAAGTCGCAATCGATCTCGGTTGGACCCCTGTGCCAGAGTTGATGGAAGAAATACACAATGGCGACCCCTCCGTGAGAAATGATTGGCCCTGGAAGTATTGGGGTCTCGAACCATTTGATCGCAGCCGTCCGGATTGGACCGTGCGCTATTCCTCCTTCTTTCAACTGGGCAAGTCCGGACAGTAACCACGGAAGATTTCCGTGGTTTGCACCCATTGCTTTTCCCGCGCGAATTTCCTCCGTCCTACCCGGCTTTAGAGATTCGACCTCCTTCATGAAGCTCCACCAATTAGATCCAATCCAAGATGCAAGGTGGGCCGATCTCGTGGAAACACACCCGCGCGCCTCGGTGTTTCACACGATTGGATGGTTGAAGGCTCTGCGGCAGACGTATGGATATCAGCCGGTGGTTTTCACGACCTCGCCTCCCGACAAGGAACTCGAGAATGGATTGCTGTTTTGCCGCGTCGAAAGTTGGCTCACGGGAAATCGCCTGGTGTCCTTGCCGTTTTCGGATCATTGTGAACCGCTCTGCGACTCGCTTCAGGACTTGGGCTTCTTGCTTCATCAATTGCAGTCGGCATTGCCAGGCGAACGGTGGAAGTACGTCGAGATTCGACCCGCCAGTGTCGATCTTGGACAAGCGGAAAACACCCTTGAATTTGCGCCTTCCGCCACCCATTCCCTCCACATTCTTGATTTGCGTCCGGATTTGGCGGGGCTCTTGGAACGATTCGATAAGGATTCCGTTCAGCGGCGCATTGCACGAGCAGACAGGGCGGGTCTGATTGAAAAATGCGGAAATTCCGACGACTTACTCAAGGAATTTTACAAGCTCTTCATCTCCACACGCAGGCGGCATAGTCTGCCCCCCATTCCATACTCCTGGTTTCGAAATCTCGTTCAGTGCCAAAAGGAGGCTCTGCAGATCCGCCTGGCCTATAAAGATGAAACTCCGGTTGCTGGAATTCTTACCTTGCGATTCCGGAGCACGGTCTACTACAAATATGGTGGTTCCGCTGCCTCGTTTAATCGACTGGGGGCTATGCCCTGGCTGCTCTGGAAAGCGATGGCGGATGCGAAATCGGGCGGCGCGCTTACCTTCGATTTGGGGCGGACCGAGGAAGGGAACGCGGGACTTCTCAATTTCAAGAATCATTGGGTTGCCGAGCCCAGGCAAATGCGGTATTGGAAGTTTCCGCCAGCGTCTTCTACAATCTCCGAAAATGGCTGGAAATTACGCTTGGCGAAGCGCATCTTTTCCCACATGCCCGAACGGTTGCTGACGGTTACCGGAAATTTGCTCTATCGTCATATCGGTTAGAAAGCTAGAATCGCACCCTGACCACGGGGTCCTGGGTTGGTAGACTCTCCGCGGCCGATTAATTCCCAAGTTCTCAAACAGGTGCTTCCGATCCTTTCAGACTACTATCGCATCCCGCCGGAGACCCTTGGGCGCATCTCCATTGCCCAGTCTTCGACGGAGGCCGGGTTCTTTCAGTTTGGCGCGGAAACCATTTGCTACGGGCAATGTGCAGCGGGTGTCTCCAGCAATATTGAAAAGTCAAAGAAATTTGATGCGTATGCGGGAGTCCAGCGAGGCGGAGCTGAACTTCATCTGCCGTTCGATCCCGGCGTGGTGATCGAGAACTTGCGCCGCGAGCGCTATGAACCCAGCCTCACGCCAGGTCTGGAAAAGTTCTTCTCTCAAGGTTGGGTCCTCAAATCCTACTACTCCCTGCGGCAGGAGATCCCCGTCGCACTTCGTCGCAAACTGCAGAGGCTATATCTCAGCGGGTGGAAAAACAGGCCATTTCCTGCCTGGCCTGTGGATTTTACCGTCGATACGCTCCACGAAAAATTGCTCCGACTATCGATGGCAGCCGCTGGATGCCAGCGTCTGCCCTTTATCTGGTTTTGGCCAAACGGCGCGTCGAATTGCCTGACTCTGACCCATGACGTCGAAACATCGGCGGGTCGTGACTTCTCTTCTCAGTTGATGGACCTCGATGACTCGTACGGATTCAAAGCGTCATTCCAGGTCGTTCCAGAATCCCGTTATCCGGTACCGGATTCGTACGTGCAGAGCATTGTCAGTCGTGGGTGTGAATTCAATATCCACGATCTAAATCACGACGGGCTTCTCTACGCAGAGCGCCAGGAGTTCCTCCGTCGAGCGAAAAAGATCAACGAATATTGCCGGCGGTATGGCGCAAAAGGTTTTCGCGCGGGCTCTATGTACCGCAACCTGGATTGGTACGACGCTTATGATTTTTCCTACGACATGTCCGCCCCCAATGTGGCTCATCTCGAACCGCAACGCGGAGGCTGCTGCACGGTCTTTCCATTTTTTGTGGGGGATGTTCTGGAAATCCCGCTGACCACCAGCGAAGACTACTCCATCTTCCACATCATGAGCGACGACTCAGTTTCGATTTGGAAGCAGCAAATCGGACTCCTTCGCCAGCGAAATGGTCTGATCAGCATTCTTTCTCATCCGGATTACTTGCTCAGTTCACGGCAGCAGCAATTGTATGAGTCGCTGCTACACCATTTGCGAGAGATGGTTTCTCGCGAAAAGATCTGGTCTGTGCTGCCGCGGGAAGTTGACCAATGGTGGCGCGCACGCAGCCAGATGAAGTTGCTTCAGAAAAACGGGGATTGGGTGATCGAAGGTCCCGACAAGGAACGGGCACGCATCGCCTATGCGGTCTTGGATGGAGATCGCCTGGTGTATGAATTGGACAGCCGAGTAGCCCCTGAATTTGCGCCACGGTAGTTCCATTCACTTCCGGGAAGGAGGATTCGAGACCTAACAAATCGTGTAATTGCCCCGCAGTCACATTTCCCTCCTTTCTTTACCCTCTCTTTACCCTCGTCACCAAGAACCCCCCGGCCTGCCTTTAGTGCCCACCCACCTGTTGCCCGATCAAAAACCCCATAAGCTATTGAAAGTTCAAGACTAGTCTGGATTCGCCCTAGGATTGGACCCGCTCGGCTAAGCCTAGCCGAGGTGAGCTCCGCCTGCGGGGGCCTGACAGTGTTCCGTAGTCCCCAAGACGCCTCTGTACCGAGGGCAACCCTCAAGGCCAGCCGCGGTTTTAGCCGGGCTAAATCATTTCCCTCCTGCGACGTGACTTTGCACTTCTTTTTCCAGTTCTCCCTGTGTGTAAACGCCCATTTATTTTGTAAGTGATTGAAATATATGGAATTATTGTTAGACCACCGGAGGCTTACCGCATTTTGGATAGGCAGACAGATTGCTTATTTTGGGTTCAGAGATGCCCAATATTGCACACTCATGGTGTGTGGCGGTCGCTCAAAGGATTTCTTCCAATCCCGGGAGCAAGCGGGTCCATTCTTCCAAACGAATGTCTGGAGTTTTCATGAAGAAGCACGTTTATCTGAGCCTGAATGCTACTCGCTTTTCGTATGCGAGTCTGCTCGTTGTGGGTGTTCTAGGGATCGCATTAGCCCTCCCGCCGGCGGCCCTCCCACAAACTCAAATCAGTGTGGCGATTAGCCCCGCGTCCTACGGGCTAACGGTTTCGCAATCCATTCTTTTGGCTGCCACCGTCGCGAATGATTCCTCCAATAAGGGTGTGACTTGGAGTGTTTCGGGCTCGGCTTGCTCGGGCAGTACGTGCGGAACGCTGGCCGGCGCGACTTCTACCACTGTGAACTACACCGCGCCAACCGTCGCGGGCGTTTATTTGGTCACTGCTACGAGCGTGGCGGACCCAACGAAAACCGCCACCGCGAGCATCGGCGTAACCGATCTGGCCGGGGTCTTCACGTACCGGAATGATGGGACCCGGACCTCGATCAACGGCCACGAATATTTGCTGAACACGTCCAATGTGAACACTTCTTCGTTCGGCAAGATTTTCTCTTGCCCCGTGGATGGCAGCGTTTATGCCCAGCCTTTGTGGGTCGCCAACGTTTCGATTGGCGGTGGCATTCACAACATCATCATCGTCGTAACCCAGCATGACAGTGTTTACGCGTTCGATGCCGATAACGGCAGCGGAACCACGTGTACGCAATATTGGAAAGCCTCCATGCTGACGTCGGCGTATGGTGCGGCTTCCGGAGCGACGACGGTCCCTCCCGCCGATACCGGGGAAACCGGGGATATCCCGACGGAAATCGGAATCACCTCGACTCCGGTCATCGATCCGGCTACCAAGCATTTGTTTGTGGTCTCCAAAACAAAAGAGGCCGGTCAGTACTACCAACGCCTTCATCGCTTGAATCTCGCGGACGGGACGGAATCCGCGAGCTCTCCGGTAGTCATCAGCGCGTCGGTCTCGGGAACTGGAAATGGATCGTCCGGGGGGAGGCTGCCCTATATTGCGCTTCGCCAAAACCAGAGGCCGGGTTTGGCGCTCGTTAATGGCATCGTCTATATCGCATCGGGGTCGCATGGCGATAATGCTCCCTGGCACGGATGGATCGTCGGTTACAACGCCTCCACTATGGCGTTCGCCAGCGCGTATTGCACCACGCCCAACAGCGATGGTGGCGGGATCTGGATGTCCGGAAGCGCGCCGGTTTTCGATAGCAGCAACAATCTTTTTGTGATCAGTAGCAATGGCACGTACGACGGGAACACGGAATTCTCGGACAGCTTTCTGAAGCTCAGCACTGCAAGTGGATTGACGGTTTCCGACTGGTTTACACCCGACAATCAACAATCCCTCGGCGCGAACAACATCGACCTGGGTCAGGGCGGTGCGGTCACCCTGCTGGACTCCGTTTCCGGACCCTACCCGCATCTGCTGATCGGTGGCGGCAAGGGGGGAATCCTCTACCTCGTCAACCGCGACCTCATGGGGCACTACCACACTGGCGATAATACTCAGACCGTCCAGAACTGGTCTTTGGGCAGCCAGATCGCCTCGTCGGGCACCTTTTGGCAGAACACCTTCTACATTGGTGCCGCGGGCTCTCCCCTCCAAGCATTTACCTTCAATACATCGAATGATACGTTTTTCACCAATCCCAGCTCCCAATCCAATGCCACCATCGCCTTTCCGGGCCTCACTCCTGCCGTTTCTGCCGCTGGCACTTCGAACGGCATCATCTGGGCGGTCGACTCCTCCAAGAGTGGAACGAACGGCGCGGCTACGGGTCCGGCCGTTTTGTACGCTTTTGACCCGAACAATCTTGGAAATGAACTCTGGGATAGCAGTCAGGCTACAGGCGCTCGCGACCAGGGCCCCAATGCGGTCAAATTTGTGGTGCCCACCGTCGCAAATGGCAAGGTGTACGTCGGCGGAGTCAATGCCGTCACCGTCTACGGCTTGCTCAGCCTTCCTCCGTCTGCCGCGCCTCCGACTTTCAATCCAGGGCCTGGAGGCTACGCTTCCGCTCAGAACGTCTCCCTCTCCGATTCCACATCGGGCGCCGCGATTTACTACACCTTGGATGGGAGCACTCCGACCACTTCTTCAACGAGATACACCACACCAATCAACGTTACGGGAAACACCGAGATCAAGGCAATCGCCGTTGTAGCCGGTCTGAACAACAGCGCAGTTGCCACAGGCGACTATACGATCGGGGGATTTGGAAACGGGACCATTACCTATATTCAGGGGAACTATGCCACCCCGCAATCTTCACCCACGTCCGTAAGTGTCACTTACCAGGGCCCCCAAACCGCAGGTGACCTCAACGTTGTAGTCGTTGGCTGGAACGATGCGACTGCCAACATCAGTTCGGTGGTTGACAGCAACGGGAACAACTATACCCTGGCCATCGGACCGACGCGGGTCGGCACCGCTCTTTCTCAAGCCATCTATTATTTCGCTAACATTCCGGCGTCGGCGGCGGGTGCCAACACCGTCAAAGTCACCTTTAGTACCGCGGCAGCATACCCTGACGTCCGAATTCTGGAATATTACGGCGCGGACCCAAATAATCCGGTGGACGTGACCATCGCCGGTACGGGCAGTAGCACCACCAGCTCCACGCCTGCTGTAACGACCACCAATGCGAACGACCTGCTGTTCGCCGCCAACACCGTCACCAGCATCACTTCGGGTCCTGGCGCGGGCTTTACCAGCCGTATGCTCACCGCTCCCGATGCTGACATCGCTGAAGATCGCGCTGTTGTAGCTACCGGAAGTTACAGTGCCAGCGCTGGACTCAATCCCACGGGACAGTGGGTCATGCAGATGGTGGCTTTCCGCGCCGCAAGCACCGGCGGCACGGACACGACGCCGCCCACACCCCCTTCGAATTTGATGGGTCCCGGCCCAATCGTTCAAGCCACCCAGGGCTACATCAATTCTACCGCCCAGACAGTACACACCACGGCCGCCTTCGATAGCACTGGCGGCGATTTGCTCGTCGTGTTTGCTTCTTCCCACGCCGGCGTCACGATGACTCCGTCGGATAGTTACAACAACACTTGGATTTCGGCCGCAGGCCCGACTAACACCAGCACCGGATTCGATCTACGTTCACAGATCTGGTACGCCAAAAATCCCACCGTCGGCCCGGGGCACACCTTCACACTTACGCTTTCGGCCGCACAGTCGCTCGTCATCTCGATCTTCGTTGTGCAAGGTTCGAATATTCCCGCGCCCATTGATGCTATCTCGACGATAGGTGATGACGCGGGCACTCAGTCGCTCAATGTCACGAGCCCAACCATTACCACGACGAGTGTCAATGATCTATTGATTGGCTTTGCGAAAAGCTCGGTTGCGGAAACTTTTACTTCGGGTACAGGCTTCACACCCCAGCCCGTGGCCTCTTCCAACTTCCTCGATTCCGAAAACGAGATCGCTGCGCCTCCAAGTGCTTACGCCGCCACATTTGGCCTCAGCACTTCCGCCACGTGGCAGTCCGCTGTGGTAGCGGTGGATCCGCCCTCGACGCCGGATGGCTCTCTGCCTCCCGGCAGCGATGGGCCTTCAAATTCGTCGTCAACGGAGATCGATCTCATTTGGACCGCTTCTACGGACAATGTCGGTGTGACTGGTTACCTGGTGGAACGCTGCCAGGGAGTTGGATGCTCAAACTTCGCACAGATTGCAACCACAATTGGAACGGCCTACAACGACACGGGGCTGACTCCATCCACGACCTATTACTATCGCGTGCGCGCGACCGATGCCGCTGGCAACTTGAGCGGTTATTCCAACATTGTCGCAGCGAACACCCAACCTCCCCAGGTGCCTGTGCCCACAGTGACCAGCGTGTCGCCTGGCGGCGGTCCGATCGCCGGCGGTACGCCGGTAACGATCACGGGGACGAACTTCGCTGCGGGAGCGACGGTGATGTTTGGGAGCAACTCAGCGACGAACGTGGTGGTGGTGAGCGCGACGCAGATCGCGGCCACGACGCCGGCCGGGAGTGCGGGAGCGGTGACGGTCACGGTAACCGTAAACGGGCAAGCCGGTAGTCTGACGAACGGGTACACCTACGATGTTCCGGCGACGGTGACGAGTGTGTCGCCGAACACGGGAACGACGGCGGGCGGTACCTCGGTGACGATCACGGGGACGAACTTTGCCACGGGCGCGACGGTGACGTTTGGGAGCAACGCGGCGACGAACGTGGTGGTGGTGAGTGGTACGCAGATCACGGCAACGACGCCGGCGGGCACGGCGGGAGCGGTGACGGTGACGGTGACGAATCCGGGCGTAGCGGGCGGAAGCCTGGCGAGCGGGTTCACGTATGTGGTGATCCCGACGGTGACGAGCGTGTCGCCGAATACGGGAACGACGGCGGGCGGGACGTCGGTGACGATTACGGGGACGAACTTTGCTGCGGGCGCGACGGTGACGATTGGGAGCAACGCGGCGACGAACGTAGTGGTGGTGAGTGGTACGCAGATTACGGCGACGACGCCGGCAGGGAGCATCGGGGCGGTGACGGTAACGGTGACAGTGAACGGACAAGCAGGAAGCCTGGCGAGCGGGTTCACCTATGTAGCGCCGCCGACGGTGACGAGCGTATCGCCGAACGTGGGAACGACAGCGGGTGGAACGTCGGTGACGATCACGGGGACGAACTTCGTGACGGGCGCGACGGTGACGTTTGGGAGTAATGCGGCGACGAACGTGACAATCGTGAGTAGCACGCAGATCACGGCGGCGACGCCGGCGGGAGCCGCGGGAGCGGTGACGGTCACGGTGACGAATCCTGGATCGCTGGTTGGAAGCTTGACGAACGGATACACGTACGTGGTGGTACCGACGGTAGCGAGCATCACGCCGAATAACGGGCCGATAGGGGGCGGGACGTCGGTAACGATCACAGGGACGAACTTCGCCGCGGGCGCGACGGTGACGATTGGGAGCAATGCGGCGACCAACGTGACAATCGTGAGCAGCACGCAGATCACGGCGACGACGCCGGCACACGCTGCGGGAGCGGCGACGGTGACGGTGACGGTGAACGGGCAGAGTGGAAGTCTGACGAATGGATTCACGTATCTGGGTGCGCCGACGGTGACGAGCCTATCGCCGAACAACGGGCCGACGGCGGGTGGGACGTCGGTGACGATCACGGGGACGAACTTTGCCGCGGGCGCGACGGTGACGTTTGGAGCTACGGCAGCGACGAACGTGGTGGTGGTGAGCGGGACGCAGATCACGGCGACGACTCCGGCAGGGAGCGTAGGAGCGGTGACGGTAACGGTGACGGTGAACGGACAGAGTGGGAGCCTGACGAACGGGTTCACCTACAATGCGGCGGTGGCGATCAGCTTCGGGCAGGTAGCGGCGGCGACGCCGCAATCGTCGACGGCGACGGTGACGATTGCCTATCCGGGTGCACAGACGGCGGGAGACCTGAACATCGTCGTGGTCGGCTGGAACGACACGACTTCTACTGTGAATGCCGTGACGGATAGCCAGGGAAATTCTTACGCGCTGGCGCTTGGCCCAACTCGTGGCACAGGAATTAGCCAATCGATCTATTACGCGGCGAACATCAAGGCGGGCAGCAACACGGTGACGGTGACGTTCAACCAGGCGGCGGCTTACCCGGACGTGCGCATTCTGGAATACCGTGGAGTAACGACGCTGGACGCAAAGGTGGGGGCGAGCGGGAGCACCGCGGCCCCGAGCAGCGGGTCGGCGACGACGACCAGCGCCAACGAGTTGATCTTTGGCGCGAACACGATCTACACAACGACCAAGGCGGCGGGCACGGGCTTCACGTCAAGAATCGTCACATCGCCGGACAGCGACCTGGCGGAGGACATGGTGGTGACGTCAACCGGCAGCTACAGCGCCACCGCGACGCTAAACTCTTCCGGCCCCTGGGTCATGCAGATGGTCACCTTCTCCTCGGTAACCGGTCCGGCGCCGACCGTAACGAGCGTGTCGCCAAGCACGGGAGCAACAGCAGGTGGGACACCCATCACAATCACAGGCACAAACTTTGTTGCGGGCGCCTCGGTGACGATTGGCGGGGCAGCGGCGACGAACGTAGTGGTGGTTAGCAGCACGCAGATTACGGCTACAACGCCAGTGGGCACCGCTGGGGCAGCTACGGTGACTGTGACCTCTAACGGGCAAGCCGGGAGTTTGGCCAACGGCTTCACCTATGTAGCTCCACCGACGGTAGCGAGTGTTTCGCCGAACCTTGGCTCTGCGGCCGGCGGAACACCGGTAACGATCACGGGGACGAACTTTGCGGCGGGAGCGACGGTGATGTTTGGAGCCGCGGCGGCGACGAACGTGGTGGTGGTGAGCGCGACGCAGATCACGGCGACAACGCCGGCTGGGAGTGCGGGAGCGGTGACGGTCACGGTAACCGTAAACGGGCAGGTAGGTAGTCTGACGAACGGGTACACCTACGATGTTCCGGCGACGGTGACGAGCGTGTCGCCGAATACGGGAACGACGGCGGGCGGTACCTCGGTGACGATCACGGGGACGAACTTTGCCGCGGGCGCGACGGTGGCGTTTGGGAGCAACGCGGCGACGAACGTGGTGGTGGTGAGTGGTACGCAGATCACGGCAACGACGCCGGCGGGCACGGCAGGAGCGGTGACGGTGACGGTGACGAACCCGGGCGTGGCGGGCGGAAGCCTGGCGAGCGGGTTCACGTATGTGGTGATCCCGACGGTGACGAGCGTGTCGCCGAATACGGGAACGACGGCGGGCGGGACGTCGGTGACGATTACGGGGACGAACTTTGCTGCGGGCGCGACGGTGACGATTGGGAGCAACGCGGCGACGAACGTAGTGGTGGTGAGTGGTACGCAGATTACGGCGACGACGCCGGCAGGGAGCATCGGGGCGGTGACGGTAACGGTGACAGTGAACGGACAAGCAGGAAGCCTGGCGAGCGGGTTCACCTATGTAGCGCCGCCGACGGTGACGAGCGTATCGCCGAACGTGGGAACGACAGCGGGTGGAACGTCGGTGACGATCACGGGGACGAACTTCGTGACGGGCGCGACGGTGACGTTTGGGAGTAATGCGGCGACGAACGTGACAATCGTGAGTAGCACGCAGATCACGGCGGCGACGCCGGCGGGAGCCGCGGGAGCGGTGACGGTCACGGTGACGAATCCTGGATCGCTGGTTGGAAGCTTGACGAACGGATACACGTACGTGGTGGTACCGACGGTAGCGAGCATCACGCCGAATAACGGGCCGATAGGGGGCGGGACGTCGGTAACGATCACAGGGACGAACTTCGCCGCGGGCGCGACGGTGACGATTGGGAGCAATGCGGCGACCAACGTGACAATCGTGAGCAGCACGCAGATCACGGCGACGACGCCGGCACACGCTGCGGGAGCGGCGACGGTGACGGTGACGGTGAACGGGCAGAGTGGAAGTCTGACGAATGGATTCACGTATCTGGGTGCGCCGACGGTGACGAGCCTATCGCCGAACAACGGGCCGACGGCGGGTGGGACGTCGGTGACGATCACGGGGACGAACTTTGCCGCGGGCGCGACGGTGACGTTTGGAGCTACGGCAGCGACGAACGTGGTGGTGGTGAGCGGGACGCAGATCACGGCGACGACTCCGGCAGGGAGCGTAGGAGCGGTGACGGTAACGGTGACGGTGAACGGACAGAGTGGGAGCCTGACGAACGGGTTCACCTACAATGCGGCGGTGGCGATCAGCTTCGGGCAGGTAGCGGCGGCGACGCCGCAATCGTCGACGGCGACGGTGACGATTGCCTATCCGGGTGCACAGACGGCGGGAGACCTGAACATCGTCGTGGTCGGCTGGAACGACACGACAGCGGCAGTATCCACCGTCAAGGACAGTGCAGGGAACACTTATAATCTAGCGATCGGGCCAACGACTGGGACGGCGCTGCAGCAATCGATTTACTATGCCGCGAATATCGCGGGCGGCAGCAACACGGTGACGGTGACATTCAACCAGGCGGCGGCTTACCCGGACGTGCGCATTCTGGAATACCGTGGAGTGACAACGCTGGATGCGAAGGTGGGAGCGAGCGGGAGCAGTGCGGCGCCGAGCAGCGGATCGGCGACCACGACGAGCGCCAACGAGTTGATCTTTGGCGCGAACACCATCTACACAACGACCAAGGCGGCCGGCACGGGCTTCACGTCCAGGATCGTCACATCACCGGACAGCGACCTGGCGGAAGACATGTTGGTGACGTCAACCGGCAGCTACAGCGCCACCGCGACGCTAAACTCTTCCGGCCCTTGGGTCATGCAGATGGTCACCTTCAAATAACCCGAAGTTTCATAAGTGACCGCTCATCCGGACTGATTCGCGGCCGCGCAAGCTTCTGCGACCGCGAATGACCGCTTTATTCCCCCACATTCGCCTGCGCGTAAACTACTGACCAAGTCGCACACGCATAACCGGCCGTGGATCCCTTCACCCTGTTGTTTGAACAGGGTTGCTTTTTATCTCGAATTGATTCTATTGTTATCGGGCTGTATCGTGTCGATACTATCCCCTCAGTAGGCGAAACGCCCATAGGTCACACCCCAGCAATCTCTCAGGCCGGAGTGTCAAGAATGAGTCGGGAAAGCCGCTGTATCCGCAGCATTTTTCATCGGAGAGTTGCAACGAAGTTCACGAGAAATTGGCGCGGGGGACGATTTCGCTCCACAATCGCTTTGACGGTCCTGCTTTTCGCGGCCACGGCCGCGACCGCCCAGGTAAATGTAACCACCTACAAGTACGACAACGGGCGGACGGGACAAAACCTCAGTGAAACCGTTCTCACTCCGTCCAACGTCAATTCGACCCAATTTGGGAAGCTTTTTAGCCATGCCGTGGATGGCCAAATCTACGCCCAGCCGCTCTACATCGCGGATCTGACGGTTAACGGATCGGTCCACAACGTAGTCTTCGTCGCCACCGAAAACGACAGCGTGTACGCTTTCGACGCCGACTCGAACGCCGGCGCAGACGCCACCTACTTGTGGCATGCGAACCTGGTCGATACCAACCACGGTGCTGCCCCGAATGCGACGGCGCTGAACAGCAGCGTACTGGGATCGGACTGCAACGACCTCACTCCTATTATCGGGATTACCGCTACGCCCGTTATCGATCCGATGACCAACACCATGTACGTCGAAACCCAATCCGCGGAAAGTGGCGGCTACGTTCATCGGCTGCACGCCCTGGACATCACCACCGGAGCGGAAAAAGCCTTCGGACCGGTAGTAATCGATGCGACCGTCAGCGGGACCGGCGACGGCAGCGTATTGGGCCCGAACGGTTATGAAGTGGTTTTCAGTCAAATGGCCCTGACACACCACGCCAGGCCAGGTCTACTGTTGATGAACGGGACGGTCTATGTCGCCTTCGCGTCTCATTGCGATCTGGTTCCTTACCATGGTTGGCTGTTTGCCTATAACGAAGCGACGCTTGCCCAGCAAGCCGTCTTTCTTTCGACTCCGAACGGGGGCGAGGGTGGCTTCTGGATGAGTGGTGCGGGAATTGCCGCCGATTCCAACGGGAACATTTTTATTGCCACCGGAAACGGCACATTCGATACCGCGAACAACCCCCCGACTATGTTCGGGGACACCATCCTGAAACTCGCCTTAACCGGAAATAATTTCACGGTGCTCGATTACTTCACTCCCTGGGACCAGAACAGTTTGAGTAGCAGCGATACAGATCTCGGCTCGGGGGGAGTCCTTCTGGTACCCCAGCAGTCAGGTACCAATCCCCGTGTACTGGTCGAAGCAGGCAAGGAAGGTACGATTTATGTGGTCAACCGCGACCAAATGACCACGAATAACACCCACTATTGCGCGACCGGTTGCTCCAGTGATCCGGAAATCCTGCAGGAATTCCAGGATAGCCTCACGCATGGGTTATATGCGATGCCCAGTTATTGGAATGGCAACGTATACGTGTGGGGTTTGCAGGATAATCTGAGACAGTATTCGCTCAGCAATGGAACGCTTAGCAATTCCCCCGTGTTTCAGTCCAATGTTAGCGGAATTTCGCTTGGCTCCGTGCCAACAACCTCTTCCAGCGGCAACACGAACGCCATCCTTTGGGCGACCCGAAGAGCTCCAAACAATAACAGCGCCATCCTCTATGCGCTTGATGCCACGATGGTATCCAATGAGTTCTACGACTCCACGCAAGCCGCCAACAATCGCGACCTTCCGGGCAATTACATTAAGTTTACCGTGCCCATCGTCGCCAACGGCAAAGTGTATATCGGAACCGACTCTGAGGTTGACGTCTATGGCTTGTTGGGGCAAGTTACGGCCACGCCGCAGATTACTCCTGCTTCCGAGAATTTTACGGGCACGGTACCCGTTTCCATCTCGGACAGTACCACCGGTGCGACTATTTATTACACAACGGATGGCAGCATACCACTGCCCGGCCAGGGGACGACCCAGCAATACACCAACTCCTTCAATGTCACCCAAACCACCACGGTCAATGCGATGGCTACCGCAACCGGTATCTCTAATAGCGCCACGGCCACCGCGATTTATAACCTTGTTGTTCCAGCGACGGTGAGCAGCGTTTCCCCCAGTACAGGATCCACGACAGGCGGCACGCAAGTTACCATCACCGGCGCCAACTTCGTGACAGGCGCAACGGCAACCTTTGGTGGAGCGGCGGCGACCAACGTCGTGGTTCTGAGTAGCACGCAGATTACGGCGACAACGCCGGCAGGCAGCGTAGGAGCAGTGACAGTCACGGTTACGAATCCGGGAGTCGCGGGCGGCAGTTTGGCGAATGGCTACACCTACGCGGTGATACCTACGGTGGCGAGTATCTCGCCGAACAACGGACCGGCAGCGGGTGGAACGCCAGTAACGATCACGGGGACGAACTTTGCCGCGGGCGCGTCGGTCACCATTGGCGGAACGCCAGCCACAAACGTGGTGGTGGTGAGCGCAACGCAGATCACGGCCACAACGCCGGCGGGCGGCGCTGGATCGGCGACCGTAACCGTAACTGTGAATGGACAGAGTGGGAGTCTGACGAACGGATTTACCTATAATGCAGCTGTGCCAATCAGCTTCGGCCAGGTGGCTGCGGCGACACCACAATCCCCGACGGCGACCGTGGCCGTGACATTCCCGGCAGCGCAGACCGCGGGCGATCTAAACATCGTGGTTGTCGGTTGGAATGACACCATCTCCAATGTCAACACTGTGCAGGACAGTCAAGGCAACAACTACAGCCTGGCCATTGGGCCCACAGTTGGGACGGCGCTGCAACAATCGATCTACTACGCCGCAAACATCGCGGGGGGCAACAACACGGTGACGGTGACGTTCAACCAGTCTGCGACAGCCCCGGACGTACGCATTCTCGAATATCGCGGAGTGACCACGCTGGACGCAAAGGCCGGAGCAAGCGGAAACAACGCCGCGCCCAGCAGCGGCCCGGCGACGACCACCGCCGGCAATGAGCTGATCTTTGGCGCAAACACTGTGTTTACGTTGAACCTTACCCCGGGCAGCGGGTTTACGTCGCGAATCATCACCACCCCGGATGGTGATCTTGCGGAAGACCAGGTGGCCAACACCGCTGGGAGCTATAGTGCGTCAGCGTCGCTGGTCTCGGCTGGTCCGTGGGTCATGCAGATGGTGACCTTCTCCGCAGTGACCGGCCCCGCACCGACGGTGATTAGCGCGTGGCCGAATACGGGAACAACAGCCGGCGGGACTCCCATCGCGATAACGGGCACGAACTTTGCCCCGGGCGCTTCCGTAACGATAGGCGGCGCAGCGGCGACGAACGTGGTGGTGGTGAGCAGCACGCAGATCACGGCGACGACCCCGGCTGGTGCGGCCGGAGCAGCCACGGTGACGGTAACCGCCAACGGTCAGGCCGGGAGCTTGGCCAATGGCTTCACTTACGTTGTTCCGCCAACGGTAACGGCTATTTCGCCAAACGCGGGAACGACAGCCGGTGGGACTCCCATTACGATCACGGGTACGAACTTTGCTGCGGGCGTGGCGGTGACGATTGGAGGGGGTGACGCGCGCAAAGTGGTAGTGGTCAGTGCAACACAGATCACGGCGACGACCCCGGCGGGAAGTGAGGGCCCGGCCACGGTCACCGTGACGGTGGACGGACTGGCCGGAAACCTGACCAACGGGTTCACCTACGATATACCGGCGACGGTGAGCAGCGTATCGCCGAGTACCGGGTCCACTGGAGGTGGAACGCCGGTGACGATCACGGGGACGGACTTCGTGACGGGTGCGACGGTGACGTTTGGGAGCAACGTGGCGACGAACGTCGTGGTGGTAAGCAGCACGCAGATCACGGCGACGGCACCGGCCGGCACTGCCGGAGCGGTAACGATCACGGTAACGAACCCCGGCGTAGCGGGCGGCAGCCTGGCAAACGGATTCACCTACATCATTTCTCCGACGGTGAGCAACGTATCCCCGAATAACGGTCCAACAGCGGGCGGAACGGCAGTGACGATCACGGGGACGAATTTCGCCGCTGGTGCGACGGTGACATTTGGTGCCAACGCAGCCACGAACGTAGTCGTTGTGAGCGGCACGCAGATCACGGCGACTACCCCAGCGGGAAGCGCGGGAGCCGTGACGGTTGCCGTGACGGTGAATGCACAGACCGGGAGCCTGACCAACGGATTCACCTACACCGGACCACCGACGGTGACGAGCATCTCGCCGAACAACGGACCGGTAGCGGGCGGAACTCAGGTGACGATTACGGGCACGAACTTCGCCGCAGGTGCGACGGTCACTTTTGGGAGCAACGCAGCTTCGAACGTAGTCGTGGTGAGTGGCACGCAGATCACGGCGACGACCCCGGCGGGAAGCGTGGGAGCGGTCACGGTCACCGTGACGGTCAACGGGCTGCCTGGCAGTCTGGCCAATGGATTTACCTACAACGCAGTGGTCGCCATCGGGTTCGGCCAGGTGGCAGCAGCAACGCCGCAGTCGCCGACTGCGACCGTCGCCGTGGCGTTCCCCGGCGCGCAGACGGCGGGGGACCTAAACATCGTGGTTATCGGTTGGAACGACACCAGTTCCAACGTCAACGCGGTGCGGGACAGCCAGGGCAACACCTACAACTTGGCCATCGGGCCAACGGTTGGGACGGCGCTCCAGCAATCGATCTACTACGCGTCAAACATCAAAGCCGGCAGCAACACGGTGACGGTGACGTTCAACCAGTCTGCGACAGCCCCGGACGTGCGCATTCTCGAATATCGCGGAGTGACGACGCTGGATGCGAAGGTGGGAGCGAGCGGAAGCAATGCTTCACCGAGCAGCGGATCGGCGACGACCACCAGCGCCAACGAGTTGATCTTCGGCGCGAATACGATATTTACGACGACTAAGGCAGCGGGGAGTGGCTTCACGGCGCGCATCATCACCTCCCCCGACAGCGATTTGGCAGAAGACAAGATTGTAACCACGGCAGGGAGCAACAGTGCGACGGCGAGCCTAAACTCCGCCGGTCCCTGGGTCATGCAGATGGTGACCTTCACTGCGGCAACTGGCCCGGCACCGACGGTGACGAGCATCTCCCCGAACAATGGTCCCGCAGCGGGTGGCACGCCCGTGACCATCACTGGCACAAACTTCGCCTCGGGCGCTTCCTTAACGATAGGTGGCGCAGCGGCGACGAACGTAGTGGTGGTGAGCAGCACACAGATCACGGCGACGACGCCGGCAGGCACGGCTGGGGCGGCTACGGTGACGGTAACCGCTAATGGACAAGCGGCGAGCTTGGCCAATGGCTTCACCTACATCGCTGCGCCGACGGTGACGAGCGTAGCACCGAGTGCGGGAACGACGGCAGGTGGTACCTCTATCACAATCGCTGGTGCGAACTTTGCTGCGGGAGCGACCGTAACGCTTGGAGGCAACCCCGCGACGAATGTAGTAGTGGTCAATACCACGCAGATTACGGCCACCACGCCGGCCGGAGGTGCGGGCCCGGCCACGATCACGGTGGCGGTAAATGGACAAGCCGGCAGCCTGACGAACGGGTTCACCTACGATGTACCGGCAACGGTGGGCAGCGTATCACCAAATACCGGGTCCACCGGGGGTGGAACGTCGGTGACGATCACGGGGACGAACTTCGTGACGGGCGCGACGGTCACATTTGGGAGCAACGCGGCGACAAACGTCGTGGTACTGAGCAGCACGCAGCTCACCGCGACGACACCAACAGGCACGGCCGGAGGGGTCACAGTCACGGTAACGAATCCGGGAGTGGCGGGTGGTAGCCTGACGAACGCGTATAGCTACGTCGTCGTGCCGACAGTGACGAGCATCTCTCCCAATAGCGGTCCAATGGCGGGTGGAACGTCGGTGACAATCGCTGGGACGAACTTTGCTGCGGGTGCAACGGTCACGTTTGGTGGCAATGCAGCCACGAACGTGGTCGTAGTGAGCGGCACACAGATTACGGCGACGACACCGGTGGGAAGCGCAGGGGCAGTTACGGTCACCGTGACCGTGAACGGACAGAGTGGAAGCCTGGCCAACGGGTTCACCTACAATTCAGGGGTGGCGATCGGCTTCGGGCAGGTAGCGGCAGCAACGCCGCAGTCGCCGACTGCAACCGTTGCTGTGGCGTTCCCGGGGGGGCAAACGGCTGGGGATCTAAACATCGTTGTGGTCGGTTGGAACGACACGGCAGCGGCCGTTTCCACTGTTAAGGACAGCGCAGGCAACACGTATAACCTGGCGATTGGACCGACAGCCGGGACGGCGCTGCAGCAATCGATTTACTACGCGTCAAACATCAAAGCCGGCAGCAACACCGTGACGGTGACCTTCAGCCAGGCGGCGGCCTCGGTAGATGTCCGCATTCTGGAATACCGCGGGGTGACGACGCTGGACGCGAAGGCCGGGGCGAGCGGGAGCAACGCCGCTCCGAACAGCGGATCGGCAACGACGACAAGCGCCAACGAACTGATCTTTGGCGCGAACACGGTGTTCACGACGAATAAGGCGGCGGGCAGTGGCTTTACCGCACGCATTATCACTTCCCCCGATAGCGACTTGGCAGAGGATAAGATCGTGACCACGGCAGGAGGCTACAGCGCGACGGCGAGCTTGAATTCTTCCGGCCCCTGGGTCATGCAGATGGTGACCTTCAAATAAACCAGCTCCGTTTCATTGGCTGGCAATTTCCCTGGTAGGGTGTCGCTGAGCAGCGGCTTTTTTGCCCCCCATGTCATGGTCCGACCGAGAAGTTTGCGATCGTGTTCGATCCAGTTACCGGATTTGCAATCCCCTCATTGCTGAGGAAAATATTATTGGCGAGATTGTTCTTCAAAGTCGGGTCCGGATTGGGTATTAACAGCGAGATCGTGTACCGGCCCCGGCGGAAGCCCCCGATCAGAAACCTCTCGGAAAAAGTGACCGGTTTGCCCGGCGGAAGCTTGCTGAAATCAACCTTTGAGAGAACTCGCCTCACCATGTTGTGCCCGTCCTGGTCTTCAATCGTCAGGTAAATCCTGTACTCCGCGGAAGGGACTTTAGTCCCCTCATTGGTAAACATCAAATCCACCAACATAAAATCGTCTCCTTTTGTTTCAAAGGAAAGCACCGCCCGGTTAAGAACAATACGTTCACCGCTCGGGGCTCCATTTGCGGGACCGGGAGCTGCCGAGTATGTACAGGTGATTTGTAGCTTCTGAGTTCCGATAGATTCACAGGTCGGCGCGGTTGCGGATTCGGCGGGAGAGTTCGCAGGCATGGGTACAAGCGAAAAGGTTTGGAACGCAAAAAGGATTAGTCCCATCACGATCCGATACATGATCGATGACCTCGAGCCCCTCGAATCGCACCTTCAGTCGTCGGGGAAGCAGTTGATTCCGTATCTATCCTGACTCGGAATTGAATTCCGTGGAAGACCGATAGCCAGTGCACTGCTCGGTCCGCTGCGGCATAGGGTTACACGGTGTCGGTCACGGTTCAACACCCGTGAGCCTGGGCTGAAACGGGCGCATAAGGAAAACGCAGGGCGTTTTTAATGTGAACTGACCAACTGGCGATTCGGCGCAGGTTTGACTGCCAGAACAATGGCCTGCCACGAGGTCCACGAACTGAGATCAAAGGTGGAACGGTACCTACCCGGTGTTTCTGCGAATCCTGTTTCCGCGTCGAGATAGTTCGAGGAGGCCGATGTTTGCTGAGTATACCCGTACCCGGACTTCCATGTCTGGGCCGTCGCACTTTTCGCGAAGCCGATCAACAGGTCGTCGTTGGTCGTCGTGGTTATGCTCGGACTATCGGCGCGCGGAAGCCGCAAACCGGCGTCATCGCCAATCGTCGAAACCGCATCGATGGGGTCCGAGGGGTTGGAACCGCTCACCACAAATATGGAGATCACCAGGGATTGTGGCGTGGAAAGATTCAAGGTGAACGTGTGACCTGGGCCGACCTTTGGCGTCTTTGCGTACCACACCGCAGTCCTGAGGTCGAATCCCCTCCCATTGCTGGTTGGACCCACCCCAGAAGTCCACGTATTGTTGAAACTATCCGAGGGAGTCATGGTGACGCTGGAGTGAGAAGAAGCGCAGACTACAATCAAATCGCCCCCGGAACTGTCGAATGCTTCCGTAGTGTGATTCGTCAGAAACGTGCGGTTGAGATAGCGCTGGGTAACCCTGATTTTGGGCCCCGAATTGGAAAAATTAGTTGGGGCGCTGGACAGGATATGGCTGCCGAATAGGGAATAAACCAGAAGGACCACGACCAGCAAAAAGGACAGCCCCGCAAGACGCGCGGGGCGCTCACCCAGAAGCGACGAAATTCTCTTGGACTCCTCAATTACCTTATTTATCAATGACATGTGGCCTGGCACATCCTCCGCCCGATTCGTTAGCGACCTGAGAAACCACTTGCAATGCCTGTTCCGAATTGTCCATTGAAACTAAAGGACTTAGGCGGATGCGTTGAATATTTCTGCTTCGGCAAAAGGACATGAAGGGAACTTTACGGCCATATTGGGAAAATAAATGCACAGTCACACGCACCCTGTTCCTGTGAAGTTATGGTTATAAACGGGTTATCCCCTACTCCCTTTTAGAGAATTTCATGGGGAATGGCTGAAAGATGGCAGACTCATGCTTGAGAAGCGACATCACCTGAAGGAGGAATTCTCCATGGCATCTGGCTCTCCGGACTTTGACGCCCTTGTGCAACGTGTCCGTGAACTGGAAACGCATAACCAAAGACTCAGGGCGTTGGGTATTGCCATCTTCACTCTTTTCTGTGGCGTAATCCTGATGGGACAGAGCGGGTCTGCCCCCCGCGTGCTCGAAGCCCAAAAATTTGTGCTCAAAGATAACGACGGAAACGTCCGAGGCTGGATGGGAAGTGTTGGCAAGGGGTCGGAGTTGGTTCTGGGAAATGTCAATTCGCAACCCATGATTCGGCTGATTGTCAGCACGGACGCAGCCGATTTGCACTTCTTCGGCAACCGCAAAAATGGGATGAATCTTGGCCTCGAGGACGGCAACCCGGACATTTCCATGGTCGGGGCGGACGGAAGTGGCAGCGTCAGGATTGGCGTTAAGGACTACGGACCAAGCTTTGCCCTGGAGGATACAAATGGGTCTACTGCGATCCTCGGTGTAACTCAGCCAGAGCAGGTTGCAACCCAGCCGGCCCAATCCCGCTCCGCAGCATCCCTGGTGCTCCTGAACAAAGATAAGAAGGTCATCTGGCGGACACCGTGAGGCTCGACAGATCAGAACCTTGCTGCAGAACTTCCGCCGTTTGCACTCAATTCGGAAGCAATCCGAACACGGTGAACGCTAATTGTCCGCCCACGTAGACCTTGCCATTGGCCACGGTGGGCACGGTGAACTTCGTGGCTGGCGCGATTGCCCCTGGCCCGCTCGTCGGCGCGTTGCTCGGGCTGCTGAAGAGCGGATTAGACACATTGGTACCGTCGTAAGCGTCTAGGATCACCGCGCCACCCGACTGATAGCCATTGACATCGGCCACCCAGACAATGCCGTTCGTAGTTCCACTGGCAGACACCGTCGGCGTTGCCCCTCGGAATTGGAATGTGTTGCTGGAATTCGAACTCGCGACGGTCGAAATGCTCCCGTTGCCTATCGTAAATTGCCGCAGGGAATCCCCCACGATGATGGTGTAGATGTTCCCGTTCCAGTAAGCCGGCTGCCCGAAAAATCCGCCGGTGATATCCGTGGTGTTGAATCCCACGCTCACTTCTCCAAGATCCTGATTTGCGCCGGAATTGTAATGGCCCAGGTTGGTCTGATCCAGAAAGTAGACAATGCCCACCTTACCACTAGCAACCATCACATGGGGGTGCGCCGCGGATCCCACCGTGTCCGGGAGAATGATGGGGCCCGAGGAGCCAAGATCAATGTCATTGCTTTGCATCACAGCCTGATCGAACGGCGTAAAATAGTCGAGCTGCGTTCCCGCCGGACTCAATTTGACAACTGAGTCAGAGAAATTACTGGTTCCATCAAAAAGGCCATTGGCCGTCTCTACGTAAATGTTTCCGCTGGCGTCCAGCGCTGGGCCGTTGCCGGAACCCCAGAGGGCCCCATTGAAATTATTTCCATTGGTGGGATCCGTCGAATGCCAAACCCACTGCTGGCCCAGCGTTGACGCGCTGTACGCCATCAACCATCCCTGCCAAGTGTTGTTGTCTCCGTGCGATCCGAAACCAATGTAGACCGTGCCATTGTTCAACAACAGCGCCGGCCGCTGCAGGTGATACAGCGGCACAAAGTTCGGGGCTGACAAAACCACCGGGCCACCAAACTTCTCTGCCCCGGTGGTCATGCTCAGAGCATGCAATCGGTGAACGTAGCAGGGATTGCCGGATGAGCACCCCGTGCCCACGGTCTCTTTTGTCTTCGCGACCACGTAAATCGTGCTTGTGGAAGAGTCGATGACCGGCGTGGAAGTGATCCCGATTTCCGGAATCAAATCGTTGAGTTCTCCGGTATCAGCCGGTGGAACCGGAGTCACTCCGGTCGAGAGAAAACTGACATGCCAGAGTTGCACGCAGGATGCGGAATCGGCGTCAAACGCGTACACGCTGTCGTGTTCCGTCACCACAAAAACCACATTGCGTGTCTGCCCGCCGATTGCGAAATTGGCGATGTAGAGAGGTTGCGCATACACGTAGCCATCCACAGGGCAGGTAAACAGCGCGCCGAACGTAGAGGGGTTCACTGTCGAGGTGGTCAAGCCATACTCCTGCAGGTTCTGCCCGGTACGCGCATTGTCGTTATGATAGGTGAACACTCCCGTCAGATTGGTCACCGCCACGCTGGCCGAAGCGCTCACGGAAGGATTGGAGTTGCTGGTGGCGGTTACCGTATGCACTCCGACCTGCGAGCCGGGAGCATAAAGCCCCGTGTTCGAAACCGTGCCAACGGTGGAACTCCCGCCATTGATCCCATCCACGGACCAGCTGACACCGCCATTCTGAGGATCGGTTACGGTGGCTGTGAATTGCTGTTTCTGGGACGTCGTGAGCGCCGCGCGTTTTGGCCCGACCGTGACCGTTACGGAATTCCCCCCTCCGCTGCCGGCGGCACGAAAGGCGACCAACTGCATGATCCAGGCCCCGCCGGTAATCACTGCCGTTGCGTTATAGCTCCCCGTCGTGCTGACGATTTCGTCTTCCAGGATGTCGCCGTCCGGCGAGGTGATCACGCGGCTGGTGTACCCCGACCCGGGCCCAGTGGTTACCTGCTGAACAAGATTGGCTCCCACCAAAAGATCGTTTGGGTTTCCCGTTGTCACCGAACCGCTGTTGCTTGGCGTGCCGTTGCCTTGTCCGGCAGCTACTACGTCCACGGGATTCGTCGAATCGACTCCCGCATACTCGGCAATGCGCACATCGGGTGAATTAGCGCCAGCACTGAAAGTCACGGTCACTGCATTGGCGTTCGCCCCAGCCGTGGAAATGTTCTTTGCGTAGTAAATCGCCTGCGTGGCCGTGCCGGCTTGTACCGTTGGACCCACGGCTAGGGTGTAGGTGTTGCCTTTCGAGTCCGACACGGTAGTAATGGTTGCGGTGGCGTCGCTCCAACCCACCGCCACGACATTCAGATTTCCGGCCGTTTGGGCCTGCAAGTAGGCAAGCGTAACGCTCGTCTGCGCCGTTTGCGGAGTTGCAGAGTTGACCTGCACGAAGCTGACAGCCGCAGTTGCATTGTAGGTGAACCCATTGGTCAGGCTTCCGTTCCGACCGTTCACAGTTACCGTGACGGTCACCGCTCCTGCCGCGTGTGCTGGTGTTGTCGCCGTGATCTGTGTTGCATTCACCACCACCACGTTCGTCGCTGCGGTGCTCCCAAACGTCACCGTCGCACCCGTCACGAAGTTCGTCCCCGTAATCGTTACCGGCGTCCCACCTGCCGTTGTTCCCGTATTCGGTGAAACGCTGCTCACCGTCGGTGGAGCCAGATAGGTGAACCCGTTGGTCAGATTGCCGCTCTGACTGTTCGCCGTTACCGTCACGGTTACCGCTCCCGCTGCGTGTGCCGGTGTTGTCGCCGTGATCTGTGTTGCACTCACCACCACCACGTTCGTCGCCGCCGCACCACCAAGGGTCACCGTCGCGCCTGCCGCAAAGTTAGTCCCCGTGATTGTTACTGGCGTGCCGCCGGCTGTTGTTCCCGTATTCGGTGAAACGCTGCTTACCGTTGGCGCAGTTGCTTGCGCTGGCTGCGTCGTTGCCGAAGAGTTGTTGGAATAACCGCTCAAGTTACCAGCAGCGTCAGTCGCGCGAACTCGATAGCTGTAACTTGTCGAGGGAGACAGTCCCGTATCGTCATAGAGTGTTCCGATAGTCGTCGAAATTTGTGTGAAGTTTGAGCAGCCGGACCCCTGGCAACGCTCCACACGATAGCCGGCTACGCCCACATTGTCCGTCGAGGCCGTCCAAGTGAGGTCGACTTCCGAACTGGAAGTGGACATTGCCGTCAGATTGGTGGGAGCGGTTGGCGGAGTCGTATCGGTGGAACTGTTTCCAGAGCCCCCGCCGCAACCAGCCAACGCCCCAAGACCTAAAAGCAGCCCCGAGGTCGTTAATGCTCTGCACACCCATCGCTTGGGTCTCTGGAAGAGGGCGAACATAGAAGTTTTTGTCTCAGCCTAGCGTGCTCTCCGAGGCGAGGGCTTTCCGCAGAGCACGGTCGATGTGCAGCCTCTGAATTGAGATCGACTCGGACAGTAGAAAACAGGTACGCGTCTGTCGTCTGCGCTTACTTTAAGCCAACGACCGGGATAGCTCAATTGGTTCTTGCGCCTTGGCGCGCGAACCTAAGCTTGGCATTCACAATAGGACAATATTTTGCCACTTTGTGGAACTGCCCGGGGATGAAACACCGACCGGCATTCCGGCCGCGTCCGGCTTTTTTCTGTAATCTATTGATTGTAAGTCACTTAGTGATTTATGCCGCTCCCGCCCTCACAATTTCATTGGTCCGGGAGTTGCACCCAAAGGCGCTGGGATAAACTCACAGGGCAAGACGAGACCTCGGGCCATGTTCAGACTGTTCAGACCTGATTGAGAAGCTATGGCTAAGCTGGAAAGCACACTGGATCTTACCTCCGACGCGGGCTTCGTGTACGGACTCGGCAAGGTCCTTGAATCGCTCAATGCTACTGTCATTGAAATTGCTCGGACCGATATCCCGGTCTGGATACAAGGGGAAAGCGGCACCGGAAAGGAAGTCTATGCCCGGCTCCTGCATCGCTTATCGGCCCACTCCGCGTCGCCCATGAAAAAATGGAGCTGTTCGATCCTGGATCCCGCTGAACTGCTCCAACTTGCCTCCAAGAATTCCCCGGGCGCACCGGCGTTGCAACCTGTCGAAACCCTCTTTCTTGACGGAATCGACGAATTGGATTTAGCCTGCCAGCGCGTTCTTCTTTCTCTGCTTCCAGACAGCGATGGGCAAGGCGGTCCGGGTGATCGAGTTTTGCGTCTGATCTCCTCGAGTTCGCGCGATCTCGAACACGAAATAGAAACGGGAAACTTTCGCAAGGAACTCTATTTTCGGATTAACGGCGTTTGCCTGCGGTTGCCGCCGCTCAGAGAACGCAAGGAAGACATTCCGGCGCTCGTCGAGTTCTTCTTGGCGAGGCATTGCCGCCTGCTGAAAAAAGCAATACCTTCCTTGGACAATGAGGCCATGGAGCTATTCTTGTTCTACAATTGGCCCGGGAACATCCGGGAACTCGAAAATGTCATCAAGAAAGTAGTAGCCCTGGGAGAGACAAGAACCGCGGTCGCTGACCTGCGGGCTACTTTGGATCGTGCTCCAAAGTCCGCGGTCACGGAACGCGGTTTGTCTCTGAAATCGGCGACCCGCGCGGCCCTTCGGAAAACAGAACAGGAATTAATCTTAAAGGCCCTGGAACGAACCCATTGGAATCGCAAGCGGGCAGCCCAAGAACTACAGATAAGTTACAAGTCGCTCCTGTCTAAGATTAAGCAGGCTGGCTTGGAAAAGCACGCGTCCGGCAGCTTGTAACGGAGGATGATGATGAACGCAGCAGGCAGTCTGTTTCTGGTCCTTCCGCTCTGCCTGGGTCTGGGGCAACAACCGGATTCAAAAAAGCCGGCGAATCCTGCGGCCTCTTCGCAGGCTGCTGCAGCCGCTCCCGCAACCCCGGCTGAAGTCGAGTACAAGATCGGTCCGCAAGATGTGCTGCGCATTGACGTCTGGAAAGAACCCGACATTACGCGGACCATCCCCGTGCGGCCCGACGGCATGATCTCGTTGCCTTTATTGAACGATGTACAAGCCGCGGGTTTGACGGCTCACGAACTGGCGACCTCAATTACCAAAGGCCTCGAAAAATATATCAATGGTCCGCAGGTCACCGTCACGGTCATGGAGATCAACAGCCGGCGCGTGTATGTCACGGGAGAAGTGGCGCGCGCGGGTGCGATCCCACTTCTTCCCAATATGACCGTCCTGCAAGCACTTTCCAGTAGTGGTGGATTCACGCAGTTTGCGAAAATCAAGGGAATCTATGTTCTCCGGCAAGAGGGCGGAAAACAGGTAAAACTGCCCTTTAACTACAAGGAAGTTATCGCCGGGAAAAAGCCGGAAGACAACATTCAACTCCACCCCGGCGACGTAATCGTCGTCCCGTAGGGTCAAGCTTGTGATGATTGTGCCAAAACAAAATTGGGGAATTGTACTGGGCGCTCTTGTGCTTTTTCTTACGGCCAAGGCGATGTTCGCGCAGGAGCCCGAGCCTCCGCCCGAACCCAAACCCGCTGGACGCGGCATTCCGGCCATGGATGACCTCACGCCGCAAGATCAAACTCAGGATGCTCTTGACCGGTGGAATCCCGACACCATGCCGGTGACAGGATTGCAATCGCCCACATTGGGCAACCCGGAGTACCGGCACAGTTATTGGGTTCCTGGCTTTCAATATGGGAGCACGATCCAGAATGTGCCGTATGGTGGCGCAAATTCCGGCAATTGGTATGTGAACAATTACTTTGGCGCCAATTTGAGCGTGCTCCAGGAGTGGAGTCGCTCCCAGTTCGCGCTCAACTACTCCGCCGGCGGCTTCGCCACAAATCAGCCCGGACAAGACGACGGTTGGTATCAGCAGTTGGCGCTTGCCCAAACCTTTACTTGGCGACGGTGGCAGATGCAGATCCTCGACCAATTCGCCTATCTGCCCGAAACGCAGTTCGGATTCGGAGGCGGAACCGGCCTGGGTGTGCCAGGTATTGGCGGACCTCTTGGACCCGGCGTTCCAGGCATCGGAGGTTCTGTAACTCCCAATCAAAGCATCTTCGCTGCCGTCGGGCCGCAGTACAACAATTCCATTGTGACCCAGCTGACCTACCAAACCAGCCCGCGGGGATCGATCACAGTCGGAGGCTCCTACGGACTGTTGCGGTTCACCGAGGCTGGCAATGTGGACATGGATTCTTACACGGGAAACGTCGGTTACAACTACCAACTGTCGAAAGAAGATTCGATTGGGGCCTATTATCGCTTCATCGCGTTCCACTACCATGACGATCCGCAAGCGATTGGCGATCAGTTGGTCAACGCCGTCTACTCTCACAAGATCACCAAGCGTCTCGCCTTGCAGGTCTTTGGCGGTCCGGAAATTACGAACTACCGTGTCCCTGTCGGCAACCAATCTCGCACTGTCGCCGGTAACGGTGGAGTCAATCTGACAAGCATGTTCCACAACGGATCCGCTTCCGTTGGATATTTCCATGCTCTCAGCGGTGGAAGCGGTGTGTTGATTGGCTCCTCCGTCGATCAAGTGAACGCTACGGCAGGCAGGCGCCTCACTCGAGTTTGGGGCGTCCATGGAAACTTTGGCTTTGCGAGAAACCATCCGCTCGCGAATCAAGCCGGTGCTCAAGGCAGTAATTACAACAGCATTTATGTAGGCGGCGGATTCGACCGCCCCATCAGCAGAAACGTCAATTTTTCCCTTGCGTATACGGCCCAAATTCAGCAAGTCAGCCCAACTGTGTGCACGGCTCCAGGGTGCAACACCAGCTACACGCAAAACGTCATAACCCTGAATTTCCAGTGGCACACCAGGCCTTTTGTCATTCAGTGAGAGCGGCAAGCGCGTTACGAGCAGGAGTTGGGTAGATACACACGAAAGAAAGGCAAGACCACTAACACGGCCATGTACAAAAGTTTCTTTAAACTGAAAGAAAATCCGTTCAACGTCAATCCGGACCCTCGCTTCCTCTATCTTACGAAAGAGATCGAGGAGGCCTTGACCGGTTTGATGTACGGAATCCAGACCCGGAAGGGGTTTATCACGCTCACCGGAGAAGTCGGCACCGGCAAGACGACGCTTGTCAACCGCCTCCTGGATTGGCTGCAGAAGCGCGAGGCCAAAACCGCTTTTCTCTTTAATTCCAGAATGAATTCCAGTCAGCTTTTCGATTTCGTCCTCGCGGAATTCGAAATTCCGTGCGATTCCAAATCCAAGAGCCAGCAACTCATGAAGCTCAATCACTGGCTCCTGGAACGCTACCGGCTTGGCGAAACCGTTGTCCTGATCATTGATGAAGCGCAAAATCTGACCTTCCCCGTACTGGAAGAAATTCGCCTGCTGACCAATTTGGAGACCTCCACGGAAAAGCTCCTTCAGATTGTTCTCTCCGGGCAGCCCGAATTGGAAGAAAAGTTGAAGCTGCCACAGTTGCGCCAGCTTCGCCAGCGCATCATGCTCCGTTGTCGCACCGCGCCCCTCACCCAACAGCAGACGCAGGAGTACATCACCGAGCGCCTGCGCATCGCCGGCGCTTCCGGCGAGCCGATCTTCAGCCCCAAGGCCATCGAAACCATTCACGTTTATTCTCTAGGAATACCACGCGTCATCAATCTGCTTTGCGAACATTCCTTGGTGAACGCCTTCGTCGAGCAAGAGCGTCCGATCCAGCCGAAGACCGTCGAGGAAGTGGCCCACGAATTCCAGTTGGACGAAGTCGAACCCATCGCCCCTCCCGGCGGTGTCCGGGGCGACACGGATGTCTACAACTCGGAAGCTTTCCTCCAAAACCTCGGCGAGGCCCTCTCGCGCTTTCGGATCAGTCCTCCAAGTTCCCGCGAACGCAAGTGAGCTGAATCAGTTCCGCCGTAACCGGGCAGGGCACTGGCCGGCACGGTCGGGACTCAACCGGCCTGCTCCAGATTCTAGAATAGAAGTGTGAGCGCGGATTCGTCCGCGTCGAGGTATGCCCCGACGAAATCCTTCCTGCTCTCCGACACAAACCATCAATTTCGTTTTACTTCTTTTACTTTCGTTTTC
>Ga0335082_10000741_pt1 | contig 33944 bp, 28 predicted proteins | sample Lox_Sample_41_FD_206718 | JGI IMG/M metagenome (GOLD analysis project Ga0335082, IMG submission 206718) | Soil microbial communities from Loxahatchee National Wildlife Refuge, Florida, United States - Lox_Sample_4.1 | ecosystem: Environmental > Terrestrial > Soil > Wetlands | place: USA... | reverse complement strand
CGCTGGCCACGCGAACGGCCGCCCCAGCAGCAGCGACACCGTCACGAAGAGGACCAACCCGAGCGCCGCCGACAGCACCGCGGCGATCGCCGCGCCCGGGACACCCAACCCCAACCACCCCACCGGTACGCCGCCGACCGAAATCTCCCCGGGAGCAAAAATGAAGAACGGATCGAGCACCGCATTCACCAACACTACGCCGACGTTCACCAGCATGGGCGTCCGCGTATCGCCCGCCGCTTGATATGCCCCCCGAAGCGCCGTCGAGACGTAGAGGAAGATCTGGCAGATGAACATGATACGCAAGTACGCCACCGCCGTTGCCTCCACCTCGGCGCCGGCGTCGAAGAAGCTGACGATCGTCGGCGCCGCCGCATGCCCCACCACGGCGACCACCAGGCCCAGAGCAGCCCCCAAACACACCGCGTGCAGCGACGCATCGAAGGCTTCAGCGCGGTGACCTTGCCCGACCCGCCGTGCCACCACCGCCACGGTACCGGTGAAGACCACGTCCGAGATGCCGAAGACAATGAACAGGATGTTCGCGCCCAACGACACCGCCGCCACCGCCGCCGTGCCGAGGTGCCCGATCCAGAACAGGTTGAACAGGGTGAGCATCGTGATGGTCGACATCGAGATGCTCACCGGCCATGCCAGCTGCCAGATGCGCCGATATCCGCGTCCCACCCCCTCCACCCGCTCGTGCAGCGGCACTACCACCTCGGCCGCGCTATCGCCGTTCATGCCCTGTCGCCCTCACCCCGTTTGACCGTGATCCCGTTTCTCACCATACCATACCGGCAGCCGAGAAGCGGCGCCGGCCTTCGCACACTCGTCGAGCCGCCGGTCCGCGCTGTGGAAGAAGGAGCCACGTATGCGAATTGCCGTCTGCATCAAACAGGTCCCGGTCGTCTCCGCCATGCAGTTCGACCCCGCCACCAAAACTCTCAAGCGCGAAGGCGTCCCCACCGAGGTCAGCGCCTTCGACATCCGCGCCCTGATCAAAGCCCTGGAATTGCGCGCCACACACGGTGGCGAGGTCGTAGCCATCACCATGGGACCACCACCGGCTCGCGAGGCGCTGCAGGAATGTCTGGCCCTCGGAGCCGACCGCGCCGTCCACCTCTGCGACCGCGCCTTCGCCGGCTCCGACACCCTCGCCACCGCACGCGCCCTCGCCTTGGTGTTGACCCGCGAGCCGTACGACCTGATTCTCTGTGGCCGTAACAGCGTCGACGCTGAAACCGGACAAGTAGGCCCGGAGCTTGCCGAGCTGCTCGATCTCGCCCAGGTCACCGGCGTCCGCACGCTCACCGTCGACATGGCCACGCGCCGGCTCGGCGCCGAACGCGAGACCGATGACGGCTTCGAAACAATCAGCGCACCGTTGCCCGCAGTGGTCACTGCAGCGGAAGATCTCGCTGCCGAGCGGTTTCCGTCCAAGGCCGACCGCGACGCCGCCAAGACCAAGCCGTGCGTGGAGCTCCACGCCATCGACCTGGCCGCCGACCTCTCTCAGTTCGGCGTCGCCGGGTCACCCACGGAGGTCGTGGGGCTCCAAGAACTGGCCCAGACACGTCTGGCGCGCGTCATCGAAGCGCCCTCCGCGGAGGAAGCCGCGGCGCGGCTCACCCAGCTGCTGGTCGACGAGCACGGGCTCTTTGGAGTCTGGAAGGTGCGCGAGCAGCCCGCTTTGGCGGCGCTCGCCAGCCCGCCGCCACGGCCCGGCAGCCACGACGTGTGGGTCCTCACAGAACTGCTGCAGGGTCGCATCCGCCCCGTAACCTTCGAGCTCCTGGGCAAAGCGGTAGCGCTGGCACGCGCCCTCGGCGGCGGCGTCAGCACCCTGCTGCTCGGACACCAAGTCGAGTCGCACGCGGTAGCGCTGGCCGCACACGGCGCCGACCGCGTCCTGCTCGCCGACGACCCACGCCTGGCGTCGTATCAGACCGATACTCATGCAGCCATCGTCGCCGACGCGATCCGCACGCAGACCCCAGGCGTCGTGCTCATTCCCGCCACCACAATCGGGCGCGACCTCGCGCCGCGCGTCGCGGCGCGACTACAGCTGGGACTCACCGGCGACTGCATCGACATCGGGCTCGACGCGAGCGGGCGGCTCCTGCAATACAAGCCCGCCTTCGGTGGCAGCGTCGTCGCCCCCATTGTGTCGCGCACCCGCCCGGAGATCGCCACGGTTCGCCCTGGCATGCTGGTGGTCCCCGCACCGGATACCTCCCGCACCCCGCACCTGGAACGCGTGTCGGTGCCGACGGATCTGCAGACCCGGACGCGCATCGTCGAGCAGCGAACCGGCGCCGAAACCGCCACCGAGCTCGACACGGCCGACACCGTCGTCGGCGTGGGAAAAGGGCTGGGCAGCAAGGCCGGGCTCGAGACCATCCGCCCGCTCGCCGAGTTGCTCCGCGCCGCCATCTGCACCACCCGCGACGTCACCGACGAAGGGTGGTTGCCGAAGCAGTATCAGGTTGGCCTGACCGGCCGTGCCATCGCCCCCAAGCTGTACATCGCCATCGGCATCCGCGGCGCCTTCGAGCACATGGTGGGCGTGCGCCGCGCCGGCGTAATCGTCGCGATCAACAAGAACCTCAAGGCCCCGGTGTTCAAGTCCGCCGACTACGGCATCGTCGGCGACTGCGCCCAGGTCGTTCCAGCCCTGTGCCGCCACCTCGCCGCGCGACGCTGAAACGGACAACCCGTCGAGCCACGCCAACGGCAAAGCTGATTGACTAACCCGAACGGACCGTGTTAGCGGACAAAGGCTTGCGGCCCTCTGTCCTCAACCAATCGACTCGGCGTTCAACGCTGCAGGGTTTGGTCACCCTGCTACTGGCTTGCCTTGCGGGCCTGCGCACGCCCGCCGACGCCATCATGACCATGCGCCTCAGTCTCGAGCAGATCACCGCCAACAGCGATCGTGCCTTCGTCGGCCGGGTCGTCGGCGTGCACAGCGGGCGCGACAGCGCCGGCGTGCCGAGCACGTGGGTGACGTTTGCCGTCACGCAGCCACTGGCGGGCCGGGTCGGCAGCGAGGTGACCATCAAGCAGTTCGGCGCCACCGAAGCGCTCGCCGACGGCACCGCCGTGCACTTCCCTGGCGTGCCGACGTATCGGCCAGGGGATGAGCTGGTGCTCTTCCTGAGCGGCGAAAGCGACGCCGGATTTTGCGCGCCGATCGGCCTCGGGCAAGGGACCTTTCCAATCGCGCATCGCAACGGCCGCACCGTGGTCACGGCAACGACCGAGAACGTCGGTGCGCTCGGCCAGGCACGCGCCGCCCAACCCCGCGGCGCCCGCATGCCCAGCGAGACTGATCTCGACGACTTCCTCGGCGTCGTGCGCAGCCTGATCGCCAAGAGGCCCTCCCGCTGATGGCCGTGGCGCAACGCATCGCCATCGGGCTCGCGCTGGCGGGCGCGCTGCTCCCGGCGACACCGGCGCACGCCGCCGGCCCGCTGCTGGTCAACGGCGCCGGCCAGGCGCTTGCCTGGACGACACAGCCGATTCCGTACAACCCCGACCAAGGCACGCTGGGAGCGATGAACAACGCGGACGCGGTGGCTTTCGTCGACGCGCGCTTCGCCACCTGGGCCGGCGTGGCCACCGCGTCGATCAGCTTCACCAACGCCGGGGCGCTGCCGGCCGACGTGACCGCCGCCAACGCCGCCACCTACCTCGGCGTCTGCGGCGACAACCTCAACCCCGTCGTGTTCGATACCGACGGGAGCATCGTTCGCACACTCTTCGGCATCGGCAACGAGAACGTGATCCTCGGAGCCGCCGGCCCGGACTGCGGTACGTTCACGCCACCGGCCATCACCGAAGCCAGCGCCATTCTCAACGGCCGCTTCATCGACGGCATCAACACACAGCTCAATCCGGAGATCGCACTGACGGATTTCCAAGCGGTCTTCACGCACGAGTTCGGCCACTACATCGGGCTCGACCATTCGCAGATCAACCTGACGGAAGCCTTCGACGGCAATCCGGCAAACGACAACGCCGTCGCCACTATGTTTCCGATCTTGGTCAACGGGGCGGAGCAGGCAACGTTGAACCTCGATGACTTGGTGTCGGTCTCGATGCTCTACCCCGCCGCGACGTTCTTCGCCTCTTCCGGAGCCATTCAAGGCTCGGTCCTACGCCCGGACGGGCTGAGCCCGTTTCAAGGCGCGTATATGATTGCGCGCGACAACGCCGACCCGCGGGTCAGCGCCGTCGGCGTCGTCTCGGGGTTTCTCTACGCGCCGAACGCCGCGGGCGGCCCATCCCCCACAAACCTGGCGGGCTACTACGAGCTCGACGGATTGACGCCGGGCGCCAGCTACACGGTGGAGATCGAGGCGGTCGCCCCGACCTTCCGCGGCGGCTCGGCAATCGGTCCCCTCGATCCGCCGGCGGTCCTGGCGGTCCCGGAGTTCTGGAACGCTGCCAACGAAGCCGCCACCAATCCGCCGGACGATCCGACGCAAGCGAGCCTGGTCACCACCAGCGCCGGTGTCCCGGTCACCGGAATTGACGTCATCATGAACTCTGCCAGCGGCGCGCTGCCGCCGAACGATCTCTGCACTCAAGCGATGGCCGTCTCCACGCTGCCGTTCAGCGACACGGAGGACGCCACCGGCGCCACCGAGAGCGCCACCGACCCGTCCCTGAGCTGCACCAACGGCGCCGAGTCCAACACCCTGTGGTACGCGATCACGCCATCGAGCGACGGGCTGCTCCGGATCGACACCTGTGGGAGCAGCTACAATACGGCGCTCAGCGTCTTCACCGGCACGTGCGCCGGCCCGTCGCCCCTCACCTGCAACGACGACGTCAGCGCGCCGGGCGGCGGCTGCGGTGGAACCGATTCGCGCCTCAGCTTCGACGCGGTCGCGGGACAGACCTACCTCATCGAAGTCGCGCAACGCGGCAGCCCGGCGGGCGGCACGCTGCAGTTCCACGCCATGCTCGGGCCGCGCGATTGCCTCGACGGCGGATGCTTACCGGGCCGCGGCGGGAGGGTGCTGACGCAGTGCATGGCGGAGTTCCTCATCGAGCCGCCGCTGGTGTTCAGCGGCCGCCCGCCGGCCACCGTCACCTGTGTTGACGGTGACGCCTGCGACCTGGACGGCGACGCAACCAATCACAGCTGCACGTTCAACGTGGGACCGTGCCTCAACAACCATGACCCGAACTTGGTGTGTACGCCCAGCGACGTCGCGACCGTCGAGCTGCTCAAGCCCAACCGCAACGGTCTGCGCAACAAGCCCGAGGACACCGGCAACGCCGATGCGTTTCTCGCCACGGTCGCCGCCATGGGCAACTCCGGCGGGGTTTCCGGCCTCTGTCTCAATCAGGGCGTGGGCGCGCCGTGCCTGAGCAACGCCGACTGCAACTCGCCGGGCAAGAACGATGGCCGTTGCTACCGCTTCGTACGCTTCACGCCGGCACTCACGGCCGCCGATCGTTGCGGAGTATCGGCGAACCTGGTCGTCCCTCTGCGGCGGCTGGCCAGCGGCACCTACCGGTCGGTCACCAAACGCCTGCGGTGGCGTGTCACCAGTAGCAGTCGAGTCACCGACATCGACGGCTTGGCGCTGCGCTGCAAGCCGGCGCCGTAACCACGTCGTTGCAAAGACACCCCCGCACGGTTAAGCACCCGGCGTGCACGGGCGCGACGCGACGATCACCGCCAACGGCTTGCAACTGCACTTTCGGGAATGGGGTCCGTCCGCGGGACTACCACTGGTGCTGCTGCACGGCGGGTCGGCGCACAGCCACTGGTGGGATCGATTCGCGCCGACCGTCGCCGACGTGTACCGCGTCCTCGCTCTGGATCTCCGCGGCCACGGAGACAGCGCATATCCCGATCCGCCCGCCTATCGCATCAGCGACTATGCCGACGACCTGACGGCGTTCGTCGAGCGCCTCGGTCTGGGACGTGTCGAGCTGATCGGCCACTCGCTCGGCGGGATGGTCGCGACGGCGTATGCCGGACGTGCTCCGGCGTTGGTGCGTTCGTTGGTTGTGGTCGACAGCCAGCTGAAGATCACTCCCAGCGGTGCGCGCTACATGATTCGGCTGCGTCACTTTCCGGCCCCCGTCTACCGCAGCGAGGAGGACGCCATTCGCCGCTTCCGTTTGCTGCCGGTGCGCACGACAGCGGATCCGCGGTTGCTGGCTCACGTTGCCGCGCGCGGCATTCGCCAGCGTTCGGACGGCAGCTGGGTGCTGAAGTTCGACCGTGAAGCCTTGAGCCACAACGATCCGCAGGATCTCAGCCCGTCACTGCACCGGCTGTGCTGCCCGCTCTTGTTCGTTCGCGGCGCCCACAGCACGCTGCTGCCGCACGCCGCGTTGGCGGCGCTGCAGGCGGCGGCCCCACACGCCGAGGTCGTCGAGATCCCTGACGCCTACCACCACGTCATGCTGGACAACCCCGAAGCGTTCGCCCGTCACGTCCGCGCCTTCCTGGACAGAGTCCGCATCGGCGCCGGACACGATCAGGGAATCGGCACGTAACCGGTCAAGCGGTTGTTGGTTTCGTCGCGCTCCGCGACCTCATCCTGCGAGTCGACCACCAGCTCGACGCCGCCGTAGTTGAAGCCGCTGCTGTTGAGGCAGCGCTGCCCGGCAGCGGCGATCGATTCGAACGCAAGCAGTTGATCCTGCGGCGCCTGGTACGCGAAGTCCCAGTGGATCGCGGCATGAAAGGGGCCCGATGCCTGTCCGCCATGATTGGCGACGCAGACGGCGTTCCACGGAGGGAGCAACGGCGGCTCCACGAACGCAGACGGATAGACACCCAACGGGACCAGATCGGGCAATGTAGGCGCGCCTGGACAGCCCGCCACCGCGTGGTTCACCGCGATCAGGATTTCCGCGACGTCGACCGCCTGCGGGTGACTGACGTCGCAGCCTTCCGGTGGGGCACCGCGGAGCGCCAACCGCAACATCGCGAGTAGCTCGTCCGTGGTCACGCTGCTGTCGCCGTTACAGTTGCCCACGCACGGCTGCGGCGTCGGCGTATCCGTCGAGGTCTGAGTCGGTGATGCCGTCGGGGACGCGGATGGCGTCGTGGTCGGCGTGCCGGTGTCGGTCGCGGTGGCGGTGGGTGTCGACGTCGACGTAGCGGTCCGCGTCTCGGTGGCAGTGTAGATCGTCGCGGTGGCCGTCGGAGGGACGGTCTGGGTCACGGTCGCGCTCGGCGTGCGCGTCACCGTCGTGGTTTCGCTGGCCGTGTGGCTCGCCGTTGGCGTCGCAGTGGGCGTCACCGTGAGCGTGACCGTCGCGGTCGGCGTCCAGGTTGTGGTGGTGCTCGGTGTCGCCGTGGCGGTGACTGTCGCCGTCGCTGTGAGCGTAGGCGTCGGCGTCCGACTGGAGGTCGCGGTGACCGTGTGGCTCGGCGTCGGGGTGGTGGTACGCGTCGCCGTCTCGGTGTGCGTTCCCGTCAACGTCACGGTCGAGGTTGGCGTGACCGTGACCGTCGGCGTGCGGCTGAGGGTCGGCGTGGGCGTATCGGTCGGGGTCGGCGTGTCCGTCAGCGTCGGGGTGGGTGTCCGCGTGGTGGTCTCGGTACGCGTGACCGTCAACGTAGCGGTGGCCGTCGGTGTCCGACTGAAAGTTGGCGTGGGCGTATCGGTTGGAGTGGCGGTGTCCGTTGGCGTCGGTGTCGCCGTACGTGTCGGCGTCTCGGTGCGCGTCACCGTCAACGTCGCGGTCGAGGTCGGCGTGACCGAAACCGTCGGCGTACGGCTGAAACTCGCCGTGGGCGTATCGGTTGGAGTGGCGGTGTCCGTCGGCGTCGGCGTAGCCGTGGGCGGTGGCGTCTCGGTGCGCGTCACGGTTAATGTCAGCGTCGGCGTCAGTGTCGCCGTCGCCGTCCTGGTCGGTGTATCGGTTGTCGTCGATGTGGAGGTGGGCGTCGGCGTCGCCGTCTGGCTTGACGTCGACGTCCTGCTCGCGGTGGACGTCGCAGTGCGGGTCGTGGTTGGGGTCCCGGTCGTTGTGTTCGTCAGCGTGGCGGTGACCGTAAGCGTCACGCTCGGGCTGGGCGTGGGCGTCGCGCTGAGGGTCGGGCTTGCGGTCGGCGTCGGCGTGTCGGTCGGCGCGGCCACGAGCACTGCATGAAAATCGAGATCCGACGTTGGGTCTCCATACGCCGTGACCATGAAGTAGTACGTCGTCCCCGCTGTCGTCGACACCAGGACTTGCGACTGCACGGAAGGCGGGATGTCGTCGTCGCAACTGCCCACCACGGGAACCAGCGCGTTACAGTCGCCGGCGTACGCAGACAGAATTGTGTCGTAGAGACTGCCGAAGGTGTCGACACTGAGGAGCGCGGCGGAGGCGGCGTCATAGCGGAACCAGACGGAGTGCGCCCGACTGCTGTTGCCGCATGCCGGGAACGGATCGTCCGCCTCCGTCCCGGCGCCGGCGGCCTGGAGGCCGAGGGAATAGGGGAGCGCATCGATCACCGCCCCCGCCGCGCAGAGATCGTTCGGCGGCGGTGGCACGGTCGGCGTGCTCGTCGCGGTCACGGTCGCCGACGGCGTCGGCGTCGCCGTACTCGTCGGCGTGGCCGTCGCGCAACTGCAGCTGCCGGCACACTGGTTCATCGCCTCGGTGGCACAGATCGCATCCCAACGAACATTGCAGCAGTAAGCATCGAAGGCGCACACGCAGCCTTGGCACACCGGCATCTGGCAGTTCGGTCCGCCGTTGTCGGTGCAGCAGTCACCGGGCGTTTGCGTCGCCGTAGGCGTCGCGCTGAGCGTCGGCGTAGGGCTCGGCGTCGGCGTGCCCGTGCGCGTGGGCGTATGCGTGGGAAGCGCCGTGCCGCAGACGCAGATGGCGGCACAGGCGCCGCGGGCCTCAGCGGCGCAGGTCGCGTCCCATTCGCTCGTACAGCACAGAGTGTCGACGTTGCAGACACAGGTCTGGCAGCTGGTGGCCTGACACCCGGGTCCGCCGTTGGCGGCGCAGCAGTCGCCGGGAGTCGGCGTCGGACCGGTTGGGGTCGGCGTCAGCGTCGGCGTGACGGTCGGCGACGGGGTCGGTGTGGCAGTGGGTGCCAGACTGATATCGAACGACAGCGCACCACCGACCCCACCATACGACGAGACCATGAAATAGTAGGTGGTCGCAGCGGTGACCGGAATGGAGATCTGCGAGGTGCGACCGATCGCATCGTCGTTGCAACCGTTCGGCACGGCGGTCAGGCTGCCGCACGTACCCGAATACGCGGACAGGATCGTGTCGTAGTTGCTGAAGAACGTATCCACCGAGAGGGCGCCACTGGTGGGCGCGACGTAGCGGTACCACGTACTTTGCGCGCGATTGCCGTTGCCGCAGCTCGGCACCGGGTCGGCTAGCTCGATGGTCGCCCCGATCGTCGTCACGCCGTTCGAATACGGAAGGGCGGACACCAGCGTCGCGTTCGCACAGCTGTCATTCGGCGGCGGTGGCGGCAACGTCACTGTCGGCGTCGGCGTCCGCGTTGGCGTGTTCGAGGGCGTGGGTGTCCGCGTCGCCGTCGGCACGCCGCCCTGGTAGCGTACCAGCGCGAAGTCGAGGTCCGCCCCGTTCATGCTGCTGCCGCCGGCGACCACGTTGCCGTCCGGCTGGAGAACCGCGGCGTTGGCAAAGTCCTCATTGCCGAAGGCGCCGAACTTGGTCGTGACCTTGCCCCCGGTGCCAAACGAGCTGTCGAGCGTGCCGTTGCTGTTGTAGCGCGCCACGGCGAAGTCGTCGTCCACGGTGTTGACGTCTCCGGTATCGGCTTGACCCACGGCCAGCAGCTTCCCATCCGGTTGGACGAGTACCGCATTGGCCTGGTCCAGGTACTTGCCGAACTGCGTATTCAGTTTGCCGTCGCCGTTGAACGTCTTGTCGAGTCGCCCCGTGGGGCTGTACCGTGCCAGCGCAAATTGGTAGTCGTAGTCGTTCGGCGCATCGAGGTTTCCGGTCACCCCTGCCGCCACGAGCTTGCCGTCCGTTTGCAGAGCTAGCGCATTGGCGACGTCGTCCAGGTTGATGCCGATCGACGTGCTCACGGTCCCGTTGCCGTCGGCACCAAACGTCGCATCGAGAAGTCCGCTGGTGTCGCAGCGTGCCAGCGCAAAGCGCAAATCGAGCGTGGCGAAGACGTATCCCGCAGTCACGATCTCGCCGTCGGGCTGTATGACCAGACTCGTCGCCTGGCTCGAGGAAGAAAACGGCGCCAGTACCCCACCGTTGGCGAAGCTGCTGTCCAACACACCGCCAAGGGTCAGGCGGACGGTGACGAAGACGCCCGTCAATGTCTGACCTGCAAGCAGCAGCTTGCCGTCGGGCTGCTGCGCAAGGCCGTACGCGATCCCCTGAAGCGGGGTGGCCACACCGCCGGAGCCGAAGGTTGTATCAACGGACCCGTCGGCGTTGTAGCGCACCACCACCATCGTGCTTCCGGTGCTTCCGGCGACGACGAGCTTCCGGTCGGCCTGTCGCAGCACCGCGCGGGCAACGTCGGACACGCCGAGGGAGGTCGTGACGATGCCGCTGCTCCCGAACGAGCTGTCCAGGCTGCCGTCGGACTCGTAGCGTACCAGCGCCACGTGAGGACTGCCCCCGAGCACGCTGCTAGAACCAACGGCAACCACCTTGCCGTCCGGCTGCAGCACCATCGCGTAGATGATGTCGTTGCCATTGGCGATGTGCGTGACCACTCTGCCATTCGTTCCAAAGGAGGGATCGAGATCGCCGCCCGCCGCCGACACCCGGCCGGCTGCCGCGGCCACCGCCAACCCAACCATCCAAACCGAGAGTATGATCTTCATCGTTCGAGGCGACTCGTTGAGGAAATAGACGTCCTTGAAATGTCCGTACGATCCATCTTGGCGCGCCTCCCGCGGCGTCGCCCCGCGAACCGAGCAACACGCGCGCCACCTCCGCCCCGCGGCGTTAGGGATCGGCCCCGGCGACAGCGCATCCCTCAGGTGTAAAGAGAACTGCACAGTCCACGGCCCGAGTGTGCAGAACCCTGCACAGTCTACGATTCGGGCCAGTCAAAGCGTGACTGACGCTTGAACCTGCGAACCTTCGAACCCTATAACGTGACCTCATGGCGTATCGCAGCGAGTTCCTCAGCGTGGCCGGCGTCCGCACCCATCTCCTGCGCGGCGGTCGCGGCGCCCCGTTGCTGGTGCTGCACCCGGAGTACGCCGCGAATCGCTGGTTCCCCTATCACGACGCGCTGTCGGCACGCTTTCAGGTCCTGGCTCCCGATCATCCCGGCTTCGGGCAGAGCGAGCGGCCCGATTGGCTCGAAGGGATCGACGACGTGGTGCTGCACTACGTCGATCTGCTCGACACACTCGGTCTGCAACATGTGGCGGTGATCGGCAGCTCGCTCGGCGGCTGGATCGCCGCCGAGCTTGCGGTCGCGCAGCCGCAGCGGATCCAACGCTTGGTGCTCGTCGGTGCCGCCGGCCTGCGCGTCGAGGGCGTCCCGCGCTTCGACGTCTTTCTGCATCCGATCGAGGAGACCCTGCAGCACCTCTTCCACGATCCGACTCGCGCCGCGCAGCTACTGCCTACGGAGTTCGGAGCGGATGTGATCGCGCGCGCCTACGGCGAGGCCACGACGCTGGCCCGGCTCAGTTGGAATCCGTATCTCTACAACCCGAAGCTGCAGCGCCGCTTGCGGCGCGTCACCGCACCGACGCTGGTGGTGTGGGGCGCCAACGACACCTATCTCCCGCCGGCGTACGGCGCGGCGTACGCGCAAGCCATCGCCGGCGCCACGCTGCAAACGATCGAGCACTGCGGCCACCTGGTGCCGTTCGAGCAAACCGAGCAGTTGGTGCAGTGCGCCGTGCGGTTCCTGGAGGGCGAAGGCTGATGGTCCAGTTCTTCTACTTCCATCTCATGCCGTGGCCGTACCTGCCCGATGACTTCGACCGGCGCCATCCGACGTCGTGGGTGACGTTCTCGAACGCGCACTACGATCCGCAGCGCGGGCACGCGCTGTACAACGAGTATCTCGACGAGATGGAACGCGCCGAGGCGTTGGGCTTCGACGGCCTCGGGGTCAACGAGCATCATCAGAACGCCTACGGCACGATGCCGTCGCCGAACCTCATGGCGGCGGCCCTGGTCCGCCGCACCCAGCGGGCCAAGATCGCCATCCTCGGCAACGCCATCCCCTTGCGCGATCATCCCCTGCGCGTCGCCGAGGAAGTGGCGATGCTCGACGTGCTGTCGGGCGGCAGGATCATCTCCGGCTTCGTGCGCGGCATCGGCTGCGAGTACCTGTCGCTCGGGGTCAATCCAACCTACTCGCGCGAGCGTTTCTACGAGGCGCACGACCTGATCGTGCGCGCCTGGACCGAGGACGGTCCGTTCTCGCATGAGGGCAAACATTACCATGTGCGCTACGCCAACATCTGGCCGCGCCCGCTGCAGCAACCGCACCCGCCCATCTGGCTGCCGTCACAGGGCAGCACCGAAACGATCCGTTGGGGAGCGCAGCGTCGCTACCCGTTCATCAGCGTGTTCACCTCGTTCGCGCAGACCAAGCGGCTCATCGACGAATACAAGGCGGCCGCCGAGGCCGCCGGCTACACTGCGCCGCCGGAGCAGATCGGCTTCGCCGTCCCGACGTACGTCGCCGAGACCGACGCCCGCGCCCGCGAGGAATCCAAGCCCCACATCCTGTGGCTGTTCCGGCGCGGCTTGAAGATCCCGCCGCACTTCCTGCTGCCGCCCGGCTACATCACCGAAGAGTCGCTGCGCAAATTTCTCGGCGCCGGCCTGCGCCCGCCGAGCGACATGAGTTTCGAGGAGCTCGAGCGCGGCGGGTACATTCTCGTCGGCAGCGCCAAGACCGTGGTCGATCGCTTGAAGGAGATGCAGCGGCAGCTGAGCTTCGGGCTGTTCATCGGCGGCGGCCGCACCGGCGACATGCCGCAAGCCAAGGCGCTGAAGAACATGGAGCTGTTCGCGCGCGAGGTGATACCGCACTTCCGCGACTGAGCAGCGGCACCGACGTTCAGCCGATTACCGGCCATGCAGTTCATCGACGAACCACCACGCCAGACCCCGGTGTACGCCACCACGCAGGTGCTGGTCGTCGGCGGCGGGGCGGCGGGCGTGGCAGCGGCGGTGGCGGCAGCACGCAACGGCGCCGATACCATCGTGGTCGAGCGCGCCGGCGCGCTCGGTGGGCTGGCGACGGGCGGGCTCATCATCCTGCTGCTGACCCTCGATGACGGCCGCGGGCATCAAGTCATCGGCGGCCTCTGCCAGGAAGTCACCGAGCGTCTCGCCAAGCGCGGCGGCGCCTACTTCCCCCCGCGCGCCGAGTGGGGATCGCTGAACGAGCACCTGGTGGCGCAGTACATGCGCTGGGGGTTGGTGTGGGGCTCCGGCCCGCACGCCGTCCGCTACTCGGTCGCCTACGATCCAGAAGAGTTCCGCTTCGCGCTCAACACCATGTGCGAAGAGAGCAAGGTCCGTCTGCTGCTGCACTGCTGGGCCTGCGAGGGCATCCGCGACGACGATCGCCTGCGCGGCGTCGTCTTCCAGGGCAAGTCAGGCCGCTTCGCCATCCTCGCCGACACGGTCATCGACGCCACCGGCGATGGCGACATCTTCACCTCGGTCGGCGTGCCGTTCGAGCTCGAGAAGGTGCTGCCGTGGCTGTGGTTCCGCATGGGCGGGGTGAGCGACGTCGACGCCGCCTTCGACGCCGGCGCCGGCGGTCTACGAACCGTCGGCAAGGGACAGGTGCTGTTCCCGTGGGGCGCCACCGATCGGATCGTTCGCAAGATCGATGCGACCGACCCGAACGACCTCACCCTCGCCGAGATCGAGTGCCGCAGGAAAGTCATGGAAGTCGTCGACGAGCTGCGCCGCACGCATCCGCAGTTCGCCGACGCGCACCTGTGCGAGATCGCCCGCGACCTCGGCATCACCGAGAGTCGCCGCTTGGTCGGCGAGTACGTCCTGACGCGCGACGACATGGACCGCCCGATCGACGACGCCATCGCCATCACCGGGCACTGGACCAAGTATGGCGCGCTCTACTGGATCCCGTACCGCTCGCTGCTTCCGAAGGAGCTCTCGAACTTGCTCGTCGCCGGCCGCTGCATCTCGGTCGACCACCGCACGCATCACGCGACCAAGGAGATCCCCGCCTGCATGGCGACGGGTGAAGCAGCTGGCACCGCGGCGGCGCTGGCGCTGCAGGCAGGGTTGAGCCCAAAGGCACTCGATGTCCGGACGGTGCAATCGACACTCCGGACGCACGGCGCGATCCTCGAGTTCTAAGCGCTGGCCGAGAGCGGACGGCTCACGCGGGCTCAGGTAGCGCCGCGGTCGATCCACTTCTCCAGCTGCGGCGGGCGATAGGCCTCAAACCGATCGAGCAACTGCTCAGCCTCGGCCTCCACCAACACCATGCCACGGTGCTCGCTGCGGAAGAACCGCTCCGCGACCGCGTGATCGAGGAACGCCATCAGATGGTCGAAGTATCCCACCGTGTTGATCAGACCACACGGTTTCCGATGCAAACCCAGCTGCGCCCAGGTCAGTATCTCGCAGAACTCTTCCAACGTGCCGATGCCGCCGGGCAGCGCCACGAACCCGTCGGCGAGATCCGCCATCAGCGCCTTGCGCTCGTGCATCGAGCCCACGATGCGCAGATCGGGCAACCCGGCGTGCGCCACTTCGAGGTCCACCAAGGCCTGCGGGATGACGCCGATGACTTCCCCACCGCCGGCCAGCACGGCATCGGCAAGGATGCCCATCAGGCCGACGTTGCCTCCGCCATACACCAGGCCGAGGCCACGTTGCGCCAGCAGCGCACCCAGGCGCCCCGCTACGTCGGTGTACGTGCGATTGGCTCCCGGACTCGATCCACAGAACACGCAGACTCGTTTCATAGGCCCGCACCCTAGCACGATGGCGGCGGAGTGCGGGAAGCACCCGGACAGTCACGCGCGCGAAGGGGTAGCAGCGAGCGTCCGAGATTTGATATCACCTCGATGATGCGCCGCATCGAGACGAAGATTCGCACCACCGACGCCGAGTTCCAGGAGAACCGCCGGCATCACGAAGCCTTGGCCGTCGAGCTGCGCAGCCGGCTGCATGCCGTGCAGGTCGGCGGGCCGGAAGAGCAACGCCGACGCCACAAGGAGCGCGGCAAGTTGCTGGCACGCGAACGCATCGACACGCTCATCGATCCGGACACTCCGTTCCTGGAGCTGTCGCCGTTGGCGGCGCATGGGATGTTCAATGACGAGGCTCCGTCGGCCGGCATTGTCACCGGCATCGGCATCATCCACGGGCGCGAGTCGATCATCGTCGCCAACGACGCCACGGTGAAGGGCGGCACGTACTACCCGATCACGGTGAAGAAGCATCTGCGCGCGCAAGAGATCGCCCTCGAGAACCGCTTGCCCTGCGTCTACCTGGTCGACTCCGGCGGCGCGTTCCTGCCCTTGCAAGCCGAGATCTTTCCGGACCGCGATCACTTCGGGCGCATCTTCTACAACCAGGCGCGGCTGTCGGCCGCCGGCATCCCGCAGATCGCCGTGGTCATGGGCTCGTGCACCGCCGGCGGCGCCTATGTGCCGGCGATGTGCGACGAGAACGTCATCGTGCGCGGCGTCGGCACGATCTTCTTGGGCGGACCACCGCTGGTGAAGGCGGCGACCGGCGAAGAGGTCACCGCCGAGGAGCTCGGCGGCGGCGACGTGCACACCCGCATCTCCGGCGTATCCGATCATCTTGCCGCCAACGACCAGCACGCCCTCGAAATCACGCGCTCGATTTTCGAGAATCTCGGCGGGGCGACACGCACCGGCCTCGACTACCAGACGCCGGAGGACCCGGCGTACGATCCGCATGAGCTCTACGGGGTCTTGCCGCGTGATCCGCGCCGCCAGTACGACGTGCGCGAGGTCATCGCCCGCCTCGTCGACGGCAGCCGGTTGCACGAGTTCAAGGCGCTGTACGCCACCACCGTGGTCACCGGCTTCGCTCGCATCCACGGCTATCTCGTCGGCATCGTCGCCAACAACGGCATCTTGTTCTCCGAATCCTCACTGAAGGCGACGCACTTCATCGAGCTGTGCGGCCAGCGCAAGATCCCGCTGCTCTTCTTGCAGAACATCACCGGGTTCATCGTCGGCAAGCAGTACGAGCACGGCGGCATTGCCAAGGATGGCGCCAAGATGGTGCATGCCGTGAGCACCGTCGCGGTGCCGAAGTTCACCGTGATGATCGGCGCGTCGAACGGCGCCGGCAACTACGGCATGTGCGGCCGCGCCTATCAACCGCGCCTGCTCTTCATGTGGCCGAACGGCCGGATCTCCGTGATGGGCGGCGACCAGGCGGCCAGCACGCTGCTCACCGTGAAGTTGCAGCAGCTCGCCGCCAGGCAGCAGACGATGCCACCCGCGGAGCAAGACGCCTTCGTCGCTCCGATCCGGGCGAAATACGAGGATGAGGGTAGCCCCTACTACTCGACGGCGCGCCTGTGGGACGACGGTGTCCTCGACCCCGTCGAGACCCGCAACGCGCTCGGCCTGGCGCTGGCCGCAGCCCGCAACGCCCCGATTCCGGAGACCCGCCCGGGTGTGTTTCGGATGTGAAGACAGCCGTCAGCGGTCAGCTATCGGCAGTCAGCCAGATGAACCCACGATGCTACGGACGGAGATTGAGTTGACAGCTGATCGCTGACCGCTGAGAGCTTTCCTCATGTTCCACCGAGTCCTGATCGCCAACCGCGGCGAGATCGCCATCCGGGTGATGCGAGCGTGCCGCGAGCTCGGCATCGAAACCGTGGCCGTGTACTCGGAGGCGGACGCGCATGCGCCGCACGTCGGGTGCGCGGATCAAGCCGTCTGCATCGGCCCGGCGCCGAGCCATGAGAGCTATCTAAACATCGTCCACCTTCTCGACGCAGCGCGCAGCACCGGGGCCGACGCCGTCCATCCCGGATACGGATTTCTCGCCGAGAACTCCGCCTTCGCCCGGGCCGTGGAAGACGCCGGCTTGGTGTTCATCGGGCCGAGCCCCGACGCCATCCAAGCGATGGGCAACAAGACCCTGGCGCGGCAGACCGTCGCGGCCGCCGGCGTTCCGGTGGTGCCGGCGGACGAGGCGCCGCCGAGTGCGCCGGAGGCGCTGGCCGTTGCCGCCGGCGCACTCGGTTATCCGTTGCTCATCAAGGCCGCTGCGGGCGGTGGCGGGAAGGGTATGCGCGTCGTGCGCAGTAACGCCGAGCTGCTGACGGGCTTCGCGGCCGCGGCGCGCGAGGCGCTCGGCGCATTCGGCGACGATCGGCTCTTCCTCGAACGCTACGTCGAGCGCCCGCGCCACATCGAGGTGCAGGTCCTCGCCGACAACCACGGCGCCCTGGTGCATCTGGGCGAACGCGAATGCTCGATCCAGCGGCGGCATCAGAAGATCATCGAGGAGACACCCTCCCCCGCCGTCGGACCGGCGCTGCGCCAGCGCATGACCGACGCGGCCCTCGCGGCGGCACGCTGTGTCGGTTATCGCAACGCCGGCACTGTCGAGTTCCTGCTCGCACCGGACGGCGCGTTCTACTTCCTCGAGATGAACACCCGGCTGCAAGTCGAGCACCCGATCACCGAGCTGGTGACCGGCATTGACCTCGTGCACGCCCAACTCCGCATCGCCGCGGGTGAGCCGCTCTGGCTGCAGCAGGCGGATATCACACCGCGGGGGCACGCCATCGAATGTCGCGTCTGCGCCGAAGACCCGGCCCATCAGTTCCTGCCGAGCCCGGGACGGATCATCCGCTTGCACGAGCCGCGCGGGCCCGGCATCCGGGTCGACTCCGGTGTCGCAGCCGGCTTCGAGGTGCCGATCCACTATGATTCGCTGCTCGCCAAGCTGTCAGTGTGGGCCGAGACGCGCGACGCGGCCCGCCGCCGCATGATCGGCGCGCTCGCCGATTACGTGGTGCTGGGATGCACGACCGGCATCCCGTTCTTGCTCGATGTCCTCGAGCACGCAGCATTCGCGGCCGGCGACACCCACACGCATTTCATCCCCGACCACTTTCCGAAATGGAGCGGTCGCGAACATCATCAGCTCGTCGCCGTCGTTGCCGCCGCCATCGATGCCGTCCGCGCCCGACCCGGCGCCGTCGCGGCGGCCGACGTCGTGTCATTGGCGTCGCCGTGGACAACGCTGGGCCACTGGCGCGTAGGGCGGGGTTGACAGGGGAAGCACCGATGCGCGTCCCGCTCCGACACAAGCAGCAGCTCATCACCGTCGAGATTGATCGCGATGGCGATCGATATCGGATCGACCTCGACGGTGTCGCACAGACCGTCGACGCGCGCTACCTCGACGACGCGACGCTCATGCTGAGCATCGACGGCCGGCCCTATCGGATCGATGTGGCGCGCAACGGCCGGGAGCGGTTGGTCGCGGTGGGCGGCGAAGTCTACGCGTTCACGATGGAGCCCAGTGCCGCCAGCTCGCATACGGTGGCGGCGGTCGCCGTGCCGGAGCTCACGGCGCCGATGCCGGGGAAGATCCTGCAGGTGCTGGTGCAGCCCGGGGACCGGGTGGTTGCGGGTGACGGCCTGGTCATTCTCGAGGCCATGAAGATGGAGACGCGGCTCGCCGCCGAGGCGGCCGGTACGGTCGCTGAGGTCCGCGTCCAGGCCGGCGACATGGTTGATGGCGGGCAGGTGCTGATCGTGCTGGCTTACGGTGAGGAGACCGCTGCGGTGGCGACGCCGTGAAGACCCCGAGAGCGTTGTCGATTCGTTTCTGATGTGTTACTAATTTATCTGTATGAAACGACAACGAGCCAACGCTGCCAACGCCCTGCGGGACACACCCGCCGCACCGGCCGCCCGCAGCCGCCGTGGCGCCGCGTTGCCGTCGGTGCTGGCGCATGTCGATCACGGCCTGCACGCACGCGCCGGCGGCAACCTCGACGCGCGGCGGATCGCGGTACGGCTCGGTGTGCCGCTGCAGCGGCTGGCGCCGGCCGTCGGCTACACGCCGCAGGGGTTGCTGAAGAACCCGACTTCCGACAGGTTGCAGCCGGGGCTGGCGGAGATCGCCTACGTCTTGACGCGGTTGCGTGCCCTGCTCGACGACGATCGCTCGGTGTCGCTCTGGTTGCGGGCGCCGCATCCGGATCTCGGTGGCGCGACGCCGCTGTCGTTGATGCTCGCCGGTCGGACCGCCGCTGTGATCGCCCTGCTCCATCTGGCCGAGAGCGGTCAGACCAGCTGATGGCGGCTCCGAGGCGGCGCGGCAGCGAGCTTAGCCGCCGGCTCGCCACCGTTCCGCCGCAGCCGTTCGCCGGGGTAGTGTATCGGTTCATCGGCTCGCGCTTTCTGCATGCGCCGCTGGGCAGTGCCGGCTCGAAGCTCCATGGCGGCCGCTTCAATCCGCCGGGGAGCTTCGAGGTCCTGTATACCGCCCTGGCCGCCGACACCGCGCTGGCGGAGCGCGAGGGCCTGCTGCTGACGGCTGCCGGCATCAAGGCGGCGCGCAGCATTCGCACCAGCGTTCTCCTGCGTCTCACGTGCCGCCTGGCGGCGGTGCTCGACCTCGGCGACGAGGCGATCCGGCGCCGGCTGCGCATCTCGCTCGCCGATCTCCTCGGGCCGTGGTTGCCGTGGAACCTGGCGGCGAGCGGATCGAGCGAGTCGGAAGCGGCGTACGCGCCGAGTCAGCGCATCGGTATGGCGATGCACCAGAGCCACCGGTTCGAAGCGATCGTGTCCCCATCCGCGAAGGATCCCTCCGGCACCTGCCTCGCCATCTTCCCGGATCGATTGCGGCCCGAGTCGCAGGTCCGCGTCGACGATCCGGAAGGAACGATTGCCGCGGCCCTCGGCTTGCGGCGCGAGTAAGCGGCAGGCCTGTGCTTGACGATGCCAAGCCCATGGTCTTAAAGCTCGTGCAGAGCGCGCCGGCTCGATCCTGCTGTAGCGGCGCGGAAGGGGAAGGCTGTTGACGACCGCGGCGGACCGGCTGCATCTACTCTACGAGGTGAATCGTCGGCTCACCGCGTTCACTGACCTCGACGAGCTCTTGCACTACGCAACGGCGCGGACGCGCGAGCTGTTTCAGGCCGAGGGGTGCGGCCTGCTGCTCGTCGACCGCGAGCGGCAGCAATTTTATTTCCCGATCGCCAGTCAGAGCGCGACGAGTCAGGCCTCGGAGGCGAGCCTCGCAGAGATCCGCTTTCCGATCGACCGCGGCATCGCCGGCTGGGTCGTGAGCCACGACGAGGCCGCGCTGGTGGACGACACCGCCACCGACCCCCGTTTTTTTGCGGGCGTCGACGCAAAGACCCACGTCTCCACCCGCTCGCTGCTGTGCGCGCCGCTGCGCACCCCCGACGGCAACATCGGCGTCGTCGAGGTGATCAATCCCAGCCCGAGCGCGCTCACCCGCGACGATCTCGAATTCCTGGAAGCGCTGGCCACCGATATTGCGCTGGCGCATGAAAAGGCGCTGCTCTACGAACGCCTGCGCGGTGAAGTCGTCAGCCTCCGTCAAGCGTGCGCGTTTGCCGGCTATGGCCTGCTCGGGATTGGCGTCGTATTCAGTCTGGGAACGGTGCTCGGCCACTTGGCCTGGGCGCTCCCGATGAGCGAGTTGCTCACGCGCCCCGGTGTGCTGGCCGGGCTGGCGGCCATCGGGGTCGGCACGTCATTGGTGGGTGTCGCGCGCGGCTGGCTGGTGCGGAGCCCCGCGAGCGTCTAAGGGCGGCGGGACGCACGCCGGCTTGGAAATGATGCTTCCGGCCGCTTTTACGGCCGGCCAACGGTTCCCCTTGACTCGATCTTCGGTAGCGGCTGATTCCGAGAGATGCGCTCGGTGGCACGGGTGTTGTTCCACAGCGGGGTGGGAGGAAGCGACAAATGACCATCGGAATCGTAGCGCACACCGTGGTGATGCTGTGGGCGATCGTGGTGGCGCTGTTGGTCGCATTCTCCGCGGCGCCCGACCACCCGAAAGCATGACGTCGGCATCCGACCTCCGCCGGGGCGGGTCTCAACCGAGACGCGTTCCGGCACTGAGGCGCTTGTCGGCGGCAAAGGTGGCGGCGTCGACCTTCTGATCACCAAAGCGCACACGCTTGACGCGGACGGCGCCGCCCTGGGCACCGATCAGCAAGCCCTCGGCGGACACCTGCTCGACGACGCCGGGGCGGAGTCTGTCGCCGCGGACTGCGCGCGCGTCGTAGAGTCGAAGCTTCTCGCCCTGCAGCCACGTGTACGCACCCGGTTGGGGATCACACCCGCGGATGAGGTTGTAGACGTCGTCGACGGAGCGCGACCAATCGATCGCCGCGTGTTCGTCCCGACACAAGGGATCGTAGGTGGCCTGGGCCTCGTCTTGCGGCAGACGTGGCGCGGTGCCGGCTGCAATCAGCTCGATGGATTCGATCACCGTCTCCACGCCGAGCGGGAACAAGGTGCTGTAATACAGGGATCCGGCGGTATCGTCAGGGCCGATGGCCGCCGCTTTCTGCAGGAGGATGGGTCCCGTGTCGATGCCCGGGTCGACCCAGAAGACCGACACGGCGGTGTCCGTCTCGCCCTTGATGATCTGCCAGTTGATCGCGCTGCCGCCGCGGTACTTGGGCAGGCGAGAAGGATGGAAGCAGATGCTGCCGAGGCGCGGCACCTCGAAGACGCTCTGGGGGACGATTTGCGTGACGTAGGCGAGCACGCCGAGGTCGGCGTGCAACGCCTCGAACTCCTGTTGTACCTCCGGGCGCTTCAGCGAAGCATGCTGCCGCACCGGGATGTGCAGCGCCAGCGCCCGTGCCTTGACCGGGTCGGGCTTTCCACCGGCGGCGTCGGGTGGACAATAGACGGCCGCCACTTCATGGCCGTTGCTCCGCACACCGTCGAGCACCTTCTCGGCAAACGCCGCCTGACCAACCAAGATGATCCGCATCATCGCTCCAGCAACTGGACAAGCGCCGGCGCCACGAGCGCCGCGAGTTGTGCGCTCGCCGCCGGTGCGCGCAGCACCCGGTTGTTGACCTCCAACTCGAGGTAGCGCAGGCCGTGTCGCATGCCGTGGGTGCGGGCGCTGAAGATCAGGCCGTCGAGGCCTGAATACGGCTCGTTGTAGCGCACCGCGAGGCCGCCGCGCGCCAGCCGCTCGCCGAGCTGCTGGGCCTCGGTCGCCCACACGTCGAACAGAACGCCGGCATCAAAGCGGCGTTCGCGACCGCCCAGGATTGGCGTGAAGCTGTGCACGCTGAACAGCAGCTCCACACCCTTCCGCGCCAGGACGGCATCAATCGTGTCGTGATACGGCTGGTAGAAGTCGCGAATGCGCCGCTGGCGCTCGACCGGGTCGACGCGCGCGTTGCCGGGGATTCTCACCCCGTGGCTGTCCGTCACGATGAGATCATGATCGGCGAGATCGCGATTGCAATCGATCACCAGGCGCGAGACGCCAGCGAGCACTGCCGGTGCATCGAGCGCCTGCGCCAGCGCCGCGGTGAGTTGCTGCGCGCCGATGTCCCAGCCGATGTGCTCGTGCAAGTCGTCGTGGTCCAATCCGAGGTCGTCATACTCGACCGGCACCGCACACGAGGCATGCTCGCAGGTGAGGACCACTGGCGTCGCGCCCTGCGGATTGAGGACAGTGACCGGCTCCATCCCTATCGGCGCCTATGGCGCTGTCGTTCCCCTTGGGCCATGCCCGGCGCGATGATCACGCCTGCAAGTGTTGCGCGAAGAACTTGCACATGCGCGCCCACGCATCGTTCGCGGCATCGGCGCGGTACGAATCACGTTCGTTGCAGAAGAACCCATGCGGCGCACCGGGGTAGACCACGGTCTCGGCGTTCTTCTTCAACTCCGCCAAGCGGCGCTTGATCGCGTCGACTTCGTCCTGGGGAATGAATGAATCGTTCCCGCCGAAGAAGAGGAGCAGCGGCGCCGAGAGCTGGTCGGCGTACTCCAGGGGAGCCTTGGGCGTCCGCTCACCGGGCTGCATCACACTACCGATGCCGCCACCGTAGAAAGGCACGGCGGCCTTCACGTCGCGGCTCAGGCAGGCGGTGAGAAAGGTGACGCGGCCACCCATGCAAAACCCGGTCATGCCGACGCGGCTGGCGCGTACGAACGGCTGCTGCCGCAGGAAGCCGAGAACCGACTTCATGTCGGCGACGATGTTGTCGTCCGACAGCCCCATCATCAGCCGAATGGCATCAGGCAAGTTGTCGTAGCCCACGACCGCGTTGGGCTCACGGTAGTAGAGATCCGGTGCCAGGGTCACATACCCTTCGCGCGCCAGCCGGGCGGCGACGTCCTTGATATGACCATTGAGCCCGAAGGCCTCCTGCACGACGACGATGGCGGCGTGCTTGCCCGCTGCAACGGGGCGCGCTTGAAAGGCCGCCATGACTCCGGAAGTCGCCTGTAGCTCGACCATTCCTGACGTGATTTCCACGATTTACCTCCGCGATCCGCAGCCGTCGGTATAGGAAGGCCAGCCCCGATTTGCAAGCCACCGTTGTGCCGTGCTGCGCAAGTTCCGTTTGACATACCAAGGAGGAGCCAGTAGGTAAAACAGCTTTCGGAAAGCGCGGAGGGCACGATGGTTCGGCGTGAGAAGAGCAACTACATGATTCAGTCCGTCTCGCACGCGCTGGACGTGTTGGAGCAATTCAACGGCGAGCCGGACGAGCTCGGGGTGACCGAGTTGAGCAAGCGGCTCAAGCTGCACAAGAACAACGTCTTCCGCCTGCTCGCGACGCTGGAAGCCCGCGGATACATCGAGCAGAACAAAGCCACGGAGAACTACCGCCTCAGCACCAGCTGTCTGCGACTCGGGCAGCGGTTCGTGACGCAGATGGGACTGCTGCGCCAGGCGCGACCGGTAATGACCCAGGTCGCCAAGACGAGTCGGGAGACGACGTTCCTTGCCGTGATGCGGAACAGCTCTGTCGTCGCCCTCGACGCCGTGGAAGCCGATCAAGCGGTGCGTCTGGTGTCACGCATCGGCGATGCCCTGCCGCTGCACAGTACAGCGGTCGGCAAGCTGCATCTGGCCTTCACCGACGACGAGATGCGCGCCACGCTGCCCGAGACGTTGCCGAAGTTCACCGAGCGAACCGTGGTTGAGCGGCATGCCCTCACACAACAGCTGAAGAAGATCGCCGAGAACGGCTATGCGGTCGATCTGGGCGAGCACATCGAAGACGTGCGCTCGGTCGCGGTGCCGATCCGCGACTACACGCGCGCCGTCGTCGGCGCGTTGGCGGTATCAGGGCCGGCGTACCGCCTCACGCAAGAACGCCTCGACAAGGAAATCGTCCCGCTGATGCAGAAGGCCGGGCGCGATCTGTCGACGCGTCTCGGCTTCGATAGCGAACGATAAGCGGATCGCCGCACCCGGATTGGCTCCCTTGACCGGTCCGGACCCCTGTGGTACCGAACATCGGTTCACAATTCCCCCCGAGGAGGCTTTCCGTGAAAATCTTTGTAACGGTCAAACGCGTGCCGGACCCGAACGCCGCGATCAAGGTGAAGCCGGACGGCAGCGGTATCGTGACCGACAATCTGAAGTACGTTGTGAATCCCTTCGACGAAATCGCCATCGAAGAAGCCCTGCGCTTGAAGGACAAGGGCGGTGGCGCCGAGGTCGTGCTGGTGAGCATCGGCGCCAAGGTCGCCTCGGAGCAACTGCGCACTGGACTCGCCATGGGCGCGGACCGTGCCATCCTGGTGCTGGCCGAGCAAGAGCTCGACTCCTTGGCTGCGGCGCGCATCTTCCACAAGCTCGTGAACGACGAGAAGGTGGACCTGGTGCTCATGGGCAAGCAGGCGATCGACGACGACGCCAACCAGACTGGTCAGATGCTCGCCGCGCTCCTCGGGTGGCCGCAAGCCACGTTCGCATCGAAGGTGGAGAGCCTCGACTCCGAAGCGGAAAAGCAAGGCGTCCCCGGCATCGTCCTGGCCGACGGCAAGGCCAAGGTCATCCGCGAAGTGGACGGCGGCCTCGAAACTCTCGAGCTACCCCTGCCGGCCGTCGTCACCGTCGACCTGCGCCTCAACACCCCACGCTACGCCTCCCTGCCCGGCATCATGAAAGCGAGAAAGAAAGAGCTCAAAGAGATTCCAATCGACAGCCTTGGGATCGATGTGAAGCCGCGGCTCAAGGTCATCAAGCTCGATCCACCGCCCAAGCGACAAGCCGGACGCAAGGTCGGCTCGGTTCAAGAGCTGGTCCAAGTGCTGCACAACGAAGCCAAGGTCATCTGACCGGCGGATCCTGATCGGAGTCTACAATGGGAAACGTTCTCGTATTCGCTGAGCACCAACATCACAAGTTCACCAAGACCACGCTGGTCGCCGTCACCGCCGGCAAAGACGCCGCTGCCAAGAGTGGCGGCGAGTGCTACGCCGCGGTTCTCGGCAAGGGCGTCGACGACCTCGCCAATGAGATCGCCGAGTACGGCGCGAAGAAGGTATTCGTGGTCGACGATGCCGCGCTCGAACACTACACCGCCGACGCGCACGCCGCCGTGCTGGCGCAGCTGATGAAGGACAAGGGCATTGAGACGCTGGTCGCCACCGCCACCGCGGTCGGCAAGGACCTTCTGCCGCGCGTCGCCGCGTTGCTCGGCGCCGGTATGGCCAGCGAGGTTGTGTCATTCAATGCAGACGGCACGATGTCGCGGCCAATGTACGCCGGCAACGCGGTGGCCACGGTCGCCATCGAAGGGACGCAAAAGGTCGTGAGCGTGCGCGCCACCGCCTTCGACCCGGCCGCCAAGGGCGGCAAGGGGGAGCCCGAGAAGGTCAGCGCCAGCATCGATGACGCCGCCACGCGCACGAGGTTCGTCTCCTTCAACGAGATCAAGTCCGACCGCCCCGTCCTCACCGAGGCGCGCATCGTCATCTCCGGTGGGCGCGCGTTGAAGTCGGGCGAGAACTTCAAGACCGTGCTCGAGCCGCTGGTCGACGCCATGGGCGCTGCGATGGGCGCGAGCCGCGCCGCAGTCGACGCCGGCTTCGTTCCCAACGATCTGCAGGTCGGCCAGACCGGCAAGGTGGTTGCCCCCGAACTGTACATCGCCGTCGGGATCTCCGGCGCCATCCAGCATCTCGCCGGCATGAAGGATTCCAAGATCATCGTCGCCATCAACAAGGACGAAGAGGCGCCGATCTTCCAGGTCGCCGACTACGGTTTGGTCGCCGATCTGTTCAAGGCCGTGCCGGAGATGAAGGACGAGGTCGAGAAGCTGAAGCACTAGCGCGGCGAGGCCGCGCGTCGACAGTCGAGAGTCCAGAGTCGACAGTGCAATGCAGAAGAAGGGGCGACCGTCACCGGTCGCCCCTTGTTTTTTCAGCGCGAGGATCGAGGGCGGCCACCGCCGCGGTCCTCTGTCATCGACCCGAGAAGCGCGGGTCGCGGCGCTCGAGGAAGGCGGCAATGCCCTCCTGGAAATCCTGCGAGCGAAACAACAGAAGCAGCTGCATCAACACGTGATGCGAGTGCGCCTCGAAGTCTTCGCTCAAGCCGTGACGGAACAGGCGCTTCATGGCGCGGATGGCCAACGGCGCGTTGGCCGCGATCTTCGCGGCCCAACGCTGCGCTTCGGCGAGCAGCTCGGCTGCCGGCACCACGGCGTTGACGATCCCGAGCGCCAGCGCCCGCTCCGGAAGCAGGTCATCGGCCAGGAAACCGATCTCACAGGCCTTCGCCCAGCCGACGAGTCGCGGCAGATACCACGTGCCGCCGCTCTCCGGCACGATGCCGCGCTTGGCGAAGCCGGGAATGATCTTGGCCGTATCGCTCACCAAACGGATGTCACAGCCGAGCGCCAGGTCGACGCCGTAGCCGGCGGCGGGACCGTTGATGGCACAGATGACCGGCGTGTCGATCTCGTGCAGGACGACTGTCGGCAGGTTGCGCGTGCCGAAGTGCGCGGCGCCGCCGCCGGGTGAGAGCGTGCCGGCGCCGCCGATCCCCTTCCCTTCCGCGGCATCCTTCAGATCGAGCCCGCTACAGAAGCCGCGCCCGGCACCGGTGAGGATGAGCACACGGACGTCGGCATCCGCGTCGGCATCGGCCAGCGTCCGAGTCAGGGCCTCGAGCATCTCGAAGCTGATCGCGTTTAGCCGCTCGGGGCGGTTGAGCGTGATCACGCCGATGTGATCCGCCTTTTCGTATAGCAAGTCTGGCATGGTGTCGTGGTCGTCCCGCGGGGCTCACCGCATGTTGTCGGCCACCAACTCCATCACGTCGAGCGCCTGCACCTTCTCTTCCATGTTCTTCGACTTGAGGCCGTCGTCGATCATGGTCATGCAATAGGGGCAGGCCACCGCCACGGCGTCGGGATTGGTTTCCAACAGCTGCTCAACGCGACGGATGTTGACGCGCTGCGTAGGCTCTTCCTCCATCCACATACGGCCACCGCCGGCCCCGCAGCACATGCCGAACTTGCGGCTGCGCTCCGGCTCCTTGAGCGTCACGCCCGGGATCAGCTGCAGGATCTCGCGCGGCGCATCGTAGACTTCGTTGTAGCGTCCCAGGTAGCAGGAGTCGTGGTAGGTAATGCCCTTGGTGCCGTTGAGGTTGAAGGTCACCTTGCCGGCCGCGATCAGCTGGCGGACGAACTCCGTGGCGTGGACGACCTCGTAGTTGCCGCCGAACTGCGGGAACTCGTTCTTCAGCGTGTTGAAGCAGTGCGGGCAGTTGGTGAGGATCTTCTTCACGTTGTATCCGTTGAGCACTTCGGTGCAGGCCTGCGCCATCGATTGGAAGAGGTACTCGTTGCCGATGCGGCGCGCCGTCTCGCCGTTGCACATCTCCTCCTTGCCGAGGATCGCGAAGTCGACGCCGGCCGTCTTGAGGATCTTGGCGACCGCCTGGGTGGTGCGCTTGGCGCGGTCGTCGAACGAGCCGGCGCAGCCGACGTAGTAGAGATATTCGGCATCGGGCTTGTCGGCGACAGTCGGTATATCGAGCCCCGCGGCCCAGGCGTCACGCTGCGCCGCATCGACGCCCCACGGGTTGCTCTGCGTCTCCATGCCCTTGAAGGTCCGCGTCAGCTCAGCCGGAAAGCGCGACTCCTCCTGCACCAGGTGCCGGCGCATGTCGACGATCTTGTCGACGTACTCGATCATCACCGGACACGCCTCTTCACAAGCGCGGCAGGTCGTGCACGCCCACAGCACCTCATCGTGAATCAACCGTTCGCCGACGATGTTTTCACCGACCGTGGTCGCCTCGGCGCCGTCGCCGCCGGCCGGCTTGGCGGCGATGACCTGCTGCTCGTGCTCGTAGAGATAGTCGCGCAGGTTGAGCAACAGTTGGCGCGGCGCCAGCTCCTTGCCGCTGTAAGTTGCCGGACAGTGCGACGAGCAGCGGCCGCACTCGGTGCAGGAATACATGTCGAGCACTTGCTTCCAGTTGAATTGGTTGATGTAGGATGTACCGAACGTGGTGGCGTTCTCGAGATCCTGCTTGCTGAGCGCCCCTTTCGGCTCGGTCTTCAGGAAGAAGACATTCGGCAACGAGGTGATGATGTGGAAATGCTTGGACAGCGGCAGCAGGTTCACGAACACCAGAATGACGCAGTTGTGCAGCCACCAGCCGAAGTCGCTGAAGAACTTCGCCGTCCCGGCGCCACCCATCGCACCCAGGGCGAGACCGACCAGGTGGCTGAACGGTTGCCACGGAATCTCCGCCTGGACGTCCGGGTTGGTGGCCTCGTAGATCATGCGGCCGCCGTCGTAGAGCTTGCCGCCGATCATGATGCAGCCGATGAACACCAGGATGACGTAGGCTTCGAGGTGCGAATGGCCGGCGAGACGTTCCTCCGCCGGCTTATAGCCATACAAGCGAGCCGGATGCGACACACCCCAGCGGTACAGGGCGACGCCGATGGAGATCAGGACCAGGACCTCCATGATGTCCTTGAGCAACAGGTATGGGCCGCCCAACCAATGCGGCCAGAAGAGCGGCACGTAGAAATCCGGGATGAAGCCGCGCGCGAACATGGTGATCACCTGGATCGCCAGGATGCTGAAGCCCCAGAAGATGAAGAAATGCATCCAGCCGGCGGTCTGTTCGCTAAGGCGTGTGTCCGGACGCGGCTCGCGCTGCACGAACTTCTTCTGCCCCAGCGCGTACACCAGCACGGCTTCGATGCGCCGCGGAATGCTGTCGAAGCGGTTCACCGCCACTGCCTGGCGCAAGACCGCGAAACGCCCATAGAGGGTGCGGGCGAGATAGCCCAACGCGGCGATGATCAACACGCTGAAAATCAGCGTACTCATTCTCGTACCTCCGGGGGTGAGCGATCGCGAACTGGCTCGACTCTTAAGGGAAACAAACCGTCATTGCAAGGTAGCGGCGGGCCCGAGCGTCGCTCCTTATATCTCCGAAAAGCCGCGCTATTACTGGCTTTCAGCATGCTGGCCGGGTGCACGCATCACCCCAGCGTGGTGATCCATGCGCGCCAGGGTGACGTCACCGTCGCGGTCGAAGTTGCCGACACGCCGGACACGCGGGCGCGCGGCCTCATGTACCGCAAGGACCTCGCGGCCGACGCCGGCATGCTGTTCGTCTTCCCCAACGAAACCGAGCAACGGTTCTGGATGAAGAACACACCGCTGCCGCTCGACATGATCTTCATCGGCGCCGACCGCCGTATCGTCGGCATCGTCCCCGACACGCGGCCGTTCACCACCAACCCCCTCGGCGTCGACGCCCTCTCGCAGTACGTCCTCGAAGTCCACGCAGGGTTCTCCGCCAAGCACGGCATTGCCGCGGGCGATCGTGTCGACTTCGTGCGCGTGCCGGCCGTCGCCGGCGAATAGAAAAGGGCAAGAAGGCCCCTGACTCTAGAGAGAGCTTACGGGCGTTGCGGTTGGAGCGTTCCCGTAGCGGTGGCCTACCGTGGTTGCCAGGGTTCAGCGCGGACGGAGCAACACCACCGGAATGTCGCGCGATGTCCCCGCCTGGTACTCGTCGTACCCCGGCCAGTGCGCCACCATCATCGGCCATACGCGCTGCTTGTCCGCCGCCGTGCCGGTGCGAGCGGTAACCGGGATCACCTTGTCCCACACCTGGATGTCTACCTCTGGGTGTGCGACCAGGTTCTTGTACCAGCCCGGATGCTCGGGCGCGCCACCCTTCGACGCCACCAACACGTAATCCTCGCCGTCACGACCGTAGATCAGCGGGATCTTCCGAATGGTTCCCGACGTGCGCCCGCGCGTGTGCAGGATCAGGCAGCTGGTGCCGTTCCAGTCGTGACCGACCTTTCCGCCGCTGGCCTCGTACTGCCGAACGTGCTCGTCTCCGAACAGACTGTAATCAGGCATGACTCGTACCCTCCCACATTGGCGCTCCGTTGACGACTTCATCAGCGCGAGTTGCCAGGATCTTTCGCCTGGTGCTCACTCCGGCATCAGTCGCAGCGTGAGGGGATGCGAGAAGAAGCGCACGAAGATGTCGCTCGTGTACTTGTCCGCCATCGCCTTGCTGACGCGCTCGGCATACTCCGGTGCCGCAACGCCGTTGACATGATCGAAGCGCTGGCCGGCGATCTCGACGCCGAGATACGGCTTTTGCGCGTTGCACTCGATGCGACCGGCCGCGCGCGACCCCAGCCGGACGTATACCTGCCCGTCGATCACCACCAACCAGACGGGAAACGAGTACTCGCCTTCGCTCGGGCAATTGGTGCGCAGCTTGAGCGTGTCCACTTTGCTAAAGCTAGCGGGATTCCAGTCGGCTGCTAAGGTGGCGTGGCTGGCAAGCAGCGCCAGCAGCCCGATGAGCCCACCCAGCGCACCGACCCGCCCCGAATGCCTCGTTCTTGCGCCATCGACCCTGTGCATGCGCACCTCCCCTGCACGTGTGGTGATCGTCGCGTATGAACTGCATGCCCTTCTACCCGAACCCGGTGGGCTCGCACAAGCGCCGGGCCGCGTTCGCTTGACACCCTCGCCATTTCTCGTATCTCTACGCGACGCGCGTACCGATGACCCACGACGACGAGACCACACCTCTCCAGCCCCGACCGGCAGGACGCCGCCGAGGTCATCCACGAGCCGTGCAGTAGGCTTGTGGCAGGTTCCCGAGTTGATAGATTAGGGCAATTTGCAGCCGCGGAGATGTCCGCGCCGAAGCAGGGAGAGCACACACACGCTCAGCGTGGAGGGGCAAGCCGACATGGCAGCGCAAACCCGCGTCAAATCACAAGGCACTTCCGACGTGCCCGCACCCACTAGCATCGCACCCACACTCGAAAACCCGCTGGCGGGCTCGGCCGACGACGCCGGCGCTGCGGAGGAGGCACCCCGCGGGCTGTACGACCAGGCGTTGCAGCAAGGCGCCGAGCTGCGTCTCCGCCCGTACACCGCCGCCGGCACCGTCCAGATCATGCGGCAGCACGCCAAGGGACGGATGTCCGTCTGGGAGCGCATCGACGTGCTACAGGACAAGGGCAGCGAGCCGAGCATCCTGTACCAGAACTGGGGCCGCAACCTCGACGGCGCCTCGATCGTCACCGCCATCGTCAAGATCCGTGGCCGCGACGTGGCGCTCTACGGACACGACTTCACAGTGCGCGCCGGATCCATGGACGCCACCAACGGCCGCAAGCTCGCCAATCTGATCTACCTGGCGGCGCAGCGCGGCATTCCGCTGATCGGGATGAACGACAGCGCCGGGGCCTTCGTCCCGGCTGGGGTCGGCGGCCTCGACGGCTATGCCGAGGCGTTCACCGCGCTGCGCAAGATCAACGGCGTCGTGCCGAGCATCATGTGCATGTTCGGCTTCAACGCCGGCGGCGGCGCCTACCTGCCGCGCCAAGGCAGCTTCATGATCCAGCCCGCCAACACCTTCTTCGGCCTGACCGGTCCGGTGGTGGTTAAGAGCGCGCTGGGCGAAGACGTGACGCCCGACGACCTCGGCGGCCCCAAGGTGCATGGCGCCAGCGGCGTCTCGGACATCACCGTCGCCGACGAAGTGGCGGCCTTGCGCACGGCGCAGCGGCTGCTCGGCTATCTCCCCGACTCCAACAAGGTCGCGCCGCGCTACGAGAGCACCTCCGATTCCATCGAGCGGCGCACGACGGAGATCGAGACGCTGCTGCGCAAGGCCTTCAACTCGCCGACTGGTTTCAATACGCCGATCGACGTCTCGATCCTTATCCAACAGGTGTGCGACCACGGCGACTACTTCGAGATCCAGCCCGATCGCGCGCGCAATGCGGTCACCGCCTTCGGCCGGCTGGGCGGCAACGTCCTCGGCTTCGTCGCCAACAACAGCGCCTTCGCCAGCGGCCAGATCGACATCGATGCCGCCTACAAGATCGCCCGCTTCGTGCGCTTCTGCAGCATCTACAACATCCCGGTGATCTTCATGGAGGACACCACCGGCTTCCTGCCGGGTCGCGACCAGGAGAGCCGCGGCATCGTGCAGGCCGGACGCGCCATGCTCGACGCGATCATCGACCTGCGCACGCCGCGTATCCTGTTGATCATCCGCAACGCCTTCGGCGGCGCGTACGCGGCGTTCAACTCCTACGCCACCGGCGCCGACATCGTGCTCGCCTTGCCCACCACACGCGTCGCCGTGATGGGCACCGCGGGCAAGGAGTACACGTACAAGAAGGAGCTGCAAGAAGTCCGTGCCACTGCGGCCGCCAAGCTCAAAGAGCGCACCGCGGCGCGCATCGACACCGGCAGCTCATCCGAGGACGCCATCCGCGAGGCCGAAAAGGAAGTGGCCGAGTGGCTGCGCGCGCAGGAGGTGGAGTTCAATCAGCGCTACGAGCGCGAGCTGATGAACCCACGCGAGGCCTTGAGCCTCGGCTCGATCTCCGAGATCGTCATGCCGACGGACCTGCGCGCCGTCCTCGGCCGTACCCTCCAGTTCCTGCTGCGCCATTACGAACCCGGACCGTGGCAGTCGATCCAGCGGGAGTTTCATTGATGCCGTCGTCCAAGCCCTCCGACCCCTACACCAACAATCCGCTCATCCACCGCGACCGTCGTCTCGGCCAGTCGTCGTCCGAATGGGTGCGCTCGTTTGCCTGCGACGACATGGGGGTGCTCATCGTCTGCCGTGGCCCCATCCGCAAAGAGGCCATCGACGTCTGCCGCGAGATGGGCATCACCAACGTCGGCATGCTGATCTCCGAACGCGACAGCATCGTGTTCCCGCGCGCCTTGTCGCCGGAGCTGCGGATGATGGATCCGCAGCACGTCCATGCGGTGCCCGACTATACCGGCGCCACCAAGGAAGAACGCGTCCAACGCATCGAGGAGATCATCGAGATCTGCCGCCAGCATGACTACCAGTACATCTTCGCGGGGTACGGCTTCATGGCGGAAGACGCGGCGTTCGTGCGCGCCATCGAGGAGGCGGGCCTGCACTTCATCGGCCCCGGCTCGTACACGCAGGAAGCCGCCGGCGCGAAGGACGAGGCCAAGCGCACGGCGATCGAGAATGCCGTCTCCGTCACCCCGGGCGTCAACAACGCCACGGCGCGTACGCTGCTGCGCAAGTACCCCGACCGCGCGGCGCTCGCCAAGCTCGCCAAGCAGAAAGGTCTCGACGTCCCGCACCTGACGGACCAGAAGATCTCGCTCGAGGACCTGGCGGACCGCGTGCTCGACGCGGCCTATGCGAAGCACATCGACCTGTACACCGTCGACGAGCTGAGCGAGCAGATCGGCATCGAGGCGGCGAAGCTGCTGAAGGACCATCCGGGGCGGCGCTTCCGCCTGAAGGCCATCGGCGGCGGCGGCGGCAAGGGGCAGCGGATCTTCTCGAACGCCAAGTCGATCCCGGGCCTGGTGCGCGAGATCCTCAACGAGGTCAAGGCCACCGGCGTCGGCGACAACAAGAACATGCTCATCGAACTCAACGTCGAACACACGCGC
>Ga0335082_10000740_pt1 | contig 33963 bp, 28 predicted proteins | sample Lox_Sample_41_FD_206718 | JGI IMG/M metagenome (GOLD analysis project Ga0335082, IMG submission 206718) | Soil microbial communities from Loxahatchee National Wildlife Refuge, Florida, United States - Lox_Sample_4.1 | ecosystem: Environmental > Terrestrial > Soil > Wetlands | place: USA... | reverse complement strand
TTACTGAGCCGCTCTCAGATTCCCGCCGCAGCGTGAAACCGCCAGTCGGTGGGAACTTCAGCTCGTGAGCCGCATGTACAGCAGCGGCAGCTTCTCGGGGAGGCGGCGCAGGTGGTCCAGCACGAGATAGTTGCGCACGCCGAAGATCCGCGTCACGTACTGGTCCGCGGCCGGGTCGAGGCTGATGCAGAACGTGGCCACGCCATAGCGGGTCTGCTCCTCCACCGCGTGCTTGGCGTCGAACACCAGGTACTTGCGATCGTGGACGTCGATGTCGTGCGGCTCGCCGTCGGTCACGAGCAGGATCAGCTTGCGCGCGACTCGGCGGTAACGCAGGAAATGTCCGGCGTGCCGTAGCGCAGTCCCCATGCGCGTGGAAAGCTGCCCCGTCATTCCGGCGAGTCGGGCCCGAGCCCGCTCGCCGTAAGGCTCATCGAAGTCCTTGAACCGGTAGTATTCGACCTCGTGCCGGCCGTTCGAGTCGAAGCCGTGGATCGCGAAGCTGTCGCCGATCTTGTCCATCGCGTCGGCGACCAACGCCGTCGCTTCGCGCGCCAGGTTCAGCACTGAAGTGCCGGCGCTCGGCACGTAGTCGTTGGTCGACTGCGAAAGGTCGAGCAGCAGCAGCACGGCGAGGTCGCGCGTGGTCTTGCCGCGGCGCTCGTGCACTCTGGGGTCGGGGGTGCGGCCGGCGCGCAAATCCACAGTGGCTCGGACGCTCGCGTCCAGATCGAGCTTGTCGCCTTCGAGCTGGCGGCGCAGCCGCATCGGCCGCTCGACCTGCACCGCCGTGATCAGCTGCGTGAGGCGGCTCACCGTCTCCTGGTTGCGCAACAGGACCTCGTCGATCACGTGCGCATCGCCGGTCCGCGCGCGCTTCTCCAGCACCGTGCACCAGGCCGGGCGTTCGAGTCCGATGGCGTAATCCCATTCGTCATAGCGATACGCCTGCGCGAGTGCAGCCTCGAACGCCCGCTCGTCCTGCGGCGAGCCCGCTTCGTTTTGTGCGCCCTGGCTGGAACCCTGCTGCATCTGAAGCTCTACCGGCTCGCCTTCGTCGGCCACATTGAGACTCATCGTCCGGTAGATGACGTCCTGATCGTCGGACGCCGATTGACCGGTGTCGCCGAAATCCCACAAAAAGAAGTTGTCGTCGCGGTACAGCGGCTCGATCAGGTAGGTGTTGAAATTGAACTGCGCGCGCATCTGCGCGAGATCGTTCCCGAGCAGGCTGCCGATGCTGCGCGCCAACGCAGGATCCGACAGGCCTGCGGCGGTGGCCTCGGCAAACATCATGCGGCCCTTGCGCACGAACGGGTTGTCGTCTTCGTACGCGGGATCGATCAGCGCCCGGGACAGGCGGGCCATCAACGAGACCGCGCTCACGGTGACACTGGGCAACGCGACGTGAAACGGCTGCCAGAGGCGACGCAGGCCGGGTAATTCGAGCATGGAAAGCTGCTCGACGCGCGCATCCTCGATCAGCGACACGAGCGCGACCTGGATCGGACGGAGCTCGCGCAGCGGAAAGCGCTGCGTGGAATGCACCAAGTGCGCGGCTGCGTGGGCCGCCGCCGCACGATACAGTGTCGCCCCGTCCTGTCCCGGGAACACGTCGAAAGCCTGCGGCATGCGTACCACGCCGTCGACGATGGACACACGCCGGCCGCGCTTGGCCTCGGCGTCACGGATCGGAGAGGAGGCGCCTCCCGGTCTCAAGTCGATCCCTCGCCCCCATAGCGCGCGCAAATAGAAGCCCAGGCGCCGGTCGACGTCGGTGAACAGGGTGCCCTCGGAGGCAGAGCGCAGCACGGCGCGAGCGTCCCGGCTTTCGAGCCGGAACCAGGCCTGTTGCGCGCCCGCGTCGTTGGAATGCCCTTGTACTCCGAGCAGCGCCCAGCGCCGCAGGCCGTCGGTGGTGACCTGCTCGAGCAGCGGTCCGATGTGGTCGAACATCGAGGCGAGCGCGCGAGGCGCGAGCGTGGCGACTTCGTCCACCACGTCGAGGAAGCCGCCCAAGGCTTCGGCCGTGTAGAGCCGGCGCCCCGCGACCGGCAGAGCGGCGAGAAACGCGTCGACCGCGCGCGCTCCCGCATGCGTCGCGATCGACAGCGCGGTGGCGATCACGTGCGCCAGCACCGGCTCACCGGTCTGCTTCGCAATCGCCGGGACGATGCGCAGATAAGTCACGACCGGTCCCATGCCCCCGCCATGCTCCATCAGTCCGCGTGCTCCATCGAGCCACAGCTGCACCTGGGACGGGGTGAGGTGCCGCTCGGCATCCGGCAGCGCGGCGCGGACCACCTCCCGCACGTCCGGTGGGAACGGGGTCAGGTCGATGGGGGGCGGCATGAGGATGCGGGAATCGTGAAGCGTGAGTGAGTGAAGGAGTGAAGGAGTTGACGAGTGAAGGGTCGAGAAGTGAAGAGTGAAGGGTGAAGGGTGATCCCCCTCACCCCAACCCTCTCCCCCGGTGACGGGGGAGAGGAAGATGTTGCGGGTGTTCGGTCTTCAGCTTTTGCTTTTCACCCTTCACCCTTCACCCTTCACTCTTCACCCGCGCAGGCGCTAAAAGAACGTCCTGACCGCCGCATCCAATGCGTCCCGGATATCGGCGTCGTCGGTAAGCGGACGCACGAGCGCCACGCTGCACGCGGCAACCGGCTCGACGCCCTGCGCGATCAGCGAGCCGGCGTAAATCAGCATCCGCGTGGACATGCCTTCGTCCAGACCGTGCCCCTTGAGGTTGCGAGCGCGCTCGCCGATCGACACCAGACGCGAGGCCACATCCGGTGACGCGCCCGACTCGTGCGCGACGATCTCGATCTCGATGTCGCGCGGCGGCCAGCCGAAGTCGAGGGCTCCGAAGCGCTGCTTGGTGGACTGCTTCAGGTCCTTCATGATGTTCTGGTAGCCGGGGTTGTACGAGATCACGAGCTGGAAATCGGGATGGGCGTGCACCAGCTCGCCCTTCTTCTCCAGGGGCAAGACGCGCCTGGCGTCCGTCAGCGGGTGGATCACGACGGTCGTGTCCTGCCGCGCCTCCACGATCTCGTCCAAATAGCAGATCGCACCCTGGCGCACCGCGAGCGTGAGCGGCCCGTCCTGCCAGCGCGTGCCGTCGGCGTCCAGCAGATGGCGGCCCACGAGGTCTGATGCCGTCATGTCTTCGTGACAGGCGATCGTGACGAGCGGTTTGCCCAGCCGCCAGGCCAGATATTCCACGAACCGCGTTTTCCCGCATCCGGTCGGGCCCTTCAGCATCATCGGCATCCGCACGGCGTAGGCTGCTTCGTACAGCGCAACCTCGTTACCCGTTGCGCGGTAATAGGGCTCGGATTCGATCAGGTACTGCCTGATCGCGTTGTCGGGGGTGTAGCGGTCCATAGGATCCATCTTCGGGCGAGGAGAGCAGCGCCCATTATCCGTCAGTTGGACCGCCCCAGCGGGCTACTCTCGGAGTGCGACCGGCGGCGTGCTCAACAGCGGGCACGGTGGACCGTCGCGAGGGGCGGCTGTGCGAGCGAGGGGATACGGCCGTCGAAAGCCGAGCCGCGATCTCAGCCCAAGGCCCGGCGCGGTACGCTGGAGTGCTTGCCGCTCAGGCCGCGTCGGCGAGCGGCGTGGGGCGCGTTGCCCTGAACTTCTCCAGCAGCGCCGCCTGCTCGCGTTCCGCGGCATGGATTGCCGCCGCCTTGACGTGACCGAAGCCGCGGATGCGCTCGGGCAGCGCCGCCAGCGTCACGGCGATCTCGTGGTTCGCGGGACTGAGCCCCGTCAGGAGCTCTTCGATCAACAGCTCGTAGTCGCGGATCAGCCGCCGCTCGAGTCGGCGCTCGGCGGTGTAGCCGAAGAGATCGAGCGGCGTGCCACGCAGCCGCTTGAGCTTGGCGAGTACGCGGAATGCGGGCAGCATCCAGGCACCGAACCGCCGCTTGCGGGGTAGGCCCGTGTCGGGATGGCGCGGCGCCAGCAACGGCGGCGCCAGATGGAATGCGATGCGATAGTCGCCCTCGAACTGCTCGGCGACGCGCTCCAGAAAGCCGCTCTGCGTGTACAAGCGCGCCACCTCGTACTCGTCCTTGTATGCCAGCAGCTTGAAATAGCTGCGCGCGACGGCCTCGGCCAGCGCGCCCCGGCTGGAGACGCGCTCCTGCTCCACGGCACGCACGCGCTCCACGAGCACGGTGTAGCGCGCAGCATAAGCGGCGCTCTGGTAGTCGATGAGCCGCGTGGTGCGCGCTGCCACGAGCTCGTCCAGCGTCCTGCGCCGGCGCGGCACGAGCTTGATCGGCTGCGGCGGGAGCGCGAGCCGCTGCACCGCGTTCAGATCCACGGCTGCGCGCCGCCCCCACACAAAGGCGCGGCGGTTGACCTCCACCGCAACCCCGTTGAGCTCGATCGCCCGCTCGATTGCCTCGCGGCTGACCGGCAGCCACCCCTTCTGCCAGGCGAAGCCGAGCAGCAGAAGGTTCGCCGGAATGGTGTCCCCGAGAAGCCGCTGCGCCAGTTGAGTGACGTCGAGCCAGGCGACGCGTTCGCGTCCCACTTCGGCGTCGATCGCACGTTGCATGTGCTCCAGCGGGAAGGCGAGGTCGGGCTGGCCGGCAAACTGTCCCGGCATCACCTGCGCCGTGTTGCCGATGAAGCGCGTGCGCCCCGGCTCCACGCGCGCCATCCACTCGGGACGAGCGGCCACCAACAGATCGAGCGCCAGCACCAGGTCGGCGTCCCCCACGCCAATCCGCGCCGTCGTCAAGGACTCCTGGCTCGCGGCAAAGTGCAGGTGCGAGATGACGCCGCCATTCTTCTGCGACATTCCCGTCATGTCCAGCGTCACCACACCGATCCCGTCGAGTTGAGCGGCGATGCCGAGCACGCCGCTGGCGGTGAGGATTCCGCTGCCGCCGATGCCGGTCAGCAGCACGCGATAAGGCCGGTTCAGGCTCGGCAGCTCGGGCTGCGCCAGCGCGCCGAATACGCGTGCGGCTTCCCCTTCCAAGTCGCGCGATGCCGCTTTCTTAGGCCGGCCGCCCTCGACGGTGACGAAGCTGGGGCAGAAGCCGCTCAGACACGCGGTGTCCTTGTTGCAGCGGCTTTGATCGATCGCGCGCTTGCGTCCGAGCTCGGTCTCGACCGGCACGAGCGCCGTGCAGTTGGATACCGCACCGCAGTCGCCACAACCTTCGCACACCTCCTCGTTGATCACCACGCGCAGCGCCGGGTCCGGATACTCGCCGCGCTTGCGACGGCGTTGTTTCTCGGCGGCGCAGGTCTGGTCGTAGATCAAGACGGACACGCCGCGGAACTCACGCAGCTCACGCTGCACGTGGTCCAGGCGATCGCGGTGGAACACCGCCACCTCGCGATCTGCAAGCGGAGTGCGCTCGTATCGTTTCGGATCGTCGGTCACGAGCACGATGCGCTCGACACCTTCGGCGCGCAACTGCGCGACGATGATCGGCACCGACAGCGGCCCCTCGACCGGCTGCCCGCCGGTCATGGCCACCGCATCGTTGTACAGCAGCTTGTAGGTGATGGTGGCTTTCGCCGCGATCGCCTGGCGGATGGCGAGCAGGCCCGAGTGGTAGTAGGTGCCGTCGCCCAGGTTGACGAAGATGTGGGGCGTGTCGGTGAACGGGGCCAGTCCAAGCCAGGTCACGCCCTCACCACCCATCTGCGTGGTCGTGCGCGTGCTCTCGGGGCGAATCCAGTTGGCCATCCAATGACAGCCGATCCCCGCGAGCGCGAAGCTGCCTTCGGGCACGCGCGTCGACGTGTTGTGCGGGCACCCGGAGCAGAACCAGGGCTGTCGTTCCAGATCGATCAGCTCGCGCTTCGCGGCGGCCAGCCGCTCCTCGATCCGTGTCACGTTCCGGCGCAGCGGCTCGGAACTGAACCGGCCTTGCAGGCGCGCGGCCAGCAGCAGCGCCACCTCCGCCGGGGAGAAATCCAGCTTCTCGGACAGAAGCAGCCGCCGGTCGAAGGCCGGATCGGCCGGAACGATATCCTTGCCCACCACGCGCGGGCGCTCGGCCTGCGGCAGTCCGTAGAGGATCTCCTTGAGTTGGGCTTCGATCAGCGGCCGCTTTTCCTCCACGACGATGATCTCTTCCAGGCCGCGCGCGAAGCGGAGCAACGTGTCCGGCTCGAGCGGCCAAGGCATGCCGACCTTGAACAAGCGCAGGCCGATCTCTGCCGCCTGCGCGTCCGCGATGCCCAACTCTTCGAGCGCCTTGCGCAGGTCGAGCCAAGTCTTCCCGGTGCCGATGAGGCCGATACGGGCTCGCGGCGAGTCGAGCGAGATGTGGTTGAGCCAGTTGGCGCGGGCGTACGCGCGCACGGCCGCGAGCCGGTGGTCGAACAAGCGGGCTTCCTGCGCGAAGCGCGTATCGGGCAGACGGATGTTGAGCCCCCCCGGCGGGCGCGCGAAGTCCTCGGGCAGCTGAATGGAGGCGCGCATCGGATCGATGTCCGCCATGGCGGCGCTCTCCACCGTATCGGCCAGGGCCTTGAAGCCGATCCAGCACCCCGAATAGCGCGACAGCGCGAATCCATGCAGGCCGAGGTCGAGAATGTCCTGGACGCCCGCGGGGTTGAGCACGGGGATCGTGCACGACTGGAACAACTGCTCGCTTTGGTTGGGCAGCGACGACGAGTAGGCGCCGTGATCGTCGCCGGCAACGAGCAGCACCCCGCCATGGCGGGAACTGCCGGCGAAGTTGCCGTGCTTGAATACATCCGCACAGCGGTCCACCCCGGGACCCTTCCCGTACCACAGCGCGAACACCCCGTCGTAGCGCGCGCCGGGGAACAGGTGCGTCTGCTGCGACCCCATGACCGCGGTGGCGGCCAGCTCTTCGTTGATGCCCGGCTCGAAGCGCAGGTGAGCGCGTTGTAGGTGCTCGGCGGCCTTCCACAGCTCCTTGTCGAGCGGACCGAGCGGGGAGCCGCGATAGCCGGAGATGAACCCGGCCGTGTTGCGTCCCTCGAGTGCGTCGCGCAGGCGCCGATTGATGCAGAGACGGACGAGTGCCTGGATGCCGGTCAGATAGGCCCGACCGGTCGGCAGCGTGTACTTGTCGTCGAGGGACGCTGCGGCAAGGCGCAGCTGCCTTTCGGCGTGCGATTCGAACAGCATCGGCGATGCTCCCCAGAATTTTGGTTCGGGGTCCGCCGGATCTGCCGCACGTCCTTATGGGGCGTATGGCGCGGTGCGCTCGAAGGATTGCTTCTCGCTGCACCCGGGATCCGCCGGGGTGTTGCGACACGTTGGGCGCGTTTTGGCCGCAATGCCGCTCAGCACTTTGAGCATTTTTCGTGCTCGATACTATAGTCCGATGGTTGAACGGAAAGGTTCCTCTTTGCTGCGTCGCATCGGAGACGATTGTCGCTTGCGCACGCGCCGAGTCCAACCGATGAGCGACGGTTGGTTACAATCTGGGCCGGGCTCCAACCGGTCAGTCCATGACAGAGCGGAAATGCCGTTGATTCCCGCCAACACATTGCACTTGGTCGACGCCGTCGGCACGCATCACGGATTCGCCGGCGAGACCGCACGCATCGTCTCGCTGGTGCCGAGCATCACCGAGCTGCTGTTCGACCTTGGGCTCGAGGCGCAGATCGTCGGGCGCACCGGCTTCTGCATCCATCCGCGCGACAAAGTCAAGCGCGTCCCCAAAGTCGGCGGGACGAAGAGCATCGAAGCGGCGCGCGTCAAGCGCCTCACGCCGACTCACCTGATCGTCAACATCGACGAGAATCCGCGCGCAGCCGTGGAGGAACTTGCCCGCTTCGTACCGCATGTGGTCGTAACCCATCCGCGCGGACCGGTCGACAACATTGCCCTGTATCGCCTGCTGGGCGGCATCTTCGGCCGCGAGGCCGAAGCCGAGCGGCTGTGCGTGCGGTTCGAGCGCAGCCTGACGTATTGCACGGCGGCCGCCGCTGGCTGGCCGCGGCAGAGCGTGTTGTACCTGATCTGGAAGGCGCCCTGGATGACCGTCTCGCGGGATACCTACATCTCCCGCATGCTGGCGGTGGTGGGTTGGGACACCTGGGAGGCGAAGAGCGAGGCGCGCTATCCCGCGATCGGCCTCACGCCGGCCTTACTGCAGCAGGTGGATCTGGTGCTGCTGTCCAGCGAGCCTTACAGCTTTGGTCCGCGCCACCGCACGGAACTGCTCGACGCGCTGCCGCTCGCGAGCCGCACCCGGGTCGCGCTGATCGACGGCTCGATGACCTCCTGGTACGGAAGCCGCGCCATCGAGGGCATCGAATACCTCTGCCGGTTTCGCGGCCAACTGGGCTGAGCGCGCGGCGAGGTTCAACCCGGGCGCCGGCTCTTGGCCGGGACACCCGGCTGGCGGGTGCGCGCGCTCCGGGATGGCTCGCCCGGTTGCGGCGCATCCTCCGCGGCGCTGCCCGTCGTCGGGGGAGTGTTCGCAGGTGGCGCGCCCGATGGCGGGACTTTCGACGCCGCCGGGTCCAGGCGCAGCTTGACGTAGGATCCAGGGGCATCCTCCAGCACTTTCAACTTGCCATCGCCGGGAATGCGCGCGGGTACCTTGTCGCCGCCATACCCGCTTACCCATGCGTTCCACTCGGGCCACCACGAACCGTCGTGGCGCTGCGCACCGGCGAGCCACTCATCGGCGGACTCGGGAAGGCTCGAGTCGGTCCAGTGACAATATTTCTGCGCCGCCGGGGGATTGACCACACCGGCGATATGGCCCGAGCCCGCCAGCAGGAACTTCACCGGCCCGCCGAGCAGCCTTGCGCCCGTATACGTGCTCTTCCAAGGCGCGATGTGGTCCTCGATGGTGGAGACGAAGCAGGCCGGGGCGGTGACACGCGTCAGGTCGATCGGCTCGCCGGCCAACGTGATCCCACCGGGCTGGGCGAGCAGGTTCTGGATATACATGTTGCGAAGGTAGAACGTGTGCATCTTCGCCGGCATGCGCGTGGAGTCCGAGTTCCAGTACAGCAGGTCGAAGGGGAACGGATCCTTCCCGAGCAGATAGTTGTTCACCACGAAGGACCAGATGAGGTCGTTGGCGCGCAGCAGGTTGAAGGTGTTGGCCATCTCCGAGCCTTCGAGATAGCCGCGCTCGGCCATTTTCTTTTCGAGGCCGGACACCGCGGTGTCGTCCACGAACACACCCAGCTCGCCCGGTTCGCGGAAGTCGATCATGGCGGTGAAGAACGTGGCGCTCTTGATGCGCCGCTGGTCTTCCTTGGCCGCGAGCCAGGCGAGCAGACACGCGAGCAAGGTGCCGCCCAGGCAGTATCCGATGACGTTGGCTTCGCGCTCGCCGGTCGCCTGCTCGATCGCATCGAGCGCCGCCAGCGGGCCCTCCAGCATGTAGTCGTCGAAGCTCTTTCCGGCGTAACGCTCGTCCGGATTTACCCAGGAGACCACGAACACGGTGTGGCCCTGAGACACGGCCCAGCGGATGAAGGAGTTCTTCTCGCGCAGGTCGAGGATGTAGTACTTGTTGATCCAGGGCGGGATGATCAGCAGCGGCGTGCGCCAGACCTGCGGCGTGATCGGGTCGTACTGGATCAGCTGCATCAGGTCCGTCTGGTACACGACCTTGCCTGGAGCGGTGGCGACGTTGCGGCCGAGCTCGAAGGCCTGGTAGTCGGTCATGCTGATGGCAAGCTGTCCGTTGCCGCGCTCGAGGTCACCGAGCAGGTTCTGCAGACCGTCGATCAGGTTCTTTCCGCCGCTGTCGATCGTCGCGTGCAGGACTTCGGGGTTGGTGAACACGAAGTTGGTGGGCGCGAGCGCGTCGACGAACTGACGGGTGAAGAAGCGCACCTTGCGCGCGGTCTGGTCAGGCAGCCCTTCGGCATTCGCGACCGTCTGTTGGATGTTCTGCGCGGCGATGAGGTAGGACTGCTTGATGTAGTCGAACAGGAAGTTGTTCTCCCACACTTCATGCTTGAAGCGGTTGTCGGACTTGGAAGGTTCGACAACGGGCGCCGGCTGCTCGCCGAGGAAGCGTTGCATCGAGCTGTGCCACAACCGAAAGTAGTCGCGCCACATGCGCATCTGCAGCTCGGCGAGCTTCCACGGATTGGCCATCAGGCTGGCGGACAGGTCCATGAAGGCGGTGGTGAGACCCAGATCGTCCGTGGGAAGAGGCGCCTTGCCGTCGCGTGCCCTTCCGAGATACTCGTTGACGACCCGCTGGCTCTGTTGCGTGATCTCCGCGAAGGAGCGGGCGAGTGCCTCCGCGTCGGGCGAGACCGTTGTCGCCGGGTTTTCGTTCGGGGTTGCCATAAGGTTCTGGGCGGGTCAGGTCGGGCGCATGAAGCGCAGCACATGGTCAGGACCTTCTTCTCTGACGACGCGGCGCTGGTAGAGGAGATGGTTCAAGTGGGCGATGGCTTCACCCATGGCAAACAGGATCTGATGCTCATCGATCTGGCGGCGAAACAGCACCGGGATCACGTCCCACGCGCTCGCCGGGCGTTCGCAAGCCGCTTCCAGCTCATCGAGCCGCGCCGCATGGTGCTGGCGCAGGGCAGCCGCACGGACACGCAGCCCATGGAACGGGAGCCCGTGGGACGGCAGCACCAGCGTGTCGTCCGGTAGGCGCGCGTACCGCTCCACGGAGCGCAGGAACAACGACAGCGGATCGCCTTCCGGTTCGCTCGGCCACACCGACACGTTCGTGCTGATTTTGGGCAAGACCATGTCGCCGGAGATGAGAAGACCAAGTTCCTCGCAGTACAGCGCCGCGTGCTCGGGCGCGTGGCCCGTGCCTACGATCACGCGCCAGTGGCGCGAGTCGATGTCCAGCCGGTCACCGTCGAGGATGCGGTGGAAGCTCGCTGGCGGGTCGCTGATCGCGCGCGGGTACGTGTGCTTGCGATTGCGGACCGACTCCTGGCCCGATGCGTCCAGCCCGTGGCGGGCGAACAGCTCGACCGCTGCGAGGTTGGTGAAGGCAGAGAGCGGGGTATGGTAGGCGAGCGCGGTCAAATACTCCGATTCGGTCATCCACAGCTCCACGCCGAAGCGACGCACCAGCCATCCCGCCAGGCCGAAATGGTCCGGGTGGTAGTGGGTGACCAGGACGCGCCGGACCGGCCGGCCGGCGAGGCCTTCCGCGAACACCTGCTCCCAATGCGTGCGCGTCGCCTCCGAGTTCAGCCCCGTGTCGACCAAGGTCCAGCCGTCCCGGTCGCGTAGCACCCACAGGTTGATATGGTCCAGTGCGAACGGCAGCGGCATCCGCACCCAGAAGACGCCCGGTGCCAACTCGAGCCAACCTCCGGGGACGGGCGGCTGCGTCACCGGATAACTCAACCCCAGGTTACGGACCGCGGGTGCCGGAGTAGCGGACAGGCTCATCGATGGTGGGTGCGCGCAGAGATGGGTTCGCGGCTTGGCCGCGGCTCACGGCATGTTAAACGATCTGCGCGGCGAAGGCGCCGGCGCGTTCGCTCCGCAGAACCGCGCCCGATTCCGCGGCAAAGATCGCCGCACGCCGGCCCGCGTAGAGCGGGCCGGCGTCGTGCTCGATTATCGCGGGAGTTGTGCGCTGGACTGATGCGCGCGCTGCGCGTACTTGTGGTAGGCGGGGAGTGCAATTGCCGCCACGATCCCGACCACGAAGATCAACGGCAGGATCGAGGCGAGCAGGATCGCCCGGGGGGAGTTCGGCGGCGGCGGCGGCCCGAAGCGGTTCGGGCCGGCCGTGCCGGGGATGAACCAGAACAGTAGGGCCGCCAACGGGATGAACGCCACCAGCGATACCCAGCCGGAGGCGTTGAAGTCGTGGCAGCGTTGCACTGTGAGCAGGATTTGGAGGACCAGCAGGACCGCGAGACCGAGCAGGCCGAGCGCACCGGCCATCCACTCCGCTCGAGCGAAACCGGCCAGCAGCCCCAGAAAGAAGACGCCCACGTAGACGAGGATGGTAACGCCGATGCTGTAGCCGACATAGCGTACGCGCCCGAGCCTGCCGGACGCGGAAAGGACCTTGACCTCGCCATACTCCTCCTGTTGATCTGCGACGGTGGCGGCCGGTGGTCGATAGGGATTTGCTTTCTGCATGATCGCTCTCGGGCGGCACGAAGACAGGAGCCGTAACCGACGGCGCTAGCAGGATGGATGCCAACGGACTGTCATCGCCGTACCGACCCAGCGTGGCGTTGCCGTCTCGCCGGCCGAGACCGTGCCGCCGGCGTTATACTGACGAGGCAGCGCCATGCCGGGCCTCGCTAGACTGCCGCTCCTCGGATGCTCGCTATGAAACCTTCTGACGCTTTTCCCATCACCCGTCTCCCGGGACTCGACTTCGGCCTGGGCGAAACCATCGACATGCTGCGCGCGAGCGTGCAGAGCTTCGCAGCGGCGGAGATCGCGCCGCGTGCCGCCGAGATCGACCGCAGCAACGCCTTTCCGATGGATCTGTGGCGCAAGTTGGGCGGGTTGGGCCTCCTCGGCGTCACCGTGGAAGAGGAATACGGCGGCACGAACATGGGTTATCTGGCTCACATCGTGGCCGTAGAGGAGGTGAGCCGCGCCTCCGCCTCGGTGGGACTGTCCTACGGCGCACATTCCAACCTCGCCGTGAACCAGATCCGGCGCAACGGCACGCCCGAGCAGAAGCGCAGGCTTTTGCCCCGGCTCGTCTCCGGCGAGCAAGTAGGAGCGCTCGCGATGAGCGAGCCCAACTCGGGCTCCGACGTCGTGAGCATGCGGCTGCGCGCCGACAAGAAGGGCGACCGCTACATCCTCAACGGCAACAAGATGTGGATTACCAACGGTCCGGACGCCAACGTGCTCGTGGTGTACGCCAAGACGGATCTCGCCGCAGGGCCGAAGGGCATCACCGCCTTCATCGTGGAGCGCGGGTTCAAAGGCTTTTCCACCGCCCAGAAGCTGGACAAGCTCGGCATGCGTGGCTCGAACACCTGCGAGCTGGTATTCCAGGACTGCGAGGTGCCGGAAGAGAACGTCCTGGGTCAGCTCAATCGCGGCGCGCAGGTGTTGATGAGCGGCCTGGACTACGAGCGGGCGGTGCTATCGGGCGGACCGCTGGGCGTCATGCAGGCATGCCTGGATGTGGCGTTGCCTTATGTGCACGAGCGCAAGCAATTCGGCCAGTCGATCGGGGAGTTCCAGCTCATGCAAGGCAAGCTCGCCGACATGTATACGACCATGAGCGCCTGCCGCGCCTATGTGTACGCCGTCGGCCGCGCTTGCGACCGCGCCACGACGCCCGAGGAGGTGCGGGCGCTGCGCAAGGACGCCGCGGGCGCGGTGCTCTACAGCGCGGAGCGGGCCACTTGGATGGCAGGCGAGGCGATCCAGTGCCTGGGCGGCAACGGCTACATCAACGACTACCCCACGGGCCGCCTGTGGCGGGATGCAAAGCTGTACGAGATTGGCGCAGGGACGTCGGAGATCCGCCGATGGCTGATCGGTCGTGAGCTATTCGAAGAGACCGCCTAGGCGTTCGGCATGCACGTAGCGAGCTCAGATCTGCGCGGTGAGCTGGCGCTGGACATTGCCCGCGCCCTGCTCGAAGGCTTCAACAAGCACTATCGGCTGTTTCGGCAGAGCAGCCGCGAGGCGAAGGGCCGCTTCGAGCGTGCCGACTGGCAGAGCGTGCGGCAGGCCCATGCGGAGCGCATCCTGTTCTACGATCGGCGCGTGCAGGAGACGGTGGAGCGGCTGCAGCGCGAGTTCGACACGGATGCGCTGCCCGATGCGTTGTGGCAGGACATCAAGCTGCAGTACGTCGGCCTGCTCACCAACCACAAGCAGCCGGAGCTGGCGGAAACCTTCTTCAACACGGTGAGCTGCCGCATCCTGCACCGCACGTATTACAACAACGACTTCCTGTTCGTGCGGCCGGCCGTCTCCACCGAGTACCTGGAGTCCGACCCTCCCGCTTACCGCAGCTACTATCCACTCGAGCATGGTCTGCGCGCCGTGTTGCACCGGGTGCTCGACGACCTGGACCTGAAACGGCCCTTTGCGCATCGCACGCGAGACTTGCGATATGTGCTGCGCGCGGTGCGCGAGGCGCTGCCCAGGCCGCTGCGGCTCGAGGCCAACCACCAGATCCAGGTGCTCACCTCGCTGTTCTTCCGGAACCAGCGTGCGTATCTCATCGGCAAGGTGATCAACGGCAATCTCGAGCTGCCGTTCGCCGTACCGATCGTGCACGCGGAGGAGGGGCGCGCCCTGTGCCTCGACGCGTGCCTGCTCGAATCGCGGGAGATCGCCCTGCTGTTCGCGTTCAACCGCGCTTACTTCATGGTCGATATGGAGGTGCCCTCCGCGGACGTGGACTTTCTGTCCAGCATGCTCCCCGGCAAGCCGAAGGCCGAGCTATATACCTCGCTGGGGCTGCAGAAGCATGGAAAGACGCTCTTCTACCGCGATTTCCTGCATCACCTGAAGCACTCCACCGATGAGTTTGTCGTTGCGCCGGGCATCCGCGGCCTGGTGATGATCGTCTTCACGCTGCCTTCGTATCCGTACGTATTCAAGGTGATCCGGGATACGATCTCTCCGGCGAAGAATATCGATCGCCAGACGGTCAAGGACAAGTACATGCTGGTCAAGCGCCACGACCGCGTCGGGCGCTTGGCCGACACGCTGGAGTACAAGGACGTGGCGTTTCCGCGGCTGCGCTTTTCGCGCGAGCTCATCGAGGAACTCCGGCACGAGGCGCCCTCGCTGGTCGAAGAAGACGGCGAGTCGCTCGTGGTCAAGCATCTGTATATCGAGCGCCGCATGACGCCGCTCAATCTCTACCTGGACCAGGCCGGCGAGCCGCAGGTGCGCGAGGCCGTGCGCGACTACGGCAATGCGCTCAAGGAGCTGGCCTCGGTCAACATCTTTCCGGGCGACATGCTGTTCAAGAACTTCGGAGTGACCCGCGGCGGGCGCGTGGTGTTCTACGACTACGACGAGATCGCCTACATGACGGATATCAACTTCCGTCCGATTCCGTCCGCCCGCACTCCCGAGGACGAGCTCGCCGCCGAGCCCTGGTATCCGGTTGCGGTGAACGACGTGTTCCCCGAGGAGTTTCGCCCCTTCCTGCTGTCCGGAGGCAAGGTGGGCGAGAGCTTTCTCGAGTACCATCGCGATCTGCTCTCGCCGCAGTTCTGGAACGCGGTCAAGGCACGGATCGCCGCGGGACACATCCAGGACGTGTTCCCCTATCCCGATGCGGCTCGATTCGCACGGCGGTTCGCGCCGCGACCCGGCTCGATCGCGCTGGGCGGAGAACGGGCGTGCAAAGATCCGTGACGTCGCGCCGTCGCGCTTTCCGCTCCAGATCCCTCGTAGCCATTCTTCCAGGAGTTGCAGATGAACCAGGTCGACCCGGTTGTGATTGTCGGTGCCGCGAGGACGCCTATGGGAGCGTTCCAAGGCGAGCTGAAAGATTTCGCAGCCGCCGAGCTCGGTGCGGTGGCGATGCGCACTGCGGTGGAGCGGGCGGGGCTCAAGCCCGCGGACGTGCAGGAGGCGATCATGGGCTGCGTGCTGCCGGCCGGACAAGGCCAGGCGCCCGCGCGCCAAGCCAGCTTGGGTGCCGGGCTGCCCCTTGCCACCGGCTGCACGACCGTGAACAAGATGTGCGGGTCGGGCATGAAGGCAGCGATGCTGGCGCACGATCTGATCCTCGCCGGCACGAATGAGATCATGCTCGCTGGCGGCATGGAGAGCATGACCAACGCGCCGTATCTCCTGCCCAAGGCGCGCGCCGGCTACCGCATGGGCCACCAGCAGGTGCTCGACCACATGTTTCTCGACGGTCTCGAGGACGCCTACGACAAGGGGCGTTTGATGGGCACGTTTGCGGAGGACTGCGCGGCGAAGTACAACTTCAGCCGCGGCGAGCAGGATACGTTTGCCGTGGCCTCCCTCCAGCGTGCACAGAAGGCCAACGACGAAGGCTGGTTCGCCTGGGAGACGGCGCCGGTGCCGCTCAAATCGGGCAAGGGCGACCGCTTCATGGCCAAGGACGAGCCGCCGTTCAAAGCCAATCTCGAGAAGATTCCGCAGCTCAAGCCCGCCTTCAAGAAGGATGGCACCGTCACTGCGGCGAACTCAAGCTCCATTTCCGATGGCGCCGCTGCAGTGGTGCTGATGCGTCGCTCGCTCGCCGAGCAGCGCGGGCTGACACCGCTTGCCACCATCGTGGCCCACGCAACGCATGCGCAGGAGCCGGGGTGGTTCACCACCGCGCCCGTCGGCGCGATCCGCAAGCTCTACGATAAGACCGGCTGGAGCGCCGCCGAGGTGGACCTGTACGAGATCAACGAGGCATTCGCGGTGGTCACCCTGGCCGCCATGAGAGAGCACAAACTGCCGCACGAGAAGGTCAACGTGCACGGCGGCGCCTGCGCGTTGGGCCATCCCATCGGTGCGTCCGGCGCACGTATCCTCGTGACGCTGCTCGGGGCGCTGCGCAAGTACGGGTTGAAGCGTGGTATGGCGTCGCTGTGCATCGGCGGCGGGGAGGCGACTGCGATGGCGATCGAAATGCGGTGAAGGAAGTGAATGAGGTGAAAGAGGTGAAAGAGGTGGAGAGAGGCTCTCCCTCTCCCCCGCTACCGGGGGAGAGGGTGCGGGTGAGGGGGATCACCCTTCACTCTTCAGCCTTCACCTCCTTCACTAGACGATTCACGTTGCAACCATGACAAAACGCCAACTCATTTCCTCGGGATCGAGCTTCGAGAAGGTGGCCGGATACAGCCGGGCCGTCGTGGACGGGGATTGGATCTTCGTCTCCGGCACGACCGGGTACGATTACGCGACGATGACCATCGCGTCGGATCTGGAGAGCCAGACGCGGCAGGCGTTTCGCAACATCGGCAAAGCCTTGGAGCAAGCGGGCGCCGGCTTCGACGATGTGGTGCGAGTGCACTATTACTTGACCAGCCCGGATGACTTCAAGAAGGCGGCGCCGATCTTCGGCGAGTTTCTCGGCCAGGCCCGACCCGCCGCCACGGCGCTCATCTGCGGGCTGGTGGAGCCGGCGATGAAGATCGAGATCGAAGTCACCGCCAAGCGAAGAGGATGAGCTGCGCAGGCGCATACCGCATACCGAGAACCGTCCTCGGGAGAAAATGGGAGGCGGCCGGGACCTGAGATCTGGACGTCCGCGACGAGGCATGATGAGGCTTTGCGATGCCCCGGTCCGCATCTCACACTGGCGAGCGGAGGCTGCCTGGCGCGCGCTGTAGTGTCAATGAAGTTGAACGCTTTTCGAGATCACGATGCCAAGCCCTATCGAGTTCTACTTCGATTTTTCTTCGCCCTATGGCTACCTCGCCTCCACCCGCATCGGCGCGCTGGCCGCAAAGTACGCTCGCAAAGTGACCTGGCGCCCGTTCCTGCTCGGCGCTGTGTTCAAGGTGACCGGCAGCGGCCCGCTCCCGTCTCAGCCGCTGAAGGGAACGTATGCTCTGAGAGATATGCCGCGCAGCGCGCGCTTCTACGGCATCCCCTTCCGCATGCCGTCCGTGTTCCCGATCGCGACGCAGGCGCCGGCGCGCCTCGTCTATTGGCTCGAAGGTCAAGCGCCGGAGAAGGTCGAGCCCGCCGTGCTTGCGCTGTTCCGCGCTTACTTTGTCGACGACCGCGACATCTCCGAGCCGGAGACGGCGGCGTCGGTGGTTGCCGGACTCGGTGTTGACCGGGGCCAGGCGGTTTCCGCCGTCAACGATCAGGCGATCAAAGACCGCCTCCGGCAGGAGACCCAGAGCGCGATCGACCGCGGCGTCTTCGGGTCGCCGTATGTGTTCGTGGATGGCGAACCGTTCTGGGGCACCGATCGGTTCGATCAGATCGAGCGCTGGCTCGCCACCGGGGGCTTCTGAGCGCCATGCTTCAGCTCTCGACCTTGTGTGTATTCTGCGGCTCCAATCCGGGGGCCGATCCCGCCTATGCCGATGCCGCGCGACGCACCGGCGAGCTGCTGGCGCGCAGCGGCATCGCGATCGTATTCGGTGGCGGACGCGTGGGGCTGATGGGCCGGGTCGCCGAAGCCGCGCTCGGGGCCGGCGGCAAGGTGATCGGCGTGATTCCCCAGGTGCTGATGCGAAAAGAGCTGGCGCATGACTCGCTCACCGAGCTGCACGTGGTGAATACGATGCACGAACGCAAGCAGCTCATGGCCGACCTTTCTGACGGCTTCGTCGCGCTGCCGGGCGGCTTCGGCACATTCGAGGAGTTCTGCGAGATCCTGACCTGGGCCCAGCTCGGCCTGCACACGAAGCCCTGCGGACTGCTCAATGTCAAAGGCTACTACGACCCTCTGCTGGCGCTGTTCGAGCATGCCGTGCGGGAGCAGTTCGCGCGGCCGGGTCACCTCGACATGATCGTCACCGACGACGACCCGACGCGGCTCGTCGAGAGGATGAAGCGGTTCCGCGCTCCCGTGGTCGAGAAGTGGCTCACGCCGCAGACCACCTGAGCCGATCCACCATGCCCGTTCTCACGAGCAAGCTCGACCCGCGCAGCGCGGAGTATAGGGCCAATGCCGAAGTCATGGCCCGTCTGACAGCCGACCTGCGCGGGAAGGTCGACATCATCCGGCAGGGTGGCAGCGAAGTGGCGCGCGAGAAGCACCTGGCGCGCGGCAAACTGCTGCCGCGGGAGCGGGTGCGCACGCTGCTCGACGTGGGCTCGCCGTTTCTGGAGCTGTCCCAGCTCGCGGCTTGGGAGATGCATGACAACCAAGTGCCCGCCGCGGGCATCATCACCGGCATCGGGCGCGTGAGCGGGCGCGAGTGCATGCTCGTGGCCAACGACGCGACGGTCAAGGGTGGCACCTACTTCCCGATCACGGTCAAGAAGCACCTGCGGGCGCAGGAGGTCGCGCAACAGAACCGGCTGCCCTGCATCTACCTCGTCGACTCCGGTGGTGCGAATCTGCCGAACCAGGACGAGGTCTTTCCCGATCGCGAGCACTTCGGGCGCATCTTCTACAACCAGGCGAACATGTCGGCCATGGGGATCCCGCAGATCGCGGTCGTCATGGGATCATGCACGGCCGGTGGGGCTTACGTGCCGGCGATGTCCGACGAGACCGTGATCGTGAAGAATCAGGGCACGATTTTCCTGGGCGGTCCGCCGCTGGTGAAGGCGGCCACCGGGGAGGTGGTGACCGCAGAGGAGCTGGGCGGCGCGGACGTCCACGCGCGCATGTCCGGCGTGGCGGACCACTACGCGCTCAACGATCTGCACGCGCTGCAGATGGCGCGCCGGATCGTGGCGCATTTGAGCCAGCCGAAACGGCTCACGCTCGAGGCGAATGAGCCGTGCGAGCCGGTGCTCGATCCGGCCGAGCTGTACGGCGTGATCCCCACCGACGTGCGCAAGCCTTTTGAGGTGCGCGAGATCATCGGAAGGATCGTGGACGGCAGCGAGTTGGACGAGTTCAAGCCGCTGTACGGGACGACCCTGGTATGCGGGTTCGCGCGCTTGTACGGCTATCCGGTAGGTGTGCTCGCGAACAACGGCATCCTGTTCTCGGAATCCGCGCTGAAGGGCGCGCACTTCATCGAGCTGTGCAGTCAACGCGGCATCCCGCTCGTGTTCCTGCAGAACATCACCGGGTTCATGGTGGGCCGCAAATACGAAGCGGGCGGCATCGCCAAGGACGGTGCCAAGATGGTGACGGCGGTGGCCTGCTCCAAAGTGCCTAAGTTCACCGTCATCATCGGTGGCAGCTTCGGAGCGGGCAACTACGGCATGTGCGGCCGCGCCTATGCCCCACGCTTTCTCTGGATGTGGGCCAACGCGCGGATCTCCGTCATGGGGGGCGAGCAGGCCGCGAGCGTGCTGGCGCAGGTGAAGCGCGACGGGATGGAAAAGAGCGGAAAGCTCTGGAGCAGTGAGGACGAGGAAGCCTTCAAGGCACCGATCCGCGAGCAGTACGAGAGCCAGGGTCATCCTTACTACGCCAGCGCTCGGCTGTGGGACGACGGAGTGATCGACCCGATCGAGACACGTCGCGTGCTGGGCTTGGGGATCTCCGCCAGCTTGAACGCTCCCATCGAATCGACCACGTTTGGCGTGTTTCGGATGTGACCATGGACCTGCACTCGGCCTACGCGGGCAATGAATCGATCTACATCACGCCCGAGCACATCGCGCTGCGCGAGCAGATCGCACGCTTTCTGGCCAACGAGGTCGAGCCTTTCGGCGCGATGTGGGAGGAGCAAGGCAGCGTGCCACGGGACGTGCTGCGCAAGATGGGCGCGCTCGGCATGTTCGGGATCACCTATCCGCCGGAGTACGGTGGAGCAGGCGCCGATGCCCTGACCTCGCTCGTGTTCGCCGAAGCGTTGTCGCGCTCCACGTTCGGCGGCTTCGTCGTGACGGTGCTGGTGCACACCGACATGGCCTCGCCGCATCTCGCTCACGCCGGCAGCAAAGCACAGCTCGAGCGCTATCTGCCGAAGGTGATCCGCGGCGAGGCGATCAGCGCCGTCGCCGTCACCGAGCCGGACGCGGGCTCCGACGTGCGCGCGATCCGCACCCGCGCGCGGCGCGACGGCGATCAATGGGTGCTGAACGGCGTCAAGATGTTCATCACCAATGGCGTGCACGCCGACTTATACTTCGTCGCCGCGCGCACGGATCCCGACGCCAAAGGATCGCGATCGATCTCCATGTTCATCGTGGAGAAGGGCGCCCCGGGGTTTCGCGTCGGCCGCGCGCTGCACAAGACAGGCTGGCTTTGCTCCGACACCGCCGAGCTGGTGTTCGAGGACTGTCGGATTCCGGCAGACAATCTGCTGGGCGAGGAGAACGCCGGATTCTACGCGGTGATGCGGAACTTTCAGACCGAGCGCATTGCACTGGCGGCGATGGCCGTGGGGCACGCGATGACTGCCATCGCGCTGACTCTGGACTATGTGCGGACGCGGCGTGCCTTCGGCGCCCTGCTCTACGACCATCAAGCGGTGCGCCACCGCTTGGCAATGCTGCAGGCGAAGACCGCGGCGGCCCGGCAGTTCCTCTATCACTGCGCCTGGCTCGTGACGCAGGGCCGCGAGTGCGTGCGCGAGGTCTCGATGCTGAAAGCGCTGACCGGCGAGCTGGTGAACGAAGTCGTCTACGCCTGCCAGCAGTTCCACGGCGGTATGGGCTACATGCGCGAGATGCCGATCGAGCGGCTTTGGCGTGACGCCCGCGTATTGGCTGTCGGAGGCGGCGCGACCGAGGTGATGCTCGAAGAAGTCGCCAAACGTTCTTGAGGATCGGGATGACTGCAGAGCCCGTCAAGCTGAGCACGAACGCGACCGGCGTCGCGACGCTGACGCTGAATCGCCCGGAGGTGCACAACGCCTTCGATGATCGGCTGATCGCCGAGCTGACGCACAAGCTGCATCAGCTCGACCACGACCCAGCCGTGCGCGCGGTAATGCTCGCGGCGGATGGCAAGAGTTTCTCGGCCGGCGCCGACTTGAACTGGATGAAGCGCATGGCTCGTTATTCCGAAGCCGAAAACATCCGTGACGCCGTCGCGCTCGCCAACTTGATGCGAACCCTGAACGGCATGGCCAAGCCGACCATCGCGCGCGTGCAGGGAGCGGCGTTCGGCGGCGGCGTGGGGCTGGTGGCTTGTTGCGACATCGCCGTGGCGAGCGGCGCGGCGCAGTTCTGCCTGTCGGAGGTTCGACTGGGGTTGATCCCGGCTGTGATCAGCCCCTATGTCGTCGCCGCCATCGGCGAGCGCAACGCCAGGCGTTACTTTCTCACCGCAGAGCGGTTCGACGCCGCGGAGGCGCTGCGCATCGGGCTGGTCCAGAGCGTGGTGACGGAATCCGAGCTGGATGCGGCTGTCGAGCGGATCGTTGGGGAGCTGCTCAAAGGCGCCCCGCGGGCCCTCGCAGCGGCGAAGGAGTTGATCGCGCATGTCGCACACCGCCCGGTCGACGAGCGGCTGGCGGAGGAAACGGCCGCACGCATCGCCCAGATCCGCGTCAGCCCGGAGGGCCTGGAGGGGATCGCCGCGTTTCTGGACAAGCGCCCTGCAGGCTGGGTCCGATCCAAGCCTTGACTGCAAGGGCGCAGACGAAACAGAGGGTCAGGCGCGTTCTGATGTTCGACAAGATTCTGATCGCGAACCGGGGAGAGATCGCCGTGCGCGTGGCGCGCACATGCCGGCGGCTCGGTGTCCGCACGGTGGGCGTGTACTCCGATGCCGATGCGAGTGCGCTCCACGTGACGGTGTGCGACGAGGCGTATCTGATCGGTCCAGCGCCGGCGCATGCCAGCTATCTGCACGCGGAGCGCATCATCGAGACAGCAAAGCGCAGTGGCGCGCAGGCCGTGCATCCTGGATACGGGTTCTTGTCGGAGAACGCCGAGTTTGCCCAGGCCTGTGTCGATGCAGGCCTCACCTATATCGGCCCGCCGCCCGGTGCCATCCGCGCGATGGGTTCGAAGAGCGCCGCCAAGGACCTCATGGCTGCAGCCGGCGTGCCCTTGGTGCCCGGGTATCACGGCGAGGCGCAGGACATGCGCACGCTGGCAGCCGAGGCGCAGCGCGTCGGTTTCCCGGTGCTGGTCAAGGCCTCGGCCGGCGGCGGAGGCAAGGGCATGCGCGTTGCCCGCGCACCCGAGCAGCTCGCTGAAGCGGTGGCGGCGGCAAAACGGGAGGCCGCGTCGAGCTTCGGCGACGACCGGATCTTGCTCGAGAAGTACCTGCTGCGGCCGCGACACATCGAGATGCAGGTGTTCGCCGACATGCATGGCAACGCGATTCATCTGTTCGAGCGTGACTGCTCGGTGCAGCGGCGGCACCAGAAGGTGCTGGAGGAAGCGCCCGCGCCGGGAATGACCGCGGCACGTCGCCGCCAGATGGGATCGGCCGCGCTGGCGGCGGCACGCGCCGTTGGATACACGAATGCGGGCACGGTCGAGTTCATCGCCGACGAGTCGAACAACTTCTTCTTCATGGAGATGAACACGCGCCTGCAGGTCGAGCACCCCGTCACCGAGATGATCACTGGCCTGGATCTGGTCGAGTGGCAGCTTCGAGTGGCGGCCGGCGAGCCGCTGCCGCTCACGCAGGAGCAGGTGGCGATCAACGGTCATGCCATCGAAGCCCGCATCTACGCAGAGGACCCCTCGCGCGAGTTTCTCCCCGCCCCCGGACGCATCACGCACCTGCGTATGCCGCATCTGTCCGCCCACGTGCGCATCGACACCGGAGTGCGGGAGGGCGACGAGATCGGCGCGCAGTACGATCCCATGATCGCGAAGCTGATCTGCTGGGACTTGGACCGCAGCTCCGCCCTGCGCCGGCTGCGGATCGCGTTGTCGGAGTGCCAGGTCGTGGGGCCCACGACCAATGTGTCCTTCCTAGGCTCGCTCGCGGCGCACCGGGCCTTCGCCGGCGCGCACCGCGATCCGAGTTTGCTCGATACCGGGTTGATCGAACGCTACCGCGCCGAGCTGTTGCCGGACCCGAAGCCCGCAAGCGACCAGATCCTGGCGGTCGCGGTGCTGTCTGAGCTCACGCGCATCGAGGAAGAGGCGCGGGATGCGGCGTGTGCCTCCCCGGACCCCTGGTCGCCTTGGAACCTGCGCGACGGCTGGCGGCTGAACGAGGACAATCACCACACGTTCGCATTCACGGACGGAGGCAGGAGCGTATCGGTGACGGCGCACTATAGGCGCGAGGGCCTCATGCTGGAGTTGCCCGGCTCCCACCTCGCCGCTCGCGCCGAGCGAACCACAGACGGCGGGCTGGTGGTGGAGCTGGATGACAATCGACTACTCGTCAACGTGGTGCGCCGGGGACGCGAATTGACCGTGTTCCTCGCGGGTACCAGTCACACATTGGAGCTGCAGCAGTTCGAACTGGTCCAGGACGAGGAGGTCGGCACTGGGCTGACGGCCCCGATGCCGGGCAGCGTAATCGAGGTGCTGGTGCGCGCAGGCGAGCAAGTCGACAAGGGCCATGCGTTGATGATTATCGAAGCGATGAAGATGGAGCACACCATTCGTGCGCCTGCCCGCGGCCGCGTGGCCGAGGTGCGCTTTGCGCGCGGCGATCAGGTCCAGGAGGGCGACCAGCTCATCGCGTTCGAGACCGAGGAGGAAGCGCAATGACGAATCTGCCTACGCGAGTCAAGCTCGTCGACGTCGCGCCCCGCGATGGGCTGCAGAACGAGCCGGGGGTGGTGCCTGCGGCGGTGAAGATCGAGCTGATCGATCGGCTGACCGATGCCGGCCTGCCGGCGGTCGAGACGACCAGCTTCGTCTCTCCGAAGTGGGTGCCGCAGATGGCGGACAATGCCCAGGTCATGGCCGGCATCCGACGCAAGCCGGGCGTGAACTATCCCGTGTTGGTGCCCAACATGAAGGGGCTGGAAGCGGCGATGGCGGCGGGCGTGCAGGAGGTCGCGGTGTTTACGGCGGCCACGGAGAGCTTCTCCCGGCGCAACACCAACTGTTCCATCGCCGAGTCCTTCGAGCGGTTCGAGCCGGTGTGCAAGACGGCGCTGGCTGCGGGAATCCAGGTTCGCGGCTACATCTCGGTCGTGCTCGGTTGTCCGTTCGAGGGCGAGGTCAATCCGGAAGCCGTGGCCGACGTCGCGCAGCGCCTCTACGGCATGGGCTGCTACGATGTTTCGCTCGGAGACACCATCGGCGTCGGCACCCCCGGAAAGACGCAGCGGATGATCGAAGCCGTCGCCCGCCGCATCCCCGTCTCGAAGCTGGGCGGGCATTACCACGACACTTACGGCCAAGCGCTCGCCAATATCCTCGCTTCGCTGCAGATGGGTGTGGCCACGTTCGATACATCCGTGGCTGGACTCGGCGGCTGCCCGTTCGCCCCCGGCGCGACGGGCAATGTGGCCAGCGAAGATGTGGTGTATATGCTGCATGGTCTGGGCATCGAGACTGGTGTCGACATGTCCAAACTGCTGGAGGCCGCCCAATTCATCTGCGCCGCGCTGGGCCGGCCTACCGCATCGCGCGCCGGGCGTGCGCTGGCGACGAAGGCCGCGCGGCGAGCGGCGCAGAGTAGTAAAGCCGCATGAGCACGCCGCCGTTCCACGTTCCCTCTCCCTGCGTCAACGTATGTGAGATCGATCCCGGGACGGGTCTGTGCCTCGGCTGCAGACGCACGCTGCAGGAGATCGCAGAGTGGTTGGAAATGACGCCAGAACAGAAGTTGGACACGCTTCGCCTCGTCGCGGAACGCGGCCGCCGCCTGCCGCAGGACTGAGGGAAACACGTGTCGTTGCCACGACTCCCGCGTTAGTAGTGAACGAAGATGCCGCTGACTGCACCCGTAAGCCGCACACTCATGCATACCCGACGCATCGAATGCCGGGGATATCTCCGCGACGACGGGCTATGGGACATCGAGGGGCATCTGCGGGACACCAAGCCCTTCGAGTTGCCCAACGAGGACCGCGGCGGCCATGTGCGCGCCGGCGAGCCCTTGCACGAGATGTGGGTGCGGCTTACGGTGGATCTCGACCTCGAAGTGCTCGCGGTCGAGGCGGTAACCGACTTCGGCCCCTACGCGGTGTGCGGCGACATCACGGGCGCGTTTCAGAAGCTGGTCGGACTGCGCATCGCACCGGGCTGGACGCAGAAGACCCGCGAGCTGTTGGGAGGTGTCAGGGGCTGCACTCATCTCGTCGAACTACTCGGCCCGGTGGCGACGACCGCGTTCCAGACGGTATACGCTGCCCGGGCCAAGCGCGACGCCTCTACCCCCAACAAAGGCAAGCTCCCTCTGCTGGACAGCTGTCACGCGTACCGCTCGGACGGGCCGATGGTCAAGCGAAAGTGGCCCCGGTTCTACACCGGGAAAGGCTGAAACGCCAACGGAGCGCCGCATAGGCCGCGGGGTTTCGTAGTAGCATTCGCTTCCGCATCGCGCAGACCTGCCGCGCTGCTGCGCCGCCTGACCGGGTGTTCTCGCGCTCGACCGGGCGGGTTTTCCATGCGCGTGCAGACAGGGAGGAGCCGTGGTTGCCGTAGTCTCGCCCACCGCCTCGATACGACTCGTCTCCGCCATCGCTTCCGCGATCGGCGCGGAGAGTGGGCAAAGCGAGCCCTCACGCGGCCTCATCGCGACAGCGGATTCCGAGGCCGCGGATACGGAAGCGCGGGTTCCTGCCCAGCAGGTGGTCCGGCTCTGGCGCGACGCGGTGCGTGCCACCGGCGACCTGCACATCGGTTTTCGCGCCGGTACCCGAGTCCGGACGGGTGCGCTCGGCGTAGTGGACTACGCGGCTCGCTGCGGCGCCACGCTGCGGGCATTCTTCCTTCAGTTTTCGCGCTATCGCCGCCTGATCGGCGACGGGTTGGACATGCGGCTCCTCGACCGAGGCGACTCCGTCAAGATCGCGTTCGATTTCTCTCTTGATGGCAGCGAGGAGCGCCGGCAGATGAACGAGTTCTTCGCATCCGCGTTGGTAGCGTTGGGGCGTGAGGCGACCGGACGGCAATGGACGCCGGAGCGCTTGGCGTTCCGCCATCAGCCCGCTGTGGCCGACTCTGCGCTCCCTGCATGGTTCGGGGTCGAACCGGGATACGGCGAGTCGGTATGCTCGATTCAGCTTTCCGCCCGATCCTTGGCGCTGCCCCTGACGCGAGCGGAACTCGGGCTCGCTGCACTGCTGGACCGGCTCGCACACGATCTGCTGGCGCGCTTGCCGAAGCCGGACGAGCTCCCATTGCGCGTGCGCTACGCCATCAGCAGCCAGCTCTGGAAAGGAGGGTGCTCGTTGGAGGCGGTGGCCCGGATGCTGTGCATGAGCCCGCGCAGCCTGCAGCGCCGCTTGCAGGACTGCCAAACCAGTTTCAACGCTCTGGTGGACAACACTCGGCGGGAGGCGGCGTTGGACCTGATCCTGGATCCGGCGATCACGGTCTCCGACATCGCGTTTCGGATCGGCTTTTCCGAGCCCAGCGCGTTCGACCGCGCTTTCCGGCGCTGGACGGGCTGCTCGCCGGGACACTATCGCCGCACGCGGGAACCCTTGAGATCGCGGCCACCCACCGTCTCCTGAGTCCTTTGACGCAGCGCAACCGGAACCTGGCGCGAAACGCCAATAAATTCGGCGCCGGGAGTCAAGTCAGCGATAACCTCACGGCTTATAGTGTCGCGCTAGCCTGCGTCCGGACGCGTCTGCACCACGGGTGGGAAGGCGGGGAGCCGCAGCCGGTCGCGAGGAGCTCCGGTCCGGTGTGGCCAACCCCGGAAGCGCCGGGTTTACTGCCGTGGCTGTATGCGAGTGACGCGGGACAGAACAGCGAGTTTGTAGAACATCCCCAGCGGAAAAGAACAAGAGAGGGGAGGAGGAGCCACCCCCGAGCCAAGAACAAGATCCAGGGCCAGCCTCGGGGGCAGGTGAGCTTGAGTTGGTCCGACATGTGAGATTCTCCTCCAACGGGGGCGCCAGATGAGCGCCCCTTGTTTTTTCCGGTGCTTCACCCCGTCTCGCATCCGCCTCCCGGCTTTGAGCGCTCCGAGGGCTTGAGGCACAATCTCGCATTCCAAGCCGAGATTTGGCGTGAGCTTCTTCAATCTCTACAGCCATAACTTCGTCCGGGTCGCCGTGGCGATCCCCGAGGTGCGCGTCGCCGATCCGGCGTTCAACGCATCGCAGACGATCGCGCTCATGACCGAGGCCGCGGATCGCCGCGCATCGCTTGCCATCTTCCCGGAGCTGGGATTGTCGGCGTATTCCTGCGAGGACCTGTTCCATCAGCAAGCGCTGCTGGACGCCTCGGAGGCGGCGCTACGCAGCGTGACGGACGCATCGCGCAGCCTCCCACTGGCTGCCGTGGTGGGCGTGCCGCTGCAAATCGATGGTCTGCTCTACAACTGCGGGGTGGTCGTCTCGCGCGGCAAGATCCTGGGCGTGGCACCGAAGACGTTCCTGCCCAATTATCGCGAGTTCTACGAGCTGCGCCAGTTCACCCCGGGCGATTTCTGCCCGCGCGACAGCATCGCGCTGTGCGGGCAGGCGGAGATCCCGTTCGGCACTGGCCTCCTGTTTCGCGCTCGGGAGCAGGCGCTGCTCACGTTCTTCGTGGAGATCTGCGAGGACTTGTGGACGCCGGTTCCGCCGTCTTCCTATGCCGCGCTGGCCGGGGCGACGGTGCTGATCAATCTGTCCGCCTCGAACATCACGGTGGGCAAGGACGACTACCGCCGCGAGCTGGTCGCAAATCAATCGGGGCGCTGTATGGCCGGCTACCTGTATTGCGCCGCCGGTTACGGCGAATCCACGACGGATCTCGCCTGGGATGGCCATGGCATGATCTACGAGAACGGCTCGCGCGTGGCCGAGACCGAGCGCTTCCAGTACCGCTCGCACCTGGTGACCGGCGACCTGGATCTCGACCGCATCGTGCAGGACCGGATGCGGACGAACAGCTTCGGACAATCGGTCGCCCGACACGCGGATGCGGTCGGTGCCTTCCGCGTGGTGGAGGTCCCGATCGAGCCGCCAAGCGACGCGCTGCTGCCGCTGGAGCGCCGCTACGAGCGCTTCCCTTACGTGCCCGCCGATCCGCTCACTCGTGACGAGCGTTGCCATGAAGTCTACGAGATCCAGGTGCAGGGGCTCGTCAAGCGGCTCAATGCGATGTCCGCGCGCAACGTGGTGATCGGGATCTCCGGGGGCTTGGATTCGACGCAGGCGCTCATCGTGTGCGCGCGCGCGATGGATGTCATGGGCCTGCCGCGGGCCAACATCCTCGCCTATACCATGCCCGGCTTCGCCACCAGCGAGCGGACGCTGGACCAGTCGCGGCGGCTGATGAGCGCCGTGGGCTGCACCGCCAACGAGGTCGACATCCGTCCGAGCTGCATGCAGATGTTCCGGGACATCGGACACCCGTTCGCCGAGGGCAAGCCGGTGTACGACGTGACGTTCGAGAACGTGCAGGCGGGCGAGCGGACCAGCCACCTGTTTCGCCTCGCCAACGTGCACAACGCGCCCGTGGTGGGCACCAGCGACCTATCCGAACTGGCGCTGGGCTGGTGTACATACGGGGTGGGCGACCATATGGCCCACTACCACGTGAACGCCAGCGTGCCCAAAACGCTGATCCAGTATCTGATCCGCTACGTTGCACGCACCAGTCAGCTCGGCCAGGAGGTGAGCGCCGTGCTGCAGGACGTGCTCAACACGCCGATCTCTCCGGAGTTGGTCCCCGGCAAGAGCGAGCTCGAACCCGGGCAGAGCACCGAGGCCGTCGTCGGCCCTTACGAGCTGCAGGACTTCAACCTCTACTACACCCTGCGCTTCGGCTATCTGCCGTCCAAGGTGGCGTTCATGGCCTGGTGCACTTGGCGCGATCGCAATGCAGGCACATGGCCGGATATCCCGGTGGATCGCCGCAATCAATATGTCATCGGGGACATCAAGCGCTGGCTGACCGTCTTCGCACGCCGGTTCTTCCAGCTCTCGCAATACAAGCGCAGCGCCATCCCCAATGCGCCCAAGGTCGGTTCGGGCGGCTCGCTATCCCCGCGCAGCGACTATCGTGCGCCGAGCGACAGCGAAGCCGCCGTGTGGCTGGCCGACGTGGAGCGCATTCCGGACCGCCTGTCCTGACAGATCCAGCGGCGCCGCTCATCCGCCGGGTGCATGCGCTTGTAGCGACAATGCGCGCTATGCAGCGACGCGCACGGCCGGCGCTCCGGTCTCAAATGGGAAACCCGCCTCCTCCCAGCCCTGCTTGCCGGCCTCGAAAATCGAGACGTCGGTGTACCCCAGTCGGATCAGGTGGTACGCCGCGATCTGGCTGTTCTGGCAGGTCCGACTTGCGCAGTAAACCACGATGGGCGCCGACTTGTCCGGCACCACCGCCGGAGCGAGCTGCTCGACCTGGTCGTGAGGGAACAGGCGAGCGCCGGGCAGATGCTTCTGGATGTAATAGCGCTCGGGCAGCGCCTCGAGGACAACGGGCGCGTTGGCGGAACGCAGTTGGCGCAACAGCTCTTCGCTAGCGATAGTCTTCAGCATGGGTTACCTCCAAAGATCCGGTTGGTTGAACATGGTATGATTGCTACTGCAACCAAATGCTAGCTCATTTTAGTTGCGAGTGCAACTAAAATTCCGGGCGGAGCGATCCTTGCGCAAATCACCTAGAGCATCCAAAGCTTCGGCTTGGGCGCTGTTCCTCACCGCCCACTCGGTACTGGTGCAGCAGATCGAGACTCGACTCTCGGATGTCGGGCTTCCGGCGCTGGGCTGGTACGACGTGCTCTGGGGGTTGGAGCGGGCGCCGGAGCAGAAGCTGCGCATGAGCGATCTCGCCGATGAGGTCGTGCTCTCGCGCAGCAACCTCACGCGTCTGGTGGACCGGCTCGAGGAGGCCGGACTGGTGAAACGGGAGCGTTCCGAGGAGGATCGCCGCGGTGCCTACGCCGTGCTAACGGAGGCGGGCAAGCGGGTACGTGCCAAGATGTGGCCCGTTTACCAGCGCGGCATCCAGGATCTCTTCGAGGGCCAGATCAGCGACGAGGAGGCGGACGTAATCAGCACGGTGCTGAGCCGTGTACTGGCAGCGGCGAGGGCGGGAGGTACGCAGCCCTAGCAGAGTTGCCGGCCGTCAGGCTTGCTGGCGCACCAGCCAGCGCTTGGCCAGGGCAAGGAGATTCGGCAGTCTCGGCGGCGCGAGCGTCCAGCCCAGGAGGATGCCGGCGAGGTCGGCGCCCATGTCGGCGTACTCGAAGTTGCGGTACCCGGTCCAGCCCTGCACGAACTCCAGCGCCACGCCCAGCGCCAGCAGCGCAGCCGCGATGAAAGCTCGCTTCGGGGTGAGGTACAGCTGCGTCCACCACAACATGAGCATGGCATAAGCGGCCACGTGGCCGATCTTGTCGCCGTGCTCGAGCGGGATTTCCGGCGGAGTCGGGGTCAACGAGAGATAGACGAGCAGAGCTACCCCGAACCAGCCGACGCCGACCCAGGCCCGGGCGACCGCGTGCTCCGAAACCATCACAGCGTCGCGCCAAGCAGACCGGCGCTCACCGACAGGGTCGTCCCGCGACGGCCTCGTCGCCGGACGCGGACCTCAGCCGTCACGTGATCGGCAGCATGACGACGGCCTTGTACGCGGGCCGCTCCCGGAGCTGATCGAACCAGCGCTGCAGGTTGGACAGGACCGGCCGTTCGATCGGAAGCGACATCCAGCGCCAGATCGCGCATCCCATCGGGATATCCCCCATGGTGAACGCGTCGCCGGCGATGAAGCTCCGGTTCTTGAGCTGCGCGTCCAGGTAGCCGAGGATCTCGGCCGTCTTCAGGCGCGATTCCTCGATCGCCTGCCCGTCGCGCTGGTCCGCGGGTGTGCGCACCAGGTTCCAGAACAGCGGGCGGAACGCAGGCCAGAACATGCTCATCTGCCAGTCCATCCACTTGTCGGCCTCCGCGCGGACCTTGAGATCCTCCGGCCACAGGTTGCCGGCACTGTGCTTGGCGGTGAGGTAGCGCAAGATGGAGTTGGATTCCCACAGCACGAACGGGCCGTCCTCGATGGTCGGCACCAGGCCGTTGGGGTTGAGCGCGCGATACTGCGGCGTGTTGACGACGCCGAAGCTGCCGCCTGCATCGATGCGCTGGTACTGCACGCCCATCTCCTCGCACGCCCACAACACCTTCTGCACATTGATCGAGTTGTTGCGTCCCCAGATCCTCAGCATGGGCTCCTCCTACAGTTTCTCGTATCGGGTCACCGTCAACCGACGGGCGCCCCCGTTTTCATTCTCGCGATCGTGGCATCGATCAGCCTGCGTGCGATGCTGATCCGGTTGGGCAGCACCGGGAGGCGATCCAGTCCAAACCAGGCGGCGGCCTCGATCTCGTTCGGATCGGGGACGATCTCTCCGCCTGCGTAATCACAGTTGAAGGCGATCATCAGCGAGTGCGGGAACGGCCACGGCTGGCTGGAGAAATAGCGCAGGTTGTCCACGTCGACGCCGACCTCTTCCTTGACTTCGCGGACCAGGCATTGCTCCAGGTTTTCCCCCGGCTCCACGAAACCGGCGAGCGCGCTGTGCATGCCGGGTGGAAAATGCGGCGAGCGCGCGAGCAAGAGCTGGTCGCCGCGCTCTACCAGCGCCATGACCGCAGGCGCGATGCGCGGATAATGCGTTTGCCCGCAGCTGGGGCATTGCCGCGCTCGCTCCCCGGCCTTGACCACCGTCGGGGTTCCGCAGCGACCGCAGTACTGATGCGAGCGATCCCAATCCATGACCTGCAAGGCGCGGCCGGCGAGTCCGAAGACGACCTCGTCGACCAGCCCGAACAGGCCGCGCAGGCCGGACCAGAGGAAGCCTTCCGGCGCGGACACGCCGCCCTCGAACTCGCAGGAGAAGCAATGCCGGCCCTGCAACGTTCCCAGGTATTGGACCCGGAGCGGCTCCAATCCTAGCTCGCGCACGTGCACGACCTGGGGCAGGGTCGCGCGATTGTCCTCGCGGCGGATGAGGATCTGGTTGCCCTGAAACGCGAACCAGTACGCGGGCACGCTCAGCGACTCCGGCGGCGTGACCAGGGCTTGGAACAAGTCGGACATGGCTGGCGTGGCGGTCGCGTTGCGGAGGGCGAGCGCGCCGCCTCAAGAGGACGAAGCCGGCGGCAGCCACGGATCGGCGTTCACGTGCCTGCGCATCGTCGGCGCCTCAGTCATCGATCTCGTCTATCTCTTCGGCAGATACAGATCCGTGATGCTGCCGGCTGCGATCTCGGCGGAGAAGAACACCGTCTCGGACAACGTCGGATGAGGATGAATGGTAAGCCCAATATCGTCAGCATCGGCGCCCATCTCCAGACCCAGCACCGTCTCGGAGATCAGCTCCCCGGCGTTGGGGCCGACGATGGCCGCGCCCAGCAGGCGCCGCGACCCCTTTTCGAACAGGAGCTTGGTCATTCCCTCATCGCGCGCTGTGGCGAGCGCACGCCCACTCGCGGACCACGGGAAAACCGCCCTCTCATACTCGATCCCTTGGGCCTTGGCGAGGGTCTCGGTGAGTCCCATCCAGGCGATCTCCGGGTCGGTGTACGCGACCGATGGGATCGTGCGGGCGTCGAAGGCCGTCTTGTGGCCTGCGATCACTTCGGCCGCCAGCTTGCCCTCGTGCGTGGCTTTGTGCGCCAGCATGGGTTCCCCGACGATGTCGCCGATGGCGAAGATATGCGGCACGTTCGTGCGCATCTGCCGATCCACCGGGATGTATCCGCGCTCGTTGACGGTCACCCCCGCGGCCTCTGCTTGGATCGCCCTGCCATTGGGGCGCCGGCCCACCGAGAGCAGCACGCGGTCGTAGGCCTGCGGGGCGGGTGCGGTCTCGCCTTCGAAGGTCGCGCGCAACCCTTCATTGCCGGCCTCGATCCGGGTCACCTTGGTATTGAGGTGAATGCCTTCGTAGCGTTTGGCGATGCGGTTGTGCAGCGGCCGAATCACGTCGCGGTCGGCGCCGGGAATGAGACCGTCGAGCAACTCCACCACCGTGATCTTGGAGCCGAGCGCCTCGTACACCGTCGCCATCTCCAGGCCGATGATCCCGCCGCCGATGATCAGCAGTCGCTTCGGGATCTCACGCAGCTCGAGCGCACTGGTGGAGTCCATCAGCCGCGGATCCTCGTAGGGAAAGCCTGGGATCTTGGCCGATTGCGAACCCGCGGCGATGATGCAGTGATCGAAGGACACGGTCTTCTTGCCCTCCGCCGTCTCGACCTCCACCAGGCGCGGGCTGGTGAACCGCGCCGTCCCAGTGACCACCTGCACTTTGCGCTGTTTGGCCAGGGCGCCCAAACCGCGCGTCAGGCGCCCCACTACGGCGTCCTTCCAGCCCCGCAGCGCGTCCAAGTCGATCTTGGGCCGCTCGAACTTGAGACCGAAGTGAGACATCTCCTGCGTTTCCGTCACCACGCGCGCGGCGTGCAGCAGCGCCTTGGACGGGATGC
>Ga0335082_10000739_pt1 | contig 33981 bp, 31 predicted proteins | sample Lox_Sample_41_FD_206718 | JGI IMG/M metagenome (GOLD analysis project Ga0335082, IMG submission 206718) | Soil microbial communities from Loxahatchee National Wildlife Refuge, Florida, United States - Lox_Sample_4.1 | ecosystem: Environmental > Terrestrial > Soil > Wetlands | place: USA... | reverse complement strand
ACCGCGAATCTCGACGGCACGGTGTCGCGCTGCGCGAAGACCGGATGCACGAGCCCAGAAGTCCTCGCGGGCGGCCTCGCGGGCCCGTGGGGCGTCGCGATCGACGACACGGACGTGTTCTGGACGAACAACTACGCCGACACCGTCATGAAGTGCGCGAAAACGGGGTGCACCGCGCCCACGGTCCTCGCCAGCGGTCAGGCCGGGCCGTACGCGATCGCCGTCGACGCGACGAGCGTCTACTGGACGACCGACGCCAACGGAACCGCGAGCGCGGGAACCGTGATGAAGCTCACGCCGAAGTGAGCTAGCTTCTAGCGCGGTGGCTCAAGAGCGCTCGATCGAAGTCAAAGTCGGGATCCTCATCCTCGTCGCGCTCGGCATCCTCGGCGGGTTCGTGCTCGTGATGGGCGGGCTCTCGTTCGAGAAGACGTATCCCATCTACGTCGACTTCGACAATCCGGGGGGCCTCCAGACCGGCGCGCCGGTGAAGATCGCGGGCATCGACGTCGGCAAGGTCGACGAGATGCAGTTCCGCGGCGGCGAGCTCGACCCGAAGACCGGCCGCCACCCGATGGTGCGCGTGAAGCTCCTCGTGAAGCAGAAGGTCCGAAAGACCATCCACGACGACGCCGAGTTCTACGTGACGACGCAGGGCGTGCTCGGCGAGCAGTTCCTCGCCATCGAGCCCGGGTCGCCGACGCACCCCGAGCTCGACCCCGAGTCGACGATCCCGAAGGGCGTCGGCCCGCCGCGCCTCGATCTCTTCTTCGCGAAGGCCTACGAGCTCCTCGACATGACCGTCACCGGCCTCAACAACAACAAGGATCTCGTGAAGGACATCGCCGTCAACACGCGCGATCTCCTCGGCGGCCTCAACGGCGCGGTCACCGGCAACCGCGCGCGCATCGACCGCATCATGGCAAACCTCGACGATCTCACCGCCGAGGCGAAGGTCCTCACGCACGACGCGCGCACCAACTACATCGACAACCCGAAGCTCGTGACCACGGTCGACAACATCGAGAAGATCACGACCGACCTCAAGAACGACTCGGGCCCGCTCCTCTCGGACGCGAAAGAAGCGATCGCGAACTTGAACCGAGCGTCACGCGTGATCGGCGATCCGGCCGGCGAGGCGAAGCTCCGAAAGACGCTCGACGACGTCGCCGCCCTCGCCTCGCGCGCCAACGCCATCGCTTCCGACGCGCAGACGATCGTCACCCACATCAAGCGCGGCGAGGGCACCGTCGGCGCGCTCGTCATGGACGAAGAGCTCTACGACAACCTCCAGGAGATGACGCGCGACCTCAAGCACAATCCCTGGAAGTTCTTCTGGAAGAACTAGTCCGTGCCGGTGTCTTGGGCGCCGGTGTCCTGCACGCCGGTGTCCTGCGTGCCGGTGTCCTGCGTGCCGGTGTCCTGCGTGCCGGTGTCTTGCACCTGCACCACGTCGGCCGGCGCGTCGGTGACCGTGACGTCCTGCTGAGCTGCGGCGTCACCCGCGGTCGCGTCGGGCACGAAGACGGTGCCGGTCAGGTCGTCCGTACACGTGCCGCCGGCGTCGTTGAGGTTCTTGCACACGAGGCCGTCTTGGCAGTCGATCGACTGGAAGCACGCGCCGCCTTTCGCCGTCAGCGAGTTGGTGCTGCACGCGCCGGTTGCGCCGAGCCAGCCGACGAGGGCGGCCATCGATCCCCAAGCCAAGGACTTCCGCACGTACACAAGCGTACGTGGCGGCTCGGCCGTCGTCAAACCAGCACGACCAGGACGTCGCCTTCGTTGACCGCCTGGCCTTCGGTGCACGCGATCTTCTCGACCTTTCCGGCCGCGGGCGCCTCGACCGGCATCTCCATCTTCATCGATTCGAGGATCACGCACGTCTGGCCCTCCAGCACGTCGTCGCCTTCCTTCACTTCGATCTTCCACACGGTTCCGGTGATGTGCGCGCACACGTTGGTCATGAGGTTGCCCAAAGGTGAAGCACGACTGCAGTGTCCCACACAAGCCCATCGCGCATCCCGAGGCTCTCCGTGGAGTTGCGTCGCCGGGCAAAGGCCGGTAACTTTTGTCCTCGGAAACGAAACCCATGGCCGAACAAAAAGAAAGCTCCGTCCTCTTCTCGCTCAAAGAGCTGATGAATCTCGAGGAAGACCGGATTCGTCAGGAAGAGGACCAAAAGCGACGCGCCGAGGAGGAGGCCGCCCGCGCCCGCGCCGACGCGGAGCGCCGCGCCCGCGAAGAAGAGGAAGGGCGCATTCGCGCCGCCGAGGAGAAGCGCCGCGCCGAGGAGCAGCGCTCCCGCGAGGAGGCCGCCCGCCTCGAAGCCATCCGCCACGGCGAGGTCGAGAAGGCCCGCCTCGACGCGGAGAACGCCGCGCGCCTCGAGCAGATGCGCCACCAGCAAGAGCACGAGCGCCAGCTCGCCGTCGTGAACCAGGACAAGTCGAAGAAACGCCTCGTGCTCATCGCGAGCGGCATCGGCGTCCTCTTCGTCGCCGGTCTCGTCGGCGGCGTCGTGATGTACTCGAACGCGCAGAAGAAGCAGCAAGAGCTCCAGGCGCAGCTCACCGAGCTCACGACGAAGCAGGAAGAGAACAACCGCAAGATGTCGGATCTCACCGACAAGCTCTCCCACGCAACGACGCCGGAAGAGCGCGCCGCCCTCGAAGCGCAGCTCGACGAAGCGAAGAAGAAGCAAGCGGACCTCGCGGCCGACCAGGCGGCGGTCAAGAGCGGACAGCATCCCATCCAGCACGTGCACGTCGGCGGCGGCGGGGTGCCTGCGCCGCATCTGCCGAAGTGCAAGTGCGCGGCGGGCGATCCGCTGTGCTCCGAGATCCCGGGCCAAACCTGCACGCCCTGACGACGCCGTCGCTCATCGTCGCGCTCGACACCGAAGGGCTCGACCAGGCGCGCGCCCTCGCCGCGCGCGTGAAGGATTCGGCGGACGCGCTGAAAATCGGGCTCGAGCTCTTCGTGGCCGAGGGGCCCGCGGCCGTGCGCGCGATCGCGCGCGAGGAACGGCCGATCTTCCTCGATTTGAAGCTGCACGACATCCCCGAGACGGTGGAGCGCGCGGTCGCGCGCGCGTGCGCGCTCGGCGTGTCGCTGCTCACGGTCCACGCGAGCGGCGGGCCGGCGATGCTCGAGCGGGCCGCGGCGCGCGCGGACAAGGAGGCCACGGGCCTCCGCGTCGTCGCCGTGACGGTGCTCACCTCGCTCGACGCGTCGGACCTCGCGGCGATCGGCGTCGCGCGCGGCGAGCACGAGCACGTCGTCGCGCTCGCGAAGATGGCGCGGGCGGCGGGCGTCTCGGCGTTCGTGTGCTCGCCGCGCGAGGCGCGCGCGCTGCGTGACGCGCTCGGAGACGACGTGTTCCTCGTCACGCCGGGCGTTCGTCCCGCCGGCGCCGACGCGGGGGACCAGAAGCGAACCGACACGCCCGAGGGCGCGATCGCCGCGGGCGCGAGCGCGATCGTCGTGGGCCGGCCGATCCGGGACGCGGCGGATCCCGGCGCCGCGGCGCAGGCCATCGCGACGGCCATTCGCCGATGAGGCTCGTCTGCGGTTTGCAGCCCGTGCGAGAGGCGATCGCCGCGCACGGCAAGGAGCTCCGCGTGCTCGTCGAGGACAAGAAGGACGCGCCGCAGCTCGACGCCCTCGCGCGCTTCGCGAAGGACCGCGGCGCGCGTGTCGAGCGGACCGCGCGCGCGGAGCTCGATCGCGCGGCGCGCGGCGTGCGTCACCAGGGCGCCATCGCGTGGGCGCCGGCGCTGCGCGTCCGCGGGCTCGCGGAGCTCGAGCTCGGCGCGACGTCGCTCGTCGTCGTGCTCGACTCGATCGAGGACCCGCAGAACTTCGGCGCCATCGTGCGGAGCGCCGTCGCGCTCGGCGCGAGCGCGATCGTGTGGCCCGAGCACGGCGCCGCGCCGCTCACGCCGGCGACCTTCCGCGCGAGCGCGGGCGCGATCGAGCACGCGCAGCTCTGCTCGGTCCCGAGCCTGCCCGCGGCCATCGCCGCCCTCCGCGAGCGCGGCCTTCGCGCCGTCGGCCTCGACGCGTCCGCCGAGCGCGCGCTCGACCGCGAGGATCTCCGCGGCCCCGTCGCGCTCGTCCTCGGCTCGGAAGGCGCCGGCCTCCACAAGAGCGTGCGCCGCGCGTGCGACGCGCTCGCGCGCCTGCCGATGAACGGCCCCATCGCGTCGCTCAACGTGTCGGCGGCCGCCGCCATCGCTCTCTACGAGTGCGCCCGCCAACGCGAATAGCCCATCGGCCATCGGCTATCGGCTATCGGCTCTTCATCAACAGCGCGCGCACCTGAACGCGAACCGCGTTCCTGCGCGCGGCGACGAACGCGTCCGTCCACGGCGCTGCGCCGGTGAAGCGCTCCATCGTGCCGCCGAGCGCGAAGGGCAAGAGGTGGATGCCCATCAGCGACGCGACGAGGTGCTTGGGGTCGCCCTCGACGCACGCGCCGGTCTGCTGCGCGCCCGCGAGGAACTTCTCGCCCGCGCGCAGCGACTCGGAGAACGCCTCGCTCAGCATGTCGTTGGACGTCGCCGCCCACTCCATCGCCTCGCGCAAGACGAGCCGCGCCGCGTACGGCTGCTCGCCGAGCACGCCGATCACCGCGTCGGTGAGCGCGTCGATCTTGCGCGCGAAGCCTTCGGATCCGCCGTCCATGTCGGCGCCCGCGTGAGCGAGCGCGCTCGTCACGCGCTGGACGAGGCGCTCGAGCACGGCGCGCCGCAGTTGATCCTTGCTCGCGAAATGGTGGAAGAGCGACGCCTTGCGAAGCCCGACGCGCTCGGCGAGGTCCGCCATGCTCGTCCCTTCGTATCCACGCTCGGCGAAGAGGCGCGTGGCCTCGTCCAAGATGGCGTCTTTGCGACTTCCTGGTTGCGTCGACCGGCGCTCGACGCCAGACGACTCCTTCGTTCGTTCATCTCCCCGGGCCATGCCTCGGGTCTAACATTGATCACGGACGGCGCGAAAGTGGAGCGGAGTCGACCGGACGGAGGGGCTTGAGCAGCTCGGCGACCGCTTGGGTGAGGCGCGCCTCCTCCCCGCGCGGGAGCAGCGATCCGGCCTGAAACAAGGCGAAACCGACGTAATCGTGCATCAACTGAATGAGCCACGCGTCGGGGTCGTCGCCCGCGAGGGCGGCGAGGTTCTTTTCCACTCGGTCGGGTCGAAAGGAGCCGTCGGGGAGCGGACCTGCGCCCTGAAACAGCGGATCGTACACGCCGCCGCCGGTCGCGAAGCGCGCGAGCCCGTCGCGGAGCTCGGCGCCCTTGCCCGCCGCGTCGCAGCGCGCGTGGATCTCGACGAGCCCCGGGTTGAACCCTTCCATGATCGCTTGCGGACCCTGCGGCCGCGGGGCCTGCACGCTGAGAAACCCGCCCGAAACGAGCTGGAACACGGCCTTGGTCACCTCGAACTCGAGCTGCCCGATGCGCCGGCCGATCTGGGCGATCGAGCGCTTGCCGTCGCACTCGTTGTAGACGGTCGCGAGATCGTCGGGGACCTTCTTCGTCGTCTCGCGCGGCACCGGGAGGTAGTGCTCGTTCGGGATGCGCTCGCGGAAGTACTTCATCTCGTCCATGCGACGAGCGCCTTCCATGAGCATCATGCCGGCGTTGAGCGCGTGACGGCGCCCGATGGCGGCTTCGTCGTAGCGGTCGAAGAAGTAGAACATCCCGTCGGCGACGTGGAGCGCGGCGTAGAAGACCTCTTCGACCTGACGCGCCATCATCGGGTAGAGCTCTTCGACGCTGACGAAGTCGAGGTCGATCGCGGCCTCGCCGAAGCGCTTGCCCGACGTGCTCGAGGCGGCGACGGCTTTTTCGAGCTGCTCGCGCGTGACGACGCCGAAGCGAAAGAGCGTCTCGCCGAGCCGCTCCTCGGGCACGTTGGTGTGCGCGCCGATGACGTTGCCGCCGTCGAAGTAGAGCGAGCGGACCTTGCGCTCCTCGATGATGACGAGCTCGCCTTTCCAGTTCGACTGGGCGATGAGCGAGATGATGTCGCAGAGGGCGCCGGGCGTCTTGATCTCGCCGGCGATGCGGAGCGACGGCGCCGTGATGCCGTGCTGCTCCGGTCGCTTCATGATGACGATGCTCGGCGTCGACGGCGCGAGCCTCCACTCGCCGGCCCGCGAGCGCAGCTCTTGGCTCGCCGCGCGGCCGACGGGATGGACCGTGCCGGTCACGTCGACGCGGAGCAGGTCGTCACGATCCGACATTTTGGCGTAGGATACACGTACGCCATGAATCTTCCCAGCCGAGCGCGTGGTCTTGCGACGGCGCTGGAGAAAGCGGGCTACTTCGCCGGTGACGACGCGGCGCTCGCGCTCTTCCTCGCGCTCGAGCTCGGCCGCCCGCTGCTCGTCGAAGGGCCCGCCGGCGTCGGAAAGACCGAGCTCGCGCGCGCGGCGGCGACGTCGCTGTCGCGCCCGCTCATTCGCCTCCAGTGTTACGAGGGCCTCGACGAGGCGAAGGCGATTTACGAGTGGGACTACGGAAAGCAGATGCTGTGGGTCCAGCTCCTCGCGAAGTCCGCCTGGTCCGCCGCTGACGCGGCGATGGCGGGCGCCCCGAAGGACGACGCCGACGCGTTTTTCTTCGGCGAGAAATTCCTGATCCCGCGGCCGCTCCTCCAAGCGTTGCGGAGCGAGTCGCCGGCGGTGCTCCTCGTCGACGAGGTCGACCGCGCCGATCCCGAGTTCGAGGCCGTGCTCCTCGAGATCCTCGCGGACAACCAAGTGACCATCCCCGAAATCGGGACCGTGCGCGCCGCGCACCCGCCGCTCGTCGTCCTCACGACCAACGCGACGCGCGAGATGACCGACGCGCTCCGGCGCCGATGCCTCCACCTCTTCCTCGACTACCCGCCCCCGTCGCGCGAGCTCGCGATCCTCGAGGCGAAGGTCCCCGGCATCGCGAAGACGCTCGCCGCCCAGCTCGTCGCCTTCGCGGAGAAGGCGCGCGCGATGGACCTGCGCAAGCCGCCGAGCATCTCCGAGTCGATTGACTGGGCGCGCGCGCTCGTCACCCTCGGCGCGAGCGCCCTCGACCCGGACCTCGCCCGCGCCACCCTGGGCGCGCTCCTGAAGCACGAAGAAGACCGCGAACGCGCCGCCGCCACCCTCTGACGCGTTTCACTCTGCCGCGTTTGCGGGGGCTTTGCGACGCAAGAGCCAGTGCGTCGCGAGCTCGCCGCGGCCCTTCACCTTGATGGTGCCGCGCGCTTCGATCTCGAAATCGCCGCGCAGCGCGTCGGCGGCCGCGTCGCTCACCTGCACGCGGTCCTTCTCGCCGTGCGACTCCATGCGGCTCGCGACGTTCACCGTGTCGCCCCATAGATCGTAGCTGAACTTCTTCGTGCCGATGACGCCGGCGACGACCGGCCCGGTGTGGATCCCGATGCGGATCGCCAGGCCCGGCTGGCGCTCGCGGAGATGGTGCATGAACGCCTGCATCTCGAGCGCCATGTCCGCGACCGCCTGCGCGTGATCGGGGCGCGGAACCGGGAGGCCCCCGACGACCATGTACGCGTCGCCGATCGTCTTGATCTTCTCGAGCCCGAATTTCTCCGCGAGCTTGTCGAACGCCGAGAAGACCTCGTTCAAGAGGCGCACGACCTCGAGCGGCGACGAGCGCGCGCTCATCTCGGTGAAGCCGACGATGTCGGCGAAGAGCACGGTGACCGCGTCGAAGCCTTCGGCGATCGTGGTCGGCTCGCTCTTGAGGCGCTCGGCGATCTCCGCGGGCAGGACGTTGCGCAGGAGGCGCTCGGATTTTTGCTGCTCGGACGCGAGCTCGGCGGTGCGCTCCTTCACGCGCTCCTCGAGCACTTCGTTCGAACGCGCGAGCTCGCCGAACGCGCGCGCGAGGCGCCCGGACATGTCGTTGAACGCGCGCGCGAGCGCGCCGAGCTCGTCGGTGCGGCTCGCGAGCGCCGTGTCCTTTCCGAGATTCGCCTCGCCGAGGTTCTCGGTCGCGCGCGTGAGCTCGCGCACCGGCCGCGTGAAATAACCCGCCGCGAAGAACACGAGGAGCAGCATCGCCGCGTACGACGCGAGGAGCACGGCGACGACGCTCCGCTGCGCCTTCTTGCGCACCTCGTAGACGTAGCTCGCGTCGTAGTCGCACCCGAGCAGCGCGACGACCTTGCCCGCGTGGTTCTTGATGGGCATGTACGAGGTCATCCACGAGCCGAAGCGGTCGGTGTAGACGTCCGGGCGCTCGACGAGCTGGCCCGTGTCCCACGCGCGGTCGGCCTCGGGGACGAGCGTGTCGGTCTCGAGGAAGCCCGCGTGCTTCGTCCCGGCGATGTCGACGTCGACGATGTACACGTACTCCGGCGCGGGCGACGCGGGGCCGACGCGCCGCGCGCTCGGCCCGCCGCGCACCATCGTGTACGGGATGGCCTGCGGCGAGAGCGCGTGAACCTGCTCGAGGTACGCGTTCTCGCGCACGTAGCGCGGGTCGTCGGAGTAGCCGTCGGGCTTGGCGACGCCGTCGCGATAGAGCGCCTCGATCTCGTCGCCGTCGATGCCCGTCACGGCGCCGCGCGTCGCGTTGTTCAAGTCCGCGCGGAGGCGCTCCTCGGTGTGGGTGGTCGTGAAGGTGTAGACCCAATAAAAGACGGCCGCGAACACGATCGTGAAAGCGATCGTGAAGAGCGCGACGAGCTGCGCGCGCATCCCGAAGCGGAGCCGAGCCACGGCATCCGCTTGTACCCGAGAACGCGTAGCGCGTCGTCAGTCGCGGCGGATCAGCGGGTTTTGCAGGGTGAATCTCATCCAAGTCGAGAGAGACACCCGGCCGTGCCCCTCGCAGACCGTGCAGACCCCGGCGGGTCCGTCGCCCGTCCACGCGACGCCGCTGATGCACCCTTGGGCAGGACAGAGCCTCGACAGGTCCAAGCTCGGAGTGGACTTCTTCGCCGCTTGCATCGAACCGCCAAAGACGTCACAAGGCAACACGCATGCCTCGTGCGTCGAGGCCGGATTGCGCGGCGAGTTCGTCACGCCACGCCAAAACGCATCGGGGAGAGCTTGCCTCATGCAGCCATTTGCCACACGCGAGCCCCGCTTTTCGTTCGGTCGGAACTGGCAGTCCTTCCGCGCGCACGCCCTCGACGACGAGCGTGTGCGGCAGGCGCGCGCCGACCTCGTCGCCCTCGCCGGGCCGGTCGGCGGCGCGACCTTCCTCGACGTCGGGTCGGGGAGCGGGCTCATGTCGCTCGCGGCGATTCGAGAAGGAGCCGCGCGCGTCGTCAGCTTCGACGTCGACCCGGACTCCGTCGCGTGCACGGCCAAGCTCCGCGACGGCGCCTCGCCGGACGAGCGCGCCCGCTGGGAGGTGCTCGAGGGCTCGGCGCTCGACGAGCGCTTCGTCCGCGGGCTCGGCGCGTTCGACGTCGTCTACGCGTGGGGCGTCCTCCACCACACGGGCGACATGTGGCGCGCCGTCGAGAACGTGCTCGCGCCCGCGCGGGACCGCCTCGTCCTCGCGCTCTACAACCGCGTGCGCGGCGAGCTCGGCACGCTGAGCTCGGAGTCGTGGCGCGCGATCAAGCGCGCATACGCGTCGGGCGGGCGCGTTCGGCGCGGCGCGATGCTCGCGACCTACCTCGGCTGGCGCCTCTCGATCCCGCTCACGAAGCTACGAAACCCGCTCCGCGACGTCTTCGCGTACCGCGGCTCGCGCGGCATGTCGTACGTCCACGACGCGATCGACTGGCTCGGCGGCTACCCCTACGAGTTCGCGAGCGCCGACGAGGTCGAGTCAATCGTCCACGCGCGCGGCTTCCGCACCGTCCGCGCGCTCCCCTCGCCCTTCGGCGGCTGGGGCAACAACCAATTCCTGTTCCAGCGCGCCGCGTCTTAGACCGGTCAGCGGAGCTCGGCGACTTGGGCGCCGAAGATCTTTTCGAGCCCCGCGAGGAGCGCGTCGCCGATCTCGACGCGGTGGCTCGGGCCGAGCGCGAGGAGCGCCTCGGCGCCGCCGTCGAGCGTGAGCTGGAGCGTGACCGGGCAATTGCCGGCCGACGCGCGCATCACGCGGCTCACTTGATCGAGCGTGCCCTCGCGGAGCTGGTCGGCGCGCAGGCGCAAGAGGAGCTGGCGCGCGCCCGCGGCGACGACGTCGGCGAGGAGGACCGCGTCGTTGAGGAGGATGGTCGCCTCGCGCGGCGCCTCCGTGTCCGGCTCGGGATCGTCGTCGTCGCGCCGCGGGAAGCTCACCTTGCACGTGCGAGTACGTGTCGATCTGGTTGCCGCGCACCTTCACGTTCACGCGGCCGCTCAGATCCTCGAGCTCGAAGAACGCGAGCTTGCCCGTGCTCCCGCCCGCGTCGCGGAAGACGCGCTCGCGATAACCCTCGACCATGCCGGCGAGCTTCACGACGCTCCACGCGTCCTGCTCGTTGCACGAGCTCGCCGGCACCGCCTCGAGCCGCTGCATCGCCGCCGCGCCGCGGAGGTAGCGCTCGAGCGGGTGGCCCGAGACGTAGAAGCCGAGGGACTGCCGCTCGCGCGCGAGCATCTCCTTGCGATCCCAGGGCGCCGCCTCGACGTAGTCGCCCGCGCTCGGCGCGTTCCAGGTCTTGTCGCCCTTGGGCGCCGCGGCGTCGAAGAGGCCGAAGAGGTTCGTCTGTCCGCGCTCGCGGTCGCGGCTCGCGGCGCGCGCGCGCTCGAGCGCGACGTCGATGGACGCGTAGGCCTGCGCGCGCGTGATCGCGAGCGGGCCGAAGCTCGTGTCGAACGCGCCGCACTGCACGAGCGCCTGGAGCACGCCTTTGTTGATCTTCGCCGCGTCGACGCGGGAGGCGAAGTCGAACAAGTCGATGAACGGCCCGCTCTTCCGCGCCTCGAAGATCGCCTCGAGCGCCGCGAGGCCCACGCCGCGCACCGCGCCGAGCCCGAAGCGTATCTGCGGAAGCGCTCCTCTCTTCCCGGAGCCCGGCGTCCGGAGCCCCTCCGGGTAGACGACCTTGAAGTCCGTGTCGGACTCGTTGATGTCCGGCGGGAGCACCGTGATGCCCATCGCGCGCGCGTCGGCGATGGTGCGCACCACTTTTTCGGTGCGGTCCTTGTCGCTCGTGAGGATCGCGCAGAGGAGCTCGGCAGGGTAATGCGCCTTGAGCCACGCGGTCTGGTACGTGATGAGCGCGTACGCGGCCGAGTGCGACTTGTTGAAGCCGTACCCCGCGAAGTACTCGAGGAGCCCGAAGATGCGCTCGGCGTCGGCCTCGGCGACGCCCTTTCCCTTCGCGCCCTCGAGGAAGATGCCCTTCTGCTTGGCCATCTCCTCGGGCTTCTTCTTGCCCATCGCGCGGCGGAGGATGTCGGCGCCGCCGAGCGTGTAGCCCGCGAGCGCCTGCGCGACCTGCATGACCTGCTCTTGGTAGACGATGACGCCGTACGTCGGCACCAGGATGGAATCCACCATCGGGTGCAGGCTCTCGACCTTCGCGCGCCCGTGCTTGCGATCGACGAAGTCCTTGACCATCCCGCTCCCGAGCGGGCCCGGTCGATAGAGCGCGACGGCGGCGACGATGTCCTCGAAGCGATCGGCGCGCAGATCCTTGAAGAGCTGCTGCATCCCGCTCGACTCGAGCTGGAACACGCCCTTCGTCTCTCCCGACCCGAGGAGCGCGTAGGTGGCTTTGTCGTCGAGCGGGATCTTCGCCAGATCGAACTCGCCCTGCGCCCGCTGTCGAATGAGCTGCGTCGCGATGTCGAGGACCGTGAGGGTCTTCAGACCCAGGAAGTCGAACTTCACCAGGCCGGCAGCCTCGACGTCGTCCTTGTAGTACTGCGTGACGAACGAGCTCTCGTCCTTGAACACCGGGACGTGGTCCCAGAGCGGCCCCTCGCTGATGACGATGCCCGCCGCATGCTTGCCCGCGTGGCGCGTGAGCCCCTCGAGCTTGCTCGCCTGCGTGAGGAGCTCGCGCACCTGCGGCTCGCTCTCGTAGCGCGCCTTGAGCTTGGGCTCGATCGTGAGGCTCTCTTGAATCGTGTACGTCTCGGCCGGCGTCTTGCGCGGGATCAGGTTCGCGATCGCCTGCGCCTCCGCGGGCAGGATGCCGATGCCGCGCGCCACGTCCTTGATGACGCTCTTCGCCTTGAGCTCGGCGAAGGTCGCGATCTGCCCGACGCTCTCGACGCCGTACTTCTCCTGCACGTACGTGATGACGCGGTCGCGCTTGTCCATGCAGAAGTCGACGTCGAAGTCGGGCATCGACACGCGCTCGGGGTTCAAGAACCGCTCGAAGAGCAAGTCGAGCGGGATGGGATCGAGATCGGTGATGCGCATCGCGTACGCGACGATCGACCCGGCGCCCGACCCGCGCCCCGGCCCGACCGGCACGCCGACTTCTTTCGCGTAGCGGATGAAGTCCCAGACGATGAGGAAGTACCCGGGGAAGTTCATCTTCGCGATGACCTCGAGCTCCATCTCGAGGCGCTTGCGGTACGCGTCGCGATCGACGTCGCCGATTTCTGCGAAGCGCCTCTCGAGCCCCTCGCGCGCGACGTGGCGGAAGTAGCCCTCGGTGTCGTAGCCGTCGGGCACCTTGAAGCTCGGGAGCATCGGCTCGCCGAGCTTCAGCTTGAGGTGCGAGCACTTCTCGGCGATCTCGAGCGTCGCGCGGAGCGCCTCGGGGTGGCTCGAGAAGAGCTCGGCCATCTCGACGGGCGACTTCAGGTACATCTCGCCGGAGCCGTGGTGGCGCTCGAGCGCCTCGGCGTAGGTGCGGCCCGTCTTGATGCACGACAAGTAGATGTGGGCCTGCGCGTCGTCCTCGTCGGGGAAGTGGACGTCGTTGGTCGCGACGATGGGCAGCGCGAATTTGCGTGCATGTTGCAACAAAATGTCGTTCAGCACCGGCTGCTCGGGCAGGCCGTGGTCCTGGAGCTCGACGTAGAGCGAGCCGGGCTCGAAGATCTCCTTCATCCGGCCGAGCGCCTTCGCGCCTGCCTCTTCGCCCTCTTCGAGGATCGCCTGCGCCGGCAGGCCCCCCATGCAGCCGGTCATCGCAATGAGCCCTTTCGCGTGCGCGGCCACCGTCTCGAGGCTCACCGTCGGCGTGCCGGGCGGCCCGTTCGGGTCCGGCTGCACCTGCCCCATCGACACGAGCCGAATGAGGTTCTTGTAACCCTCGAGCGACGTCGCGAGGAGCGGCAAATGTCGCGCGCGCCCTTTGTCGGAGACCTCGACCTCGCAGCCGACGATCGCCTGCACCCCGGCGTCCTTGGCCGCCTTCCAGAACGAGATCGTCCCGAACATGTTGCCGTGATCGGTCACGGCGACGGCCTTCATCCCCTCTTTGGCGACGCGCTTGACGAGGTCCTTCACCTTCACCGCGCCGTCGAGCATCGAGTACTGCGAGTGCACGTGCAGGTGAACGAACTCGGGTCCCGCCATCGAACGTTTCCTTACCTGCGCCCGCGGCGGCCGACAATGGCGCGCGGCCGAATCTCGGGTACTTTACCTACGGCCGGGTTTCGCGTATTGGTCCTTCGGCTGAGTTCCGTAGGAGTGGGACGCGAAGGTGCGACGCTCTTACTTCAGGAGGCATTCGAATGAAGCTTTGGAAAGTTTGGTCCGTCTTTGGCGCGGGTACTGCGGCGCTTTGCAGCATGCTCGCCTATCAAGCTGGCTGTAGCAGCACGCCTGCCGCCGACGCAGGCGCCCAGGGCCTGCCGCCTTCCCCGTGCTCGGGCTCTTCGTGCACCCCGGCTGGCACCGGCGTCGAGACCTTCGCCATCAACAACCTCCTCCTCGGTGAGTCCGACCGCGGCGGCGTCGCGAGCAACACCGCGTGGAAGTCCTACGGCTACAACCTCGACGGCCTCGTCACGACCAAGGACGACACGAACGTCTGCACGCTCACCTCGGGCGCGCCGAAATCGAACCAGGCCGACGGCAACAACGGCGTCGACAACGCGTTCGGCTCGGTCATCCTCCCGATCATCGAGACCGCCGCGAGCCTGCCGACCCCGTCGACCACGATCTCGCAGGCCATCCAGAAGGGCGACTTCACCATCCAGCTCCAGGTGACCGGCCTCGACGACACCGCGACGCAGAACTCGACCGGCCTCAAGGGTCAGCTCTTCGCGTCGGGCGCGTACGACAACGGCACGCCGACCTTCGACAGCACGACGGACTGGCCCGTCAGCGGCCTCCTCCTCAACAACCCGAGCGACATCTCGAGCGGGTCGAAGATCAACTTCAGCGCCGCCTACATCACGAACGGCACGTTCGTGAGCGGCGACCTCACGACCGGCGGCATCACGGTCACCATCAGCCTCGTGTTCCAGGGCGTGCCCCTCGCGCTCTCGGTCAACCACGCGGTCATCACCTTCGATCACACCGGCGCGGCCGACGCGGCCAACGGTACGATCGCGGGCGTCATCGACACCGAGGAGCTCATCACCGGCCTCAAGTCGGTCGCGGGCCGCATCTCGGCGTCGCTGTGCGGCTCGGCGTTCGACGGCATCGCGAACCAGATTCGCCAGGCCTCGGACATCATCAAGGACGGGTCGAACAAGTCGGGTGTGCCGTGCGACGGCATCTCGATCGGCCTCGGCTTCACCGGCAAGAAGATCGCCAACCCGACGAAGATCGCCTCGGACGACGGCTCGGTTCCGCCCGACCCGTGCTCGACCGACGGCGGCACGACGACGGACTCGTCCACGACGGACTCGTCGACGACGGACGCGGCGGGCGAGTGAGAGAAGCCGTTAGCCGTTAGCCGTTAGCCGATAGGCAGACACGACGAGAGCGACGAGAGTCGCTCTTGTCGTTTAAAGGGACTTGGCTCGTTCGACGATGTGCTTCGCGAGGTGGAGGGCGAAGGCGTAGATGCTGATTTGGGGCGGGGCGCCGAGGCTGGTCGGAAAGAGCGAGCCGTCGGAGACGAAGAGGCCCTTCACGAAGTGGTGCTCGCCGCGCGAGTCGACGACCGCGCGGCGCGGATCGTCGCCCATGCGGAGCGTGCCCATCGGGTGGACGGCGGTGACCGGGAGGCCGTGCGGGCGCACGAAGTCGGTGCGGAGGCCGTCGACCTCGCGCGCGCTCTGGAGACGGACGGGCGGGATCGCCGGGATGACGACCTCGGCGGCGCCCGCCGCGAAGAGAAGGCGCGCGCACGCGACGAGGCCCTTGGCCATCTGCGCGCGGTCGGCGGCGCTCATCACGTAGTCGATCACCGGGCGGCCCTCCGCGTCGGCCGAGACGCGCCCGTCGGTCTCGTCGTGGACCATCGCGGTGAGGACGGCGAGCTTTCCGTAGGTGCGCATCGCGCGCATGTGCTCCTTGCCGAAGCCCGGGAGCATCGACGCGGTGCCGATCGGGTGCGCGAAGGCCGGAACGATCCAGACGCGCTTGTCGCTCCCCTCCTCGAACGAGAGGAGCTCGGTGCACTCGTACGACTGCGGGATGCCGTACTCGGAGTTCATCGTGCGCTCGAAGCGGCCGGCGACCACCGCGCCCGGGTGAAGGCGAAGGCCGCGGCCGATCTGGCGGAACGGATCGGGCAAGTCGCTCCGCGCGGCGAGCGCCGCCGAGCCCACCGCGCTCGCCGCGAGGACGACGATGCGCGCCTTCACCGTCACCCACGCGTTCGGCGCGACCGCGACGACGCCGGTCGCGCGCCCGCGCTCGTGGAGCACGCGCACGACCTTCACGTCCGAGTAGACCGTCGCGCCCGCGGCCTCGGCCTGCGGGAGCAGCACCTTCGCGACGTTTTGCTTCGCATCGTACGCGCACCCGAGCTCGCAGAACCCGGAGAGCTGGCAGCCGACGCGGTTGTGCTTGAGCGGGCCGGCGCGCCAGCCGAGCTTCTCGGCGCCCTCGCGCAGGACCTCGTTGTTCGGGTTGCGGAGCTCGGCGGGGATCTCGGTGACCGAGAGATCGCGCTCGACGGCCTCGAACGCGGGCGCCATCTCCACGGGGCCCGCGCCGCTCACAGCGTAGCGATCGCGCCAGAGGTCGAGGATGTCGCTCGGCGTGCGCTTGCAGAGGTTCGTGTTGTGGATGGTGCTCCCGCCGACGCCGCGGCCCTGCAAGACGCGGACGGCGAGATCGCGCGTCGTGCGGCCGCCGGCGTCTTGGAAGAGCATCGGCAGCATCTCGTCCTCGCGCTGCGTGAAGTCGCGCGGTCGGTGATAGCCGCCCTCTTCGAGCGCCACCACCTTGAGGCCCGCGCGCGCGAGCTCGCGGAGCGCCATGCCGCCGCCCGCGCCGGTGCCGACGACGACGGCGTCGACGTCGAGCGTGACGTCGGACCCGAGCTCACGGCCGCGGACGATCATCCGTTCCTCACGAACGGGCCCGCGTAGCCGAGGATCTTCCACGTGCGCGGATCGCGGTAGTAGCCCATGAAGACGAGCGACTTGAGGCCGTCGAAGCCGCCGCGGAGCAGACCCTGGTCGCTCGCTTCGAGCGACGCGAGCACGCGATCCTGATCGGCGGCGCCGAGGCGCGAGAAGCGCGAGGTGAGCTTCTGCCCGAGCGGCGCGAGGTGCTCGAGGAACGCGAGCAGGCGCAAGAAATCGCGCTGCATCGGGTCGGGCAAGTTACCCAGGTAACTATCCAAAAAGGTAGCGACGCCCACATCGTCCGCGGTCGGGACGCTCCCGTCGTCGACGTCGGGCGCCGCGATGCGCCGCGCGGCCGCCGCGAGCACGACCCACTGCCACGGCGCGAGCACGCGCAGCCGCCCCGCGACGTCCGCCGGCACCTCGTACCCGCGCGTCCGCACGACCGCGACCCCGCCGGCCGCGGCGAGCAACGCGGCTCCCACGCCGCCCAACACCGCCCGCCGCGACACGCGCTTCACGGAGAGAGAGATAAACAGGAAGATCAGAAGATCAGAAGGATTTGATTCTCGAAAAAAATTCCTTCTGATCTTCTGATCTTCCTGTTCAATCTCTCTTCGTGCGTGTGTTCGGGCTCACAGGGGGCATCGCGAGCGGAAAGAGCGCGGTCGCGGCGCGGTTTCGCGAGCGCGGGGTGCCGGTCATCGACGCGGACGCGGTCGCGCGCGAGGTCGTGGCGCCGGGGAGCGAAGCGGTCGCGCTCGTCGCGGCCGAGCTCGGAAAAGACGTGATCGCGGCGGACGGCTCGCTCGACCGGAAGAAGGTCGCGGCCGCGGTCTTCGGCGACGAGAAGAAGCTCGCGCGCTTCAACGCGATCATGCACCCGCGCATCGCCGCGCGGAGCGCCGCGCGCGCGGCAGAGCTCGGGGCGCGCGGCGAGCCGCTCGCATGCTACGAGGCGGCGCTGCTCGTCGAGAACGGGCTCGCCGACGCGTTTCGACCGCTCGTGGTCGTCTCGGCGCCGCTCGAGGTTCAGGTGGCGCGAGCCGCCCGGCGCGACGCCACGGACGAGGCGGCGGTCCGCGCGCGCATCGCCGCGCAGCTCCCGCTCGACGAGAAAGTGCGCGCCGCCGACGTGGTCGTCCGAAACGACGGCTCGCTCGAGGAGCTCCGCGCGCGCGCCGACGCCGCGCTCGACGAAGTGTGCCGCCGCGCCGGCCTCGATCCCGCGCGCTACCCGGTCTAGATTGGACGCGTGAGCCGTTTCCGGACCGGCGTCTCTTCGACGTACGAAGGCGAAGCGCCGAAATCCGCGCCGTCCGTCGTCGAGGAGGCGCGCCCAGGGCTCGTCTTGCTCTATGCGCCGCGCTTCGAGGAGCTCGCCCCCGCCTACCCGTTCTTCACGAGCGAGATCGTCCTCGGCCGCGACGCGACCTGCTCGATCTGCATCCCGGACCAGGCCGTGAGCCGCAACCACGCGCGCATCGAGGCGAGCGGCGACGACTGGGTGCTCCGCGATCTCTCGAGCCGCAACGGCACGATCGTCGGCGGCCGCTACGTCACCGATCATCGGCTGCGCGACCTCGACGAGATCCGCATCGGCGACGCGATCTTCAAGTTCGTCGAGGAGGGCGCGGCCGCGTACGCGCCGTTCCGCATCGACGGGCTCCGCACGCGCGGCGCCGCGCCGTCCGTGGTGGCCGATCTCGTCGGCGGCCATCAAATCGACGCCATCGCGCGCGACATCGACGCCATCGCGAAGGCCGAGCTCTCGTGCATGATCCTCGGCGAGACCGGCACCGGAAAAGAGGTCGTCGCCGGCGCGATCCACCGCCTCTCGGGCCGCAAGGGCTCGCTCCAGGCGATCAACTGCGCGGCCATCCCGCACAACCTCCTCGAGAGCGAGCTCTTCGGCTACCGGCGCGGCGCCTTCTCCGGCGCCGACCGCGACAAGCCGGGCCTCATCAAGCTCGCCGAGGGCGGCACGCTCTTCCTCGACGAGATCGGCGACATGCCGCTCGAGGCGCAGGCGAAATTGCTCCGGGTCCTCCAGTCGAAAGAAGTGTTTCCGCTCGGCGCGACGACGGCGGAGCACGTCGACGTGCGCGTCGCGTGCGCGACGCACCAGAACCTCCGCGAGCGCGTGCGCGAAGGACGATTCCGCGGCGACCTCTTCGCGCGGCTCAACGAGCACGCCGTCGTTCTTCCGCCGCTTCGCCGGCGCAAGGAGGACATCTATCTCCTCGCGAAGACGTTCGCCGCGCGGCACGGGCGTCCCGACGTTGGGCTCACGTTCTCGTTCATGCTCGCGCTCGTGCACTACGACTGGCCCTACAACGTGCGCGAGCTCGAGAGCTGCATCAAGCGCGGGCTCGCGCTCACCGGCGGCGCGCCGCTCGACGCGAAGCACCTGCCGCAAGACGTCGCCGATCACATGAAAGAGTACGGCGACAAGAAGCGCGCGCCGTCGCCCTCGCAGACCACCGAGGCGGACGAGCCGGTCCCGAAGCGCACGGCGCCGACGGAGGCGGAGCTCCGCGCGTTGCTCCAGCGGCACCAAGGCAACGTCGCCGCGGTCGGCCGCGAGCTCGGCAAGGAGCGGATGCAGATCCACCGCTGGCTCAAGAAGTACGGAATCTCGCTCGACGGTTATCGAAGCGAGTGAGCCCTCACGGACTGTCCGTCTCCCCCACGCCCGCGATGCGCAGCACGTGGTCGTCGGAGCGCCGCACGAGCAGCACGAGCGTGTTGCGGAAGAGCGGGTCGCCGCCCGACGAGGGCGGCGCGATGAGCGGGACGCGCGCGTAGACGTCGCCCTTTCGCATCTCGGCAGGTCGCGCCGGGTCCGTGAACGGACCGAGATCGTCGTACGACCAGCGCTCGAGCCGGTCGAGCCGCGCGATGTCCTCGTGGATCTGCGTTCGGTAGTCCTGCGCGTGCTGCGAGAAGCGCGCGCGCAGGCTCTGGATGAGCGCCATGCGCGTCGCCGAGCGCCCGCTGTCGCCGAAGAGCACCGCGGTCGAGTCGAAGAGATCCTCGAAGAGCTGGAAGTCGCCCTCCACGAACCCGCGGATGTAGCGGTGCACGAGGTCTCCGATCTGCTCGTTCGAGATCGGCTGGCGCAGCGCCACGACGCCGGCCGCGACGCTCGCGTGCTCTTCCGGTGACGGGATCGCGGGCGGCGGCTCGACGACGACGCCGTCGGGGTGACGCGGCTCGTCCTTCACGTCGAGCGCGGTTCGCAAGCCCGAGCCACCGCACGCGCAGAGCAGCGCGGCGCACGCTGCGAGCTCAAAGCTCTTCGATCTTGGGCGGAGCCGCACGGGTGAGCGACACCATCGCACGATCTTTCACGGCGTTCCAGCGCCCAGGGATCCCCGCGTGCGGGGACGCGCCGGGGATGCCGTCGGTGTCGAAGTCGCTCGCGACGATGGCGAACTGCACCTGCGCGAGCTCGGGCGTCCGGCGGCGGAGCTGCGCGTCGTCGCCGATGATCGCCTCGGCGTCGTCGCGGCCGGAGAACGTGCGCACCGCCATCTTCGCGCGGCGGTGGCCGGCGACGAGCATGTCGCCGTTCGACACGATGAGGTTCACCTCGGCCGGCGCGCCGCCGACCTCGGCCGAAATCGAGTCGACGAGCTGCAGCGTGCCGCGGATCGCCTCGTGGACGACGGTGGTCTCGACCACGAGATCGTCGAGCTTCCCCGCGTCGTGCAAGAACGAGAGGAACACGTGGAAGACGATCTCGGCGTCGCTGTCTCCGCGGATGCCGGCGCGCAGGAACTCCGGCACGCTCTGGAGGAGCCGGTCGCGCGTCTGCTCGAAGCACGAGACCGTGCCGGTCTGCGCGTAGAGCCACTGGCGATAGCGAAACGGGTGCGTGTTCTCGGTGCGGAGCGTGCCGACGGTCGGCTGACGTACGTGGCCGATGACGAGATCGGCGCGCACGTCCGCGCCGAGCTGGGCGACGTCGATGTCGGCGCGCTCGTCGATGGGCCGGCGCCGGATCAGCACCTCGCCGCCCTGGTAGAAGCCGAGGCCCCAGCCGACGGCGCCTGGACCGGCGTTCTTGACGCGCAACGCTTCGCGCTCGAACGCGAGCACGCGCCCCGTCAGGTCCGCACGATTTCCGAGAAGCCCGAAAAGCCTCGCCATGGATGGTTCTACTCTTCCTACCAACAACATACGCACCAACTTGGCGCTCGCATAATTTGTCACCGCAAATAGGTGCGAGCGTGTGAGCACCTTCGCTCCGCGACGAACACGCGCGAGCGATGACGCATTCCACCGTTGCGCTATGCGTTACGGCCTTCGTCGATGCTTCGCTCGGCGCGTCGCCTCGCGCGCGCTTCGAACGCGTCGCCGATCGCGCGCGCGAGAAAAGGCGCGACGCCCGCGAGCACGAGCCCGATCGCCCAGAGCGGGATCACTTCGAGCTCGGCGGTACGACGAACGGCACGACGTGCTCGCGCGCTTCGAAGCTCGAGCGGTACGAAGACGCCGCCGCTTGCGTCGCGAACGGCCCCACGCGGACGCGATACCACGTGCCGCGACCCGGGACGTTCGCCTCGAGCACGTACGCCTTGTGGCCGCGCACGCGGAGCTGCTGCGCGAACGCGTCGGCCTCGCCGCGCGTCTTGAACGAGCTCACCTGGAGCTGGTAGCCGCCGAGGTGGCCGGCGGGCGCGGCGGTCTTGTTCTCGGCGCTCGCTTCGATCTCGTCGGCGGCTCGCGTGAGATCGTCGCGCGGGCGCGTGACGACGGGCGAAGCCTGGAGGACGTTCTGCGCCGGGAGCGGCACGACGGGGAGCACGTCGGTCGGCGGCGGCGGCGAGCTCGGCGCCGGCGCGGCCGAACGCGCGCCGACGGCGGCGAGCGCCGTGGTGGGTTTGTTCTGGTCGCTCAAGATCGACGGGAACGTCACGTCCTGCGCGCCGATGTCCGACGCCCTCGCCGCCGACGCGGCGGGCTTGCCCTTCTGCGCGACGAGATCGCCGAGCGGATCCGAGCGCCCGGCTGCGTCGCCCGACTTCTTTCCGCCGAGCGCCATCACCGAGAGCACCACGCACGCGCCGCCGAGCACGAGCAGCGCCACCGACACCGCGCGCGGCATGCGCGGCGCGTCGTCTTTCTCCTGAATGCGCTCGAGGTTTCGAACCGACCCGGGGTCCATCACCTCTCTTCTGCCTCACCGGCGGCCGGATCGCCAAGTTCTCCGCGACTCATGCGCTCGGGCGCCGAGATGCCGAGGAGGCCCAAGGCCGAGGCGTAGACCACGCGGAGCGCGGAAATCCAGCCGAGCCGCGCCTGCGTCAGGCCGAGGTCCCACGTCGCGCGCCAGTCGGCGTTCTCGCGGACCGACTTCGGCGGGAGCACCGGGTCGTTCTTGTGGAGCGTGTAGTAGCTCTGGAAATCGCGGGCGAGCTCCTGCACGAAGAAGAGCACGCGATGCGGCTCGCGCGTCTCCGCGGCCTGGGCGACGATTTGCGTGTAGTCTGCAACTTTTCGGACGAGCGCGAGCTCGTCGGCGCCCGTGAGGAGCGCCCAGTCGCGCGAGGGGGCGATCCCGATGTCGGCGGCCTTCGCGAGGATCGAGCAGAGCCGCGCGTGGCCGTATTGGACGTAGAAGACCGGGTTGTCGAGGCTCTCTTTTTTCGCGAGCTCGACGTCGAACTCGACGTTCGTGTTGGCGCTGCGCGAGAGGTAATAAAACCGCAGCGCGTCCGCGCCCGCGCCCTTGCGACCGGCCGCCGCGTCGATCTCCTCGGTGAGCTCGTCGATCGTGACGATGTTGCCCGCGCGCTTGCTCGACTTCACGAGCTCGCCGTTTCGGTAGATGAAGACGAGCTGGAAGAGGAGCGCCTCGAAGCGGTCCGCCGGCAGGCCGAGCGCCTCGAGCGAGTTCTTGATGCGCGCGACGTAGCCGTGGTGATCGGCGCCGAGCACGTTGATGAGCCGGTCGTAGCCGCGCGAGATTTTGTCGGCGTGGTAGGCGATGTCGCTCGCGAAGTAGGTGAAGACGCCGTCGGACTTGCGGACGACGCGGTCCTTGTCGTCCTGGTCGCCTTTCCCCACGAAGAACGTCGCGCCGTCCTTTTCGACCAGGTAGCCGCCCGCGCGGAGCTGCTCGAGCGCGACGCTGACCGCGCCCCACTCGTGGAGCGACGACTCGCTGAACCACACGTCGAACGCGACGCCGAGGTCGGCGAGCGTCTTTCGGATGCCGCGCATCATCAGCATCACGCACGTCCGCGCGAGCGCTTCGTCGCTCTGCTCCAGCGCGCCGAGCGCGCGGGCGTGCTCGGCGACGTCGCGCACGTACGCGCCCTGGTAGCCGCCCTCGGGCACCGGCTTGCTCGCCGCCGCGGCCCGCACGCTCTCGGCGAAGAGGCGGACCTGGTTTCCGAAATCGTTGACGTAGTACTCGCGCACCACGCGGTGGCCGGTCGCTTCGAGCAGCCGCGCGACGGCGTCGCCGTAGACCGCGCCGCGGCCGTGCGAGACGAGGAGCGGGCCGGTCGGGTTCGCGCTCACGAACTCCAGATCGATGCGCTCGCCCGTCGCGGCCGGCGCGTGACCGTAGCCCGCGCCGAGGCGCAGCACTTCGTCGAGCTCGGCGCACAGCACCGCGGGCTTGATGCGCAGGTTCACGAAGCCCGGGCCGGCCACGTCGGCCGAGGCGAACACGTCGCTCGTCGCGAGCGCCTTGGCGAGCGCTTCGGCGATGGGGCGCCCGGTCTTCATGCCGGCCGGCTTGCTGAGGACCATGGCGACGTTGGTCGCGTAGTCGCCGTGCTCGGGGCGCTTCGGCCGCTCGAGCGTGAACGTCGCGGCGCTCGCCGCCTCGGGTCCGAGCTCGCCGAGCTGCTTCGCCTTGGCCAGCGCGACGATCTCGCTCGTCAGCGCGGCCCTCAACCGGTCCACGACAGTCATGGTCGCCTCATTTACCAAGTTTGGAGGTGGCGCGCCTTCCACTCCGTCTCCTCCACCTCGCGCGCCGGGTCGCTCCCCGCGACGATGCCGCCGCCCGTGAAGTACTCGACCGAGTCGCGCGAGACGACCGCGGTGCGGATCGCCATCGCGAGGACGAGCGCGCCGTCGCGACCGACGTAGCCGACCGCGCCGGTGTAGAGCCCGCGGCGGTGAAGCTCGAGGTCGGCAATGATTTCCATGGCTCGCACCTTCGGAGCTCCGGTGACGCTTCCACACGGGAGGACCGCCGAGGCGACGCTCGAGAGATCGTGCGCAAGCTCACGGGACGCGACGACTTCGCGCACGCGGCTCCACACCGTGCGCGACGCGAGCGTGCGGGGCTCGCCGAGCACGCGGACCGACCCGAAGCGGGCGATGCGTCCGAGATCGTTTCGGTGGAGATCGACCGCCATGACGAGCTCGGCGCGCTCCTTGTCGCTCGACTCGAGCTCGCGGCGCTGGGCGTCGTCGTCCTCGGCGTGCGCGCCGCGCGGGCGCGTGCCTTTGATGGGTGCGGTGCGTAGGAAATCGCCGCGCGCCTCGAGGGCGAGCTCCGGGCTCGTGCCGATGATGGCGAGATCGTCGTCCATTTCCCAAAAGACGCCGAACGGGGTCGGAGCCTTACCGAAAAGAGTCGCGAAGAGATCGAGCGGCGCGCCTTCGAGCGCGAAGTCGAGGCGGCGCGCGAGGTTCACCTGGTAGACGTCGCCGGCGGCGATGAGCTCGAGCGCCGCGGCGACGCGCTCGGCGTGGCGCGACGCGGGCTCGCCCTCGCGCGCGCGGAGCGCGACGGGGCGCGCCTCGCGCGGGCTCCTGCGCGCCGCGCGAACGAGCCGCTCGGCCGCCGCCGCGTCGTCCGCTTCGACCGCGACCTCGCCGGTCGCGTGATCGATTCGAAGGACGGCGTCGTAGCGTTTCCAGCGGGACCTGCCGATCCGCGGCGCGGGGCGCGACTCGGCGCCGCGGCGCTCGAGCGAGCGCATCGACTCGTACGGCACGCACCCGATCCAGCGGGGCGCGGCGCGGCGCCCGCCGTAGCCTGCGTCGAGCGCGCCCGCGGGCGGGACGAGATCGTCCGACGTCTCCACCGGCTCGCACGCGACGAAGCTGAATCGCGCGTCGTCCTCGCGCATCGCCGACTCGGGCGAGCTCGCGAGGACCGCGAGCCCGTCGCGCCCCTCGAGCGCCCGCGCCAGGGCGAGCGGATCGGGCGGGAGCGCGACGCGTCGGATCACGCGCGCGATGTAGCACGCTCCGAGGTGTGGTAGACACCCGGCGTGCGCCGCTTCGCGCTCGCTTTGCTTTTCGCCTGCAGCTCACCGAGCGCGACGATCCAGGTCACGTACGGCGGAGAGCCCACGGACCCCGACGTGAGCACGGCGACGCTCGCCGCCGTCGATCAGACCGGAAACTCGACGACGCTCGGGGGCCCGGCCGCCGCGAGCGGCACGCTCGACCTCGGCGACTCGTCGTCGACGCTCGTCGCGTCGCTCCAGCTCACGGGCAACGACGCGTCGGGAAACGCGGTGGTCTTCGGCACGACGCCGTTCGTCGAGCTCGGGGCCCTCGACGGCGCGACGCTTCCGCTCTTCGTCCAGCGCAAGGGCGAGCTCGCGCGCATGCCGGGCGAGACGACCGACGATCGCTCCGCGCCGCTCCTCGCCGTCACCGGTCGCGGCATCTATTACGCTGGCGGCTCGCTCAGCGGCGCGAGCGGTCCGCTCGACGTCGGCGGCTACGATCTCCTCGGGCTCGAGGCGTTCGGCACGACGTGCGAGGTCAACTTGAACGCGACGTCGTTCGCGCTCATCCAGCTGACGCAGGAAAACGAGAACGGCGATCTCGGGTACGCCGCGCTCGTCGACGACGCTGGTTACCTCGCCGTCGGCTTGCCGAGCTGCGGCGGCGGCGCGGACACGCCGACGAAGGAGCTTCCGACGGGGCTCCTTTCTTGGGCGGACGTCTCTCGCGCGCCCACCGTGATGGGCGACGACGGAGCCGCGTACATCGTCGGACCGAGCAAGACGGACGCGCCGTCGAGCTCGATCCTCGTCGTCTCGCCGAAGGCCGAGAGCGTGTCGGTGATCAGCACGACGTCGCGCCAGGGCGCCGCGAGCGCGTGGGCTCCCGGACGCGGCATCTTCCTCTACGGCGGCGGCGGCGGAGCGACGCTGATCACGGCGGCCGGCGCCGCGACCGACTCGCCGTATCCCGTCGAGCCGGCCCAGGGGCTCGCGGCCGTCGCCTTCGACGCGACCAAGACCATGCTCGTCGCGGGCGGCGCCGCCGCGCCCGTGACCATCGACCTGTCGTGCGGCGCCGGCTGCGCGCCGACACCGTTCGGACAAGCGCCGGCGGTGGCGCTCCAATCGCCGTCGCTCTTCGCGCTCGGCCACGGCGCGTTCCTGCTCGTCGGAGACGACTCCTCGGGGAGCACGCACGTCTTCCGGCTCGACGGAGGCCCCGAGAGCCCGCCGGAGATCCCGCTCAAGATTCCCCGCCAGGGCGCGCGCGCCGTTCAGACCCCGACCGGCGCGATCGTCATCGTCGGCGGCGGGAGCGCGACGCCCGAGAGCTACGTAGAGTGAGCGCGAGAGCGAGCGCGAGCAGGCCGAGCGGCGAGCCCGCGCGTGCGCCGGCCGCGTCGCAGGAGCATCCGCCACCGCCGCCGCCGCCGCCGTCGCCCGCGTCGCCGCCTTCGTCGCTCGCATCGGCGACGCCGCCGTCGTCGGTCGGGCACGTCGTCGCGCCCGCGCTCTGACCGGTCACGTGGATTTGCGCCCAGCCCTTGGGCGGAAACTTCGCGAGCGCGCCGCTGCCGGTCGCCGTCTGCGCGACCGCGAGGATCTGCACGCCCGCTTGCGCCGGGACCTTCACGCACGCCGACACGGTGTCGGCGTCCGCTTCCGCGACCGACACGCCGTCGACGTAGAGCGCGATGTGCCCGATGCCCGCGCCGTTCGGATCGGTCGCGGCGGCGGTGACCGTGGTCGCGTCGGTCTCGGTCGCGCCGTCGGCGAGGCCGGTGATCGTGACGACCGGCCGCTTCGCGTAGGGCGCGAGCATCGGGTCGCCGAGGACGAGGTTCTTCCAATACTGGTAGGGCAGCCAGCGGAAGTACGCCTCGGCGAGCGGCGCGCCGTTCACGTAGTCGACGATGAGCAGGCGCCGCGGAAAGACGTTGTTGAGCGGCTCGTCGACCGTGCCGTGCGCGCCGCCCACGCCCTTCTCGACCCAGCGCGCGATCGAGACTTGGCTCTCGCCCGTCGGCGCGAAGTTCTGCGGCACCGCGCCGAAGCTCGTGAGGTTGTCGACGAGGCTGCCCGGCAAGTACGTGTTGCCTTCGATGGTCTGCCCGAGCGACGAGGTGCCCACGAAGAACGACGCGAGCGTCTGCCCGGTGAGGTCCGAGTCGAAAGGGACCTCCTGCGCGTCGGTGTAGCCGAGCGCCTTGAGGTCGTTGATGATCGTCGGGAAGTCGGTGTCGAGGACGTTTCGCGCGGAGTCGGCGCCGTCCATGAACATGAACGTGCCCTTCGCGCCGCCGTTCTTCTCGGCTTGCGTGGCGCTGTCGATGAGCATCTGCGCGTCGGCTTGCGAGCGGCCGGTGAGCATCGTCACGAGGAGCGGCTTCCACACGACGCCGCCGGCCGTCGTGGTGTAGCCCGCCGCGAACGGCGTCTTCAGCGTGAGCAGCGGGTTCGCCCAGCGCGCGCCGTAGCACGGCGAGCCGCAGTTGACGATCTGCCCGGGCTCTTGACCGAGGAGCGCGTCCGACCCGGCGTCGCCGCCGACGATCGTCGACTCCCACGTCGCGAGCGCCGCCGCGAGCGACACGTTCGTCGTACCGCTCGAGATGGGCACCGCGACGCGGAGCGGCACGCCGCGCATGATGACGACGGCCTCGATGCGGTCGTGGACGCCGTTGGTGGTCAAACATTGCTCGAACGGCGCGAGCACCTTGGTCTGGTAGTCCGCGAGCGAGACGTCGTCGGTCTGCGGGACGCCGGCGATCTTGCAGACCTGGCGCGCCGGCAGATCGCGCGCCGCCGCGTAGGAGTCGGCGAGCGCCGCGCTCTCGGCGACGTCGGCGTTTGCGAGCACCGCGACCGAGTCGGGGCCCGGGTACGCTCGAGCCAGCGAGCCCCAAACGAGGACGGAAAAAGCGAAGACGATCCGCCGCACGACTCGAGCGTACGTTATTCTTCCTGGCACATGAAGCGCTTCGTCCTCGCTTCGTTGCTCCTCGCCGCCGGGTGCAAGAACCCGTTCGCGTCCACCACGTCGGTCGACGCCGGTCCCGCGCAGATCGCGGGCAAGGACGTCGGCGCGGCGAAGGCGCCGCCGCCACTCAAGGCCCCGCACCCGCGCCCGCCGGCGCTCCCCGACTTGCCCGAGCTCCAGAACCACGAGGCGCCGCAGTCGCTCCCGCTCGACGCGCGCCTCGGGACGCTCTCGTCGCGCTGCCGCGGCGTCTGGGACGGGACCGAAGTCGTCGCGCGCTCGTGCGCGAAGGCCGCGCTCTACGGCTCCAACAAAGAGGGCGCGACGCCGCTCGTCTCGCACGCGACGCTGCGCGGCGGGGTCAAGGTGCGGCCGGTCTTGCCCGCGGTCGTGGATCACCGCCAGGACGGCACCGAGGGCCCCGTGCGAAACCAGAGCACGGTCCCCGCGTGCACCGCGTTCGCCGAGGCGGCCGCGCTCGATCACGCGCTCGCGCGCTGGCAGGAGAAGCCGGTCCACATCTCGGTGATGTCGATCTGGTCGCGCTACCACCAGGCCGTCGAGCAAGACGCGATCGACGCGAACGTCGGCCAGCCGCTCTGCGCGGAGGACGACTGGCCGTTCTCGGTGAAAGAAGCCTCGAGCTGGCTCCCGTGCGACCAGGTGTCGAACCCGCGCAAGTACGGCTGCGGGCAGCCGGTCGTGAAGACCAAGCGCGCCGCGGACCACGTCGTCGCGCACATGACCCGCGTCGTCTTCTTGAAGCAGCCGGACATCGCGTCGCTGATGACCATCCTCGCCGCCGGCCAGGACATCATCGTGACGATGTCGGTCCCCGACGCCTTCGCGCCGCGCGGCCGCCCCGGCGCGCGCTACATCCCGCACTACACGACGGTGCAGCACGACGACGTGGGCCACGCGATGGTGCTCGCCGGCTACGCGCACTTCGCGCACGGCACGTACTTTCTCCTCCACAACAGCTGGGGCCCGCGCTGGGGCGACGGCGGGTACGCGTGGATTCACGAGGCGACCATCGCGAAGTGGACGCGCGAGTATCTCGTCGTCGACGCCGAGCCGACGTACGTCGACGGCAAGAAGCAGACGTGGCGCGCGCGCGGCGAGACGACGTGCGAGGGCGCGCTCGTGCCCGACTCGGTGCGCGGCGCGTGCGCGCCCGAGTGCCCCGACGGGAGCCCGCGCCACGACGGCGTGTGCGCCGCGTCGAAGAACCCCTGCCCCGCCGGCTACGTGAACCTCACCGGCGTCTGCGTCGTGGCCGCGCCGGCGACCCACGGCACCGACGACAAGACCGGCATCGCGTGGCGTTGCGGACCGGGCGGGTGCAGCTACGAGCTGCCGAAGGGCGTCGACCCGGGGTGCACGGGCAACGCGTGCAAGGTCTCGTGCCCCGCGCCCGACTATCGCGTCGCGCGCGAGGGCGACCACGTGACGTGCGTTTATTGAAGTGGGACGACGCCGTCGGTCGTGACGACCGCGCCTTCGAGCGGCGCCTCGGCGCGCGCGCCCGGCCAGACGACCACGCGCGAGAGCGCGCCTGCGCCGTCCACGCGCGCGCCCGCGCCGACGACCGCGCCGTCGAGCTTCACGCCGTCCGCGACGCGCGCGCCCTCGCCGACGAACGCCCGCGTCCCGCGCGCGGCGAGCCACTCGACGTTGGCGCGGAGGTAGCCGGCGAGCGTTCCGACGTCCAAGAAATTCCTTGCAGAATGCACATATAAAGTCGCGGTTTTCCCGCGCAAGCTCGGCATGTACGCGTCGCCGACGACGCAGCCCTTCGCGGGGAGCGCGGCGCGCATCGCCGGCGCGACGACGTGCACGCCGGTGAACTCGCCGCCGCTCGCTTCCCCCGGCGCGAACGTCTCGGTGCGCAGGCGCACGACCGCGCCGCGCGCGTCGAAGCCGACGTTCCCCTCGCCCGCCGGTCGCGCCACCACCGCGAGCGTCGCCGACGCGCGCAGAGCCCGGTGCGCCGCGAGGAGACCGCCGAAGTCGACCGAGACGAGCACGTCGCCGTTGTGCACGACGACGTCCCCCTCGCCGAGGAGCGCGGCCGCGCGCGCGATGCCGCCCGCCGTGCCGAGGAGGTCGTCCTCGCGCGAGACCGCGAGCGACTCGGCCGCGCAGAAGCGCTCGATCTCGCCGGCGTGGTGGAACGCGTTCGCCACGATGGGCGCGAAGCCGGCCGCGCGGAGCCGCTCGGCGAGGTGCGCGAGGAGCGGCCGGTCTCCGACCGGCACGAGCGGCTTCGGCACGAGATCGGTGAGCGGGCGGAGCCGCGTGCCGAGCCCGGCGGCGAGGATCATCGCGGAGGGCACGGCCTCGAATCCTAGCACTCTCCACTTTCTTGCCCGGTTTCCGGCGGCGTAGTACCGGACGGGCATGCGCGCAGCGGTCTTTGTCGGCTTGGGCGTGACGGCCGCGGCGGCGTTCGTCGCGGCCGCGTGCAGCTCGGCGACCGGCATCGACGCGTGCCAGCAGATCGAGCAGGCTCGCTGCTATTGGATCGAGCAGTGCGAGAGCGACGCGGGCAACTTCGGCCTGCCGACGCGCCGCAGCGACTCGACGAGCCCCGTCGACGACTGCTTCCGCTTCTACAGCGACGCGTGCCAGCACGGGCTCGTGACGAACGTCCCGCCGACGAGCGACCAAGTGAGCGCGTGCGTCGCGGCGATCAACGCGGCGACCGACTGCACCATCGTGCAAAACCCCGAGACGGCCGACGCGTGCGCGTGGCTCACCGTGTACGACGCGGGCCCGGACGCGGACGGCGCGACCGAGTAATCACTCGGGCAGGTACGGCGCCCAAAAGTCGCAGACGTCGCTCTCGAGGCCCGATGCGACCGACGGCGTCGTGTCGATCTCGAGATCGCGATCGGCCGTCGCGTCGTACGTGGGCCACGCGACCGGCCCGGCCGGCGCGCCCGACGTCGCGAAGCTGAACCAGTACCCGTCGACGGTGTCGGCGACGGCGAGGTCCGCGTCGCCGAGCTGCTGGCCGAACGCGGGGTTTCGGAACACGAACGGGAGCTCGAACCCGTGGGACGTGACGACGCCCGGGATCGCGCCGACCTGGAAGGGGTAGACGAAGTGATAGAGATACGTCGGCGCGCCGGCGGCGGAGAGATCGCGCGCGGCGGCGCGCGCCACGCAGGTCATCACGTCGCCGAGGATGTTCTCGTAGGCAGTCGGCGCGTCCGCGTCGACGGCGTATTTCGTGGCGACGGCGTCGACCGCGCTCGCGTCGAGCAGCACGCCGAGCGAGCCGCGCACGTCCGCCGGCGTCGGCGCCGGCGAGCCCCAGAGCCACAAGAACAGCTGCCCCTCGTTCAAGTTCGAGCCGACGATCACGGGCACCTTCGCGAAAGCTCCTGCGTTGATCGCCGCGCTGGGAGCTCGAGGAAGGGCGACGCCGTCGATCACCGGCGCGTAGCTGTCGCCGGTCGGCCCGAAGAGCGCGTGGCGGAGCGGGAGAGCGCGCAGGACCTCGTCGGTGCTCTTGCTCTGCATGCACGAGACGACGGTTCCGGCGTCGGTGCAGCCGAGCGCCGTGGCGGTGCGATTGCCCTGGTCGTCGGCCGTCGCAGCCGGCTGGAACAGGGCCGGGATACCGACACAGATGCCGCTCTCGATCACCGCGCGCGCGAAGAGGCCGTTCGAGCCGGGCATCGCGAGCTGGGCGCACACGCTGATGCCCCCGGCGGACTCGCCCGCGACGGTCACGTTCTTCGGGTCGCCGCCGAACGCGGCAATGTTCGCCTGGACCCATTTCAGCGCGGCCTGCTGATCGAGGAGGCCGACGCTCGGGGACGTCGCGACGCCTTCGGCGGCCGCGAGCGCGGGGTGCGACAAGAAGCCGAACGGGCCGAGGCGGTAGTTCACCGTGACGACGACGGCGTTCTCCGTCTCGGCGAGGTTCTCGCCGTTGAAGAGCGGATCGCCGCCGTTACCCTCCACGAAGCCGCCGCCGTAGATCCACACGAAGACCGGCGCGCTCTTCACGTCGGCGAGCGGCGCCCACACGTTGAGGTAGAGGCAGTCTTCGCTCGACCCGCTCGCGAGGTTTCCCGTCGCGTCGAACTGGGCGCACTCGGACGCGACGTGGCTCGCGACGAGCGGCGTCGTCCACGGCGCGGCGGGCGCGGGCGGCATGAAGCGCAGCGCGCCCACCGGCGGCGCGGCGAATGGAATGCCCAGGAACTGCCGCACCGTTCCGTCCGACACGCCTTGCACGACGCCCGACTCGGTCGTGACGCTGAGCGGCCCCGGACCCGGCGGCTGCGACCCGCCGGACGAGCACGCGAGAACGCACGCGGCGCACGCGAGAACGACCCTCCTCATGACCGCGTACCGTAGATCGAATCCGCGTGCGCGTCAGCTCGGCTCGGACTCGGGCTCTTCTTCGTCTTCGTCGATCGCCGAGATCGGCACGCGCACGCGCGTCGCGTAGACGTGATCGCCGAGCTCCACGCGCCAGAACGACGGGCCGTCCCCGCTGCGGCACCCGAGCGTGAGCGACGGCGCGGCGAGGAGGCGAAAGCCGACGCCCGCGGGCTGCCGCTCTTCGCTGATGTGGCGGTGACCGTGCATGACGAGCGTCGCGCCGATGGCGTCGAACGTCTCGGCGGCGCCCTGCGCGTCGTCGAGGCGCATGCCGATCTCGGTCGGCGCGCGCTTGCCGACGCCGTGCGGGAGCGGGACGACGTGGTGATGGAGGAGCACGAGGCGGTGGCGCGCGTTCTTCCACTCGTCGCGCGTCGCGAGAGCGCGCGCGAACGCGAGCTGCTCGGCGCCCACGGCGCCGTTGTGGCGGAAGAAACGGCGCTGCGGGCGCGCGCACGTGTCGAGCCCGAGGAGCGTCACGCCCGCGCCGGGCACGACCTTGACCCACGCGCCGCACGGCTCGATCGGCAGCGCGAGCGACGCCGCGAACGCGCGCCACGACGCTTCTTTCGACGCGTACGTGGGCTTGGGTCGCGTGCTGCCCGAGATCGGGAAGAGGTAGCGATCGTGGTTGCCCGGGACGGCGTAGAGGTTGCCGCGAGCGCGCCACCGCTCGAACGCCGCGGAGACGAGCTCGTAGCCGTCGCCGTCGTCGGTGATGTCGCCGGTGATCGCGACGCCGTCGACGTTGGCTTGCTCGACGTAGCGCGCGGCGCGGAGGAGGCGCACGTTCGCGTTGCGCGGCGTCGCGTCGGCGAGGAGCGCGAGCGCGCCTTCACCCGGCACCGCCGCCGCGAGCGTCTTGCTCCGCCGCGCCTCGAGCCGGCACGCCATGCCCGCCGCGCGCTCGACCGGATCCGAGAGCTCGCGAAACTCGGAGCGCCCCGGCGCCGGGTGCGAGTACCCGTCCGGGTCGATGACGAGGAGCTTGCTCTTGCGCTTGAGGACGCGCCACCCGGCCTCCGCCCACACCTCTTTCCACGCGAGCTCGCTCGTGTCGGCGACGTGCGTGCTGCGCCGCACGATGCGGGTGCGATCGTGCAGCGTGTCGCCGAACGTCGAGACGTGGAAATCGGAGACGTGCGCGAGGACGAAGGGCACTTACATGCCGGCCATGATCTTGAAGCTGTCGCCGTCGGGTACGAGGTCGAGCTGGTTGTCGGCCACCGTGTGGTGCCACTGCTCGCCGTGCGTCGTCGGCACGCGGTAGCTCGCCGTGTACTTGTAGTTCACGTAGACGTGGTTGTTCTCGGCGAAGACGACCTCGTGGTACTTGATCTCGTACCGGATCGACGACGTCTTCTGGAACCGATCGGCGAGGAACGCCTTGAGCGTGTCGTAGTCGGTGTCGTCGTCTCCCGCGGGGGTGCCGGCGTCGTCGTGGTAGCGCGGGCTCGCGAGCGCGAGGAGCTTGCCGACGTCCTTGTCCTCCATCGCGTGGCGGTACACCTCGCAGAACTGGACGACGCGGCGGTTGTCGCTCGTGTCGGCGACCGTCGTGTTCGGGATGAACGTGGTGCTGCAGCCCGTCGAGAGCAGGAGCAGGAAGACCGTCGTCGCCAACCAACCGCGCGCGTTCGTCACGTTCGTGCTCATGCGATTTTCGGGCCATTCTTACCGGCGCGGCGCGCGCGGTCAAATCGCGTGCAGACGACGGCCGCGGCTGCCAACTTGGCAGGATTTCGCCGGGCTCGTGTCATCCGATCATCTTGGTCGGGTCGACCCACGCGCGGAACTCTTCGCGCGTGACGAAGCCGAGCGCGAGCGCGGCGTCTTCGAGCGTCGTGCCTTCGTGGTGGGCCTTCTTCGCGATGGCGGCGGCCTTGTCGTAGCCGATGTGCGGCGCGAGCGCGGTCACGAGCATGAGCGAGCGCGAGACGAGCTCGTCGATGCGCGCGCGGTTCGGGGCGAGGCCGCGCGCGCAGTGCTCGTCGAAGCTCCGCGTCGCGTCGGCGTGGAGCCGGCACGACTGGAGGAACGCGTGC
>Ga0335082_10000738_pt1 | contig 33982 bp, 25 predicted proteins | sample Lox_Sample_41_FD_206718 | JGI IMG/M metagenome (GOLD analysis project Ga0335082, IMG submission 206718) | Soil microbial communities from Loxahatchee National Wildlife Refuge, Florida, United States - Lox_Sample_4.1 | ecosystem: Environmental > Terrestrial > Soil > Wetlands | place: USA... | reverse complement strand
GCACCCGGAAGACATACGGGTGCTGCTCATGAAACTTCGAGAGCGAGCGGATCCCGTAGGGGCCCAGGAACTCATGCTCATCGAGCATTTTCGTCAGAATCCGGCGCAGCCGCTCCGGGTTGACAAGAGCCTGAATCCCACGATCCGCCACTCCATAATGACCCGGGCCCGTGAGATGGATGGATTTCTGCAGTTCGGGCATCCGGCGCCAGCGCTCCATCATCTGGGCCATCGCGTTCGGAATGCGCTCCCGTTGCCACTGTTCGATGACCGTCGCCGCACACAGGGGGAGGAGCCCGACCATCGAGCGGACCTTGAGCCGCGTGGCGCTGCCATCCGGGAGCCGCAGGAGATCGTAATAGAAGCCGTCCTCCTCGTCCCACATGCCGCCTTGTCCGGGCCGGTTCATGGCCGCGGCAATATATTGGAAGTGCTCGGCGAACTTCACGACCATATCCTCGTAGGTGCGGTCGTGGACGGCGAGCTCCAAGGCAAGTTCCATCATGTTCTGGCTGAAGAGCGCCATCCAGGCCGTGCCGTCCGCCTGCTCCAGGTGGCCGCCGGTGGGCAGCGGGGCGCTGCGGTCGAAGACGCCGATGTTGTCGAGGCCGAGAAAGCCGCCTTCGAAGACGTTCTTGCCGAAGCGGTCCTTGCGGTTCACCCACCAGGTGAAGTTCAGCAACAGCCTGTTGAAGGCCGATTTGAGAAAATCCAGATCCGTCTCGCCGCCCAGGGCCTGCTCGGTGCGGTGCAGGAAGAGCGTCGCGAACGCGTGCACCGGCGGGTTCACGTCGCTGAAGTTCCACTCGTACGCGGGCATCTGGCCGCTGGGGTGCAGGTAGACGCCTTTGAGCATCAGTTTCATCTGCTCCTTGGCAAAATCGGGGTCGACGATCGAGAGCGGCAGCGTATGAAAGGCCAGGTCCCAGGCCGCGTACCACGGGTACTCCCATTTATCGGGCATCGAGACGACGTCCTCGTTCACCATATGGAACCACTCCGAATTTCTGGCCATCCGATAGCCGTGATGGAGGGGGTGGGAGTGATGCTCCTCCAGCCAGCTGTCGCCGTCGAAGAAGAAAAATTGCTTGCTCCAGAGCATCCCGGCGATCGCCTGGCGCATCACGTCGGCCGCATCCGGGGAGATCGACGGCGGCGTCACGGAGCGGTAGAACTCATCCGCCTCCTTGAGCCGCGAGGTGAACACCGCGTCGAAGTCCGGACCGAACGGCCGGGCATCTTCTTTGACGGGTGCGGCTCCCCGCGCGGTCAGGCGCAGCCGCACGGTCGCCGATTGCCCCGGGGCAATGGCCGCACGATAGTGCGCCGACGCTTTGGTGCCCTCCTTCTGAGGGTTCACCGTGTCTTTGCGGCCTTGGACGACGCAGTCATTGATGCCATCCTTGACGTACGGGGTGACATTGGGCTGGCCCGGAAAGAGCCGCACATAGTTCGTCGAGTTCTCGGTGAAGAGCAGCGGCACCTCGCCGTCGCAGGAAAAAATGAATTCACCCAGCAGCCGATGCGTCGCCGAGACCGCGCTCACCCCTGCCGCTGCCTTGATCTGCTTGAGGATTGGTCTCTCGGGCGCTCTGTTGGCTTCGGTGATCCACGCCGCCCAATCATTCCGGAACCACAGCGTCGGCAACAGATGCAGTTCGGCCGCGTCCGGTCCCCGGTTGAACGCCGTAATCTTCACCAGGAGGTCTTCCGGACCGGCCTTGGCATATTCCACGAAGACGTCGAAGTAGCGGTTGTCATTGAACACGCCGGTGTCAAGAAGTTCATACTCCATGTCGTTCCTGCCGCGATGACGGTTGGTCTCGACCAGGTCCGAATAAGGATAGGCCGCCTGCGGGTACTTGTAGAGCGTCTTCATGTACGAATGGGTCGGCGTGCTGTCGAGGTAGAAGTAGTACTCCTTGACGTCCTCGCCGTGGTTCCCTTCGCTGTTGGTCAGCCCGAAGAGCCGTTCCTTGAGGATCGGATCCTTCCCGTTCCACAGCGCCAGCGCGAAACAGAGGCGCTGCTTGTCATCGGAAATGCCCGCGATGCCGTCCTCCCCCCAGCGGTAGGCGCGTGAACGCGCGTGATCATGGGTGAAGAAATTCCACGCGTCGCCGTTCTCGCTGTAATCCTCGCGCACCGTGCCCCACTGCCGCTCGCTCAGATAGGGCCCCCATTTTTTCCACGGAACCCCGCCTTCTCTCGCCTCCTGCAACCGATTCGCCTCACCGTTCATGGTTCCGGCCTCCTCCTGAATGTTTGCACCTTTAGCTGTGATGTGAAGATTGCCACGCGCCGTAGACTCGATTCGAGAGCGCGCGGACGACCGCATAGGGCGCGACGATCAGCACCGGCCCCATCACCAGCGCCGCTCCCGGATACGATGACCCAAAAAGGACCCACTGGAAGACTGAATCGAGAAGAATGCCCATCAGCAGAAGATTCACGACGCTCTCGAACCCGCTCTTCACCAACTCCCGCCGAAGGCCTCGATGAAAGAAGATGCCGTACAGATAGGCCGGCCGTCCCGCCCGCGCATCGGCCAAACCGCTCCGGATGCCGAGGAAAATGGCGACGGCCGGCTGCAAAATGAAGCGGAACCGGCCCGGGCCGGTGAGCCGCTTGGGAATGTCCTCGAGAAACTCTCGGGAAAACAGATAAAATCCTCCGCGGTGAAAGGCCTCAAGCAGCGACCCGGGCACAGACAACAGAAGCACAAGCAGCGTGAGGCCGGCGAGCATCATGGTGAGACGCCTTCCCTTCATCGCCGCGGCTTCCAACGATCAATATTTCTCCGGCACGAATTTTCTGCCCTTCAGCGTGGCCTGGTCGTCGTAGGCGCCTTGTTTCTTGCGAGCGGGCACCTTCACCTTCTTTCTGGGTATTTTTTCGTATGCAATCAGACTCAAGAAATGCGAAATGCAGTTGAGCCGCGCCCGTTTCTTGTCATCGGATCGCACGATGTGCCAGGGCGCCCACTTGGTGTCCGTCGCCTTCAGCATCATGTCGCGCGCGCGGGAGTAGTCATACCAGCAGCTGCGCGACGGCAGATCCATCGGGCTCAGCTTCCACTGGCGCAGCGGATCGTTGACGCGCGCTTCAAACCGCCGCTTCTGTTCCTTGTTGCCGACCTCCAGCCAGTATTTGATGAGCTGGATCCCGCCCTCCACGATATATTGCTCGATCTCCGGGCAGAGTTCGAGAAAGCGACGGTGCTGCTCCTTCGTGCAAAAGCCCATCACATATTCCACGCCGGCGCGATTGTACCAGCTGCGATCAAAGATCACGATCTCACCGGCCGCGGGGAAATGCTGCATGTATCGCTGGAGGTGCATCTGGGACTTTTCCCGATCAGACGGCGCGGGCAGCGCCACGAGGCGGAAGATCCGCGGGCTCACCCGCTCCGTGATCGCCTTGATGGTGCCGCCCTTGCCGGCGGCGTCGCGCCCCTCGAACACGATGATCACGCGACGGCCCTTGGCCTTGATCCACTCCTGGAGGAGGCACAGCTCCGCCTGAAGGCGTCGCAGTTCTTCTTCGTACGCTTTTCGTTTCAACCTGGGCTGATCGTCTTGGGTTCGGGGGTCCGCCATGTTCCAACCTGCAGACGGCGTCCACGCTGTGGCGCCGTGTCTGCCATCCCGCATGACGTCAAAGACGCCGCCGGCGCCGACGGACGTTCACCGCACGCCATATCCGTTCTGTTCCGGGATTACAAGAGCAGTCTCACGGGCCGGTCGATCGTGTGCCGTGGAAGATGGAGCACGTGCACCGCCGGCCCGGAGAAGCTCTGGTGACCGCTATGACTCAGTAACCTCCCCCCGAGTCCGGAGCCGATTCGGGCGTGGGAGTTGGAGCCGGAGCTGGCGCCGCTGGTGCAGGCGCTGCAGGAGCCGGCGCAGGGGCGGCGGCCGGAGCCGGCTTCGTTCCACCGCCAAAACGGCCGACGTTGTATTCATCCTTGGTGATTTCCTTCACTTCAGAATTCTGGATCGTGATTGTTGATCCGGAACCGGCATCGGTGAAGCTCGCCGCGCCGCCCCGTTCGCGATCCACTTTCTCCGTGTAATAGACACGGCCCGATTGCGGATCCGTGACCCTGTAGTACGTGGCGCATGCCGTCGCCACCAGGCCGCTCATCATCACTACGGCCACCACAAGCCACTGTCTGCTCTTAAGCCACTGCATGTTGTTCTCCTTTGTGTGATGTTGGTTCACTGCCCTTTCTTCGTCTCTGCATGTCCTGTAACACCGTCGCCGCACGACTTCCCCGGCTCACTTTGCCAGGGGGATCGCCGAGGCGAGCTCGTACTTCACCACCGCCCGGATCTTGTTCTCGATCTGGTAATAGATCGCCACCTTCTTCATGGGAAGCACCTTTTCCAGCTTGGGGAGATAGGCTTTTCTCAGCGCCGCCTCGGAGGTGTCAATCGCCACCGCTTCGTGCAACAGCGTTTTCGCCGTGGCGTCATCGATCTTGTCGACGTTGTACGCGTCTGCGTAAGTCTTGATCAAGGTAACCAGCCGCTGGTTGATCGCCCCCAGATCCTTCTGATAGCTCTCGTAGACGGGCCAAAAGCCCTTGGCCTCAGCGTCCGTCAGGTTCAGATTCGCCGACACGACCAGCTTCTTGTCGGCTTTGACCTTCTCCTGCAGCGCCTGCATGGTGTCCGCCGAGACCTCCTGGGCCAGAACCGGCCAGGCATTGAACAGTACAACTGCCACCACTCCAATTCGAAGCAACTTCATGCTCAACCTCCCTCCAGAAACGGCCACAGGCCAAACCCGAACTGGGGCAATCCTGATTTCCACCCCAAGAAACAGTGGTCCGGCATATTGCGCCGTCTGATTGTGCTGTGGTTTGAATTCCATGAGTTACGTTCCCTGCCTTCTACTGACCATGGTTCCCATACACGGAGATTTCAATTGTCGTGCCAAAGTGAAAAGCATTCATAAGCCAATATTTTTCAACGGGATGAGAGTAGTTTCAGCGCCGTTATGATACAACTGATGTGGCAATTCACGACAGGATTAAAAAATAAGTGGGACAATTTGCCCCATCCGGCTTACCCGGAAAATCGATTAATCCATCTCTATATACCACGCGGGCCGGGCCCTCTTTGCCAAGTCGCCTTGAACCATTGAACATTCCACTGAACACCCCATCCTTTGCCGTTCATGAATTTTTCTCTCCGGAGGCATCGTGGCAATTCTCTGTGCTGAGACCGGAGACGCCTGCATTGGAGCGCCGCCGGCCTCAGCCTTACAGTCACCGTCAGGCGTCCGGTAGAGCTTGATGACCGCTGAGTACTGTTCGCGCATGGCCTGGGCCGGCGCCTACTCTGCGGCATAGAGTTGTTGCTGTAACTCAAACACCTCAAAGTAAGAGACCGGGCCGAAGCGCTGACAACTGTTGGAGATCCACTCGACCTCTTCCCTTTATATCCCACACAGGGACGGCCCGGTACGGCCGCGTGGAAACCGTGGGACACGGTAGCAAATTATGCGATGTAACGGTATTGGACTTTAGTCCAATGGAGACCCGAGGGCTTACCTGTTCAGCGCATCCACTCGGGACCGTCTGAAACGCACGGAGTGTGATCGGCACAGTACGTGATATGGTCGTCTATTGTCCCGAACTGGAATGGACCTTTGAACCACTATCATTCAATGAGATGGGAGAAATCAGAGTAGAGCGAATGGGTTTGGGGTTTTGCTTCGTACTATCTAGATTGACCGCGCGGGCCGGCGTACTCTGCGCCAAGCCGCCTTGGACCATTGAACACACCACTTTTCGACGTTCATGGCTTCTCTTTTTCCGTCGGCGCCGTGCCGTCTCCCGGTGTTGAAACCGGAGACGCCTGCATCGGAGCGCCGCCGGCCTCGGCCTTCCAGCCGCCGCCGAGGGCCCGGTAAAGCCTGACGACGGCCAGGAACTGATCACGCTTGGCCTGGGCGAGCGCATTCTCGGCGGGATAGAGTTGTTGCTGCGCATCCAGCACCTCAAAGTAGGAGGCCAGGCCGGAGAGATACCGGATGTTGGAGAGCCGCACGGCCTCTTCGTAGGCGGCCACGGCCTTGTCCCGCTCCTGGACGGTCTCCGCCAGCTTCGTGCGGTCGATGAGCGCGGTCGACACCTCGGCGAGCGCGTTCGTCACCGTCGCATCATACTGGACCTTCACCTGCTGCCATTGGGCTTTTGACGCCTCGTACTCGCTCTTGAGCTGACCGCCGTGAAACAACGGCCCCACCATCCCGGCGGCGACCGACCAGGTGCTGCTGTTCGTAAAGAGGGTGTTCAACTCCGGGCTCACGACGCCGAGGAGGCCGGTCAGGCTGAAGGCCGGGAAGAAGTTGGCGATGGCCACGCCGACGTTCGCGTTGGCAGCGACGAGGGATTCTTCCGCCTCCCTGATGTCCGGCCTCCGTTCGAGCAGCTGCGGCGGGAGGCCCGCCGGAACGGCCGGCGGCAGCGGCGGCAGCGGCGTTTCCCGCGGAATCGGTTGGGGATTGCGTCCGAGCAGGAAATTGAGCTGATTCTCTTTCGCCACGATCGCCCGTTCCAGCTCTGGAATCTGGGCGGCCACGGTCTCGAGCGAAGCCTCGGCTCTGGAGGTTGCCAGGGCCGAGGACGCCCCCCCTTCAAGCCGGCGATTGAACAGATCATAGGTGCCCTGAAACGCCTCTCTTGTCCGCTTGGCGATCTCCAGTTCGGCGTCCAATTCTCTCAACTCAAAGTAGGCGGTCGCGACGTCGGACACCAGCGACAGCATCACGCCTCGCCGCGCCTCCTCCGTGGCCAGGTAGCCCGCCTTCGCCGACTCATTGAGCCGGCGGATCCGGCCCCACACGTCCAGTTCCCAGCTCAGACCCGCCTCAAGCGACCAAGCGTTCGTGGTGCTCCTGGTGGGATCGATGATTTGATCCCGCTTGGTGCGCTGAAACCCGGCTTGGTAGTCAACCTGCGGGAAAAATTGCGACCGCGCGACGCCGTAGCGGGCGCGGGCCTCCTCCACCCGGGCGGCCGCAATCTGCACGTCGAAGCCGTGCTGCAGCGCCTTGTCGATGAGGCCGACGAGCAGCGGGTCGTCAAAGAGCCGCCACCACGGCAGATCGGCGAGCGACTGCGCCTCGGCCGTCGCCCGCTCGGCATAATACTGATCGGGCACGGCCACCGGCGGCCTCCGGTAGTTCGGCCCGACCGCGCAGCTGCAGAGAGCGACCGCGACAACCGAGATAAGGATGGTGGTGCTTATGATTTTCATCCCACTTATCCGTGACTGCCCGCCTGGGTTGTGTCCGAATTGGCGGCACCGCCATGTTGTTTCTCCGCTCCACTGACGCGCTCGATGACCACGTACAACAGCGGAATGATGAAAATCGCCAGGCCGGTCGCGGCCAGCATGCCCGTGATCACCCCCGTCCCCAAAATCCGGCGCGACATCGACCCCGCTCCGCTCGCGGTCCAGAGCGGCACGCAGCCCAGAATGAAGGCGAAGGAGGTCATCAAAATGGGCCGGAGGCGGAGCTTGGCGCCTTCGAGGGCGGCCTCCACAAGCGAGCGCCCCTTCTCATGCTCCATCACGGCGAATTCGACGATCAGAATGGCGTTCTTGGCGGCCAGGCCGATCAGCATGATCAGCCCGATCTGGCCGAAGACGTCAAGGTCGAACCCCCGGAGCAGCAGGCCGAGGAAGGCGCCGAAGACCGCCACGGGCACCGAGAGCAGGACGCTGAAGGGCAACGACCAGCTCTCATAGAGCCCGGCCAGAATCAAAAAGACAATGATCAACGACAGGACGAACACGATGGCTCCAGCGCCCGCGGCCTTTTTCTCCTGATAGGACATGTCGGCCCACTCATACCCCATCTCTCGCGGCAGCACCTCGATCGCCGTCTGCTCGAGCGCGTTCAGCGCCTGACCCGAGCTGTAGCCGGCGGCCGGGGTACCCGTGACCTGGGCGGCCCTGAAGAGCTGGAAGCGGTTGGTGTACTCGGGACCGTGGACGCGCCGCACGGTGCTGAAGGCGGAGAGCGGAACCATCCCGCCGTTCGAATTGCGGACGTAGTATCCTCCGATGTCGATCGAGTCCCTGCGCTGCTCGCCCTCCGCTTGCAGGAAAACCTTCCATTGCCGCCCGAACCGGTTGAACTGATTCACATAGGCGCCACCCATGAAGGCCTGCATCGTCTGGTAGACCTCGCCGATGTCGATCCCCTGCTTCAGGACCTTGTCCCGGTCGACGTCCACGTAGATTTGGGGCACCGCGGGCCTGAACGTGCTGTTGATCGAGCCGATCTCCGGCCGCTTGCGCGCGGCCTCGATGAACCGCTGCAGATTGCTGCTTAGAAACGCCACGTCGCCGCCGCTCCGGTCCTGGATCCACATGGAGAAGCCGCCGGCCGTCCCGAGACCGGGAATGGCGGGGGGAGGAAACCCGAAGACCAGCGCTTCATTGATCTTCGCGCGGAACGTCTGATTCAACCTCCTGATCACGGCGGCCGCGGTATGGTCCCCGCCGGGCCGCTCTCCCCACTCTTTCAGGGAGATAAAGTAGAAGGCCTGATAGGTCGCGGAGGTGCCCGTGAGAATCCCGTAGCCGGTGATCGTGTTGTAGTACTCGACCTCCGGCGTCGCGGCGAGGATCGATTCGACCTTGCGGCAGACGGCGTCCGTCCGCTGCAGGGAGGAGGCGTCCGGAAGCTGGAGCTGCAGGAAGAAGTAGCCCTGGTCTTCATCGGGCATGAAGCCTCCGGGGAGCCTGTGGCCGAGCCCACCCGCCAGGACCGTGAAGCCCCCGAGGATCAGAAAGCCGATGACCGCCTTGCGGATGAAGAGGTGCGAGACGCCGACGTAACCCCGCGTCATCCGCTCGAACCAGCGGTTGAAGCCGCCGAACAGCCGTGCCAGCCAGCCCTTTGATTCCGTCCGCGGCCGGAGGAGCAGCGCGGAGAGCGCGGGTGAGAGGGTCAGGGCGTTGAAGGCGGAGATGAGGACCGAGATCGCGATGGTCATGGCGAACTGCTGATTCAGCCGGCCCGTGATCCCGCCGCTGAAGGCGGCGGGAATAAAGACGGATGAGAGGATCAGGGCGATGGCGATGACGGGCGCCGTGACCTCGTCCATGGCCTTGAGCGTCGCCTCTTTCGGGGAAAGCCCCTGTGAAATGTGGTGCTCCACCGCCTCCACGACGACGATCGCGTCATCGACGACCAGGCCGATCGCCAGGATGAGACCGAACAGCGAGAGGGTGTTGATGGAAAAGCCGAGCATCGGGAAGACGGCGAACGTCCCGATGAGCGAGACGGGCACCGCGATGAGCGGAATCAGCGTGGCCCGCCAGTTTTGAAGAAATATGAAGACGACGATAATCACGAGAACCGTGGCCTCGAACAGCGTCTTGACGATCTCGTGGATGCCCTCGGTGACCGGAATCGTGGTGTCGAGCGAGATGATGTAGTCGAGGTCGGGCGGGAATTTTTCCTTGAGCTCCTTCAACGCCGCCTTGACGCCGTCGGCCACTGCAAGAGCATTTGATCCGGGAGCCTGGTAGATGGCGATGATCAACGAGGGCTGGCCGTTGAGGCGGCCGATCTGGGTGTAGCTGAGGGCGCCCAGCTCAATCCGCGCGACGTCCTTCAGGCGGACCATCGATCCGTCCGGGTTGATGCGGACCACGATCTCGCCGAACTCTTCGGCGTTGACCAGGCGGCCCTGGGAGCGCACCGTGTAGGTGAACTCCTGGCCCTTGGGGATCGGCTCGTCCCCCACCCGGCCCGAGGGATTCACGGCGTTCTGCCTTTTGATGGCGTTCATGAGATCGGCCACGGTGAAGCCCAGCTTGGCCAGTTTGTCGGGCTTCACCCAGATGCGCATCGCGTAATCGGCGGCGCCGAAGTTCGTGATCTGCCCCACCCCCTTCACCCGGTAGATCGCATCGTTTAAATTGATGGTCGCGTAGTTGCCGAGAAACAGCGCGTCGTAGCTGTTCTTCGGCGAATAGAGGGAGACCACCAGGAGAGGCATGCCGGTGATCTTGCGGATCGTGATCCCGTAGTTGTTGACGTCGGTCGGCAGGTTCGGCTGGGCCTGGGCGACCCGGTTCTGGGTGTTGACCTGATCCATGTTGACGTCGGTGTCGATGTCAAACGTGACGCGCAGGCTCATCGTGCCGTCGTTGGCGTTGGTCGACTGCATGTAGAGCATGTTGTCGACGCCCGACATCTGCTGCTCGAGAGGCGCCGCTACGGAGGATTCGATCGTCAGGGCGTCGGCGCCCGTGTAGGTGGTGGAGGCCAGGATCTGCGGAGGGACGATGTCGGGGTATTGGGCGATCGGCAGGCCGGCCATGGCCACGAGCCCGCCGATCACGGTGAGGATGGCGATGACCATCGCCACGATCGGGCGATTGATGAAGAACCGGGCCATGCGTCAGTGCCCTGCTGGTGCGGATGGGGGCGGTGCGCCGGTCTCCTCGGTCGCCGCCGGTTTCGCGTTCACGACCATGCCCGGCCGGACGCGGAACAATCCCTCGACGATCACCTTCTCGCCGGGATTGAGCCCCTTCCTGATCACCCAGAGGCTGTCGACCCGCGGGCCCGGCTGGACCACGCGGATCTCCGCCTTCCCGTCAGGACCGACGACGCCGACCTGATAGGAACCCTGCAGCTCGCTCACCGCCCGCTGGGGCACCAGCAGCGCGCCCCGCTCCGTCTCCAGGGCGGCGCGCACCTTGGCAAACTGCCCGGGGCGAAGAAGATTCCCGGGGTTGGGGAAGGCGCCCTTGACCGTCATGGTGCCCGTCCGCACGTCCACCTCCCGGTCGACCGTGATCACCTTGCCCTTGCTGGGGTAGATGCTGCCGTCGTCCAGGACCAGCTCGAGAACTCCTTCGCGCTTGGAGTCGGGCGGCTGGTTGATCTGATCGGCGTAGCGCATGTATTCCTTCTCGCTGATGTTGAAGATGACCTTGATGGGATCGACCTGTGAGACGGTGGTCATGACCGTTTGGGGAGTGACGAGATCGCCCACCTGTGATTTGGCGATCCCCACCACCCCGGAGATCGGCGAGAGCACCCGGGTCCAGGTGAGGTTGAGCCTGGCCTGCTGCACGTTGGCCTTGGCCGACTCTAGCGCGGCCGTTGACTCCATCTCCGCGGCGACGGCGTTGTCGAGCTCCTGCTGGCTGACGGCCTTCTGCGCGACCAGCGGCGTGTACCGCTGCACGTCATTACGCGCCTTGAAGAGCGCAGCTTCCGCGCGCCCCTTGGTACCCATCGCCTGATCCAGTGCGGCCTGGTATTGACGGGGGTCGATTTCAAACAGCACGTCCCCCTGGCGCACAAAGGCGCCGTCGCGATAAAGCTGCTTCTGGAGGTAGCCTTCGATCTTCGGCCGGATCTCCGCGTTGACGAAGCCGTCGAGCGTCCCGACCCATTCACTGTAGATCGGCACGTCCTTCTGAATGACGTCGGCCACCTGGACCTCCGGTGGTGGAAGTTGGGGCGGCGAGGATTGTTGACAAGACGCGAGCGACAGAATGAGCATCGCACCCGCAAGAGCAGGGATCACGCGATCGTGCATCGGGAATCCAGTCGGGCCGCCCTGTTGATGATCGGAGTGTGTGCGCATGACAGAAGTGAAGGGACTGATTATGCTATGTGGCCGGCAGCCGTGTCCACAACTCCGAAAAACCATCCCACAGGATCTGCACGCCGATGCAGATCAGCAGAAAAGCGAAGAGTCGGGAGAGCGCTTCGGAGCCCGTCTGTCCCAGCGCGCCTTCAATCCGGTCCGCGTACCGGTAACAGAGATAAATGGTCGCGGCGATCGTCACGCTCGCCGCCAGGACGCCCAGCATGACCGGGATTTTCACCAATTGGCTCGCACCCAGCGCAATGGCCACCGAAATCGTCCCGGGACCGGTCGTGATCGGCATCGTCAGCGGATAGAAGGCGATTCGCGCCAGATCACCGGAGGCGCCGCCGACCTCGATCCCGGCCCCGTCCCCCGCGCGGCTTTCATTCAGCAACCGCCAACCCGTCGAGGCCAGGACGAGGCCGCCGGCCACCCGCAGCACGGGCAACGAGACGCCGAAAAAGACCAAAATGAACTTCCCGATGAAATAGGCCACTCCAATGACGAGAAGCGAATAAAACGCAATCCGCCTGGAAAGGGCCGCGCGACGATCACGACTCGATCCTCGCGTCATCGCCAGGAACAGCAGCGCCATGCCCGGCGGGTTGATCACCGGGAAGAGGGCGGCGAAGACCTGGATGTAGCTGTCGATCACCGTCCGCATTGGTCCACCATCGTGTCAGCCGCCTCTAATAGGAATATTTCGCCGAGAACTGCACGCGCGTGTCGTGGTTCGAGTTCCCGTCATTGTCTTCATGGGAGCCCCAGAGCAGCTCCACGCCCGTCATCACGTTCCTGGCCGGATACCAGAGCAGGTTCCCCGAGGCATACCGGCCCATCTGGAAGGCGGTCGCAGCCTGTCCGCCGGTCGTATCCTGATAGGTCATGCTGAAGCCGGCCGAGCTGCTCCACCGATCGTTCCAGTAATGGTCATAGTAGACCAGCCAGCCCAGCAGCGGCACCGCCCGACCGTCGGTCAGCGAAGTATTGGGCGCGACGTCCACGCAACAATCGTTCATGTAACTGGCAATGCCGACGCCATAGGCAACCTGAGCCATCACGCGATCGTTGCCGATGGTGTTCAATGCGCCGCTCAGATTGCCACCGCCGCCGATCACGTGGCCGGATGACGCCAGAGTGGGTATGGTCGGATTTTGGTACCCGAGCCAGCGAAGGATTCCGGCTGCCTGAAGATGGCCCCAGGGCTTGTCGATCCTGAACTGCCCGGTCAAGTCGGGATAATGACTCCAGCTCGTCCAGCCTTCCGGATTATTGACGTTGCCCGCGTCAATGGCGGAGCCGGGCCCTTCCAGGGCGACGGCGATGCTCATGCCGTTATCACGCACCGGAGTCCAGCGCACCTGGAGGTTCCGGAAGAAGATCATGCCGTTCGGCCCCCAGTAGTCGATGACGTTGGGGTAGACGTCACCATCCATGAAAAGGCTGTTCGCCTGTCCGATCAGGAACGGCCCCAACTCGCCATAAGCGTAACGCAGACGGAACGTGGTCTGTCCGGCGTCGGCGCCGACCCCGTACAGGTCGAATTCAAATCTCGTATTGAGCTCGCCCAACTCCGTTTTGAGTGCGGATTTCACGCCGAGCCTTGACTGGCGGACGCTGAAAATCGTGTTCCCGTTCTTCATGAAGCAGCCGGGATCATTCGCCGGATCACCGGGAGCAATACAATTGACCGGGATTTTGGAAGGCCGCAACGAGGCGTTCCAATTGGGATCGACCACGTTGAAATCATAAATCACATCGGTCTGGACAAATCCGTATACCTCCACCTTTGGGCCCTCATCCGGCTCCGCGGCGTGAACATTCGAAACCAGCGCAGCGCCGAACACGGCCAGCGCGATCAAGAGAAGAGAACTCCGTGTGTTCATCCTGACCCCCTCCGATAGGTTCATCGTTGCCTCATCTTGTAAATCAACGCCCGCTTCCAAAGACGTTCGCGCCCAACTGGTCGGCGATGTACTCGATCGCCTTGGCCGCGCGCACGCTGTTCCCGGCGTCGTTGACGCGGGGCGAGAAGCCGACGATCGCCATGGTGCCCGGGACGACCGCGACGATGCCGCCTCCGACGCCGGTCTTGGCCGGCAGGCCCGCGGTGTAGGCCCAGGCGCCCGACTCATTGTAAAAGCCGGCCATCATCATGATGGCGAGCACTTTCGGCACATACCGCGCGTCGAGCACCCGCTCCTTGGTGACGGGGTTCACGCCGTTGTCGGCCAGCGTGGCGCCCATCACCGCCAGTTGCCTGGCGGTGACGCCGATCGAGCACTGCCGGGTATAGACGTCCACCGCCTCCATCGGATCGGAATAGATCCGGTCCGAGGCGAAGAGGATGTAGCCGTGCGCCCGGTTCCGCTGGTTGGTCGCCGCCTCGGAATGATAGACATCCTCGATCACCTTGAGTTTCGCCCCCGAGAGGCGCTCTTCAAAATTGAGAATTTTATTGAAGCGCTCCTCGGCCGTCTTCGCCTTGACCATGCTCACCGCCGCGATCGCACCGGAATTGACCAGCGGATTGACCGAAACTTGCGGAATGATCTGGGTCGCCATGATTGAGTTGAATTTCAAGCCGGTCGGTTCGACGCCGATCTTGTCCATGATGGCCTGCGCGCCCTGCTCCTGCATCACCAGCGCGGCGGTGAACGGCTTGGAGACCGATTGAATGGTGAAGGGGTAATCCACGTCGCCGGCGGTATACGTTTCGCCTTTCGCCGTCACGATCGCGACGCCGAACAGATCGGGAGGCACCTTGGCCAGCTCCGGGATGTAATCGGCCGGCTTGCCTTCCTTCACGTCCTTGAACTTGTTGTAGGCCTCCTGCACGAGCCGTTTGAGGGTCGCTGGATCGGTGGAGACTTCGCCGGCTGATGCGGGAAATGGAGAGAGCGCCGCCATGCATCCCGCCACCAGCACCATTCTGATCAACCACATGTTTCGAGCCATGATCGCCTTCCCTCCTCGTGATGATTGATCTGACAGGCATCCAATATCGCGCGCCCCGTTTTTATCCGAACTGCACGCGCAGGAGCACCATGAAGGTACCCCACATGGTGAGCAGAATGTTGGCCAGCGCATAGGGCACGGTATAGCCCAGGACCGGCGTCTGACTGTCGGCCTTCTCCTGCACGGCGACGAGCGCCGGCGTCAGCGTCTGGCCGCCGGCCATGGCGCCGATCAGCAGCACTGGATGCATCCGGAGGATATACCGCCCAAACCCGAAGGCCACGAGCAACGGCACCGACGTGACCACCACCCCGCCAAGCAGCAGCCGTGGGCCGGCGTCGCGGACTGCGTCGATGAAGATCGGGCCGGCGTGCAGCCCGACCACCGCGACGAATCCGGCCAGGCCGAGCTGGGTCATGAGATTGACCGACGCGTCGGGAATCTTTCCCATTGCCGGCTTGACCGAATGGAGCCAGCCGAAGAACAGCCCCGCCAGGAGAACTCCGACGCTCGTGGTCATCGAAAGTTTCAGCGATCCCAGCATCAGGTAGGGTATGCCGACAAACGCTCCGAGCACAACGCCGATGCCGACCAGCATGAGGTTGGTGTTGGCCGTGGGAATCTCGATCTGCCCCACGTCGCGCGCGACACGTTCCACCGTCGGCTGTGGTCCGACCAGTTCGATCACGTCGCCGCGATCCAGGACCGTGCCCGGGGAGATCGGAATTTCCTGGCTGCCGCGCAAGACCTTTCGCACGCCCACTCCGCGGGCCACCGGCCAGCTTGCCAGCTCGCCGAAGCTCCGTCCCGTGATCTCGCGGTTCGTCACGATGACGCTGGCGACCTCGATCGGGAAATCGAGCAGCTCCTGATCATTGACTTCCGGCCCCAAGTCCGGCCCGCACTCCAGGACCACCTCCCTGCGGCCGTAGAGGGCGAGAACATCGCCCCGTTCGACGCGCGTGTCCGGCTCAATCGGAAGAATCCGCTCCCCGCGGCGCAGTCTCTCGATGAACATTCGCCCATCCGGCCGGATCACCTCCAACTCGGCCGCGAGCCTGCCGATGAACTCGGCGTTCTCGACGCGATGGGCCCGGAAGGCGAACCGCTGGTAGGCCGAGGTGACGTTGGAGGCGACCCGCTTGATTCCGAGCGTCGATTCAAGAGCGGCCGCTTCGGCCTTCAGATCGATGCCCATCATCCGGGGAACTATGGATCCCAGGAACACGATGGGAAAGATGACGCCGAATAGATAGGTTAGCGCATCCGCCACGGCGATGTGGCTCACGAGCATCTGCCGCTCGGCGTCCGGCAGCGGCAGCGCCATGATCGCCTCGGTCGCCGTGCCGATGGCGGCTGATTGCGTCAGCCCGCCCGAAAGCAGGCCGGCCGACAGGCCCAGGTCCAGTCCAAGCATCCGCGCCATGAGATAGGCCGCGCCGAGCCCCGTTGCGCAATGCACGATTGTAAAGGCGAGGGATTTCAATCCGTCGCCCTTGAGGGAGCGGAAAAACTGCGGACCGACGGAATAGCCGGTCCCGAACAGGAACAGCATGAACAAGACGGTTTTGACCAGACCCGGCACTTCAATATTCAACTGGCCGATCAGCAGCGCGGCCAGCAGCGAGCCGGTCACGCCGCCCAGACTGAATTTGCCGAATTTCCACGACCCGATCCAGAATCCGAGACCGATCGACAGAAACAGCGCAAGCTCCGGATTGCCGCGCAACCCCGCAATGAACCACCCGACCATCCGCCGAATCCCCGTCGACCGATCAATATTTGTAAAAGAGCTCCTGGAGCTTCTTCGGGTCACTCGTTTGCATGAGCCCCAGCATCAGGAGGATGCGCGCCTTCTGCGGGCTCAATTCCATCGACGCGATCAGCCCCAGCTTGTCGTCGTTCACCTCGATATTTCTCGCGACAATCCCGCTGCCGGTGCGCGTGGCCCTGACCACGGCCACGCCTTTCTTCGCCGCGTCGACCAGTCCGGCCATCGCCGTATCGGTCGTGTTCCCGTCGCCCACGCCGGCCAGGACGATCCCCTTGACCCCCTGCTGAACCAGGAAGTCAATCGTGTCGCGGCCGAAATTGGCATAGGAGTAGACAATCTCGACCCGCGGCAGATTTTCGGCCTTCACGCCGTCGACGGAGAATTGGCTCCTGGTGGTGTGGCGCACGTTGTTCGGAAAAAAGAAATAGGCCTTGCCCGTGTTCATCACCCCGGCGCGGCCCCGGTTCGGGGATTTGAAGGTGTCGAGCTGGGTGCTGTTGGTTTTCTGCGCCTCGCGCGCGTAGTGGATCTCGTCATTGAGAACAATCAACGGGCCTCGCCCCTTGGCCTCGGGATTCACCGCCAGCGACACCGCCTCGAAGAGGTTGGCCGGACCATCCGCGCTGATGGCGGTGGACGGCCGCATCGATCCGACCAGCACCACCGGCTTGTCGCTCTTGACCACCAGGCTGAGGAAATAGGCGGTCTCCTCCAGCGTATCGGTGCCGTGCGTGATGACCACGCCATCCACATCAGGCCGCTTCAGCACCGCATTGGCCCGGTCGGCCAGTTTCAGCCAGACGTCATTGGTCATGGTCTGGCTGCCGATGCTGGCGATCTGCTCGCCGCTGATGTCGGCCAAATCTTTTAATTGAGGCACTGCCTTGATAAGCTGGTCCACCGAGACCTCACCGGCCTTGTAGCCGGGATCGTTCGGGCCTGGTTGCACGCCGGCAATGGTGCCGCCGGTGGCAAGAATCACAATTTTGGGCTTGGCATAGGCAGCCGGCGCAAGGGCCGGCAGCAAGGCCATCATGGGGACGATCAATGTAATGAGACGCAGATGGCGTTTCATGCAGCACACTCCTTTGTCACGTTGTTCACTCATTCAATTCGTGACCCGTCACATTTTCCGTAGCATTCAGTCACTTCCCTGTTTTTTGCGACACCTTCCATTCCGCGACGTACCCCTCGGCCGCCTGCTTGAGGAACTGGCCGATCTTCGGGTAGGTCTCCTCCGGCAGGTTGGCCAGCGACACGCGTACCGACCAATCCGGCCCCCCGAACCCGCCGCCGTGCAGCAGGACGACGCCCGACTGTTCCGCGATGCGGAACAGGATGTCCGTGCATTCGTAATTCTTCCTGAGATATTTTACGAAGTCGGGACCATATTCCTTGTCGGCCCAGACCATCACATCCAGTTCGGCGTAATAGGAGGCCCGGTCCTCATCAACGGGCGCCGGGAGCCCCAGACCGTCCCAGAGCGCCTTGTACCGGCGGCGCACGACGAGCTGGCAGAGCGTCTTGTAGCTGTTGGCCGTGTCGAGAATGGCAAAGAGCGAGAAGAGGGCCATCTGGATCTGCTGAGGGAGCGACAGACCGGCGGTGTGGTTGAGCGCGACCTGGCGGCTGTCGGCCACCATCCGGTCGATGAACTTCAATTTTTCCGGAGCGAGCGAGATGCTGCTGTACCGGCGGTTGAGCGCGGCGCGCTCCTTGGCGGGCAGTCTCGCCAGCATCTTGTCAAAGATGTTGTTCTGGTGAACGGCCACGACACCGAGCCGCCAGCCGGTGCAGCCGAAATGCTTCGAATAGGAATAGACGCCGATGGTGTTCTGCGGCAGTTCGGCCATCAGCGACCGGAATCCGGGCACAAAGGTGCTGTACACGTCGTCGGTGATGATGATCAGGTCGGGCCGTTTGGTCTTCACGAGCTTGACGAGCCGCTTCACGGAGCTGTGACGCATGGCGTAGGAAGGCGGGTTGCTCGGGTTGACGAGGAAAAACGCCTTGATCCGTTTGTCGGCGAGCTTGTCGATTTCCTTGTCGGCATACTGCCACGAATGGGTGCCGTCGGGACGCCGTTCCACACCCGCGTCGATGTTCACGACCTTGAAGGCATAACGGTCAAAGTGCGGGATCTCAATGTAGGGCGTGAAGGTCGGTACCCCGAGCGCGATCGTGTCGCCTCGGCGCAGCAGATGATTGAGCATCAGCGAATCGAAAATGTAGCACATCGCCGCTGTCCCGCCCTCGACCGCGAACAGGTCGAACCGGCCGGCGGGCGGCTTCCCGGCGCAGAGCTCCTGCACGAGAAAGTCGTGCACGATCCGCTCGGTGCAGCGAAGCATCCGGTCCGGCACGGGATACATGCAGCCGATGATGCCCTCGGTCAGTTCATGCGCGAAGGTATCGGGATCGAAGCCCAGCGTCTTGGTCCCGTACTCGAAGGATGCCCCGAGCAGCTTGGCCCCGGGGGCGTCCTTGTGGGCGTCGAGAAACGTTTTGAAGCGGTTCGCGATCCCGTGCTTTTGCGGCATCCGGCCGGCGTCAGGTATGATGTCAAGACCGCGCCGCGAATCCCCGATGCCGAACTGGAGCAGGGTTCCAAAGGCTTCTCTCGGCGTGGTGCAGATCCAGTTCGGATTGCCGCGCCCGGCGTTCAACAACTGAACTTGACTCTCCCGTTCGGTCTCAGCCGCGAGCGAGATGAGTTTGTCCTTCAGCTCAAAGGGGCTCAGTGTGAGCAACTTCCGCTGTTCCGCGCGGGAGGTGGATGGTTTCGAGGTCTTGGTCGCCATGATGCGGGTCTCCTTTTTTCACGTCAGGACAATAACAGCACGATCACCAATCCCCAGAGAATGAGCAGGGTGTTGCCCACGGCGTAGGTCACGGTATAGCCGAGCGCCGGCGTCTTGCTCTTGGCCGCTTCCTGGATCAGGCCGAGGGCGGCGGTCGTGGTTCGGGCGCCGGCGGCGGCGCCGAGCGTGATGGCCGGGTGGAATTTGAAAACGTACTTGCCGAGCAGGACGCCGATCACCAGCGGGACCGTGGTCGTGATCACCCCGACGAGGAACAGAGCCAGACCGGCCTTTTGAAGTCCGACCACGAACGCCGGGCCGGAACTGATCCCGACCACGGCAATGAAGATGTTGAGCCCCACCGAATTCATGATCCAGAGGGCCGGTTCGGGCACGCGGCCGAAGGTCCGGTGGACGGAACGGAGCCAGCCGAAGACCAGCCCCGCCATAAGCGAGCCGCAGCTTGTGCTGAGACTCAAGGGAATGCCCCCGATGTGGATGGCCAGGGCGCCGACCAGACCGCCCAGGACGATCCCGCTTCCCACAAACACCATATCGGTCATGTTCGTTTGACGATCGGCATAGCCTATCTCAGCCGCCGCGCGCTCGACGCTGCGCTTGGGGCCCACGACCTGAAGAACGTCGCCGCGGTCGATCACCGTGCCCGGCGTCCACGGCATTTCCAGCCCCGATCGCGTCAACTTCCGGAGGAAGACGCCGCGGGCGGTGATGCGGCCGATCTCGGACTCCGCGAGTTCCCTGAGCGTTTTGCCGGCGATCGCCTTGTTGGTGACGACGATGTCCAGCATCTGGGCGGGAAAATCCAGCAGTTCCCGGTCGTCAACTTCCTCCCCGATGTTTCGCCCGCGTTGGATGAACAGTTCGGACCGGGCCAGGACCGCGACGGTGTCGCCGAGGTTGACGACGGAATCCGGCCGGGCCTCGGCAATCTGGCCGTCATGCCTGATCCGTTCGATGAAGACGCGCAGGTCCTGCGCGAGCGCCGCCGCTTCGAGCTCGGCGACGGTCCTGTTTGCCAGCCGCTCGTTCGTGACGCGGTAGGCGCGCACATCGAACCGGCGGGCCGCGGACGCGACGCCGGCTTCGTCCTCCCCCCCTTTCCCCATCTGCGCTTCGAGTTTTCTGCATTCGGCCGGGAGATCGACCCGAAGGATTTTGGGGCCGAGGGAGGCCAGCACCCACGCCGAGCCCGCCGTGCCGAAGATATAGGTCACCGCGTACGCGACCGGCATGACGTCGATCATCCGCTTCTTCTCCTCCGCCGAAATCGGCAGCCCGTTGATCGCGTCGGTGGCCACGCCGAGGACCGCTGAGATGGTCTGGGAGCCGGAGAGCAGACCGGCCGCCAGGCCGGCGTTGATGCCGAGCAGCTTCGCCACGATATACACCGTCAGGAGGGTCGCCACGCACTGGAGCACGGCGAAGATCACCTGCGGAAGGCCGTCGCTCTTGAGCCCCCGGACGAACTGCGGGCCGACGCCGTATCCGACGGCGAACAAAAACATCAGAAAGAAGACCGATTTCACGTTCGGCGAAATCGTGATCTGCATCTGGCCCACGATCACGCCCACCAGCAGCGTGCCGGTCACCGCGCCCAGCGAGAAACCGCCGAACTTGAGCCCGCCCACCCAATAGCCCAGGGCGAGCGTGAGAAAAATCGCCAGCTCCGGATATTGTCGAAACGTTTCAATCAGCCAATGCAGCATGGATCTTCTCGTTTAAAGGTCGCCGGCTCGGGCCCTGCGCCTGGCCAGAGCATCCGGCTTCAATAATTCCAGTCCCCTGGCGGCGTTGAAACCGTGAATCTCCTTTACGTCCAGCTTCCGCATAAACGCAATCGTCTCCTTCGTGATGACCTGGCCCGGCACCATGATCGGGAAACCCGGCGGATAGGGGATGACGAACTTGGCCGAGACCAGCGGGGGGCCGTTCTTCAGTCGATCATCGATCACGGTGCTGTCGAGTTTCACGTACTCACAGTTTGCGGCGTCGTAGGCCATGTAGTACGCGGCCCGGATGTGCCCCTCTTTGGTGCCGCTCTTCGGGTCATCGCGGAAGGCATCGTGAAACTGGCTGAAGTTCGGAAGAGCGGGCACGTCCTCCACCAGCGATTTCACCCGCGCCTCGAACGCCACTCGCTCCGCCGCTCCCCCCTCCCGCAGTCGCGTCTCGATCGCGCGCGCCATGTCGGCCAGGGCCTTGATGAGATGCGCCAGATCGCTGCGCGTGTTGTTGATGTTGATCTGGACCAGCACGCTGTTGCGCGACGTCTTGTTGATCTGGATGTCATAGTCGCTCGACAGGATGGTCTTGAACTGTGTCCCGTCGTAGCCGGCGTTGCCGCACAGGAGCGTGATGCGCGTCGGATCGAGGAAAAACTCGTCATCGTCGAGCGCCTCGATCGTGCCCGTCATGGTCCAGCCAGGGGCGCCATAATCCGCCATGCCCGACCGGCGGTATTCGGCCGGGATCATCTCCGCCGGCGTTGCGGCGCGGAAATATTTGGAAATGAGCGGATGGCTGTTGATCTCGCGCCGGATCTCGATCGCGAGCTGCGTGGCGCGTCCCACCAGTTCGTACCCCTCCAGCTCCATCTGCCGACGCGCCACGTCGATGGACGCAATGATCTGGAGATTGGGCGACGTCGACGTGTGAGTGAAGAAGGCCTCCTTGAAGGCCGCTTCGACGCGGTGAAAATCCTGATCGGCCACGACGATAATCGACCCCTGGCGCAGGCACGACATCGATTTATGGATCGAGTCGGTCTCGTAGACCCGTAACCGGACCGTGTCCGGATCGGGCAGCAGCGTCATCTCGAGCAGGCGCGGGTCCTTGGGGTCGAGCTCGCCCGTCCGCTTCTTGAACTGCTCATACCGCGCGCGGTAGTCCGGGTCGCCCATCATCGCCCGCAGATCGGCCGCCGCGCCCATCGCGGTTCTCCGCCGTAGAAACGGCGAAAAGCGGGCAAAGCCGAACCACGCCTCGTCCCAGAGAAAGATCAGATCCGGCTTGATGGCGAGGCACTCGAGCATCGTTCGCTTCACGTTGGCGACGTGGCCGTCGAACGTGCAGTTGGTGAGCACCAGCATCTTGGCCCGGTCGAGCTTGCCCTCCTCCTTGAGCCGCAGCAGGGCCTGCTTGATCGGTGTGATCGCGAGGCTGCCGTACATCGAATATTGCGTGAGCGGATAGGCATCGATGTAGAGGGGCTGCGCGCCGGTCAGCACCGCGCCATAGTGGTGCGACTTGTGGCAGTCGCGATCGATCAGCACAATGTCCCCGGGTTTGAGCAACGCCTGATGGACGATCTTGTTGGAGGTGGAGGTCCCGTTGGTGACAAAGAAGGCGCGGTCGCCGCCGAGCGCGCGCGCCGCGGCGTCCTGGGCGAGCTTGATGTTGCCGGTGGGCTCGAGGAGGCTGTCGAGACCGCCGGTGGTGGCCGAGGATTCCGCGAGGAAAAGGTTGACACCGTAAAATTCGCCCATGTCGCGGATCCAGTTTGACTTGAAGATCGACTTGCCGCGCGCCACCGGCAACGCATGGAACGTGCCGATCGGGCGCTGGGCGTAGCGTTTGAGGTTGTCGAAATAGGGCGTTGTGTAACGTTCCTTGACGCCTTCAAGGATGCTCAAATGAATCTCCATCGGCTCCTCGGCGCCGTAGAAGACGCGGCGGATCGGTGCCGCTTCATCGGACCCCGCCAGCTTGCCCACGTTGCGGTCGGTAATGAGAAACAGGTCCAGTTCGGGCCGCACCCTGAGGATCAGGCGCGCCAGGGTGGTGCCGAGATCGCCTGCGCGTATCGCGTCATCGATCGGCACGTGCCGTTGAAGTATCTCCCGCAGGACGGGCACCGCATACCGGGAGGCGAACCCGAAGCCGTCGCTGATCACGACCGACTGGAGGTTGAAGTTAAAAATGACGGCCAGCAGGGCGTCTTCCAGACTGCCGACGATCACCGGCTCGTAGATGAATTCGTCATGTTCCCGCCGCAGCCGCCGGAAGACCTCCCGAAGTTCCGGCCAGGTGGAGTGCTCACCCGGCGAGACCATGAGAATCTCAAAATAGGGGCGGCGGCTCTGCCCGCGACCGATGGCCGGCGGGAGAATGTCCGGCGCGTAGGCCTCGCCCTCGTCTTCAACTTTCCACGCCTCGGGATCATCCCGGTAGCTGTTCGCCAGCAGCGCGAAACTGATCCGCTGCACGAGGCGCACAAAGCCGGCCCAGTCACCGGTCATGAACCGGTCGCGCACCTGTTCCATGAGCCGGGGACCGGGGAACCCGCACAGATCCTCGATCGGCTCCATTGCCGCGAGGAGATCGGCGGTCTCCGATTTCATCCGGCCGGTCTGATCCGTGCCCGATCCCGCCAACGCCTTTGCGAGACGGTGCAGGCTGCGCCACCGGTCGACGCGGGCTTCCGAGGCCGAGAAAAATTCTCCGAGACCAATCTCAAGGGGCTTTGTCGCGTTGATTTGAGCCGCTGGTTTCATGACTCCCTCCCTCACCTATAGAGCGGCATCCGGCACCATTCGATCATCGGAGTCAGGATGGCATCGCCGGCCGTGTTTTCACCGAGCACCGTACGCCCCATCACCTGGAAGGACCGGCAAAACAGCGCAAGCCCGCCCGCGAACGGTAGCAAATCACGTGGACAATCGGTATTGGACTTTGGTCCAATAGGGGCCCTGTGTTGGACCATCTGATTTTTATCAACATCGACTCCATAAATGACTCTCTTTACTCTCCGGTTCAATTGCATCCGTGAGCAGAGGATTCAAATCTTGTGCCAAAGCGCACGTTTCGTCCTAACCCAATATTTTTCAATCGGACGGGCTGAAATTGACGCTTCGACGAACAGACCGGTGTGGCAAATGACAACAGGACTGAAAAACAGCTGGGGCAATTTGCCCCTTCCGACAATCATGGGATTGTGAGATCTATTTGATTCTATTGACCGCGCGGGTCGGTGACCGAAGGTGTGATGTTCGAATCAACCGGTGCCCGATTGCCCTCGACCACCACGGTCTGGGGGAGGATTAAGATCGGGATGATGAAAGTGAGCGCTGCCGCAATGAACGCGTCCGGCACGGTATCGAGGACAATCACGCGCGCCTCGATCAGCTTCTCCTGGGCGATGATCTCGGCCGGCATGGTGTTGTCCAGGGGAAACAATCCCCCCAGGATGAACCAGGTCCGGTATTCGCGCCGAACCTGGGCCGGCTGGCCGGGGGGCAGGAGTTTGACCGGCTCACCATGGGGCGCGTAGGTCTGAATCGTAAAACAACCCGCCGTCAGCAGCGACAACGACAGGCAGGCGGCCAGGATCGGCCGGTGACGATGGCGTTTCGATGGGCCCGTCACCCGGGATTCCCCTCGATGATCACGGTGCGGCGCACGAAGGAAAAATAGCAGGTCACCGTATTGATCACCGTATCCCAAAAGTTCTGCACCACGGTCACACGCACCTGCGTAAGGTGGTGTTCGCGGATGTCATTCAGGGTGCTGTTGTCAGAGAGCGGTTTGCCGCCCCACAAGGCAAACCAGATGTGCCGCTCGATTCTAATGGAGGCGGGTTGATCCTGATCGAGCATCGTGACGCTTGAGCCGGGCGGCACCTCGATGTGGACGGTCCCGCAGCCGGCCGCCAGGAGCAGTCCAAGCGCCACGATCGTCAGGCGCCATGGGCCGGTTACACGGCCGCCCCATTCCTTCACGGGGAGAGCCCCCGCTTTTTGAGATCGGCGGCAATTGCGTTGGCGATCTCTTTGACCATGCTGGCGGCGCTGGTGGGATTAAAGGTCTCGCTGCGGGCGGCGTAGACCAGCTTGTCGTCGGCCAGAGAGTAAACGTTGGTTTCCACCTGCACGATCGTGTCGGTCTGCAAATAGCCAGGACTGTAGGCCATCGGATGGGCATAGCCCCAGTAGCTGCCGAATCCGCCGTAGGCCGGTGGATAGTTGCCGGGCACCCAACTGGTCTGTTTGTCCACGCCGATCATCCGCATGACCACCACGCCGTCCACACCGGCCTCCTGCAGCCGAGCCTTGACCCGGCCGGAATCCTCTTCGTCCGACTCGGACAGTAGCGAATAGGCGGGAACGGCCTGGGTGCGGGTGATGCGGGACACGAGCGTATCCTCAGCCGTCCGTCGGATCATGGGATCTCGGGACATCACAATAACGGCAATTTTCTTGAAGTGCTGGCCGGATTTTATGGATGGATCCAGCCAGGAATCCTGCAGGGTGGTCCCCGTGCAGGCCGTGAGTATCGTCAGAGTGACTGCGACGAGCATCCGATCAATCTTCATCTCTGCCTCACTCCTGCCCATTTGCGTCTGGGCGGTAGGGCTCCTCATGCGATATTTTGATCAGCTGCCCCGCCTCCAACGGCTTGTCGACAGGGATCTCATTGGCGACGGCGGTGTAGGCGGGCGTCCAGCCGTTGCCGGCGCGCCGGCCGAACTCCTCCAGCGTTTCGCCCGTCAGGGCCTCGGCGATCCGCAACCGCTTCACCGTCACCGAGTGGCGCTCCTCCGCGGTCATCGGCCGCAGGCTCATGGCCGTTTCTCTGAGCATCTGATGGTAACGCTCCGGCCCCAGACCGATCAACTGGTAGGTCATCGCCCCCATCCGCACCCAGAGAAAATAGATCGTCATCGGCTCCTTTCCGGTCTTGTCGGAGTAGGTGACCAGCTTGCCGTGCCAGTCGCCGAATTGGACGTCTTTCACTTCCACCGGCTCCACCTTCTGCTCCCGCTTCATGTCGTCGATAAGCGTCTGCGCCACCAGATCGGGATCGGCCTCCTTGCCCGCCAGTCCGATCACGGCCAGGCCGTCCTGCTTTTCAGCGAAGGCGCCGACGGCGCTGGGGGTATTGACCGTCTTCCATTTGTCTGGAAACGTAATGGTAAAATTCAGGTCGGGTTGCACAAACTGCCGCCCCTTGAACAGGCCCTGCGCCGGGTCCTCTTCGAGCACCAGTCCGTTCAGACGGTTCAGAAATGCCCGCCGGCCGTCGGCAATCGGCGGCACTTTCTTCCAATGCAGCTCAGCCGCCTCCTGATCGATCTCCTTGATCCGAGACGGCGTCATCGGATGGGAGGCGAAAAAGCTGAACTTCTCTGCCTTGCCGGTCTGCTCCTTCTGCGCCTGTTCCAGTTGTAACAGCATCGTGGCGAGCGCCTTCGGATCGTAGCCCGATGCCGCGGCCAGTTTGATGCCCAGTTCGTCCGCCTGGCTCTCCTGGCCCCGGCTGTAGGAGGACAGGTAGACCGTGCCCATCAGATTGACCGGCGCATTGATGAGCGCGCCGATATTCTCGCTGACCACGCCCCCCACGATCCGCCCCGGCAGCGTCAGCAGCCGAGGCAGAATGCCTTTTCGGGACTGCCGGACCGAATGGCGCTCGTGGACATGGATGATTTCGTGGCCCATGACGCCGGCCAACTCGTCCTCCGAATTGGCCAACGACAGCAAACCGCGCGAGAAATAGATATACCCGCCGGGCGCGGCGAACGCATTGGGCTCCTGCTGATCCACGATGTTGAACACAAACTGAAATTGACGCTCCTCGAGATGGTCGACGAGCCGGTTACCGATGGCCCGGACATACTCCCCGGTCACGGGCGTCTCGTACAACCCGATCTGCTCGTTCACCTGTTTGGCGGTCTGCTTGCCCAGCTCCTTGTCGAGCTCGATGGGCGTTAGCGCCAGCGGCAGGCAGCCGCCGAGCAGCACCACACCAGCCATCAAGAGGCGCCTCGGCGTGACACGACGAACCAGTATCATGACAGAATTCACTGTTCCTCCTTGCGGGGGGTGGTCTTTTCAATCGACGCCAGATGGGCCAGAAGTATCCGCCGCACCTCTTCGATGACCAGCGGATTGCCCTGGCACGAATGCTGGTCGCGGACGATGAATTCGGATTCCACCCCATCCAGATGAGCGCTCGTATATTGCACCACGCCGTCATTTCCCTTCGTGGGATCCCCCTCGCCCAGGACCGCAATGATTGAGTGTGCCTTGATCCCTGGTGCCACCGGAATGGCGGCCAGCACCTTGAGGACCGGATTGTCCGGCGACATGCTGTCCACGCTGGTCAGCGTTTGCAAGCGAAGCTCGGATGGCAGATCCAGTTGCGTCATTACCCGGAAATAGGTCGCCGGATTGGTCGTCAGGATATCGCCCGGCAGCGTCACCATCCGCCGGAGGATGTTCCGAACCCAGGAGCTCGCCCTGAAGCTGCCTCGATGCGGCGTGGAAATAAAGATGACCCGCTTGACGAACGGGAGCGCCCGAATATAAAAATCCCGTTGCAATTCCTTCTTGACCCCTGGATCCACGTCCAGGTCTTTGAGGCTCACGTTGGTGATCGCCCGCCAGAGCGTGTCGCCGGTATTGACCACGCTCATCTTCGCCAGCAGCCCCCCCTGGCTGTGACCGACCAGCACCATCTCATGCAACGCGGGATCGGTCCCCTTCGGGTCGAGTCGCGCCACCGTTGCGGTGAGGATCTCGCGCATGTCGGCGGCCGAGATCGGGGTCCGAACGCTGCTGTTGTACATGAAAAACCAGAACTGGTAACGGTCGCGCAGCACCGGGTCGGAATAGAGCGTATTGAACATTTCCGCCCACCAGAGCGGGCTGCTCGCCGTGCCATGGATGAAGACAACCGGAATCCGGCCGGGCGAGTAGGGCTGGATCATGATCAGCCTCGGCTGCTCTTTCAACCCGAACAGGAACCGCCGGGGCCCCAGTTGACTCCAAAGGGAGGCGTCATTGAGTCTGTACGCAAGCGGCGTTGTGGTGTCGTTTTCCAGCGGGACCTGTTCGCCGCCGACCCTGATCGTCGTGTCGTGATAGCCCGAACGGATTTCCAGGGTCGCGCTGGCGTTCTTATCGCTCAAATTCTGAAGCGTCCCGTTGACGCGCAGAAAGGCGGCCAGCGGCATGATGGGCCCGGTGGGATTTTCCGCCGTCTTCTTGCGCACCCCGATCAGCGGCACGCCGAGGCCGGGCGTCCGGTTCCGGATGCTGAGACCATAGACGGTATAATCATCTGATGGCAGGAACGTGGTGAACTCCTCCAGCGGCCACGGCAGCGACTTCGCGTCGATCGAAATCGCCACGTCTCCGACGGGAAGGCGGCGGAGGGCGCTCTGAAACTCCAGCCGGCCGTCCGGTCCGGTGGCCAGCCCCTTGCCCAGCGCCAGATTGTACAGGTCGGCGGCGATCTGGAACCGGTGATCGTAGGGATCGGTCGGCTCATCGCCGGCGGGGCCAAAGAGATAGAAATAGGCATAGATGGCCGCCATCAAATAATAGTCGGTGGCGCCCGTCGGACGGCCGTTGATCGTCACGTGTTGCTCCAGCTGCTTGCCGTATAAGAAGCTCGTTTCCGCCAGGGCGAAGCGCAGATCGCGCCGGGTGTCATGCAACGCCTTGTCGTGCAGGAGGCTGATCACCGTGGCCGGATCCTGGTTAAACCGGTCCAGCAGGTTGAAGCGATGCAGGACGGTTTTTGTCTGAGGACTGAGTGTGGTCCCGGTCAGCGCCGTGGCGTTGATGGTCAGATAGGCCTGCTGGATCCCCGCCTTCGTGACGCCGACCGGCGTCGCGCAGCCGGCCAGGAAGAGGGCCGGCAGCAGGATCAACAGGGTCAGCCGGTTGATGACACCGGCTCGATTCAGACGGTCACACACACCCTTCATGGACAAGACGGCACTCCTTCCTCAACGTTAAAAACCAGGCAACCCCTCACGGATCAGCCGTGAGAAGTCAGGATCGTGGTCCGCAGCCTGGGCGCGCGAATTGATCAGGCTTCTCTTCTGCAACTCTGGAAACGGCAGGCTCGTATCCAGCCGCCCCTGTTCATACAGATACTGGGGCACATACCCGCTCAACAGAATCTTCCAGGAAAAGGGCAGATGCCGGGGGTTGATCCGGCTGTTCTGCCAGATGGCGGTCGTGCAGTTGGTGGTCGCCGTGTTGTAAAACTCCGGGTGCGTCTTCAGATCATTAATCTCTTCCATATATTCTAAGAACAGACGGCGGGCATTCTCAATGGGGCCCTGAAGACGATAGAGGTGAACCTCCTCGGGCGGGTTGTGGCGGTAGTTGGTGCGCAGGCGGATGACGTCGCGCTCATCAGCGACCACATAATAAAGCTCATACTGCTTGAAAAAGCCCTTGATCGTCGAATAGTCCTCCCCACGCTCCTTGCGCGTCTCAATGGAGAAGGCCAAGTGGTCCCCGCCTCCAAAGTCGAAGCTCAGGAAGGTATGCGCGATCGCGGGCCCCATCCAGTAGACGGCAATCAGGTCTACAGCCTTCAGGTTCCGAAGATCGAACATTTTATCGTAATAAGCGGGCGTGTAGTCCGTTTCGGTCCGGTAGTCGAAATCGCGGATGTGATGGACGGTGACCAGATCGCCGTTGATGTCGGCGTAGGGCAGAACCGCGACATCCGTCTGCCAGACGCGGTCGTTGGACGGCCTGATCGTGTTCCACCATGCCATGAGCGCGGCAAAAAGCAGGGCATACCCCACCAAGGCCCGCCACCGCCACCGGCGCACGCCAAGCGCGCCAAGCGCAGCGAGCGCGCAGACGCCGAAGAGCACGGCCGCCGCCAGATGGATCGGCGAGCCTTCGGGTCCGGAATAATAGATGGCGAGCGCGCCCCAGGCGGCCGTCCCGATCAGGAGGAGTCCGAGCAGGCACAGCAGCGCGCCGGCGGCCATGCGCCGGATCACCCCCTTCATCTTTTTCGCCATGTGAAGACCAGCCTCCAGATCAACCGCCGGTTGACCGATCAACCACGCCGGTCGGCGGCTCGGCGGGCGGGCTGTACCACTGCTCCTTCGGCACCACCTTGGGCTGGGCCGGATCGGCCCTGTACGCCGGCGTCATGATCTGCACACCGTACTCATTGAAGACATCGAGGACGTTCCGGTGCAAGGCGGTGTAGAGCTCCAACATCGACTGCGGCTGGTCGCAATAGACGTTCAGCTCGTACGTGACGCAGAAATCGTCCAGCGACTGCTGCAAGACGAACGGGGCCGGCTCCGTGAGCAGCCCCGCCGTCCGGCCGGCCGCCTGCAGCAGCATCGCCTCGACCTGGCGCCACGGCGTCTCATAGCCGATGCCGACCGTGGTGTGCAGGATCAGACCGCGCTCGCGCGCCAGGGAGCTGTAGTTGACCACGTGGCTGTTGATGATCATCGAGTTGGGCAGGATGATCTCCTCGTTTTTGAGCGAGCGCAGGCGCGTCACCTGCGCCCGCATCTGCAGCACGTCGCCGATGCGGTCATCAATCCGGATGCGATCGCCGACCTTGAAGGCCCGCCGGTAGATCAGGGTATAGCCCGCCACAAAGTTGGCGACCACCGCGGAGGAGCCCAGCGACAACATCAAGCCCAGGAAGATCGACACGCCCTTGAAAGCCGCCGAACTCGAGCCGGGGATGTAGGGATAGGCCACCACCACGGCGAACGCAATCACCAGCAGGCGCACGACCCGGAAGGTCGGCTCGGCCCACGCGGGATCGAAGTTCGAGACCGTCAGCGTTCCCCGCGCGATGGCATCGAAAAACAGCCGCCCCATCCGGAGCAGGTACCGGACGACGATGATCAGGATCGCGAGAAAGACCAGACCGGGCACGGCCTGAATCAGCCCCGTCGCCATGTCGCCCAACGGCCGAAGCGCCATGGTCAGCAACTCACGGGAGAGGGGCCGGGTCCAGGGATAGAGGCCCAGGACGTACTGCAGGTAGAAATAGACCAGGACCAGCACGAACACTGTGCGCGTGGTCCGGAGGAGCGTCCCCGCGCCCGCCAGCAGCTGTTCGGCGCGAATGATCTCGAACGATTGAATCCGCAGATGCCGGAGCCGCGCCTTGAAACGCCGCTCGATCGCGTCGCCGGCGCGCCTGAATGACCACCACACGCCAAACAGAGCGACGGCCAGCAATGCCGTCGCCGCCAGTGTGTAGCCGGTGTCAATCAGCAGGGCCCGCAGCGTGCGGGCCTGCCGGTAGGCCTGCACCGCGTCGGTCATCTTCCTCAAATAGAGTTCGGCGAGCACGTGCCGGTCGATACGTTCCATCTGGGCGTCCGCATCGGTCAGGGACATGATGAAGCGGTCGGCGGCAACGAGGTTCGTTCTCCCCTCCGCTTCGACCGCGTGCCATGCATCCGCGGAGACCGCCGTCTCCCGGGCAACCGCCCGGATGCGCCCGGCGACGCCGTCGGCGCGCACCTCGGCCGGGAACGAGGTGACGCCGCGCACGCGAAACAACGTCACGCCGTCGAGTACAACCGGCGCCGTTGGGATGCCCTCCGTCTCAACGGCCGGGCGGTCCGTCTGCGCCGTGTCAGCCGCCCGTGCCGCCGGCCCGAGCGGCCAGAGCACCAGCAACAGTGCGATGGGGATCCGGAGTTTCATCGGCCCCAGCTTATCACGGAACGCCCGTCCGTTGCGCACGTCGCACCGCCCCACGCGGATTTCGCAGCATGGATCAGGACACTCCACGCCACGTTGCCGAGCCACCAGCGACGTTTCATGTGCCGTCATCACCGTTCGTCTCCACCGCGACCAGCCGGCCCGTGTCAATGGCAAACCGCCGGGTCACCCGGCGCGTGGGACAGCACAGGGGGTCTTGAGGACCGTGCGCCGTCAGGTCGATGATCAACTCGTTCCCCCGCAGTGCAACCGAATGGATCTTCACCCGATCGCCCAGGAACCGCGTGTCGACATGCATCCATACCCCCCCTCTCTTGATCAGGAGCGCCAAATCATAGAAGGTGCCGCTGCCGCCAAGGTCGGTCGCCATGACCACTCCGGCGGCCGGCTCGCCATTCACGACGCCGATCGCCCTGGGGGTGGTCAATGTGACAACCAGTTCCAACGCGGAACCAGGGGCAATACGTTCCCGGTACTCACCGTGACTGAACTTCACGGTCCCCGATCGAGTCCGGGCCGAAGAAAACGGGATGGCGTCAAAATCAATCCCGGAAGTTTGCGGGGGCGCCTGCGCGTGCACTGTACACAAGACACTCCACAGCGACAACATCGTCACCGCCACACACAAGCTGAGCGCCACGCTCGGCCGGTTGTGCCGGTCCGTCCCGTGAACACGTCCCATCGCAGATGACTCGGCGGAATGGTCGTCTCTCATATCCGGCCTACCAGTACGACTTCACGATGAATCCGACGATATTGAGATGGGCGGGTTTGGAGCGCTGGTTCTCCTGCCTCGCGTAGTAGGGCTCGATCCGCCAGCGCTCCGTCAGACCGATCTCGGCGCCGGCCTGGTAGCGCTGTTGGTTCCAGGCGTCGTACCGGGTGTCGTAGAAGATCTCGGCCTCCGCGTACGGCACCGTGATCACTCCAAACACGACGACCTGGCGTTCGATCCCCAGCCGTTCGCGAAACCGCGCCGAAAAATCGGTCTCCATGTAGCGCAGGTCGACACGAATCCGGTTCACCAGCCAAAATTTGACCGGCAACGGCGCACGGCCCGTGGCCTCGATGATCCCCCGGTCTTCGGTGGAACCCCACCCCTCGCCGTCGAGGTTCCCGAGCAGTTGGTAGCCGATCCGCATCCAAAAGTATCTGTCCCGCTCCCAGTCGGCTTCCCGCAATTTTCGCCGGAGGATCGGCTTGATCGTGATATCGAGGTGCACGCCGATCAAGCCGTCTGACGTGTCTTCGGTCAGGTTCCGGGTCAGGTCGGCACGGAAGTAGAGCCTGGTGGTGTCGGAGAGTTGGACAAACGCGTTGATCTCCGGCACGAGCTCCGTCTGTGACTCCCCAGCCAGTGCAGGCACGGCCAGCAGCGTGAAGACCGCCCCGGCGACGGTCAGGGTGAGAGCCGCGCCCGTCCGCCTCAATGCGCGTTCAACACGGTTCGCAAGCGCAGTCCCCGACGCTAGCCTCAGGGGGAACAGGCGGGATTGTTCATCCATGGCCCTCCCTCTCATGGCACAGGCTCACTTGGGAAAGAGGAATGTCACGGCAAAGCGGAGCCCCCACGTGGGGCCCTGATTGGTGCTGTCGGTGTAATAGCGATAGCCTGCTTGCAGACCGATCGGTTGTGAGCCGACCTTGAGGAGCTGGCTGAGCATCACGTTGATCGGCACCGTCCACTGGGTGGCCTTCCAGTTGTAGGTCGATTCCGTGTTTACCATGAGGGTGGTGTAGGTTTTGGTCGTGTAACCGAGGTAGGGCTGAAGATAACTGGCACTCACATTGGTGCTGTTCTCGTGGCCGGCATACGACCAGACGTGATTGGCGGGCAGGCCGATGGTCCATCCGTGCTCCTGTTTCAGGATGACAAACGTCGGCCCCGCGCCCCATTTGTACGAGCCGAGTCCGTTGGTGGCGGCGGGCCAGAGAAAGACCGGCCCCGCGCCGAGAACCACCCTCCGACCAGCGCTGTGGGTGAGAGGAAGAAACTTAGGTTCGTGTCGCCGAGCCCGCCCTTGTTGGGACCGCCCGTCACCGGAGATTCGGCGTAGATGACCGGCACGATCGTCCGGATGATCACGTTCCAATCCTTGTCCACGCTCACCGGAATGACCGGTTGAAAGTTAAGGGTATAACGGATGGCGTTCGACTGGCCGATGTTGAAGTCCCAGTTGTTCTGCAACGGCGGGCTGATCAGGTCCGCCACCGGATTGAGCGTCTGCTTGGCCCGCTCGGCCTGCTGATCCGCGGCCTCATCGGCAATGAGAGGGGAGCTGATCAGCGCCATCAATCCAACGATGATGGCCGTGCCAATCAC